>Ga0102926_1000568_pt1 | contig 21560 bp, 17 predicted proteins | sample SalPonR1_A_D2_MG_FD_78173 | JGI IMG/M metagenome (GOLD analysis project Ga0102926, IMG submission 78173) | Salt pond soil microbial communities from South San Francisco under conditions of wetland restoration - Salt Pond MetaG R1_A_D2_MG | ecosystem: Environmental > Aquatic > Marine > Intertidal...
TCTTATATAGTGAACAACAAAAATATTGAAAAGAGCCATAAATTTATTAGTGTTTCAGATAAAAGTGTACGTAATTCAGCCTTTTTATTTGCCTTTGTTTTAAGTTTAATTTTCAACTTTATGGCAGTTATTCCTATTTTTATTGCCTTTGTTATCATAGGTCTTTTTACAAAGATGATGATTGATAAAAAAGAGAATTTCTCTACTGATGATCATGGATTTATGGTTGAGTTGTCACAGATTATTTTTCTAATAGTTGCTTATTATATTATATAGGAGGAAGTTTTTATGGAAAAAGGATATGTTCATGTATACACTGGAAACGGAAAAGGAAAAACAACTGCAGCCTTCGGCTTAGCCGTAAGAGCTCTATGCGCTGGTAAAAAAGTATATATCGGGCAGTTTGTTAAAGATATGAAATACAGTGAAACAAGATTAACGGAGAAGTTTGAAAGTTTAACTATCGAACAGCTTGGTAAAGGATGCTTTATATATAATGAACCAGAGGAAAAGGATATAAAGGCAGCGAAAAGAGGACTTAAGAAAGTAGAGAATATTCTTCAAAAGGATGAATATCAAGTAGTAATATTAGATGAAATAACTATTGCTATTTATTATAAGCTTTTTTCTACTGAAGATTTAATTACTACGTTGAGTAATAGAAATCAAAAAATTGAAGTAGTCATAACAGGAAGATATGCTGAAGAAAAACTTATAAACTATGCAGATTTAGTTACTGAAATGAAAGAAATAAAACATTACTATAAAGAACATGGAGTCTTATCTAGAGAGGGAATAGACAGATAATACTACTTAAGAATATTATCTGCAAACTCCTTTGCTTTTTCATTAATTTTTGGGACCTTAAGAATATCCTTAGGATAGTTTGCCGTTTCCATTAAGGAAAAGTAAGGAGGAAGTCTAAAGGTTTTATTTATGTTAAGAGAACTTATAAGTTGTTTGGATATTATATCACTGCCTGTATTCCCCGAAACTACAATGGAGTAAAGAGTTTTATTGTAAAAACTGTTTGTTCGATATAAAGCTGTTAATCTATTTACAGTTGCAGTTAGATTAGCCATTAAAGAGTCATTATAGTTAGGACATATAAATATAATATAATCAGCTTCTAAAATTCCAGGATAAACCTGTTCAACTACTATATCACGGTAAAAACAGCTGGTTTGTTCACCAAAATAATTACAGACTGCAAATAAACAACCTCTACAATCATTAATATTTTCTTCTCCTAAATAAATTTCTTTCAAGTCGCATTTAGATAGATGTTTTCTAACTAGTCGCCAAAGCATGTATGTGTTAGAGGTATTTGCATTGCTTGAATGTATTGCAAGGATTTTAGGATTCGTTTTATTATTGCGATTATGATTCAAGAGTCTTTTAATTAAATCTTCACTGTTTTTTAAGCAAGCTTCTTCTAAATTCATATCGAAATATTTTTTGAAGTTAGCAAAATTTCTTAAACTATTGGTAGCTTCAACTATTGGTCTGCCGGGGAAAGAGCAACCCATTTGATTGCATCTGAATATAATATCTCTTCCAACACTTCTTGTATATAATTCAGAAGAAGAGTGAATTAATACTCCGCCTATAGAATTCATCATAGAACTTTTGCCTCTTTCTTCCAAAAACTTCAAAATTTTCATAAGATTTATACTAATTCCTGAGATTCCTAATTCTACTGCAAAAATAATCCTTTTATTTCTATAATCTATTTCGTCAAAACTTTCACAAATAAGGTCAAAATAATTGTTATTGTTTGCAGAAGATATCATTTTTTCCAATACACTACTGGGCTTTTCTGGGCATATTATTAGATTTTTCATTAAATAATTCCTTTCAGATTTTCGTAAGTAGAGTTAATTTTTTTGTAAAGTTTTTCTGGAAAATCAAGTTTTTCAAATTCCAAACCACTATTAAGATTTCTATTTTTGCTTCCCATAAATACACCACCAATAAAATTAGAAGAATAATGCCATTTGTTGGAAACAGTATTTAGTATAGATATGGCTCCTGAAGATAAAGCAGGTCCGATATAAGGTTTATAGCCTAATTCTCTAATTTCTACATTAGCACGTAGAGCTTTTTCTGTTAAATAATTTGACTGTTCTTCGTTATAATTAGATATAGAATTTGCTATAACAAGTCCTTTACCATGAGGACCAAAAGCTCTGCCTTCTTCAAGATAAGACTTAGTTTCTTCGGATTTCTCAGAGTAGTATGAAGCACGGGCATTCATAACTCCCAAACCGTAACCTTTAATTTTTTCACCAGCTATACCTAATCCGTCAAATTCACCATCTTCATTGGTATTGCTGGATAGAAATACCTTCTTGCATAGTAAATCTACTGGGTCAGATACTACAGAGAAAAAACCTTTGAAATTTTTTCGTCTTGCTAATTTTGCATATTCTTCAATTATTTTAGAGTTTTCTTCGAACTGTATCATCCTCACATCATCAACTTTTGAATCAAGAGAAGGAACTTTTTTTGTTGCACAGAAGACAAACATATCGCAATCAAATAGATTTTCATAATCTACTACATTAACTTGAGGGAGTTTTCCGTCTTCAAAAGGAAATACTATTTGTCCTAATTCTTTTTCCCATCTTTTTGTATTATTTTCTGACTTGTCATATATTCCAATTTTTTCTATGTATTTTTTTCCCAAAAGTTTTAGACCTATTAATAAAGTACTCCCTACATCACCTAATGCCAGTATATTTATCTTCCATTTTTTTGGGAAATTGTAATTTAAATTTTCTTTCCAATTATTTTTGTTAGTATTAATATATTTAATTTTTCTATCGTAAATTTTTTTAACAAGAGGATAATTTATTTTTTTATCAAAAGAATTTATTTTTAAAATGTCTAAAGATTCCTTTTCTAAATACATTAAGGAAGGACAGGTTAGACAAAAACTGTCTTTAGAGGTTTCAGGGTCTAATTCCCCTAAAAAGTATATTATATCGTCATTTGAAAAACATTCAGTTGAACTTACTTCTTCAAATTCCTCGAAATCTTTAAAGGAAAAAAGATATTTCTCCTGATATTTATAAAAGTTCATGCTAATCCTCCTTAATAATTTTTTTAAGTCTTTTAAGGTGTTCAATATCATTTTCTAAAAAGGTAGAAGGCTTCATATTGTATTTATAATCAATTTGTTTTCCTTTATCCGGATATCTTGGAGCAATTATCACTTCACCTAATCTGTTTAAAGTAAGGTTTCTCTCGTAGATTTTTTGGTATTCTCTTTCCAGTGTTTCTAAAATTAGCTTGGTGTTTTTCAGACATATCATTGATAAATCATATATTTTACTTTTGTCTGTATCCTTAATGAAATGAGGAGCAACATAAGGTAGTATTAAATTTATAGACTGAATCAAATTCAAATTATGTACATCTTCTCTCATGACATGATCTCCACCTAAGAAAGGATACATTAGGTTTTCATTAAACCAATTTCTAAGATTTGGAATAAAGTAGGCTGAATCAACATCTTTATTTTTTATATCCATTAATTCTTTACCTTGACCTGAAAGAATACCAACTATAATTTTTTCAACCTTAATGTTTTCTCTTTCAAATAAAGGACCAACTGCTTTAATTCTATATCCTTTATGAAGAAGATCGTCTACCAAAATAACAGTTTTATCAAAGGATTTAATTGTTTTCACCTGATTTTGCAAAGTACTGTAATTTGGATATTCCCCAATTTCAAACCCACTCAAGTCGGGATAAAACATCTTTTCAGTATGAAGAGATTTAGTTACTGTGTTTGGAGCAACTTTACCCTGCATGATATTTCCAAAGGGCACACACATATAATCTCCTAAGAATCTAGGCTTTGTTGGTATTGTCGGCACGTTGTTAACGTCGCATATTTTACTTATTAATTTATGATGAAGCATTTCATTGTCGTATGATAACACTAAAGAACCTGGATATAAATTCACTAAAGCCTGCTGTAATCTTCTTCTCGCTTCACTAATAACATCTATCATAACCTGATTAGTTCTAAAGGGTTCCTTAAAAAAGCTTATCATATTAAGCATAAGAGACACAGTCTTACTCATATCTACAGAATACACTTCTTGTTCAGAATTGCCTGCAGGTATTTTTGTAAAACCGTGAAGACTAAGAAGATTGAATATTTTTTCAGAATCAATATTTGTTAAAATGTTGTGATAAACTGCATAAGATAAATTCTCAGACAAACCATGAGATAAAGTTTCAGTTACTATTATCTGTTCAAGATTTGGCGAACTTATTTTTTTGTTAAAATAAAATCCATCTATTACTAAGATTTTTCCAGACGTATACTCTCTTATATAGTTTGCTATCGTTGTATTTTCAAATTCTGAGTATAATTCTGTGATTTCTATATAGTGAAAAGCTGAAAAAGCAACAATCTGGTCCTTATTTGCATGGTCTCTGATTATTAATAATTTTATTTTTTTATCATTTATCTTCTCACCGGTGTTTTCATACAAATCTGTGTGAACAAAAATATGATGTCCTATTTCTTTTAATATATGTTTATTTAAATTATCTACAATTTCTATTTTTAGAGATTTAGTTTCAATTAATGATTTGTACTGAGGCTCTCTTAAATACAGACCATATTCATAAATATACTGTTGAGCTAAAGGATCTATTAGGTTAGAAATATCTCTATTTTCATCTATATATTCTCTAATTTGAGAAGAACTAATATCTTCTAACTGTAAAGGTAATTGTAATTCAACAACCTCTCCTTTAATTCGAGAAGTTGCTTCTTTAGCCCTTTCAATTTCTTCTTTTGGAGTATTTGAATGAGCTCTTTTGAAAACTATATGATTTAAAGAATGAATAGATGACTTAGAAGGTCTTGTTTTGTAGGCACTTGCATTTACAATCACATCACTACCTACAACCACATATAATTCTCTAGTTTTAAACAAATCTTTAAGTTTGTCTAAGTCTTTACTGTTTGCAATATTGATTGGTATATTATCAGGAAAGAGGTAGACATTTAGTCTGTCAGCTACTGAAAGATTAACTATGTTTCTCCTTAGCAGTCTTGGTTGAGTTAACTTTGACCAGGAAAAAGCATCCAGTGTTAAGTATACATCAAATCCTAAGTTGGAAATTTCTCTAACAATTTCTTTATGACTAAGAGAAAATGGATCGAAGGTTCCAGGGAAAAAAGCAACTTTCTTAGACTCCTTAATCTCGATATTCTCTACAAAAAAGTTGTAATCACTTATAAATCTATATATATGATTTAAAGATGCTGAATTGTTGAAGAAAAATAAATCATCTGTAATTTTTTCGGACAATAATGTAAGAAGTTTTTTTCCTATCAATTGAAAAATATCTTTCTTTTCACTTAAGGATAATATATCAGAAGCGAAAATATTTTTTCCGATGTATAAAAAGGCTTCCTGTTTAACAGGGATATTGTAGTTAGCTAGACCACACATAAGTATTTCCAGCATATGGATGAGTCTATTTTTATATACTGCTTCATCTTCATCGAATTTTTCTATATAATCTTCATAATTTTCAACTATTACACTTATAGTGTTGAGAATTAGTGGAATTGTTCTGCCGCTTTTAGTCTTAACATAGTCATTAAAATCATCGATAAATTCATCTAACTCTTTTGGTGATAAAAAGAGCATAAATTCACCAAGGTATTGAGGTATGTATTTAGAAAATTCATAACCTTCGATTTCTAAACCTCTAAGAAGCTCAACTGATACATCATTTCTCTGATCATAGGTTAAAAGAGGGGCTAATTTGAGCAAAGCATAGCCTGCACTGCTCCTCACAAATTCAACGGCACTTACCTTAACTAAGTTACATAAGTGAGTTGCAGTATGAAGTCTAGAAACAGGGGAAATATCAGACATAAATTCTTCTATAAATTTTATATTTGTTGCTTTTACTATCCATGGAACAGCCGATTTTAGGTTCATTAAAAATATTTCGGATAGATTTTCTGCTGTTCCATGAAGTCTTAATTTATAGGTGTTTACAATTTCAGGATCCAATTTCAGGTGAGTAGCTATCCTGTACTTTAAAAAACATGCAGAAATATCTTCGTGAGAATCAACATTACTAATGTAATTTTTTAAAGGATTCAAAGCTTCATTTCTATAATCAACTATATCTGATATCCTTAAAGCCGTATCTAAAGCTATATCTAAATTACTCAAATTAACTGAATTACCGTTGCTGTTTTCTTCCAAAATAGAAACAATAAATATTATAACGTCTTCAAGCTGTTCATTAGAAAGATAGCTGTATGGGATTCTCCATAAAGAATCTAATAAAAAGAATATATTTTCTCTAACTCTTGCATTTTCTTTGATCTTTTTTAAATAAATTTCAAGATAATCTTCTATGTTATCTTTATCACAGTTTCTAAAAAACTCTCCAACCATATTTTTCAAACAGTATCCTATCCAATCTCTATGTTTATCAATAATTTTATGGTCTGGATTAATTACCAATTCAAGATATTTATCCCAAAGTTCGAAACTATCAGTTTCTTGTTCCTCAAGTTCGTGATCTTCAGGAACTTCTTTCCTATATTCGTCATCAAAATCAGCAATAATAGAACCTATCAATTCAGCAGCTAACTTACGTATATCACCTTCTTTATGGACTAAAAGTTCGTACATAAAATTTAAAGTTAGAAGTTTTTGCTTTTGTATTAAATAGGTGTTGTATTCTTTAAATATATTTAAATATGCCCTTATGTTTTTCCAATCTTTTTCTGTACGGGCAGCTTCAAGTATCAAACTTAGAGATTCATCACTACTAAGTTTGTACATAAGATTTATATTGTGACTGAAAGCCATATTTATAAAATTCTCAACTATTTCATGTTCTGTCATTAAGGAAGAATCTTTTTTATCAATATGAAGTAGATTACATTCATTAAGTGTAACATCTACTCCATTGCATTTCATAAAATTTTCAAAATCTTTTAATTTTGCATATACCCTTCTATATCGATTTTCCTTTTCTTTATCAACATTATCAAGTTTATCTAAAATTATTTTGAAAGATTCATCAAGGGAGTATATTTTCATCTTTTTATGACCTGATTTATACCCATTCTTTACTCTAAAATCAGCATATATAAGAACAAGTGACTCTAAAGGAAGATTTTCTAATTCTAAATCCCAGGTAGAATGGTTTACAGCCACATGACCAATTTGCGGTATATCAAATCTTTTAAACCACTGCTCGGTATAGTAGTAGTGAAGATAAGGAACTCTTTTAATTTCTTCTCCTGTACATCCGTACTTTCCAATATCGTGGCCGGCAGATGCACCGGATACCCTACCTAAATATATAGGAACACCCGCTTTATCCAACTGTTTTCCTACATGCATTGCTACATAATGAACTCCAGCTATATGATCTAAAGAATTGTATCCTGTGATTTCTTTATTTAATCTCATTAATTCATATACGTACATTTCGTCAAAAACTTTTAAAAACTTCCTGTAATCTGTTGAATCCCTTAAACCTTCTATTTCTTCGTCAGAAAGGAAGTTGAAATCTAAAAACTTATTAAAATCCCTGTGTTTTTTAACACTAGTTAAAACTGTCCTAAGAACCTTAAGATAAAGAAGAGTTGCTCTTTCAAATTTTGGATCTAAATCTATTTCCACAGCATTTGGAAAAGAAAAACTTAAAACATACTGATATATGTAATTAAGCCAGTCATCATTTTTCTTTTCTGTAATATTATTCATAATATCAATACATAAATTAAGAACACTTTCACATGTTATTTTATCTCTACTCACTAAAGTAGATAATTTGGTTACAAAATGTTTATTCAAAACTAAAGAATGAATTTTTTCTTCAGATAAATTTGCTTTCTCAAGAAATTCTTTTTCGGTTAATCCATTTAAAATCTCTTTATGTAGTTCATTTAAAGTAATACGGCTCATAAATTCCTCCTATAAGACATTATATACAACATTTTAACATTTTAAAATTATTCAGTAAAGCAACAAATATTCTATTTGACAAATGATATATCATATTTTGACTATAGAGATAAAAAATAATATAATAATATCATTGGAAGGAGGATTAAATGGAAAATATACCTCAATATGTCAAGATAAAAAATTATATTAAAGAAAATATTAAACAAGGCAAGATTGAACCTGGTGGTAGAATTCCTTCAGAAAAGGAATTAGGTGATATATTCAACGTTAGCAGAATAACAGCTACTACTGCTGTAAGAGATTTAGTTAACGAAGGCATTGTATATAGAATTCAAGGTAAAGGAACCTTTGTAACGGAAAAAAATGTAGAAGACATTAGAAAACATAGATTTTATGGATTTGAAAATGATAGTTCTTTAACTAAAGGAGAACATAAAACTTTAGAAAAGAAAAAAATAAAAGCTGATGAAGAATTATCTGAAAAATTGGATGTATCATTAAATGAAGAAGTATATGAGATAATAAGAACAAAAATTATAAATGGTAAGGTTAATGCATTAGAATATGTTTATTTACCGGTAAAATTTTATTTATCTCTTAACATTGAAGAAAGCGAAATAAATTTAATTCATGATATGGTAGATGAGTATTGTTTTTTAAATCAGAAAAGAGCTAAAATTTATCTTCAACCTATGATTTCAGGAAAAAGAGAAGAAGAAATGATGGATATTCCATTAAATAGCCCGGTGCTTTTATGGGAAAAGATTACCTACTCGGAAGAAGAAAAAGTTGTAGAATATTCAAAAAACATTATTAATAGCGATTTGTATAAATTTTATATGGATTTAGATTTAAAATAAGGCCTAGAATTTTTAAATCTAGACCTTATTTTTTATACCATTTCGTAACCTATATTAAAAGCTTTTATATTTAAATCAGCAAACTTTTCTGGGACTGATTTATTTATTACTTTTTTCCAATCTATTCCATCTAATCCTGTATATTTTATTAAAGAACCGAGAAGCATTATATTCATAACCTTTGAATTCCCAAGTTCTTTTGCCTTTTCGAAGGCATTATAGGATCTAAAGTTGGTTACTTTTTTTCTGTACTCTTCTATTAGATTTTCAGGATATTCAGACAAATCTAAGGTAACTGTAAAGGGTTGAATTTGATGCTCGTTTATTATTAAAATACCATCTTCTTTTAAATATTCAAGCCATCTTAAAGCTTCAGATCTTTCAAAAGATACAATTATATCAGCAGTCCCCTTTTCAATTACTGGAGAGTAGACTTTATCTCCATATCTAATTTGAGTGGTTACACTACCACCTCTTTGAGACATACCGTGTATTTCAGCCATTTTAACATCGTATCCGGCTTCTAACAAACCGCTAGATAGAATCTTTGAAGATAGTATAGTGCCTTGACCACCAACTCCTACTAATAAAATGTTTTTAGTCATTTTATTCACCTACCTTTTCTATTGCATCGAATGGACAAACCTGAAGACATACTGTACATCCATTGCACTGACTTTCATCTATAAATACCTTGTCATCCTTAATCTGCAGTGCAGGGCAACCTGTACGTAAGCATGATTTACAAAAAGTACATTTCTCTGGATCTACCTTACATTTCTTATTTGCTCTTTCTTTTATTATAGGTTTAAGTAATGCACATTCTCTTTTAGCTATAATTACAAAAGGTTCTTCACTATCATATCCCATTTTTAATGCATTCTTGGTTGCTAGTAAATCGTAAGGATCGATTGTCACTATATTTTCATCCTTTATGCCGCAAGCTACGCATAGTTTTTCTATATTGATTTTACTTGTGATTTCTCCACTTGCAGTAACGCCTGTGCTAGGGTTTTCCTGGTGTCCCGTCATAGCTGTGATACTATTATCTAAAATAATAGTTGTTACCGGAGTATTATTGTAGGTCATGTTAACTAAACCGGTAATACCGGAGTGGAAAAAGGTGGAGTCACCGATTAATGCAAAAGCTTTATATTTAGTATCTTCAGCCATTTCATTTCCTCTTTGAAATCCTTGAGCCGCAGTTATAGAAGCTCCCATACATACAGATGAATCCATGGCTTCAAGAGGAGCTAAATATCCTAAGGTATAACAACCGATATCTCCTGAAAAGAAAGCTTTGTTTTTATATTTTTTTAACTCTTGAAATAAACCTCTGTGTGGACAGCCGGCACAAAGAACCGGTGGTCTTGAAGGTGCTTGAAGATTAGAGGTATGAGCAATATTAGGCTTTACATTTAACAATTTTTCTCTTATTAATTCAGGACTATATTCTCCACAGAGAGAAAAAATTTCTTTTCCAATACATTCTATACCCCATGATTTAATCTGAGTTTCCATAAAAGGTTCATTTTCTTCTATTATATATAGTTTATCAACTTTATTAGCAAAGTCTTTTATCATTTCATCCGGTAGAGGATTTGAAAAGCCTATTTTCAGGTAAGAAGCATTATTACCCATAACTTCTTTTGCATACTCATAAGATATTCCGTTGCATATTATTCCTATATTTGTATCTCCCATTTCAATCCTATTTAAAGCACAGTTATTTGAATATTTTCTTAGTTCTTCTAAGTTTCTTTCTATCTGAGGATGTCTTTCTCTAGAATGAGCTGGGACCATGATATATTTTTTTTGATTCTTTTCAAACTGTTTAACTTCAGGGACAGTTCTTTCTCCTAAACTTACAACAGTTTTAGAATGACAAATACGTGTTGTTACTCTAAATAATACTGTAGTATCGTATTTCTCACTAATATCATAGGCATACTTCATATAATCTAAACACTCTTGAGAATTTGAAGGTTCGATTAAGGCAACTTTTGCATGCTTAGCATACAACCTATTATCCTGTTCATTTTGAGATGAGAACATATTAGGTTCGTCAGCAGTGATTAGAACAAAACCTCCATTAGAGCCGTGGTAAGCATAAGACATAAAAGGGTCTGCTGCCACATTAACTCCTACGTGTTTCATAGAAGCAAAAGATCTAACACCTCTAATTGAAGCACCTATAGCTACTTCAGCAGCTACTTTTTCATTTGGAGCCCATTCAGCATACACATCTTTATATTGAGAAAAATTTTCCATTATTTCAGTACTTGGAGTACCAGGATATGAAGATGCAACAAGAACACCTGCTTCATAGGCTCCTCTCGCTATTGCTTCATTTCCGGTCATTAAAGTTTTCATTTTTTACCTCCCTTTATTAAAAAAACATTAGACATGTTGACATATCAATTACAGTTACAGTATATATTATTATAAAAATACAGTCAAGATAATCTATATTACTATTTATTTATAATTTAATTTTGGTATAATATAAATATTAATGAAAAGTGGGAGTTTAAATGAAAAAAAATATATGTATATTAGGTGCAGGAAATGTAGGACTAACCTTAGGAGCTTACTTAGCAAATAAAAAATATAATATAAAAATATATAAAAAAGATAAAATCAAAGAGGATAGAGTAAATTTTGAATACTTTTTAGAAGGAGCTGTAAACTTAAAATCTAAAATAAATCTAATGACAAATGATTTAAAAAAAGCTTTAAATAAAGTAGAAATTATTTTTGTTGCTTTACCGGCTTTTTGTAGAAAAAGTTACATAGAAGATGTAGTTCAAATAATAGATAGACCTGTGTATATAATATTTTTTCCGGATAATTATGGAGTGCTCGAACTTGAAAATATTTTAAAAAATTCCAACAAAAAACATTTATTTATGTCTGCAGGAACTAATTCTTTTATATATCCATGTAGAAAAAAATCTTACAACTACTCAGTTGTTAAGGGAATAAAAAAAGAAATTTTTATTTCTTCAATAAATAAAGTTTGGCTTAAGAGTATTTCAGAGATATTAAACGAAATGTGGAATATTTTTTCTATGAAAGACAATTATTTGGAAATTCAACTATCAAACATGAATCCTATCATACATCCTGTAGTATTAATTTTGAATTTAGGAAGAATAGAGAACGAAAAAGGAAATTTTGATTTTTACAATCAAGGCATAACACCTACCATTGCTGATTTAATAAGACAGATAGATGAAGAAAGAATAGAAGTAGGAAGAGCCTGCGGTATAAACCTTAAACCTTTATCAAAAGTTATGGAAGATGTTTATAGTTCAAATGGAAATAATTTATACAAAGCATTAACTGAGAGTAAGGTTCACAGAGACGGGTTAGCTCCTAAAAGTTTGAACACAAGATACATAAAAGAAGATATCCCATATGGACTGGTGCCGATATCAAGCATAGGGAAAATAAAAGGGGTCGAAACCCCTATAATTGATTCAATTATAAACCTGGCTAATATTGTAATGAAAAAAGATTATTTTAAAACCTTAGATTTAAAAAATTATTTAAATAAAATATAACTATTTTCTTTTTATGTATCCACCTCTTACAACACTTACTTCATTAACAGTTACGAGGGCGTCTTCAATTTGAGAGTGGATTAAATCTACAGCTTCTCTTATTCTTTTTCTCTTTAAGTGGAGGATAAGTATTTCCTTATACTTTTCTTTTCCTTCACCCTTCATTACAGTTACGCCAAAATTATTATCTCGTAGTAATTTAGCAAGCTCATTTCCTTCATCAAGGTCTGCTATTACCTGAATAGAAGATAATCCCATTGCAAGCTTATTTTCTATATAAAGCCCAATATAGTTCCCAATAGCAAAGGCTGCACAGTATATAATTACCTTTATAGGATCGCTTGTAATATCTGTAAGAACTGTACTTACGATTAAAATCCATATAATACACTCAACAAAGGCTATAAGAGCCGACTTAACTTTTTCTCCCTTACTGACCAACACAATTCTAATAGTACTAATCGAAACTTCGAAAATTTTAGCTACAAAGATTATTGTATACAAAACAATTTTGGGTTGACTTAATATAAAATCCATAGTAACCTCCTAATTAAAAATAAATACAAATATAATTACAATTATACAATACTATATAAATGATAAATAATAAACAAAAATTTACGAAATAAACATAATTCACTATTAATTGTTACAATTAAGTAAAAAAAGAATTGACAATGAGAAGTAAAATAAATATAATGATAACAATATATTTTTGAGGTAGTTATATGAAAAACTTAACTAAAAAACAATTTAATAAATCTCTTTTTAGTTTTTTCTGGGGCTTTTTTAGCGCTGGATGTTTTTCGTGTAATAAAACTTAATAAATATTTGCAAAAGGATAAACAGAAAACTTAATTTGATGAAATTAAACTGAGAGTTTATCCTCTCAGTTTTTTTATTTATAGTAATTGATAATAATGAAGGTTAAGGGAGGAAAAATGAAAAAAATAGGATATCAAGGAGAAGAAGGGTCATACAGTGATGTTGCGGTTATTAAATATTTTGGAGAAGATGTAGCAAAGAAATCTTACAGTAATTTTATAGAAATGATGGAAGACATGAATAGTATGAAATTGGATTACTGTGTTCTTCCTATTGAAAATACAACTACCGGACCGATAACAAGAGCAGTTGATTTATTGAAAGATTATGATATGCAGATTATTGGAGAAGAATATGTAGATGTCAACCACTGCCTTATTGGATTCAAAAATGCTGAGTTTAAAGATATAGAAGTTGTATATTCTCATCCAGAAGCTTTAAAACAATGTGATCAATTTTTTGAAAAATATGAGGATATTAAGAAGGTAGCTTATATAGATACAGCTAAAAGTGTTGAATATATTAAAACGAGCGGAGATAAAACTAAAGGGGCATTAGCCAGCTATAGAGCTGCAGAAATACACGATATGAAAATAATAAAAAAGAATATGCAGGATAATAAAAATAATATTACTAGATTTGCAGTAATATCAAAAAATGTTGATTATCATAAAAGGGCTAATAGAGTATCCATGTATTTAGTAACAAATCACAGTGCAGGAAGTTTATATGAAGTAGTTAAAATATTTAATGATAAAGGAATCAACATGTTAAAACTTGAGTCACGACCTATTGTTGGCGAATCTTTTAGTTATGGCTTCTATATAGATGTTGAAGGAAATTTGGAAGATAAAAATATTACTAAAGCTTTGTATGAGCTTGGATTTTGTTGTAAAAATCATAAAATTTTAGGCAACTATATAAGTAAAAAAGGATAGTCCTAGGACTATCCTCAAATTTTATTCTTCTGTATTTTTTTCATTCTTTTCTGCATTGATTTCTGGGAAAACCTCATAATCTTCATCTTTTTTCATTATTTCAGTTAATGATGATGCTAATCCAGCTATACCTTGAATTTCTGAAGGTATGATTATTTTAGTGGCTTTACCATCAGCGGCTTTAATAAAAGCTTCCATACTTTGAATTGTAAGCACTTCTTTATTTGGTTTTGCCAATCTAATCATTTCTATACCTTTAGCCTTTGCTTCTTGAACCTTGATTATAGCTTCAGATTCACCTTCAGCTCTTCTTATAGCTGATTCTTTATATGCTTCAGCTTCAAGGATTACAGATTCTTTTTGTCCTTCTGCTACTAAAATAGCTGATCTTTTCTTACCTTCAGCTCTTAGTATTGATTCTCTTCTTTCTCTTTCGGCTTTCATCTGTTTTTCCATTGCATCCTGTATTTCTTCCGGCGGAGTAATATTTTTAACTTCCACTCTATTAACTTTAATACCCCAAGGATCAGTAGCTTCATCAAGTATACTTCTCATTTTAGTATTTATTAGTTCTCTTGATGTAAGAGTTTCGTCAAGTTCTAACTCACCTATAATATTCCTTAGAGTTGTAGCTGTAAGATTTTCAATAGCTGAGATAGGTCTATCAACACCATATGTAAAAGATTTAGGCTCAGTTATTTGGAAAAATACTACTGTATCAATTTGCATGGTAACATTATCTTTTGTAATTACCGGTTGTGGTGGGAAATCTACCACCTGTTCTTTTAGTGATACCTTGCTTTTTATTACATCGATAAAAGGTATTTTAACATGTAAACCTACGGTCCAAGTAGCCTGATATCCACCAAGTCTTTCTATAACAAAAGCATTTGCCTGGGGAACGATTTTAATATTTAAAATTACTAAAATTATTACTAATACTAAAAAGATTAAAAATTCCATTTAATTATCCTCCTGAGATTTTTTTACAATTAATTTGACACCTTCAATTCTTAAAACTTCAACGATGGTATCTTTTTTTATTTTATTGTTATTATTCGAACGAGCAGTCCAAATTTGTCCTTTAACCTTTATTTTTCCTTGAGCATTGATGTTATTAATTTCTTCGGTTACTATAGCTTCTTTTCCTATTAATTCTTCTGCATTTGTTTTTACTTTTCCAATTTTTAAATACTTTTTAACTAGGGGTCTTGTAAAAATAAGCATAAGACCAGAAACTAATACAAAAACACCTATCTGAATTGACCACGAAAAATTAAACATCTGAGCAATCCATGCAGCTAAAGCCCCTAAGGCAAACCATATAGTAGTAAGGCTAAGAGTGGCTCCTTCTACTACGGCTAGTAAAACAGCTATAATCAACCATAAATAATTTTCTATCAACTATATCACCTCATTTAATCCACTTAGTTTTTGTTTGGCATAAAATATTTCCTTCTTTATCTTTAATATCGTGATTACATATAATTATATCATTTTTTCTGATATCTGTTTCTACAGTTACAGTATCACCGTATTTTCCCTCTTTTCTATACAAAATTGAAACTTTTTTTAAATTGTAGTTTATAACAATATCCTTAGGTACTGAATTTATTGCCCAAGACATATAATTTGTATTGTTAACATGCATATTATGATCTATATCAGTATATCGAATTGAAAATTCCTTAATTAAATCAGGGTTTTTAACAGTTTTTAATCCTTCGAATTCAGCTTTTTCTTCAGATATATTTTCTGAGCAACCGTAGGCATTCATAAGCTCTTTAGGCATTTTTTTAAGGCTTTTTGTTTTTTTGTTTACCAAACTCCAAGCTGAGTAGGCTCTTGTAATCAGATTATTATCTTCGTCGTAAACTTCAAATTTTCTGTAAACATAAAATTTTCTTGTATACATCGCATAGGTTTCGATCCTTATTTTTTCCGGATATTTTGGCATTCTAATTATATCGATATCATATTTTATAAGTACCCATAATAAATCTTCATTAGACATATATTTTCTTCCAACTTTAAGTTCGTCGGATTGTACCGTTGCAATTTCTTGAAATAAACCTATTAAATTTTTGGGGGTTATTCTGCTTTTATAGTCTGTATAAAATGTTAAAATATCATAAGTTTTACTTGTTTTGAGTCCTGACATTATTACCTCCTTAAGTGCAGTTTAATTATATCAAATATAGTAGAGTTTGTGTGTGATTTCACATAATTAAATAAATTATTAATAATATAATTAATTATGTAATAAATCAGAAAAGTTTAAAGTATAAATTCATATTTAACTATATATAGAATTAATGTATAATGTATTTTAAGGATGTGGGTAGATGGAAACAATAGCAGGAACAGTTGAAGAGATAATTTATAATAATGAAAGCAACGGATATACAGTAGGAATAATAGAAACTGATGATGATGTGGTTACTTTTACTGGATTATTTTCTTCTATTAGTCTAGGAGAACAGATAGAAGTAGAAGGAGATTGGAAAGATCACCCCAGATATGGAAAACAGTTTGAAGTTAAAAATTATAAGATTATAATGCCGGACTCAATAGAAGGAATAAAAAAATATCTTGCTTCCGGCTTAATTAAAGGTGTTGGGAATGCAACAGCTTCTAAAATCGTTAAAGAATTTGGTGAAGATACCTTTAAAATACTTCAATACCATCCAGAAGAAATAATGAAAGTAGAAGGTATAGGAGAGAAAAAAGCAGAAAAGATAGTAGATAGTTTTAGAGAACAGCTCGAGATAAAGGAAATTATGCTTTATCTTCAAAAGTATAATATTTCTCCTTCCTACGGTATTAAAATATATAAAGAATACGGTTCGGAAACGATAGAAAAGGTAAAAGAAAATCCCTATAGATTGACATCTGATATATACGGTATAGGTTTCAAATTGGCTGATAAAATTGCAGAAAAAATGGGAATAGATAAAAAATCAGAATATAGAATTTCAGCAGGAGTAAGATATAATCTAGTTGAATCAGCTTCTGATGGCCACACATATCTACCTAAGGATATTGTAGTTAAAAGAGCAAGTAAAACCTTAGATATAGAAGTAAAATATGTAGAAGCAGTTATTTCCAATATGGCTCTAAGAGGTGAGATACACATGGAAACATATGAGGAAGAAGACTGTGTATATTATATTCCTTATTACTATGCTGAGGCTGGTACTGCCAACAAACTTGTATCGTTAATAACTGAAGAAAAAAAATCTGAAGATGATATCGAAGAAATAATAAATGGAATAGAAGAAAGATCAAAAAAATCTTTAACAGCAAATCAAAAAAATGCAATTGAAAAATCTTTTAAAGAAAATGTATTGGTTATAACCGGAGGACCCGGTACCGGAAAAACTACTATTATTAAAGGTATTATTGAGGGCTTCGAACTTATGGGCAAAAAGACAGCTCTATGTGCACCAACAGGAAGGGCTGCTAAGAGAATTACTGAAACTACAGGTAGAGAAGCTAAAACAATTCACCGCTTGCTTGAATTCACATACAGCGAGGATAGTAAAAATCTTTATTTTAATAAAAATGAAGAATCACCCTTAGAATACGATGTAATTATAGTAGATGAAATGTCTATGGTTGATATAATCCTTATGAATAGTTTGCTTAAAGCTGTAGAACCTAAGACTCATTTAATAATGGTTGGAGATGTTGATCAACTTCCATCAGTAGGTCCAGGCTCTGTTCTTAGGGATATTATCAATAGTAATATAATTCCAACTATAAAACTAAACAAAATCTTTAGACAGTCTAAAGATAGTATGATAACAATAAATGCCCATAGAATTAATGAAGGAGAAATGCCTGAATTTAATAGAAAAGATGGAGATTTCTTTTTTATAGATTGTATAAATAATGAAGAAATTAATAAAACTATAGTTAGTTTAATGCAGCAGAGATTACCAGATCACTACAATTTAAATTCTCTTGAGGATATACAAATACTCACACCAATGAAAAAAAGTATAAATGGAACAAATGAGTTGAACAGAATACTTCAAGATAAGCTTAATAAAATCGATAAAGGTAAAGAAGAAATAAAAAGCAATAAAATCCTATACAGAACCGGAGATAAAATAATGCAGATAAAAAACAACTATCAAATGGCCTGGAAAAGAACTGATAATGATGGGTATGTTGAAAATGGTGAAGGTGTATTCAATGGAGATATAGGATATATTAGATTTGTGAACAAAATAGATCAAGAAATAATAGTAGAATTTGACGATAATAAAGAAGTGAAATACAGCTACAATCAACTGGATGAATTAATTCATGCTTATGCCGTAACTATACACAAAAGCCAAGGTAGTGAATTTCCGGCAATAATAATACCAGTTACTTGGGCACCACCGATGCTTCTAACAAGAAATTTATTTTATACAGCAGTTACAAGAGCTCAGAACCTTGTTGTATTAGTAGGTTATAAAAAATATGTAAAAGAAATGATAGATAATAACAAAATAGATAGAAGGTATTCTAATCTAAAAGGTAGACTTGATAAGGTTAAAGACTTTTTGATTTAAGGAGTTAATTTGAAAAAAATAATAAAAAACACTTTGGATGAAATCTTTAATATTTTATATCCAGAAAAAAACACATGTATGATTTGCGGATATTGGGATGAAGCGATAGGAAGCAAATATATATGTAGAGAATGTTTATTAAAATTTAAAGAATTAAAGGGACACAGATGTAAAATATGTTCTAAACCTTTAGTAACTTCAAGGGATATATGTTTAGAATGTATAGAAGATCTCAAAGTGTTTAATAGAGTATTCTCTCCTTATGAATACAAAGGTGAATTAAAGAAAGTTATTAAGGACTATAAGTATAATAATAAACCATACTATTATAAAATGTTAGGGGAACTCCTTTATCAATATATGGAAGAAGTAGATTTAGATATTGATATTATAACCTTCGTACCTATGCATAAAAATAAAAAAAGAAGAAGAGGATACAATCAATCGGAACTCTTGGGAAAATATATAGGATATAAGCTTAATATTCCTTGTGAAAAATTGATTGAAAGAGTAGTAGATACAGTACCTCAAAACAAATTAAAAAAAGAAGAAAGAAAGAAAAATCTCAAAAATACATTCCAACCTTTAAAAAATTTAAGAAACAAAAATATTTTGATTGTGGATGACGTATACACAACAGGAACTACAATAAACGAATGTTCCAAATCTCTTATAAAGGCAGATTCAGAAAATGTTTACGGATTAACAATAGCAAGATAATATAAAAAAAAACAGTCTGTGGATAACTTTTTCAGACTTACCCACAGAAATCCCAAAAATACAAGGCTTATCAACAGACTTGTTAACATAATCTATAAATATAAAAAAATCATTAATAATTAAAAAATATGATTAAGAAACAATAATTATGGGTAAACTATAAATAAATAAAATCATGAAAGGGGAAGACAAAATGAAAATTGATATCTATGGCAAAAATGTAAATGTAACTGATAGTTTGAGGGACATGGTTGAAAGAAAAGTAGCAAAGCTGGACAAATTTTTCTACAAAGATGTAGATGTAAAAGTAGTACTAAGTGTAGAAAAACTTAGACAGATAACGGAGATTACAATACCCTTTGGAGGAACAATACTTAGAGCCGAAGAGGTAACTGATGATATGTATCACTCTATTGATAAAGCAGTAGATGTTGTTGAAAGACAGATAAGAAGGTATAAATCTAAACTTCAAGACAAAAAACATTCAAAAGAAACAATAAGGTTTGAAAACATTGAACCCCTTGATGAAGAAGAAGACGAAATAAAAATTGTAAAAACTAAGAAATTTGCAATGAAACCTATGAGTGTTGAAGAAGCAGTATTACAAATGGATTTATTAAGACATAACTTTTATGTATTTTTAAATGCTGATACTGAGGAAGTTAACGTGGTGTATAAAAGAAAAGACGACCAGGTAGGACTAATAGAACCTGAATTTTAAATATAACTAATAATCCATAAGGCTATTCGAGAATTTTCGAATAGCCTTTTTAATGTTTAATTGTATTTTGTAAAGTGCAAATATTAATTCTATATTCTTGTAAAAGAAGTTTCTATAAAGTATAATTAAAGTTAAAGATAAATAGGAGGAAAAATTGTTTTTAGAAGGTATATTAATAGGAATACTAATTGGTTTTATTAGAAGAGGAAGTTTAAAAAACATAGGAAATATTGAAATAAAAGGAAAAGGATTAATCATCGCTGCTTTTATTATTCAATTATCTTTTCTTTTGCTTAATACGGGATTATTGGATCTTGATTTTGATTATTATGAACTTATATTGACTGGTTCGTACATTTTAATATTAATTTCACTTTTTTTAAATTTTAATATTAAATTTGTACCCATAGTTATAATAGGAGGCATACTTAACTTTTTGAGTTATATATTAAATGATTGGAATGTTGGATTAACAGAAGCTGCATCAAAAACAGTTTTTAGTCAAGAAATGTTTCAACTTTTAAACAACGGTAATATTACTTTATTTAAACTAATTCCGGAAGAAAGCTTTTATAAAGGTGGTTTTATTCCATGGAATAGAATGTTGATATTTCCATCGGCAGTATCAATAGGAGATATTATTATATTTGTAGGATTAATATTAATTGTACAAAATATTATGGTAGATAAAAGAATGATGAGCAGAAAAAACATTAAGTTTTCAAAAGATTTATTTAGATAAATTAAATTTGAAGGGAAGTGTGCCTCTGGGCACTTTTTAAATTTTCATCATGGAGGTAAAAATGTCAGACAAAAACTTTCTTAAAGGAGCCGCTGTTTTAGGAGCGGCGGGATTAATAGTTAAAATTATAGGAGCAGCATATAGAATACCATTAACAAATCTAATCGGTACTGAAGGAATTGGATATTATCAACCGGCTTATCAGGTATATAATTTACTACTTGTAATATCTTTAGCTGGATTTCCAACAGCTATAGCAAGATTAGTATCTGAGAAAATTGCTCTTGATAATTATAAAGGAGCACAACAGGTATTTAAGATATCTATGGCTACTTTATTAACCTTAGCTGCTGTATCTTCTGTATTTGTTTATTTTTTTGCAGATGAAATTGCTAATTCTATCGGTTATCCAGGAACCTACTACTCTTTGTTGGCATTAACACCGGCATTATTTTTTGTGCCAATTATGTCTGTATATAGAGGTTATTTTCAAGGTATGCAAAATATGGTCCCAACTGCTTTATCTCAAATTATTGAACAACTTTTTAGATTTGGTGTTGGCCTTTTTCTAGCTTATATATTGGTTAAAGAATCTCTACCAAAAGCAGCAGGCGGAGCCTCTTTTGGTGCTTCAGCAGGTGGAA
>Ga0102926_1000569_pt1 | contig 21549 bp, 17 predicted proteins | sample SalPonR1_A_D2_MG_FD_78173 | JGI IMG/M metagenome (GOLD analysis project Ga0102926, IMG submission 78173) | Salt pond soil microbial communities from South San Francisco under conditions of wetland restoration - Salt Pond MetaG R1_A_D2_MG | ecosystem: Environmental > Aquatic > Marine > Intertidal...
CCGACAGTTTCCGCGCCGACCTCTTCCCGCTCGATCTCGAGCGGATCGAGGAGGAATACATGTCCATGATCCACCGGATTCCCACCTCCGAGACCGCCGGTCTCAAGGCCGATTTCAACGGTCCCATCTGCTACACGCCCGATGGCAACCCGCTCGTCGGCCCCGCGCCGGGGCTGCGCAACATGTGGCCGGCCGAAGGCTTTTCTTGCGGGATCACCGCCGCGGGGCGCAGCGGATATTACCTCGCGCAGATGATGGTCGGAGGCGAGGCCGAGATCGACATGGCGAGCCTCGACCCCAAGCGGTTCTCGTCGACCTGGATGACCACCGAGTTCGCCGCCCGCAAGAACGAGGAGGCCTACAGCCACGTCTACATCCTTCACCACCCCGATGAAGAGCGCGAGGCGTGCCGCCCGCTGCGCACCGCCCCGGCCTATGACCGGCTCAAGGCCCGCGGCGCGCAGTTCGGTTGGGTCAACGGCTGGGAGCGGCCCAACTATTACGGCCCCATCGACGCGCCCGAGAATTTCGATCACGACGCCCGCAGCTTCCGGCGCGGCGGCTGGTGGCAATACGCTGTGGACGAGGCGAAAGCCGTGCGCGAGGGCGTGGGCCTTCTGGACGCCACCGCCTTTACCAAGCATGTGGTCAAGGGTCCCGGTGCCACTGCCTTCCTCGACTGGTTCACCTGCAACAAGCTGCCGAAAGTAGGCCGGATCAACCTGACCTACGCGCTCACCGATCACGGCACCACGCGCACCGAATACACCATCGTGCGCCAGGCGGAACACGAGTATTATCTCGTCTCCTCCGGCGGCTGGACCGAGTATGACGGCGACTACATGCGCAAGGCGGCCGAGGACAAGATGGCCGAGTTCGGCTATATCGAGATTCAGGACGTAACCTCGCAATACGGCGTCTTCGCCATTGCCGGGCCGAAATCCCGCGACGTACTGCGCGAGGTCATCAAGGATGCCGATCCCGACACGGCACTCTCCAACAAGCGGTTTCCGTGGCTCTCGGCGCGTCAGATCGAGCTTGGCATGTGCCCGGTCAACGCCATCCGCGTGGCCTATACCGGCGAGCTGGGCTGGGAGCTGCATCACCCGATCGAGATGCAGAACTACCTCTTCGACCTGCTTGAGGGTGCGGGCGAAAAGCACGGGATGAAACTGGTCGGCGCGCGCGCGCAGGGCTGGCTGCGTCAGGAGAAGAGCTATCGCGCCTTCGGCAACGAGCTGGGCCGGGATGCGACGCCGCTCGAGGCGGACCTGCCCCGCTTCGTCGATCTCGACAAGGAGTTCCGCGGCAAGGACAAGCTGGTCGAGACCGGCGTGCGCGTGAAATGCTGCACCCTTCTGATCGATGGGCCCGAGGATGCCGACCCGTGGGGCGTGGAGGCGCTCTACACCCCCGAAGGCGAGCGGGTGGGCCGTCTCACCTCGGGCGGCTACTCGGTGGCGTTCGGTCAGTCCATCGGCATGGGTTATGTCAGCCCGAACCTAGCGGTTGAGGGCACGAAGCTACAGGTTCGCATGTTCGACAAGCTGTGGGAGGCGACCGTCACCTGCGACAGCCCCTACGACCCGAAGAACGAAACCATCCGCAAGGACGGGTGAGACACGACAGGGGTGCCTTCGGGCACCCCGTTATTTCTCATGCTGCCGCAACCACCTGCGCCACGCCCTCTCGGTGCCGCGAAACACGTTGATGTCGACACCGCCCTCGACCCCCGGCACGACACCGGTGCCGGTGTATTGCCAGAACACCCAAGGTTGGCGGGGATAGACCTTATCCGGCGTTTGCGCCACCGAGCGCAGCCAGAACTCGGCCCGGACCTGACCGATTCCGGTCTGCGCATAAAATTCGGGAGTCGTGTAGATGATCGGCCGCTGCCCGTAGTAACGCCCTACGATATCGAGGAAAATCCGCGCCTGCCTACGCACCTCGGCCCCAGATGGGCGCGTCACGCAGGTGGGCGAGAACGGGTTCCATTCCATGTCGAGAACCGGCGGCAATGCCCGGCCCCGGCGCGGCACGTTGCGGATGAACCAGCGCGCCTGAACCTCCGGTTTCGTGCAGAAATAGTAGAAATGATAGGCCCCGCGCGGGATGCCGTGGCGCGCGGCCAATTGCCAGTTGCGGTCGAATTTCGGGTCCTTGAGGTCGCCGCCCTCGGTCGCCTTGATGAAGGCGAAGGCGACGCCCGAGGCCGCCACGCGCCGCCAGTCGATATCCTCCTGAAAGCGCGCCACGTCGATGCCGTGAACCGGGTAGCGCGCCGGCCCGTCGGGGCCGAAATCCACCGGCTCGTAATCGCCGAAGGGCCCGCCGGCGAGCGCGGGCAGGGCGAAGAGCCAGGCACAGATGGACAGGATACGCAGCATCGGCGGGCATCTCCGGGCAGGGGTCGCAGTGGCCATCCTATACGCCCAAACAGGCCCGGTCAGCAGGTTTCGCGCGTCGCGCTCAGCCGGTCGCCGACAACTCGTCGAAACAGGCCAGCGCGTGCGCGGCATACATCATCGCCGGGCCGCCGCCCATCTGGATCGACATCGCCAGTACGTCGCCCACCTCTTCGCGCGTGGCTCCGGCGCGCACCAGCGCCTCGACATGCAGGCCGATGCAGGGCTCGCAGCGGATCACGATGGACATGCCCAGCGCGAGAAACTCCTTGGTCTTGAAATCGAGCGTGCCGCCTTCCTTGACCGCCTTGCCGAGACCCCCGAAGGCGCGGGCGGTGTCGGGGATGAGCGCGTTGAGCGCACGCAACTCGGTTCGTTGGCCTTCGATCGTGTCTTGCCAGTGCATGTGCGCGTCCTTGTTCCGATGGTTTCTGCGGTTGCAAAAAACACCGGAACGGGCGCGGGGCCTTGATCCAGATCAGGCGGGGCGGCGGGCGGTCAGAAGAAGGTTGTTGGCGGGCATCTCGCGCTGCTGTGACGGGGGCAGCCCGGCGGCTGTGAGCCAGTCCAGGACCTCCGCCACGTCCTTGTAGCCGACCCCGTGGCCCTGCGCGCGCAGGCTCGCATCGAATCGGGCGTCGCCCTCGGATGTGGCCTGTCCGTCGCGCAGGAACGGGCCATAGAGGGCAAGGCAGCCGCCGGGCGCGAGCGCCTGCGCCGCCTCACGGATCACCGTCTGCGCCTCGGGCGTGGTGATGAGGTGCAGAAGGTTCACCAGCACTACCAGGTCTTGCCCTGCATGGTCCGCCCCCCATCCCTCTGCCGAGGCATCGAGCGCCAGGGCGGGTGACAGGTTGGGCAGCCCTGCCTCGGCAACATAAGCATCGATGCTGGCGCGGCGGGCGGGGTCGATCTCGGTGGGCTGCCAGTCGAGCCCGGGCATGGCGCGGGCAAAGGCCACCACATGCTGTCCGGTGCCCGAGGCCAGTTCCAGCGCGCGGCCACTTGAGGGCGCGATCTCGCGAAGCGCCTGCGCGATTGGCCCGGCGTTGCGCTCGGCAGAGGGGGCGTACAGCTTGGCCCCTTCGGCCTCGTGCGCGACCGAGGCCATGGGTGGCAGGGTCCGGCGCGTGGTCATGCGCCTTCCTCGGTTCGGTCGGTCGCCGGCGGCGGCGCGGGCGTCAGCGCGGCGAGCCTCGCATAGAGCGCGTCGTCCATGTCGAAATTCGTCGCCGCGAGCGAGGGCATGATCTGTTTTGCTGAGCGGCCCGAGATGAGCGGCACCGGCGAGGCTGGATGACGCGCGGCCCAGGCGACGGCCAGTGTCGTGGGATCGGTGCCAAGCTCTGCGGCGATGCTCACCAGCGCGGCGGCGGCGTCCTGCATCCAGTCCTGACCGTAGCGGATGGCGTAGCGCGCGTTGCCGGTGAGCCGCCCGGTCTCGCCCCGCGCGTATTTGCCGGTGAGCAGCCCGCCCGCGAGCGGCGAGTAGCCCGCCACGACCATTCCCTCCGAGGCTGCCATCGGCAAAATCTCCACCTCCGCCTGCCGCTTGATGAGGCTGTACATCGGTTGCAGGATCGAAATGGGCAGATCGAGCCGCACACCGATGCAGGCCGCCTTCATCACCTGCCATGCGGCGAAATTCGACAGGCCGACATGGCCGATCTGCCCGCGCGCCCGCAGATCAGCAAAGCACTCCATCGTCTCTTCGAGCGGGGTGTCGGGGTCGAACCGGTGCAGGTAGAGGATATCGACGTGATCCATCCCCAGCCGCTGCCGCGAGAGATCGAACTGCGCGCGGATATTGGCGGCCCCGGCACCGCCCGAATAGCCCGCCTTGGTGGCGATCACCAGCCGGTCGCGATGCGGGGACGCGAACCGGCCGAGCAGCGTCTCTGATGCGCCATCGGTATAGAGATGGGCGGTGTCGAAATGGGTTATGCCCGCATCGAGGCAGGCGTCGAACATGGCGCGTGAGGCGGCCTCGTCCGCCGTGCCGCCGAATTGCATGGTGCCAAAGGCGAAGCGGCTGGCCGGGGTGCCGTCGGGGGAGGTGATCGCAGTTTTCATGGCGCGCAGACTGGCACGCGGCGGGGCCGAAGAAAAGGTGCCACCTTGCATCCCGAGGGCACCGGGCTTAGGCGATGGAGAGAGACAGCGCCCGAGGACCCTGCGCCCATGAAGATGCACGAGACGTTCATCAAGCCGATGCACCCCGAGGGGCGCAAATTCGTGGCGATCTTCGCCGGGATCGCCTTGCTGCTCTTCCTGATATGGGAGCCGTTGGGCTGGATCGGTGCGGGCCTGACGGTCTGGTGCTACTATTTCTTTCGCGATCCCGAGCGCGTGACGCCGCAGCGCCCCGGCCTGATCGTCAGCCCGGCGGATGGCATCGTGTCGCTGATCGAGCCTGCGGTGCCCCCGGCGGAGCTTGGTCTGCCGGACGTGCCGCTCACCCGCGTCAGCGTGTTCATGTCGGTGTTCAACTGCCATGTGAACCGCGCACCGGTGGCGGGGCGGGTGACGAAGGTGGCTTACCGCCCGGGCAAGTTCCTCAACGCATCGCTCGACAAGGCGAGCGCCGACAACGAGCGCAACGGCATCGTCATCGAGATGGCGGATGGCCGCGCGCTGCCGGTGGTGCAGATCGCCGGGCTGGTGGCGCGGCGGATCGTGTGTTTCACCGGCGAGGGTCATGAGATCGCCCGCGGCGCGCGGTTCGGGCTCATCCGGTTTGGCTCGCGGCTCGATGTCTATCTGCCCGAAGGCGTGACACCGCTGGTGCGCGTGGGGCAGACCATGATCGCCGGGGAGACGGTGATCGCGGAGACGGGCGAATGAGCCGGCCCCCGCGCAAGGAACTCACGCTCGCGCAGCTCCTGCCCAACATGCTGACGGTGGCCGCGATCTGCGCCGGTGTCACGGCGATCCGAATGGGCGTGCAGGGCGACTACGTGCGCGCGGTGCAGCTGTTGCTCATTGCCGGGATCCTCGACGGGCTCGACGGGCGGCTGGCGCGGCTGTTGCGCAGCACCTCCGCGATGGGGGCCGAGCTCGACTCTCTTGCGGATTTCGTCAATTTCGGGGTGGCCGCGCCGCTGGTGATCTATTTCTGGGGCCTGCAGGACATGCGGCACGCGGGCTGGATCGCGGTGCTGTTCTTTGCCGTGTGCTGCGTGATGCGGCTGGCGCGGTTCAACGTCAGCTCCCGCGAGGAAGGGGCCAAGGGCGGATCGGGGGCGTATTTCGAGGGCCTGCCTTCGCCCGCCGGCGCGCTCCTTGCCATGATGCCGATGTTCCTGGCCTTCGCGCTGCCGGGGATGCCCCTGCCGCCCGCACCGCTGGTGGCACTCTACATGGCCGGCGTGGGATTGCTGATGATCACGCCGGTGCCGGTCTGGTCGTTCAAGCGGACAAGGATATCGCGGGAGAATGTGAAATTCTTCCTTCTGGCCTTCGCCTGCCTGGCCGCGGCGCTGACACTCTTCACCTGGGCGGCGCTGATCGTGATCTGCCTCGTCTACGTCGCGGTCGTGATCTGGGCGGCCTTGATCTGGTATCCGGACCGGTCCTGAGGCGCAAGGAAAAGGAAGCACGATGGATCTCGACGCGGTAAGGAACAGCTACGCCCGCTGGGCACCGGTCTATGACGTGACCTTCGGCAAGATCACCCATGCCGGGCGGCGCGCGGCGGTGGCGCATATCAACGCACGCGGCGGAGACGTGCTGGAGGTGGGCGTCGGTACCGGGCTGTCGCTGGAAGCCTACGGTCGGGGACTGCGTGTCACCGGCATGGATTACAGCGACGACATGCTGCGCAAGGCGCGGGCGCGGGTGGCGAAGCTGGGCCTGACCCATGTCGCCGGGCTGCGGCAGATGGATGCGCGCGCGCTCGATTTCCCCGATGCCAGCTTCGACACCGTGGCGGCGATGCACGTGCTGTCGGTGGTGCCCGAACCCGGTCGCGTGATGACCGAGATCGCCCGCGTGCTGCGCCCCGGCGGGCAGGTGGTGATCACCAACCATTTCCGGCACGAGCGCGGGGTCTGGGCCGGATTGGCCCGCGCCGCCGCCCCTCTCGAGCGGGTCCTCGGCTGGCATTCGGATTTCGAGATCGACACGGTGCTGTGCGACCCGCGCCTGCATGTCGTCACCCGCCGCGACCTGCCGCCGATGGGGATGATGACCTTCCTGGTGCTGGAAAAACGCATGAACTGACCGCATGAAAAGGCCCCGCCGAAACCGGCGGGGCCTTGGTCCTGCTTTCCGTGGCCGGATCAGTTCGGGATCTGCCCGGTCAGCCCCTCTACATAGAAATCCATCCCCAGAAGCGTGCCGTCATCGGCGACCTCGCCCTCGGCGAGCCACGCGCTGCCGTCCTGGCGGTTGATCGGGCCGGTGAACGGATGATACTCGCCCGCCGCCATCGCCTCCTTCAATGCCAGCGCCTCGGCGCGCACATCTTCGGGCACCGCGTCGGTGATCTCGCCGATCCCGACCATGCCTTCGTCGATACCGTGCCAGACCTGCTGGCTCTCCCATGTGCCGTCCATGACGGCCTGCGTGCGGGCGATGTAGTAGGGGGCCCAGTCGTCGATGATCGACGACACGCGCGGGAACGGGGCGTACTCGGCCATGTCCGAGGCCTGCCCGAAGGTGACGACATTGCCGGCCTTCTCCGCCGCTGCCTGCGGCGCGGTGGAGTCGGTGTGTTGCAGGATCACGTCCGCGCCCTGCTCGATCAGCGCCTGCGCGGCGTCCGCCTCTTTCGCCGGGTCGAACCAAGTGTAGGCCCAGATGATCTTGAACTCGATATCGGGGTTGACCTTCGCCGCGTGGAGATAGGCCGAGTTGATGCCGCGGATCACCTCGGGGATCGGGTAGGAGGCGATGTAGCCGACGATGTTCGACTTGGTCATCTTGCCCGCGATGTGCCCCTGCACCGCGCGCCCCTCGTAGAAGCGGGCGGAATAGGTCGAGACGTTGGGCAGCGTCTTGTAGCCGGTGGCGTGCTCGAATTTCACGTTGGGGAACTTCTCGGCTACGGCGAGCGTCGGCTCCATGAACCCGAACGAGGTGGTGAAGATCAGGTCCGCCCCCTGCAGCGCCATCTGCGTGATCGCGCGCTCGGCATCAGCGCCCTCGGGCACGCTCTCCTGATAGACCGTCTCGACCGCATCGCCGAAATGCTCTTCGACGGCAAGGCGGCCCTTGTCATGCTCATAGGTCCAGCCGCCGTCGCCGATCGGGCCGACATAGATGAAACCGACCTTGGTCTTTTCCTGTGCGGCGGCCCCGGTCGCGAGGCCGAGCGCGAGCGCGGCGGAGGTCAAAAGATGCGTGAGTTTCATGCGGGGTCTCCCTGTTATGGACTTATTGCGAAGCGTGAAAGATGCGGCCCAGTGAAGCGGGCGCGCGGGATTTGTCAGCCGACATGATGACCAGCACGAGGATGGTGATCAAGTAGGGCGACATGGAAAGATACTCGACCGGGATGGCGAGGCCCGCTGCCTGCAGGTTGAGCTGCAGCACCGTCACCCCGCCGAAGAGCCATGCCCCGAGCAGCACGCGCCCCGCCTTCCAGGATGCGAACACCACGAGCGCCAGCGCGATCCAGCCGCCCCCGGCGGTCATTCCCTCGGTCCATTGGGGCACGCGGATGAGGCTGATATAGGCCCCGCCCAGCCCCGCGCAGGCCCCGCCGAACAGGATCGCCAGAACCCGCACGCGCACCACCTTGTATCCCAGCGCGTGGGCGGCGTCGTGGTTTTCGCCGACGGCGCGCAGGATCAGCCCGGCACGGGTGTATTTCAGCATTGCCCAGACCGCCGCGACCAGTGCCAGCGCGAGGTAGACCATCAGATCGTGGGAAAACAGCACCCGTCCGAGAAAGGGAATGTCGCTCAGCGGCCCAAGATCGAGCCGCGGGGTGGGCGGCGGCTTGATTCCGACATAGCCCTGCCCCAGCAGCGACGACAGCCCCAGTCCGAACAGCGTGAGCGCGAGGCCCGACGCCACCTGGTTGGCGAGCGCCAGTTGCGTGAGCGCGGCGAAGAGCAGCGCCAGCACTGCCCCGCCGCCCGCCGCCGCGACGAATCCCACCGCGGGTGAGCCGGTGTTCACGGCCACGGCAAAGCCGCAGATCGCCCCGGTGATCATCATGCCCTCGACGCCGAGGTTGAGCACGCCCGCGCGCTCCACCACCAATTCGCCCAGCGCGGCCAACAGGATCGGTGTCGCAGCCACCATCAGCGCGGCCAGCAGCAGGGCGGGGTCGATCGCGCCCATTACGCGGCCTCCCTGTGTCGAAAGCGGACGCGGTAATTCGTCAGCAGGTCCACGGCCAGCAGGAAGAACAGCAGCATCCCCTGGAAAAGCTGGATCGCGGCGGCGGGCAGGCCCAGCGTCGATTGCGCCATCTCGCCTCCGATATAGGTGAGCGCCATTAGAATTCCGGCAAGCGCGATGCCCACCGGGTGCAGCCGCCCCAGAAAGGCCACGATGATCGCGGTAAAGCCATAGCCCACGTTGAAATCGATGCTGACCTGCCCGGCGGGGCCTGCCACCTCGAACATCCCCGCCAACCCCGCCAGCGCCCCGGAGGTGCCGAGGCAGATCACCACCAGCCGCCCCGGCCGCACGCCCGAGAAACGTGCCGCGCGCGGGGCCTGCCCGGCGAGCCGGATATGAAAACCGAGCAGATGGCGGCTGAGCAGAACGTAGGCGAGGATCACCGCGATCACCGCCGCGGCCACGCCCCAGTGCATGCCGGTTCCTGAGATGATCTCGGCGTTGTGGGCGGCGGGATAGTCGCGCAGGTTCCGCGAGCCGGGAAATCCCCGCCCGTCGGGGTTGCGCATCGGCCCCAGCGCCATCGCCGCCAGAAGCTGCTCGGCCACGTAGACGAGCATCAGTGACACGAGAATCTCGTTGGTGCCGAACCGCACCTTGAGGAGCGCCGGGATCATCGCCCAGGCCCAGCCGCCGAGCGCGCCGGCGAGCACCATCAGCGGAAACACCACCCAGCTGTCGAGCGGGTAGAAGGCGAGCCCCACGCCTGCGCCGGTGAGCGCGCCCGCGATATACTGTCCCTCGGCCCCGATATTCCACACCCCCGCGCGGAATCCGAGGCTGAGCCCGATGGCGATGAGGATGAGCGGCGCTGCCTTGATGAGAAGCTGCGGCCGGTAGTAGAAGGCGAACTCGCCGAAGAGCGGCTTCCAGAAGATGGTAGCGATCGCCTCGGCCGGGTCCTTGCCCAGCGCGGCAAAGAGCGCACCGCCCGCGATCATGGTGATCATCACCGCCAGCGGCGGGGTGGCCCATGTCCAGACCCGCGAGGGCTGTGGCCGCTTCTCCAGCCTCAGCATGGCGCACACGGGGGCTTCTTCTTGGCGTAAATACTCCGGTCCGCCGCCTCAGACATGCGCCACCTCCATGTCATGCGCGCCGCCCATCATCAGCCCGACCTCCTCAACACTCAGCCCGGCGGCGGGGCGGGCGGGCGACAGGCGTCCCTCATTGAGCGCGGCGAAACGGTCGGAGATTTCCATGAGCTCGTCGAGATCCTGGCTGATGCACAGGATCGCCGTGCCTTGGGCCGCGAGATCGAGCAGCGCCTGCCGGATGGCGGCAGCGGCGGCGGCATCGACGCCCCAAGTGGGTTGGTTGACGACGAACACTTCGGGGCGCTGCAGCACCTCGCGCCCGATCACGAACTTCTGCAGGTTGCCGCCCGACAGCGCGCGGGCGGCGGTCTCGGGCCCGGGCGTGCGCACGTCGAAGCGCGCGATCACCGTCTCGGCAAAGCTGCGCGCGGCCCCCCACCGGACGAAGCCGCGCGCGAGCAGCTCCTCGCGGTCCGCCCCGGTCAGGAGCGCGTTCTCGGTCAGTGTCATGTCCGGGGCGGCGGCGTGGCCGAGGCGCTCCTCCGGGGCCGCGAGCAGGCCGCGCCGCCGCCGTTCGGCGGGGCCGAGATGGCCCACCGGCGTGCCGTGGAGCCGGACCACCTGCCCCTTGGTCGTGATCTCGCCCGAGAGCGCGGCGAGCAATTCGTCCTGCCCGTTGCCCGCGACGCCGCCGATCCCGAGGATCTCTCCCTGCCGGACGGTCAGGCCGATGTCCCTCAGCGCGGTGCCGAAGGCCGAGGGCGCGGGCAGCGACAGCCCCGCGATCTCGAGTGCCACCTCGCCCGCCGCATGTGCCGCACCTGCGGGCGCGGCAAAGGACGCGCCGACCATCATTTCGGCCATTTCGCGCGCCGGGGTCTCGCGCGGGGTGCAGGTGCCCACGTTGCGTCCCTGCCGCAGGATCGTGGCGTGATCGCAGAGCGCGCGAATCTCCTCGAGCTTGTGCGAGATGTAGAGGATCGCCACCCCCTCGGAGGTCAGTCGGCGCAACGTCTCGAACAGGATCTCCACCTCCTGCGGCGTCAGCACCGAGGTGGGCTCGTCCATGATCATCAGGCGCGGCTCCTGCAGCAGGCAGCGGATGATCTCAACCCGCTGACGCTCGCCCGCCGAGAGATCGCCGGTGAGGCGGTCGGGGTCGAGGGGCAGGCCATAGGTTTCCGACACCTCGCGGATGCGCGCGGCGAGCCGGCGCAGGGGCGGCGGGCGCTCCATCCCCAGCGCCACGTTCTCTGCCACGCTGAGCGCGTCGAAGAGCGAAAAATGCTGGAACACCATCGCCACGCCTGCCGCGCGCGCCGCCGACGGGGAGGCTGGGGCGAAGGGCGCGCCGCGCAAGCTCATGCTGCCGCTGTCGGGCTTGACCAGGCCGTAGATCATCTTGACGAGGGTGGACTTGCCCGCGCCGTTCTCGCCCAAGAGCGCGTGCACTTCGCCCTCGCGGATATCGAAGCTGACCGCGTCATTGGCAATCACGCCGGGATAGGCCTTGGTCAGGCTTTCGACGCGAAGCAGGTTCGCTGTCACGCGCTCTCCTTTCGTTCCGTTTCGGATCGTTCACCGTCCTTGCGGGCGCGTTTCGTATCCGTCCAGCGCGAGACTAACAGCATTCTGGGCACCCCGCACAAGGATTACCGCAGGCAGCGTGGGACACGAATCGCTGCCTGCCATATTTGCGAACAGCCTCAGAACTTGGCGGCGAGAAAAGCAGAGATCGAATCCTCGTCCACGCCGCTGACACCGAACTTGTTGTCGAAATGCGTATACTCCACACCCAGCGTAAAGCGCCCTTCCCTGCCGCCGAAGGCATTGCCGATATCCCAGCGCAATTGCGGAGAGAAAACCACCTGGTTGGCGACGCCCGAGCCCTGCGAGCCGATGAAATCGACGAAGCCCTGGGTCGAGAATTTCTGCGAGCCGATCTGGAACGGAAGCACCCAGACCAGCGTCGCCTGGTAGGTCGTGTCGAGATTGCGGTCGAACGGGTCGTCCCAGTTGTCATAGGCATAGACGCCGAATGTCAGCACGTTGAAGCCCGGCACGTTGAAGTTCACCCGCGGGCCGATCAGGCCGACCGAGAAATCGGTGCCTTGGTTGAGCCCTATCTCGAGGCCGGCATCCCGGATGAAGCCGCTCTCGGCAAAGCTGAGCCCGAGGTTGCGCCCGCTCAGGAAGGCGTAGATCTCGCCATACTGGTCGCTCTCGGTGTTGGTCGAAGGGCCATCGTGATCCTTGAAGAAATCGACGAAAAAGAAAAGCTCGCCGATATCGCCTGCAGAGAAATGTTCGAGTGTCACCGTGGTGCGCGCGGTCTCGTTGAACCCGTTGCGTCCGAGCAGGTAACCATCGCCCTGATGGACCTGAATTTCGGTGAACGAGAATCCCTCTGCCTGCGACGTGTCTCCTGCCATGAGCGCCCCGCCTAAAATGGCACCGGCTAGGCCATGTTTGATTGTCTTGTTCATGTCACTGTCCTTTCATGGGGCTGGTCCGTTCGGCACCGGAGCCCGTAATTGCGGTCTTTTTTGACGATCCCGGTCTTGTTGCCGTGCCGGAAATCGCCGTGCCGGAAATCGCCGTGCCGGAAACGCTAGGCGGCAATCCGAATCCCGGCAAGCGGCGCTCGGGTGGCCGGGATCGCTCATGAATCACGCGCGCGTGACGGGTCGTGAGCCGCCCCGCTTAAGCCGTTGCCAGGCATGATGTTTTAAAATTTAATTTGTTACTTATTTAAATTTCCAAATATAAAATGAAAGAGCTTCGGGTTTCACGCACTAATCCCCGGCGGGCATCGCCCTTCTCGCGCGCCTTTCATGTAAAGGGCTTCACGTTAAGCGGAACTGTGGCAGCGCGGGTTGCATCGGCGTGACGGGGGGCAACCGCCGACTTTTGGCACGACGTGGCCGCAGAGCGTTCGGCGTGTCTTTCGTTCCGGAGTCCGTGCGGCTACGATCGGGGAATGAGAGATCAGCCGACATTCATACACCTTCGTGTGCACACCGAGTATTCGCTGCTCGAAGGGGCGGTGCAGCTCAAATCGTTATTCGATGGCGGCATTGACCCGCGTGACAATCACAAGCCGAAGGAACAAAAACGACGGCTACCCGGTCTTTGCGAAAAAATGGTGATGCCCGCCGTTGCCGTGACGGACACCAACAACATGTTCGCGGCGTTGGAATTTTCCGTCACCGCGCAGGCTGCGGCGGTGCAGCCGATCATGGGCTGCCAGGTGGACGTCGCCTATCCGGAGCCGACACCGGGCGAGCGGATGAGGCCCCCCGCGCCTGTGGTTCTGCTGGCGCAGGACGAGCGCGGATACGAGAACCTGCTGAAGCTCAATTCGTGTCTCTACCTGCGCGGCGACGGGCAGGTGGCGCATGTGACGGTGGCCGAGCTTGAGGCTCATGCCGAGGGACTGATCTGCCTCACCGGCGGCCCGAATGGCCTGGTGGGCCGGCTCTTGCAGGGCGGGCAGCGTCCGGCGGCGGAACAGCTCTTGCAACGGCTCAAGGCGGCGTTCGGTGATCGCCTCTATATCGAGTTGCAACGTCATCCCGGCGAGGACGGCGCGCCCGAGGCCGAGCGGCTGACCGAGCGCGGGCATGTCGAGATGGCCTACGCGATGGACCTGCCGCTGGTGGCGACCAACGACGTGCATTTCCCCGAGGCGGAGATGTACGAGGCGCATGACGCGCTCTTGTGCGTGGCCGATGGGGCCTATGTCGACCAGAACGCGCCGCGGCGCCGCCTCACGCCGCAGCATTATTTCAAGAGCCAGGACGAGATGGCGGCGCTGTTTGCCGATCTGCCCGAGGCGCTGGAGAATACCGTCGAGATCGCGCGGCGCTGCGCTTTCGGTGCCTACAGGCGCGACCCGATCCTGCCGCGCTTTGCCGATGACGAGGTGGACGAATTGCGCCGGCAGGCGCGCGAGGGGCTGGAAAAGCGGCTCGCCGTCATCCCCCATGCCGCGCCGGTGGGGGACTACGAGGCGCGGCTCGATTTCGAGCTGGGTATCATCGAGGACATGGGGTTTCCCGGCTATTTTCTGATCGTGGCCGATTTCATCAAATGGGCCAAGGGGCGCGACATCCCGGTGGGGCCGGGACGCGGCTCCGGTGCGGGCAGCCTCGTGGCCTACGCGCTGACCATCACCGATCTCGACCCGCTGCGGTATCAGCTTCTGTTCGAGCGCTTCCTGAACCCCGAGCGCGTGTCGATGCCCGACTTCGACATCGACTTCTGCATGGATCGCCGCGAGGAGGTGATCGCATACGTGCAGGAGAAGTACGGCCGCGACAAGGTGGGGCAGATCATCACCTTCGGCGCGCTTCTGTCCAAGGCGGCGGTGCGCGATATCGGGCGGGTGCTGCAGATGCCCTACGGACAGGTTGATCGCCTCAGCAAGATGATCCCGGTGGAGGGCGTGAAACCCGTCTCGATCGAAAAGGCGCTCGCCGACGAGCCGCGCCTCGCCGAGGCCGCGAAATCCGAGGAGGTGGTGGACCGGCTTCTGACCTATGGCCGACAGGTCGAGGGGCTGTTGCGCAACGCCTCGACCCACGCCGCAGGCGTGGTGATCGGCGACCGTCCACTCGACGCCCTTGTGCCGCTCTACCAGGACCCGCGCTCGGACATGCCCGCGACGCAGTTCAACATGAAATGGGTGGAGCAGGCAGGGCTGGTGAAGTTCGACTTTCTGGGCCTCAAGACCCTCACGGTCATCCAGAACGCCATCGAGCAGATTCATGCCGAGGGGCGCGACCTGCATATCGCCGCCGATGGCAGCACGATCTACGAGCCCTTCGAGGGGGCCGAGAACGATATCGGTCAAATCCCGCTCGATGATCCGAAAACCTACGAGCTCTATTCCCGGGCGCGCACGGTGGCCGTGTTCCAGGTGGAAAGCTCGGGCATGATGGACGCGCTCAAGCGCATGAAGCCCACCTGCATCGAGGATATCGTCGCGCTCGTTGCCCTCTACCGCCCCGGCCCGATGGAGAACATCCCGAAATATTGCGAGGTCAAGAACGGGCTGTCGGAGCGCGAATCGATCCACCCGCTGATCGACCACATCCTCGACGAGACGCAGGGCATCATCGTCTACCAGGAGCAGGTGATGCAGATCGCGCAGGAGATGGCGGGCTACAGCCTGGGCGGTGCCGATCTCTTGCGGCGGGCGATGGGCAAGAAGATCCAGGAGGCGATGGATGCCGAGCGGCCCAAGTTCATCGCGGGTGCCAAGGCCAACGGCGTCGACGATGCCAAGGCGATCGAGGTGTGGAACCTCCTCGACAAGTTCGCCAATTACGGCTTCAACAAGTCCCACGCAGCCGCCTATGCGGTGGTGAGCTATCAGACCGCGTGGCTCAAGGCCAATCACCCTGTGGAGTTCATGGCGGGTGTCATGAATTGCGACATCCACCTCACCGACAAGCTCGCCGTCTATTTCGAGGAGGTGAAAAAGGGCCTCGCGCTCGACTGGGCCGGGCCGTGCGTCAACCGCTCGGATGCGGTGTTCGCGGTGCGCGGCGGCGTGCTGCACTACGCGCTTGGTGGGCTCAAGAACGTGGGTGTCGAGGCGATGAAGCTGATCGTGGAGGGGCGCGGTGAGCGGCCCTTTGCCACGCTCTACGATTTCGCCCGGCGCGTCGATCTCAAGCGGATCGGTAAACGCTCGCTGGAGATGCTGGCGCGCGCGGGAGCGTTCGATGCGCTCGACCGCAATCGTCGCCGCGTGTTCGAGAGCCTCGACGCGCTGATGAGCTATTCGGCGGCGATCCAGGAGCAGAAGAATTCCGATCAGGTGTCGCTCTTCGGCGATGCGGGCGAAGACCTGCCCGAGCCGCGCCTTGCGCCGGTGGAGGACTGGCTGCCCGCCGAGCGGCTGACCGAAGAATTCAGAGCGGTCGGCTTCTATCTCTCGGGTCATCCGCTCGACGATTACATGGCCGTGCTCAGGCGGCAGAAGGTCAAAACGCTGGAAGAGGTGATGGCACGGGCCGAGCGGGGGCCGTTCCTGGCCAGGATGGCCGGGGTGGTGGCCGGGCGGCAGGAGCGCAAATCGGCGCGCGGCAACCGCTTTGCCTTTGCCCTGCTCAGCGATCCGACCGGTAGCTACGAGGTGACGCTCTTTTCCGAAGTGCTGGAGAAATCCCGTGATTTTCTGGAGGCGGGCGCGCAGGTGGTGGTCACCGCCGAGGCGACGATGGAGGCCGATCAGCTGAAGCTGCTGGGCCGGACGGTGCAGCCCGTGGATGGCATGGTGGCCGATGCCGGGGCGGTGGGGCTTTGTGTGTTCGTCGATCAGGCCGAGGCCATCGGCTCGGTCGCGGCGGTGCTGGAGAGCGCGGCGAAATCGGTGCGCGGGGCGCAACCCGGACCGATCCGGTTCCGGCTTCTTGGAGAAGGGCTGCCCGGCGAGGTCGAGATCGACAGCGGTGCGGAATACCCCGTCACCCCGCAGATCAAGGGTGCGATCCGCAGCCTGACCGGCGTGGTCATGGTCGAGGAAATTTGAGCCGTCGCTGGTAAGCCGGTGTTAACCCTCGCGGGGCAAGGCTCGGTCATGCGGTGGATCGCGCTTCTCCTCATGGCCTTGCTGGCCGCCTGTTCGCATCCCTCCCCGGCGTTTTACGGCGTGGCCCCGGTGCGCGTCGGCGTCGGGCCGAGCGTCTTTGATGTGCGCCTCAACGGGCGGCACGCGCAGGCCATCCGGCTCAGCCGGGAATGGGCACCGCGCACGATCACCGTCGCACCCCGTGCCGCTGCCGCCATCGCGTCTGTCAGCGGCTGCACCGTGCCACGACTCTGGGGCGATCAGGCGATGCTGGAGGCGGCGCTCGTCTGCGGACCGGACGCGGGCGCGCGGCGCGGGGTGCCGCGCGCGCATGACTGCCGCGTGGTGCCGACGCGCCGGCGCCAGACGGAAATGGCCTGTCAGCCGCGCTCCGGGCCGAGCGTCTTTTCCATGAAGACCGAGCTGGCCGCATCCGGGTAATCGCCGAACGGCCCGCGCCGCTCGAAGCCGTGGCGCGAGTAGAGCCGCAGCGCCGCGCCGAGCCGGTCGCCCGTCTCGAGCCGCAGGAGGGGCAAGCCGTTTGCCCGCGCCTCGGCCTCGATCCGCGCAAGCAGCGCCTCGGCCACGCCCTGCCCCCGTGCCGCCTCGGCCACGAACATGGATTTCACCTCGCCATAGCCATCGCACAGCGCGAGCGCCCCGGTGCCTACCGTCTCGCCCCGCCGCGTTGCCAAGAAGAAGCGGATATCAGGGGTGCGGAGCGCCCCCGCATCGAGGAAGAAATTGTCCTCGGGCGGGAACAGTGCGCGCATCAGATCATGCGACTGCCGCAAGAGCGCAGCCGCGCCCGCGTCGCGCGGGTCGCCGGGTGCGATGCTGAGGCCGGAGACATCCACCATGGTGCAGGCATACGCCGCACTCCCGGGCTGTGCAAGAGGACGGGGAGCACTGTGCGCGCGATATGCTGTGGATAGTTCTTCCTGCTGCCCCATATCCTGTGTTTGCATGTTGACAGCCCCGCCCGCGGCCCAGCACAGTTTACCATTATCGGAATCATCCATCCCGGGGGCGCGCGGGCGTGCAGTTCTCCAAGCTCAGACTGACCGGCTTCAAGAGCTTCGTCGATCCCACGGATTTGGTGATCGCCGATGGCCTCACCGGTGTTGTGGGCCCCAACGGTTGCGGCAAGTCGAACCTGCTGGAGGCGCTGCGCTGGGCGATGGGCGAGAACCGCCCCACCGCGATGCGCGGCGACGGGATGGAGGACGTGATCTTCGCCGGGGCGGCGAGCCGCCCGGCGCGCAATTTCGCCGAGGTGGTGATCCATCTCGACAATTCCGACCGCCGCGCGCCCGCGGGCTTCAACGATGCCGATCACCTCGAGATCACCCGCCGCATCACCCGTGACGTGGGTTCGGCCTACAAGCTCAACGGCAAGGACGTGCGCGCGCGCGACGTGCAGATGCTGTTCGCCGATGCCTCGACCGGCGCGCATTCGCCGGCGCTCGTCCGGCAGGGGCAGATCGCAGAACTGATCAATGCCCGGCCCAAGGCGCGGCGGCGCATCCTCGAGGAAGCAGCGGGCATTTCCGGCCTCTACCAGCGCCGACACGAGGCCGAGCTCAAGCTGCGCGGAGCCGAAACCAATCTCACCCGCGTCGATGACGTGATCGAGCAACTGGCCCAGCAGCTCGCCCAACTGGCGCGGCAGGCGAAACAGGCGGCGCGCTATCGTCAGATCGGCGAGGAGTTGCGCCACGCCGAGGGGCTTTTGCTCTGGCGGCGCTGGACCGAGGCCGACGAGGCCCGCACGACTGCCGAGGCGGCGCTGCGCGAGTGCACGACCGAGGCCGCCCGCGCCGAAAGGGCGGCGCGTGAGGCCGCCCGCCTGCGCGCCGAGGCCGAAGACGCGCTGCCCGCCCGTCGCGAGGAAGAGGCGATTGCCGGGGCAATCCTGCAGCGGCTCGGGGTGCAGCGCGACGCGATCGCCGAGCAGGAGAAAACCGCGCGCGAGCGGATCGCCACCCTGGAGGCGCGCATCGCGCAGCTTGAGCGGGACATGGAGCGCGAGGCGGGGCTCAACCGCGATGCGCACGACAGCGTCGAGCGGCTCGACTGGGAGGCGGCGGAGCTGGTCAAGGCGTCGGACGGGCACGAGGAGCGCCTTGCCGCGGCGGTGAAAGAGGCTCGCGAGGCGGCCCGTATCCTTGAGACGCGCGAGGCGGACCTGAGCCGCCTGACCGAGGACATGGCCCGCCTGTCGGCCCGGCACCAATCGGCGCAGCGTCTGATCGACGACAACCGCAAGACGCTCAAGCGCAGCGAGGCCGAGGCCGAGCGCGCGCGCACCGCGCAGGAACAGGCCCGCGCGGCAGAGCAGGAGGCCGGGGCCGCCCATGCCGCCGCGCAGGAGGCCGAGGCCGAGGCGGTGGTCCGCGCGCAGGCGGTCGAGGCCGCTCTGGTGGCCGCGGATGAGGCGCGCGCCGACGCGCAGACCCGCGAGGCCGAGGCCCGCGCCGCCCGCTCCGAGGCCGAGGGCGAGCTGGGTGCGCTGCGCGCCGAGGCGGCGGCGCTGGCGCGACTGGTCGAGCGCGACACCGCCGAGGGCGGGCAGATCATGGATGCCTTGCAGGTGGCACCCGGCTTCGAAAAGGCGCTCGGCGCGGCGTTGGCCGACGATCTGCGCGCGCCCGAGGTGCCGGAGCACGGGCCGTCGGGCTGGCGCGACTTGCCCGGATACCCGGCGTCGCAGCCGCTTCCCGAGGGGGTGACGTCGCTGGGCAATCACGTCACCGTTCCGCCGGTGCTGGCACGGCGCATGGCGCAGATCGGCCTGGTCGAGCCTGAGGATGGTTCTCGCCTGCAAGCGCTGTTGAAGCCGGGTCAGCGTCTGGTGAGCTGCGATGGCGATCTGTGGCGCTGGGACGGGTATCGGACATGGGCCGAGGATGCGCCTTCTGCCGCCGCGCTGCGGCTGGAGCAGCTCAACCGCCTCGAGGAGCTCAAGCAGCAGTTGGAGCGGGCCGAGGCGCGTGCCGACGGGGCGCAGTGTGCACACGAGGCGCTGCGCGCCGAGCTGACCGCGCGCACAGAGGAGGACCGCGCCGCGCGCGAGGCGCGCCGCACCGCCGATGCCGTCGTGACCGAGGCGAGCCGCGCGCTGAGCCGGGCCGAGGCCGACCGCAACCTTGCCGAGTCGCGGCTCGAATCGCTCGGGCTGGCCGCTGCGCGCCACGAGGAAGAGGCACGGGCCGCCCGCGCCGCTCTGGACGAGGCTGAAGAAGCGCTGGCGGAGCTTGGCGACCTGTCGTCCGCGCGGGCCGAACTGGAGGATATCAAGACCACGGTCGAGGCCGCGCGCATCACCATGATGACGCGGCGCACGGCGGCGGACGAGCTGCGCCGCGCGGGCGAGCGGCGCACGGCCCGCCGACAGGAAATCGCCCGCGAGGTGAGCGGCTGGCACCACCGGCTCGAGACCGCCGAGACGCGCGGTGCCGAGCTCGCCGAGCGCAAGGCGGCTTCGGAAGAGGAATTGGCAGAAGCGCAGTCCACTCCCGAGACACTGGCCGCGAAACGCGCCGAGCTGGGCGAGGAGATCACCCGCGCCGAGGCGCGGCGTGCTGCGGCCACGGATGCGCTCTCAACCGCCGAGGCGCGCGCGCGGCAGGCCGCCACGGACGAGCGCGACGCCGAGCGCGCGGCGTCGGAGGCGCGCGAGGCCCGCGCCCGCGCCGAGGCCCGCCGAGACGGCGCGTGCGAGGGCTGCGAGCTGGCCGCCGAGCGGATCATGGAGGCGCAGGGCCTCACCCCCGAGGCTCTGCGCGACACGCTCGATGCCGACCCATCAGCGATGCCGGCGTCCGAGGCGATCGAGGCCGATGTGGCCCGGCTCAGGCGGCAGCGCGACGCGCTCGGGGCGGTCAACCTGCGCGCCGAGGAGGACGCGCGGGAAGTCGAGGCCGAGCACGCCTCGCTGACCGGGGAGAAGGCCGATCTGGAGGAGGCGATCAAGACCCTGCGCAGCGGTATTGCGAGCCTCAACCGCGAGGGGCGCGAGCGCCTCCTGACCGCGTTCGAGCAGGTCAACTCCAATTTCACCCTGCTGTTCCGGCACCTCTTCGGCGGCGGCGAAGCCAACCTCGTGCTGGTCGAGAGCGACGACCCGCTGGAGGCGGGGCTGGAGATCATGTGCCAGCCGCCGGGCAAGAAGCTCTCGACGCTGAGCCTTTTGTCGGGGGGCGAGCAAACGTTGACCGCGCTGGCGCTCATCTTCGCGGTGTTCCTCGCCAATCCCGCCCCGATTTGCGTGCTCGACGAGGTCGATGCGCCCTTGGACGACGCCAACGTCACGCGCTTCTGCGACCTGCTCGACGAGATGTGCCGCCGCACCGAGACGCGCTTTCTCATCATCACGCACCACGCGGTGACGATGAGCCGGATGGATCGGTTGTTCGGTGTGACGATGGCCGAGCAGGGCGTGAGCCAGCTCGTCTCGGTCGATCTCAACAGGGCCGAGGCGATGGTGGCGTGAGCCTTACAGCCATCAACATCAATTTTAACCTTTCCTTCACGCTGCTTACAGACTGTACTGTTTCTGCAGTCCATTGCAGCAGAAGGAGGTGATCAGACTGAATGAAACCAACTTTCGAAAATGGATGGTCTAGCTGGCGGCGGGAACGCTGCTGGTCACGGTCATCCGGCTTTTGACGGGGCTCTGAGCTCCTGAAAAAGAAGACCCTGCGGAGTTGGCGCTCCGCAGGGTCACGTTTTCGGTGCACAGACTGAAAACAACTTTCGAATGGAATGGATATTGCCCATTCCTTGACGAAAAGTAAAGCGCGCGCCGATCAGACGAAAACGCCGCCCCATGGGGCGGCGTTACCGGATCGCGAACCGTATGGCTGATCAGAAGCCGAGGCCCGCGTACTTGTTCTTGAACTTCGACACGCGTCCGCCGGCGTCGGTGAGGCGGGTGCCGCCGCCCGTCCAGGCCGGGTGCACCGACGGGTCGATGTCGAGCGCGAGCGTCTCGCCCTCGGCCCCGTAGGTAGAGCGCATCTGCACGATGGTGCCATCGGTCAGCTTGACGTCGATGACGTGGTAATCGGGGTGGATGTCTTTTTTCATCGTGCCAGTCCTTACGCCGACTTGCCCTTGAGGGGCTTGTAGGTGGTGTCTTCCGCGATCCGGGCGGATTTGCCCCGGCGCG
>Ga0102926_1000571_pt1 | contig 21502 bp, 19 predicted proteins | sample SalPonR1_A_D2_MG_FD_78173 | JGI IMG/M metagenome (GOLD analysis project Ga0102926, IMG submission 78173) | Salt pond soil microbial communities from South San Francisco under conditions of wetland restoration - Salt Pond MetaG R1_A_D2_MG | ecosystem: Environmental > Aquatic > Marine > Intertidal...
GATTCGTACTTCTATGAGTCGACCATTCTTCTAAAAACATATCAAAACTATTTGAAGTCACATTTTTTACCCGAATATGTGTGTAGTTTGGACCCGTTAAGGAAGACAACTGAGCAATAACCACTGGATTTGTAAAATCACCATTATAGTCTATTGTATGCCATTCAGGAGTATCTGATTTATTTTCACCTGGATCATCATATTGATCAATAATGACATCATCCATATATCCAATAATCTTGTCATTTTTATCTTTTAATACGCCGGCTTCTGTAGCTAAATAGTTTATACTTTCAAAATCTTTTACGCCATCAATGGTTTCTGCAAAAGTTGTAAAAGACTTATCTTCTAAACTATAATCTTCATCGATTAAATCTTGTTTATCTTGACCGATGAGAATATTGTTTCTTAAGTTACCTACTGCTTCGGGTATTGTTGTTCGCATTTGAGCAAATAATACCAGTCTTTGATAAGTATTTTCTAACACTTTACTAATTTCAGTTGTTATATCAAACTCTAAATCATTTCTATCCTTTATAGCAGGTATTACTTCAACAGTCTCTTCATCTGAAGCATCTCCAACACTTGCAATAATTTCATTTTCTCCACGTTGACCTGGAATAAAGTTAAAACTATAATTTCCATTACCATCATCATTCATTGTACCAATTTCTTGATTATTAGCTGTCAATATAACATCAAGATCAGAAATTGGATCATTATAACCATCTATTACAGTTACATTTGCTAAAACTGACCCACCTTCATTTACAGTCCTTGGGGTTAAAGTCAAATCTAATACAAGATCAGTAACTTTTTTATCAACTTTTATGGTTTCAGAATCATTTACACCTTCACCATTAACAGTTGCTGTAATAAGATTTACTTCACCATATGCTGGAATAAATGTCACTTCATATTTACCATCACCTATAAAAGTTGCATCAGTAGTTATCTCAATTCCATCATCAAAGAAAACAACTGAATAATTCGAATCCTCTATTGGTTCATCATATTGATCAAAAATTTGAACAGTTGCCGTAGATGGATCACCATCAGTGACTCTATTCGGATTAACAGATAGAGTTGTTTTTTTATGATCATAATAAGATTCATCTAATAATGTGTTTCTAAAATATACTGGTGAATCAAAAGAAGTAGTTCCTCCTGTATCGTTAGAATAATCCTCTGTCCAAATCCACTGTGCACCAGCTTCATTTAATTTTTCATGGTCCTTGGGCCAATTTTGATCTAAATTCTGTATTACATGGGATGCTCCCCAATTGTTCGCCTTATAAGGTACTTGGAACCATTCATAGGCTACATTATTGTGAGTGTAATCTGATGGCTTTGCATTCTTATAAAGACTCCATGAATTATCTGTTGTCAACCACTCATCATCTGAAGTTCTATAAGCTAAAATAAATCCAGAAATCGTTGCGGTTCCATTAGCCTGATCATAACCTTTGACAGCTATATTTGCTTGATTTGCTGGAACAGAAGCTACATAATAACTGTCAACACTTTCCCATTGACTTGGGTCTGATCCTTCTAATATCCCATTAAAATAAAGCTCATAACCATCATCTACAGTAATGTATAGGTTCGGTTCTAAAACCGTTAAAGGACTTGATTTTTCAGTATTACCTACTTTAGGTTCTTTATCTGTTCTCGCTGTTACTTCAAACTCAATTGTTTTATTAACCATATCTTTCGATATTTCAAGTGTATCAGTTGTGTTATTGTCTTCGATTCCATCAACATACCACTTGTAAAGACTGTTATCTGAATCGTCTTCAGAATCACTAAAATTATATTTCCCTTTTAGTTCATCACCAATTTTTCCTTCACTAACAACAGTGCCATCTAATTCAATTCGAACATTTGATATTTCTGGTGCATTAGCAGTTGAACCTTGAGCCATCCCAAAAATATCCCCTGAAATCGGTAAAGTAAATGTTTCTAATATTTCAAAGTTGTTATCTAAAGAACTAACTTGATTGCCACTATGTCCAATATATAAGTTCCCATTATAATTCGCTAATCCAAAAATATCACTGATATTAGAAAAAGATTTTTCAACACTGACACTAAAATCACTAAACTCAATCTTAACTAATTTATTATCAGTTGTTGTAAAATAGAGGTCATTGTTTAGTTCCACAAGATCTCCTGCAGAAGTATGACCCGTATCAACTAAATAGATTACTTCATCATCATTTGCATGATATGCATATACATTCTGATTTACTACATAAAAGAAATAGCCATTATTATGGGTTAAACTATTAATATGATTATCATGCAAATCTTTTTCTGAAGCACCTTCAGAAGATAAAGCATAAAGTTTACTATCTCTCACACCATAAAGACTATCATTCTTATTGGCTAGGTCATAGTACAGATTACTGGTAGCTTCAACTACTTCCAAAGCCTCTATTGCAGGAAAATACTTATATATATTTTTTTCATTATCATTTATATAGATAAAATCAATAGCGTCTTCATTTTCTAAAGTAATGCTATTTTTTCTTTGATCAATTCTGAACCAATCTAAATCCATTTCATTGTCATTTGCTTTAAACTCTAATGCACCCCATCCACCCCAGTTAAAGTAATGGATCTCAAATTTATAATCTTTGCCTGCTTCTAAGTTTACATTTGTATCATAATTCGTTGCTCCTTGAACATGGTACGCATCAATCAATAACTCATCTGATTCAAAACTTCCATTTTGATTTTCATCAATATATAATCTTAAACCATCATCTACATTGACGGAAAATTTGGAAACATTTTCTGTTGGAGCAATATATCCATATATTTTCTGTGCATTTTTTATTGTATTGTCTTGATTTTCTAAAAACGCATCATCACCTGAATTACCTGACCAATTATCAGTCCCATAAGCCGCTTTTTTAATAACAATATTACCCTCTTCTGTATCTAATGAATTTGCAGCCCATTTTTGAGCATCCCCATCATTTGTATTAGGGTGTTCATTTAATTGACTTACATCATAATGTTGTACTTCAACTTGTCCTTGTGCGAATGCACCAGCACTTGATGTAAACACTAAAATAAGGGTCATTAGTACTGCTAAATATTTTCTCATCTTCTTAACGCCTCCTAAAATATATATGTATTTTTATATTTTTATAACAAAAAATACAACCAGCTATGCCGGTTGCACTACTTACTCCAAACAGATCAAGTGCCCACTTTTAATCCATTCATCATTGTATTCATATTTATAATTATTCCATATGTAGGTAGTATTATATCTGTCTTTTTTATTTAAATCAAGAACAATTTAATAATTTACAATGAATATTCTTTTGTAATCTTTTCAAAACTAGAGAGCTGATTTCTTAGATTAATTTACATAATATTAATCTAAGATTACACGTTTAATTGTAATATTCATATCTTGCTTTAAATCAACTAATCCCGTGAAGCGATCGCTGGTAACAATTACTTTTGGCCTTAAGGGTAATTCTGAATTTTGATTGATAACGAAGCCAGATTTATTATCGGATAAAAATACTTTTGTACCATTAGGATAAGGTACTATATTTCTAACGAAAATATTTGTTAACTCGAAATCATAAGCACGACCAGCGCTTCCCATAAGTAACTCAATGGCCTCTGACTGTGGATAAGCTTTCCTAAAAGGCCGATCTGATGTTAAAGAATCATAAGCATCAGTAATTGCAATAATTTTTGAAAACAGGTGGATCTTATCCCCTGTTTTTCCCATAGGATAGCCTTTACCATCTATTCTTTCATGATGTTCTAATGCAGGCAATATTTCTGTAATAGAAAAATCCGTATGCTCTTTAAAAAAATCATAAGCTGCTTGTGTATGTCTTTGCATTTTCATTACCTCGTCGTCTGTTAATCGACGATTTTCTAAAACAAATGCCTCATCAATTAAAAAATTACCATAATCATATATTAAAGCTGCTTTTGCTAAATGTTTTATTTTAATTTGATCAAGACCAACTTTTCGTCCTAGGTAAATAGAAAGGATACATACATTTACTTGATGTTCATACAAATAATCACTTTTTGATTTAATATCTACCACAGATAATTTCATATTTATATTAACTTTTCGTATAATGTCTCGAGCAATCATATCAATTTTTTTATTAAGCGTATTGTGAAGGTTTATTCTCTTTTTTATATTCTTTATAGATGAGTTGCCAACACGACTTAAAATGCCATCAGCAAAATCTTTAAACTCTTTTATTTCTGCTTTTCTGTCTTCTTGAGGTATAACATCTTTTAACGTCGATTGTATTTCCGAAGATATATATACACTCCGAATCCCTTGGTCAAGTAACAAAGCTATTCTTTTATCAGTTAATTTTTGATTCCTTGCTACCAAAACTTGACCTTTATTATTAACAATTGGTTGGGCCAATCGTTTGTTTTTTATTTTGTCTGATAATCGAACAAATCTCATGAGATCCCCCATTCAAAACAATTTATTTTCATTATATCACTTTTGTATATATAATGTAAGAGTAATTTAGTTCCTTATTACCATTCATTATCATTGATCATCTATTCATAGAAAAAAGAGGCATTAAATGCCTCTTTTTTACCCTAAAACTAAATCTAACCCTTCCACATATATCTCTTTTAAAAATAAAAAGCCACGTACCCTTATGACTATTTCATTTTTCTGTGTTGTTTTTACACCTTTATGTACATAAACTTCAACACCATGAACTGTGTGTTTATTGTATTCATCAATTGCTTCAGGCTTCTTTTTAAGTACCTCCGGTACTTTAAAGGAGCCAGCTCAAGAACTACAACTTTTCCCATATTTAATTGTAATACTTTGAATATTTTTATTCTGTACATGTTCTTTAAATTTATCAGATAATTTAATTTCCATAGTATTCTCCCTTCTCTTATATTAAAGTCTAACATATTTAAATGATTAAATAAAGTTGTTTATAGTATACCCTTTAGGGTATATTTTAAACAAGTATTGAAAGGTATGTAAAGAATATGAAAAAAGCAATGTTTGGCGCTGGTTGTTTTTGGGGCGTTGAAAAGAAATTTTATAATCTAGATGGTGTTAAAAAAACAACTGTTGGTTACGCAGGTGGTCATAAAGAGGACCCAACTTATAAAGAAGTTTGTCAAGATACTACAGGGCATGCGGAGGTAATTTATTTAGAATATGATGAAGATGTTATTAGTTTTGAAGAGCTATTAGATTTCTTCTTTAACATGCATAATCCAACAACTCTTAATCGACAAGGACCAGATATCGGTTCCCAATATAGGAGTATTGTATTTTATGAAACAACTGGTGAAAAAGAGACCATTGAAAAGAAAATCAATTCTCTAAATGCCTCTTCAAAATTTCTTAGTCCAATCGTGACAGAAATTGCACCTTGGCAGAAATTTTATGAAGCAGAAGCTTACCATCAAAAATATTTATTCTAAAGAAAAAAATGAATCAATTAAGGTTAAACTCTTAATTGATTCATTTTTATTTTTCTATAATATTTCCTCTGCTTCTTTCGCTAATTTGCTTCTTTCTACAGATTTTAAAGTCATGTGTCCTGACAATTTTGATTTTTTAAATTTTTCCACTACATAAGCTAAACCATTTGATTTTGAATCAACGTATTTTACGTCAATTTGATTATCTGAAACATCACCTAGCAATACGATTTTAGTGTTCATACCAGCTCTCGTTAAAATCAATTTGGCAAAATGAGGTGTTATCTGTTGACACTCATCTACTACGATTAATGCATCATCTAAAGAACGGCCGCGTAAATAAGAAAAGTTTTTCATCTCTAGAACCCCTTCTTCCATTAAGGACATTATTGATGCCTTAACAGAACCATGATCAGACACACCATCGAAGTATGGTGGCAGAACTTTTGAGAAAGTATCATAATATGATGCCATATATGGATTCAATTTTTCTAATTCACTACCAGGTAAGTAGCCAAGTTCTGTTTCCTGAGTTGGTTTTATTAAGATCAATTTTTTATAAGAATGGGTGCTTAATAACTTATGAAAAGCTACAGAAAGAGCCAAATATGTTTTTCCAGAACCTGCACCCCCTGTAATAGTAACTAAATCAATCATATCATCATGAAGTAAATCAATGGCAATCTTTTGCTCCGTATTTCTACCTTTTAGATAAGGCAGTTCCTTATCTTTTAACAATTTTAACGCATTATCTCTATAAATTGTTAATGCAGAATTACTGTGGGATTTTAATAAAACCCCCATATTGGGATGTAGATTTTCTGATTCATCTAATTCTATTGGTAATGATTTTTCTTTATAAAGTTGATTAATCAAGTTAGATTCAACTGTTTTCTCTAATAGACCATCATAGAGTGTATCAGATTCAACCCGATCATTCATATAGTCTTCAACTTTTACATTTAAAGCTTTGCAAACAATCCATATATCAATATCTTTTGAAACCATAATTACAGGTTCATCTAAGTCTTCTGTTAGACTTTTAGCAATTGAGACAATTTTATAATCTGTTACCTTCTTATCTAAAGCATTTGGTAAAAGGTCCAAATCCATATGGTTCAGTTCTACCCTAATACATCCCCCATTTTCCAATGGAATGCCTTCTGTAACATTAATATCTTCAGAATTAAAAATTTCCTTGATTTTTCTACCAGCTTCTCTTGCTTGAAAACCTTTTAAACCAGAAGCATTTTTTAATTTTCTTAACTCCTCTAAAGATTGTATTGGAATAACAATTTCATTGTCCTCAAATTTCTCATAAAATAATGGATCATGCATCATTACACTCGTATCAATGACATAAACTTTTTTCATGATAGCCTCCTCAGTTAATTATAAATATCTATTGTCTTTATTGTATACCCACTGAGAGAAATAAAAAACAATTTCACTGTTAAGTTCTTATTTTTTTTTAGTTAATGTCATGACTGGACAAATGATACACCAAGTTCTCGGGGCATAGACAAAACCTAAAATTGAACCGATTGAAATTGATGTAAACATAACAGACAACATTCGATAACTAAAATGTAGTAATACAGGTGGTAATTCTAATGGCACCAATTGAGGAACTTTTAGAGAAGTACCAATAACTATTAGAATTCTCAGCTCCTCTATAGGTGATATTCTACCAAGCAATACCATGACACTAGACATGGCTATAAAAGTCAGATTAATAATAAAATAGTAAAGAACAATCTCTTTTAATTTCCCGCCTCGCAACCATTTTGGTAATTGTTTTTTTAATCCAATATTCTTAAAGAGCTTCGTAAAGAAACCAGCTCTTGGACAAAAATACTGACACCAGATTTGCTCTTTGTACTTTAAATATTGAACAAAAGGTATAATAAAACAGATAATACCTAAAGACATAAATGCAATATTTATAAAGCTTAATAAGAAAAGCGCTATTGTGATAATCCATAATTTATTTTGATAATTTTTCATTTTTCACTCCTTAGAATTTTATTTCATTATTATTTTATCACAAAAAAATTCACTAAGATAATATAAATCTTAGTGAATCTTCGTGTAGTATAGAGTTTTACTATATAGAGTGTATTTTTTTAAAAATACTAGTCAATTTTATTAAGGATCTCTTTAAGTATTTCTTTTACTTCTACTTCTTGATTCTTTCTTTCTAAAATTTCACTTCTACTTGGTCCATAAGGATTACCTTTTAATTTGTTCATAATATTTTTCCTCCTATAATTCTTTAAACTAATAATTTCTATTTCCCCGTTTTCAAAAGAAATCATTTATTTTATTTCTTCGTCGTAGACATCGTAACATATTGAAAAAAACAATGCAAGGAATAATTCCAAAAATGTTTTTATTTCTAAATTGTACCCATTACAATTGATTTCATTTTCTATTTTTACCTATTAATGTTAAAATAATAGTAGCTATTAAACTATTAAGGAGTGATATTTTATGGATTCACTATTTGAAAGCGAGCATTTGATTATAAGACCTGCTATTAAAGAAGAGATTCATTGGATTATGGCATTGGAGCAAAAAGATGAAAATAAAAATTTCGTATTTCAAGGGAGTTATGAAGACCACTTAAATGAAATTCAAGAAGCCTCTACCGATTTATGTATCATTGAAGAAAAAAATACTCATAATAGTATTGGATACTTTATTGGTGCATATGATGAATCTAATGATAGTTATGAATTTCGACGTTTCGTTATGGATTTTAAGGGAAAAGGCTATGGAACTGAAGTTACTAATGCTTTAATGAAGTATGCCTTTGGCACACTTAGAGTTAATCGTTTCTGGTTAGATGTTTTTACTTATAATACTAAAGGTATACACATCTATGAAAAATTAGGTCTTCAAAGAGATGGTATCGTAAGAGAAGGCTATAAAGATGGTGATGTTTATAAAAGTTATTATCTTTACTCTATTTTAAAGGATGAGTATGAAACAATCAATTCACTTTAGTAGAATTATAAGAAAACAATATTCAGTTTTGAAAGGATGGTTACATTATGACAACACTTAATCGAAGCAAGGCAGTTGAACTTTTAAATAAATATGTTACTTCAGAACATATTATTACTCATTCATACGCCGTTGAAGCCGTTATGACTGCTTTAGCCGAAATCTATGAACCAGAAAATAAAAACTTATGGGCAGTTGCAGGTTTATTGCATGATCTTGATAATGATTTTGTTGATTGGCCAAATGAGAAAGCAACCCACGGGCCTAAAAGCATAGAATTGTTAAAACAAGAAAATTATGGCAATGAAATTTTATATGATGCTATTTTAGCCCATAATCCTGCCACAGGTAAAAGTCGTGATAGAAAAATTGAAAAAGCAATCTATGCAGCAGATCCTATTACAGGTTTCATTCGCGCAACGACTTTAGTTTATCCAGATCAAAAAATTAATAAAGTTAAAGTAAAATCCATTCACAAACGAATGAAAGATACTCGTTTTGCTGCTGGTGCTGATCGTGAGGCTATGCGTTCTATTCAAAGCCTTGGTATGGATTTTAAAGAATTCTCTAAAATCGCTTTAGAAGCCATGTGCGAAATTTCTGATACATTAAACTTATAAATATATAAAATTCATAAAGAAAGAAGTATGGAATATTCCATACTTCTTAAAAAATCTCTAAATTGTCCAACTACCATGTACTATACCTATTAAATAATACGTGCCATTCACTTCTTCAAATACTAACGTTAAACTTCTCCAATCCATGCCACTAAATTGTGGATCAAAACCATCAAAATAAAACTCTACATACTCAGCATTAGGATATACATCTTCTATATTATTAATCATGTTTCCACTGCTAACAACAGTATTAATACCTAATATTTCTGGATTTAGGTAATCTTCATCATAGATAAATTCATTGTAATAGTCAGAAAATGTATAGGAAATATCATCACCAGTTCCATCATATTCTCCCCACAGGTAATTCGTTGTATCAGTGAACATACTTGGAACTTCATTATTTTTATTGAAAACAATATGATTATTTTCATCTACATATTGGTAAGGGGAAAATCTTACCCCTTCTGTGGGGCTAACCTTATCATTTAGACCCGTTGCATCTTGATTCGCAAGCAATGCCATAACACTAAAAGCTTCGCTAACTAACTGATTAGGGTTTTGCGAACTACTTAAAACTTGAATATTTTCTTCTAATTCAACAATTGTTGATTCTTTTTCTTCTATCTCAGCTTCAAGTGTCTCAATTGAATCGTTAAGTGTTTCAACTTCCTCATTTAGAGATGATACTTGTGTTTTTTCATAATCTAATTGTTCCTCTAAATCATCAACTACTGAAACATCAACTAAATCTTCATTAGTAGCACAGCTACTGAAGGCTAAAATCATTATTACCACTAATAGTAATGCAAATACTTTCCTTATCATTTTTACACCTCATTTCTCTTATCTCTACTATTATATTCTTACCATTTAATTGTCTTTTAAAACAAAAAAAAAGAAACCAAGAATATTCTTGGCTCTAATACTACTTCTGTTTTATATCTTTTCTCTGATAGGCTTGTAACAGCTCCTTAAGTACATCAATTTGAGACTTTATTTTTTTACCAATGTCTGTATCTGCTACAAACATTTGAGGTCGATCGACTTGAACAAATTCTGTCGTCGGAAGCATATCTAAATCTTTTTCAATGGCATCTTTCTTTGAATTAAATGCTTCATGAGAAACCAAAACGATTCCTTGAGAATTGTAAATTAATGTATAGCCAGCAATGCCTGTAACCCCTTGATAGGCTTTAGAAAAACCACCATCAATGGCAATTAATTTGCCGCCGCCTTTAATAGGCGACTCACCCTTCTTTACTTTAACGGGTACATGTCCATTAACAATGTGGCAATGGTCATCTATTAGACCGAAGGCATTTAATATTTTATTGCATGTTTTCTCTTCATGTCTTAAATTATAATATGGATTCTTCTCTTCCTTATGAACACTTGAATCATCAATAAAATACCTTTCAAAGGTGGCCATTTTTTTCTTTCCAAATAAAGGTGAGGTTTCTCCACACCATAGATACCACATAAGGTCTAATGCCTTTTCCTTTTTCTTTTGATTTCTAGAATAATAAGCTGTATTAACAGCATCGTCAAAATAATCTAAAAGCTCTTTTCCTTTATAAACCTTATCATCAATTGCAAAGCTTTTAAAGGAACCATCTGCAGTCATAGGTATGCACGCATGGTAAAGCAAATTCTTATTAAACACTTTATACATGCTACCTTTTTTGTTTAAGAATTTTACATGGGACTGTAGTTTTTCTGAATGGACAAAGGCATCTTCTATTTTATCCATGACATCTAATTCATCTAGTGTTAGTTTGTATGGATTTTCTGGATTAATTGTTGGAAAAGTAGTATCTTTTAACTGGTACACTTTACCCTCAATGGTCACTAAACCTTTCTTTAAATCCATTTGCTCTAAGAGCAGACGGTTATCCATCTTAAAGTCCAGACGTCTTTTAATGATCTGACCTTCAAGTTTAAACTGAATGACCGCAATGGCTTTTTGCATACGAGACATTAAATGAATATCTTTCTCTTTTACAGTTTTTCGCATTTCTTTTGCAGTAAAAGGACTAATTTGCTCGTCTTTATATTTTTCTAAGGTAAATCTTACTAAAGGAGACAAGTTAATCCCATAAGCATTCTCTAATGTCCCCAGCGTATCATATCTAAGTGATATTCGAATAACATTGGCCATACAAGCTTTAGAGCCTGAAGCAGCACCCATCCATAGAATATCGTGATTACCCCATTGAATATCTAAAGAGTGATGATTCATTAAAGTATCCATTATCAAATGCGCCCCTTGTCCCCGATCATAAATATCTCCGACAATATGCAAGTGATCAATCACCAATCGTCTAATCACTTCTGAGATAGTTATGATAAAGTTGTCTGCACGACCCACATCTATAATGCTATCAATTATTGACTGATAGTAAGCACTTTTCATCTTATTTTCTTCTCTTTCATGAAATAATTCTTCAATTATATATCTAAAATGCTCTGGTATGGCTTTTCTTACCTTAGAACGTGTATACTTATACCCTGCTGCCCTAAAAAGGATAACTAATTGATAGATTATTTTTTTATACCATTCATCCATATTTTCTTCTATTGTTTTCATATAACTTAATTTTTCCTTTGGGTAATATACAACCGTTGCTAAGATTTTCTTCTCTTCAGCAGTTATTGTATTCTTAAAAGCATCATTAATTTTACGTTTTATTACGCCAGAAGCATTTCTAATCACATGATCAAAAGCCTCTGACTCGCCATGAATATCTGTTAAAAAATGTTCTGTACCCTTTGGTAAATTCAAAATAGCTTCAAGATTTATAATTTCCGTGCTTACAGCACTAATCGTTGGAAAATGTTTGCTTATTAACTCTAAATAACGCTCATCAACTGCATGCATACTTTCCTCCCTTTTGTTTTAATATATCACAAAAATGTGTATATTTATACGCAAATATTGATAAAATTAATAGAATAAAAATTTCTACAAGCAAAAGAAAAAGAAATTTATATATTGACGGTCTTCGATATGTCTGTTAGAATAATAACGATGATACATCGATACATTTAGATGTATCCATATATAAGGAGGTTTAATGGAAAAAGTTGATTTATTTAAAGCCCTTAGTAATGAGACACGATTAGAAATAATAAATCTTTTAAAAAAAGAAAGTCTATGTGCTTGTAAAATTTTAGAAGACATTGACTTATCACAATCAACAGTATCCCATCATATGAAAATTTTAGCCGATTCTGGTATTGTTAATTGTCGAAAAGAAGGAAAATGGCATCACTATTCATTAAATTATGATACATTAAAAACCCTTGAATTTTTCTTTAAGGATTTAGTTCAAGATAAAACCATATTAGGAGGTCGATGTTCCTGTGATTCTTAAATTTGCTGATTATTTCGTCTACGAATTAATGAAATTATCTCCAGAAACACAAGTAGGGGAAAGCATTCATTTTTTCGTTTACGATACTATTAAAATAATAATTCTACTAAGTGTCATGATTTTTACTATTTCTATGATTCGAAGTTTTTTCCCAGCAGTCAAAGTTAAAAAAACACTACAAAAAATTCATAGTTCCTTTGCTTATTTAATGGCTGCTGTTCTAGGTGTTTTATCACCATTTTGCTCCTGCTCAACAGTTCCAATATTCATTGGATTTGTTGAATCCGGTATTCCATTAGGTGTTACTTTTACATTCTTAGTGACTTCACCCATTGTTAATGAAATCGCAATTGGCTTTTTATTCTTAACCTTTGGTTTAAGAGTCGCTGTAATTTATACTGTTGCAGGTATGTTTGTTGGTATTTTATCTGGAGTTGTTATTTCTAAGTTACACCTTGAGCATTTAGTTGAAGAATATATTTACGAAATGCAAGCAAAAGAAAGTTTTGTTCCAGAGCGGTCTTTTAGAGATCGAATTGATTTTGCAGTAAGTGAAGTAAAGGATATTGTTAGCCGAGTTTGGAAGTTCGTTGTTGTTGGTATTTCTTTAGGTGCATTGATTCATGGTTTTGTGCCACAAGGCTTCTTAGTTGAATATGCAGGACCGAATAATCCTTTAGCAGTCTTTGTAAGTGTTGCAGCTGGCATTCCAATGTACTCTAATGCTATTGGTACCATTCCAATCATTGAAGCTTTAATTGCAAAGGGTGTTGGCGTGGGAACAGGTTTAGCATTCATGATGAGTGTTGTTGCATTATCGCTACCACAGATGATTTTACTTAAACAAGTGATTAAACCTAAACTCATTGGTATTTTTGTTGGTATTACTGGCTCAGGTATATTAATGGTTGGCTATTTATTTAATTATCTTTTATAATTAATATATATAGTTAAAAGAATGAAAAAAAGGAGATATTATGAATATTAAAATTTTAGGCACCGGTTGTAAAAAATGTGATACTGTAACAAAGTTAACGAAAGAGATTATTAATGAGAATAATCTAGATGCTACCATTGAAAAAGTTGAAAACATGAAAGATATTATGAGTTATGGCATCATGGCAACACCAGGAATTGTTATCAATGAAAAAGTTATTTCTTCTGGTACAGTTCCTTCTAAAAAGAAACTTAAAAAAATGATTATGGGTTAATCAAAAAAATGAGCGATAGGATTCTAAATCTTATCGCTCTTTCTTTGTTTGTTATTCTATTGATTGAATCATTCGATCAATTAATGTAATGACTTCAGCATGGTTCAATAATTTTCTTCCCCGCATTGTTTGATCAGGGTAACCTTCTGTTATCCCCATATTCATAGACAGAACAATATATTTTCTTGCCCATTGTGAAATTTCAGTGTCTTCATCAACAAATTGTTCTAATTTACTATTAATTTCTGATTCACTTAGAGCATTAGCTTCATTTTCTCTGTTCTGACTTCTTACTAAGAATGTCATACTTTGCTCTCTTGTTAAAACATCTCCATAACCAAAAGTTGTTTCATCTACCCCTTGGGTTAAGCCGTTATAATAGGCTGTTGAAATAAATGGAAATAATGGGTCCATTACATCGACATCTTCAAAAGGTATAGGTTCTTCTATCAAGTCAAGTTCAAGAGCCTTTACTAAGTATTTAATAAAGTGTTCTCGAGTAACATCCATTGTTGGGTTCAGTGTATCAACATCCTTATCTAAAATATTTCTATGTCTTAACCGCTCTGTTGCTTCATAACTCCAATGGTCCATTGGTACATCGCTATAACTTGGACTAGGAACCATTACAGCAACCATAGATGCCACATCATTATGACCTATCAGCATTCCTTCTTCTTGGTTTATTAACTCAATTTGACTTTCTAGTACCGTCCAATCTTCCCCAGTATCCCTTTCTAAACCAAGGGCCATTAACTCAGCGTTTTCTATATTCTCTCCTGTTATCCATAGTTCTAACTCATAATCGATTGCCTGAGCTGCATTCCAACGAATATCGTAAACAGGACTAACGTAAGTATATCCAATTTTAGGATCTGGCGGTATCATAAAGTCATAAACTTCTATAGATAGCAATTCTTCTTCATCATCTATTGGATATAATTTTACCGTCGGTTCTAATGCCACAATAGTCATTCGACTTTTTTCGTCAGGCAACATTAAGGTCACCATTTGTTTTTTCTTAGGATCTACTGTTTTACTTTTTTTCTTTTCACCTTGTTTATTTTTATAAATCTCCCGCATCTTGTCATAGAAGTTTCCACTTTCAAATAGCTTTTTTATTCTAGCATCTAACTTAGCTGCCATTTGCTTTATTTTTTCACCTTGAGTTAATTTAGTATTATCATCTATATTTTTCATTTCATCATAGATATAGCCAAGTTTTATTTTATTAGATTTTTCATAATTGTGTTTCTTTAAAGTGCGTGACCATCGCATAGCTTCAGACTTAAGCCAAGTGACTTTATCAGTTTTTAGTTTTTCTGCTTTTGCCTTAGCTTCCTTAGACAGATCATCAGAAATCTTCTCTTCGTTAATTTTATTTGCCCAATCAAGGTATGCTTTTATTTCCTTATAATATGCTTCAACTTCTAAAGCATCAGGGCCAACACATTCTTTCATAACGTCAATAGAAGCTGACCAATCGCCGGTTTTAATGTTTTCATACAAACTACCACCTTCAGGCGCTTGATGGGCATGTGTCTTTTCATGTAATAATGTACTAGCAAGAATGGCAATGCGTTTAAAAGCTTTTAAATCATCTGATGGTAATGATTGCACTAGATCATCATTCAATGTAATAATCCCTTTTCGATTCGAGTTACCATATTTTGATTTGGCTAACTCATCATTAATCTTAATTTTATTGCCTTTTACCCAAGTCCTAATATTCTCTGCCATACTTTTATTCCCCATATCTTCTAGCATTTTAGCAGCTTTTTCAATAACTGCTTTTTCACTAGTTGACGGCAGTTCACTAGCTGCAAAGACCACAGAACCTATGGAAACTATTAAAAGTATAATGAGTATTATTGCAAATATAGCTTTTGTTCTTTTCATAAAACTAAGCATAATTCCCTCCTTTTATTTTAACCATTTATATTTATACCCATATTGTTAATAATTATTCAATTTTCAACAAAAAAATAAAGGCCCTTTCCCTAAAGTTGGAAATGACCTTTATTCATTCTTTTTTAGCTCTATTCTATTGGTTCTGATGCCGCTTCAATAGCACCTGCACCCCAAATAGTATCATCAACATCACTATACTTATTCGTTAACTCCATTGCCGTTGGACGGCCAATGAATTGATTAATAATTATAGCTGCTTCACTTCGCGTAGTATCCTGATCTGGTTTAAAACTACCGTCTCCAAATCTAACACTTACACCAGCATTAAACATTCTTCTAATGTGATACTTAGCCCAATGGCCATCAATATCAGTGTATCCAGAATCTTCCATACTAATAAAGATATTCTTTTTCCGCCAATAATTTGATAGAATTGTTGCAATTTCACCATGTGTAACGGTTTTATTTGGTGCAAAAGTACCATCTGGATAACCATTTATTAAGCCTTCCTTTGCAAGCCCTTGTACTTCTTCATAATACCAATCTTCTGATTTAATATCACTAAAAAGTGGTTCACCAGGATCTGTTATATCTATACCTAATACCCGGACTAAGATCGAAACTATTTCCGCTCTCGTCACTGGCGCATTTGGTCTAAATGTACCATCAGGATAGCCTTCTAAATATGCACCTTCAAAAGATACTATTGCTTCTTCATTATCTGGTTGTTCAATGACACTTAATTGATTAGGGCCACCATTACCTAATGGAGTGATTTCATCATCTATAATGACTATTTCATCAGAAATATCAACTAACACTAAACCAGTATCTTCTATTCCTTCCGCATCAGCAATAATGTATCTGAAAATTCCTCGTCCAGTAAAGTTGTTTCTAGGCGTAAAAGTAATAATATCGCCATTAATTTCTGCTGTACCATTATTTGAGCTACCTAAACCTACAAATGTTTCAGCATCAACGTCATTCTCTAATAACTCATCGATGGTTACATCTACTGGCATATTTTCTCCAGTGATTAAATTATCGCTAACAGCTTGTGGACCATTCTGAGGTGTTGCCGGTACGAAACCGCCGCCACCACCGCCGCCACCGCCGGTATTACCACCGGTATTGCCGCCGTTGTTGTTATCGTCATCATCGTCATCGTCATCTTCTTCATCGTCGTCTAACGGTACTCGTTCTAATATCCCTAGTGCTTCTAGATAATAAGCTATCTCACTAGCTGAGTAATTTGCGTCTTCCCAATCCAAATATCCATCTATTTGACTTTGCAAGCTTGTTTCTAAAGGTCCTTTCAATGAGTTAACGGAAAAATTAGCTTCCGATATTTGACCATTCATTAAAGAAATCATCAAATAATCATTTAAAAATGATTTTTGCAAACCATCAGCACCATCAGGTATTTGGGTTTGAACGATTGTATCATTACTATACCTTGATGCGATATCTATAGTTAACTCTTCAGGATTGTTCTCATCATACACAACCATTTTTTTATCTTGTGCTAACTTTCCTAGATAGTAAAAATACGTTGGTACCGTGTATTCTAGATCTTCAGTTTCCATAAATGGAATATCTTCTGTTGTTATATTGTTCTTAATATTTACAATAATCTCTGCATATTCACTTTTTAAATCTTGTAAAACACCAACCATATCCGTTAGTGAATCTGCTGCTTCAAATGCATTAATCACACTAATAACAATACTTTTAGTCTTTGATTTTGTTAAGCCATTGGCCACTAATATTTCTTGAATCTGTCTATTGGCATCTCGTAATTCACCTATAGTATCTTCTAAACCCGCTTCAATTAAAGCAGCTTTAGCATCTTCCGTTAAGGTTTTTTCAAGATCACCATTAGAACCCTTGTATAGATAAAAATCTTTTAATACATCTTTTAAGCCTCTTAAGTCATTCGGTTTTAAATTCAAGTCGAAAAATGCATCTATAGATGTTTTATAACCTTCAGGTATTTCATCAGCAAAAGTTGGAACTGTCGGTAACGCTGTAATAATTAATAATAGTATTAATGTTAAACTAATTATTTTCTTCAAAACTTTAACCCCCTTCATTTATTCTTCAGCTAACACGATTTTATAAAACTCGTTCATCATCTTTGCTACTTCGCCTCTTTTGATATTTCTCCTCGGTGTTAAAGTCCCATTTGCGTTGCCAGATATAATGCCTAAATTATGAGCAATAATAACAGCTTCTTTATAAGCTTCATCAACTTCATTAAAATCAGTGAAATCACCTGAATAAGTTTTCATATCCTCTGTAATCTCCACTTCTAAAACCTGTAATCCTTCTACAATCCAAGCAATAATTTTTTCTCTTGTTGGATACTCATCGGGTTTTATTTCAGCATCATCAGATAAAAGATCTAATGCCTTTGCTTGTTTTATATACTCAGAATACCACTGATTCTCATAAGCTTCTTCTAAAGTAATATCTTCGTAGATAATTTGTTCTTCAGAATTTACAGTTACTGCCATAATAAATTTGATGATTTCACTTTCTTTTATTAATCCTTCTGGTTCAAAGGATTCTTCCGTTCTACCATTAAGAATCTCTCTCTGTGAAAAGAACTCCACATACTCCTTTGCCCAATGATTTTCAACATCTTGAAAAGTCTTATTTGGTTTAGATACTTCTATTGCTTGGTAGATTAGTCCTCTATTTTGGCGACGATCTTTCAACTCACCTAGAGATAATGGTGTTTGATCTATACCAATTTCTAAAATTTGTTCTTTTTCAATCTCAATTAAAACTGGTCCTCGATCTTCACCTTCATCATTCGATATTTTGTAATAGAAAATTCCTCTTCCCCAGTAATCTTTTTTAGGGGTAAAAGTGATCATACTTCCCTCTTGGATAACACTACCATTCATAGCGCCATCTACAGCTAAAAAAGCTTCTGCTTTTTTATCATTTTCTAATAACTCATCTATATGAATGCTGATAGGTTCATTCATTGTAATGGTATATGTGTCTTTTATAACCTTTGGTGCAAACTCATTTACAGGTTGGCTTGGTGGAATAAATCCTCCACTACCGCCACCACTTGTTGAACCGCCATTGTCATTATTATCCTCTGGCTCATTTTCAACTGGTGGATCAACTTCAGTATACTTATTATTCAATTCTTGTATTTTGGTTTTGGCTGCATCGATGTCATCCATTAGACCATATTCAATAAGCTTCATTCGGTCACTACTTGACCATTCAATTAAAGCGTATAAGTTTTTTGAAAGATCATTCATTGTAATACCTAAACTTTTCATTTTATCTAAATCAGAGTCCGGCAAATATCCTTCAGGATCACCAGCTAATGCTTCTAATGCAGCATCACTGCTGAAGAAACCTTCTAATAGTGATTTGTAATCAGCTTTATCTTCTTCTGATAAATCTCTCCCTTTACTAAATAAAACGTCCATGTGGTCTAAATCTATTGGATCAGCATAAACTATACTCCCGCTTAATAATAATGTGAATGCCAATAATACCACTACAATTTTCTTCATTTATTTATCCTCCCATATATTCATCAAATTTTAATAAAATCCATTCCTGTTCTTCCTTGGTAAAATTCTCATAAAACATTTCTAGGGCTTCAGCTTTTTCTTCTGCTGTAAAACCACCCTTTGAAATTGTCATTAATCTTTTTATCTGTTCAGGAGATAATCGCTTTACAGCTAAAGCCATGGCTTGAGCCTTATCAGTTGTTTTAGCATCATCCTTAGCCGCTTCAATGGTTTCATCATCTAAAGTTTTCTCTTCTGACTTTTTATTGCTTTCTTCCTTAGTAGATGTCTCGTTTATTTCATCTTTTGAACTCTCTTCTGGTTCTTCAATATCTGATGCTGTATTTTCTTTGACATCTAATCTATCGTCTTCATCAGTATCTCTTTCACTTTCATTTATCAAAGTTGTTTGCGTATCAGTTTCTGAAACAACAACATGACTTCCCATTAGCATATGTTTCTCTTTGATTAAATCTTTGACGGAATCTTTGATAATATCTTGTTGCTGTTCTTCTACGTTACCTTCTATTTCTTTACTGTCTATTATTTCTTCTGAATCGCTTTTAGCCGGCAAATCTTCACTAGTAATTTCAAAGTTATCTATGTATATGTATATACTAATGAAAATCAAAAAAAATATAACTATGATAGAGCCAAATATCTTTCTTTTCATTTAATCACCTTTTATTTGAGTTTTGTAAAGTTTGGTAAGGATTAGTCCCTTTTAAAGTAAAAATTTATCTGTTAATGTGAGTTGTTAGTTACAATAAATTATATCTTAAAAACCGCCTAATGGAAAGCTTTTTATCAAAAAAACAAAAAACACCTTAAGATTTCTCTTAAGATGTTTCTATATTTTTTTGTATTTTATTTAAACTAGCTTTATCCTTCAGTTACTTCACTTTTTCTCTTATAAAATGTAATGATTAATCCAACAATTAAAACACCTGCAAATACACCTAATGAATCGATCATTACGTCTTTTACTTGTGGTCCACGACCTGGTACAAACATTTGATGAAACTCATCTAAAGCACCAAGTAATGTACCAAATAAATAACTTGCTCTAAAAAGAATTAACCCTGACAACTTAAAAGAAAATGCAAATACTATGGCACTACCAATCATACCAAATAAAACAAAATGGGCTAACTTTCTTACAAAATGCATTGTTACGTTTTCAAAACCTATTGCCTTAAAGATATTTAATATATTTCCACTTTGTAAACGGGAAACACTTGCCGGTTGAGAAGAAAAATAAAAAGCTGCTATAATTAAACTTGTCACTAAAACAGCTGCTGATACTTTCACTTTATCTATCGGTTGTTTTCTATTATATACTCTACTTCTAATATTCGTAATTTCCATGAGATCCTCCTTTAGCTATCTAAACGAGAACCCGAATTATTAATTAGAATTAAAAAACGATAAGATTCCTCTTATCGCCGATTTCTAAATATTTTATATAATTCGGCAACTTGGCAATCATAGGATAAATATCCTTTAGATCCATAGCTTTGCGTCTCAAGATTTCTCTTGATTTGCTTTTATCGTTACATTTAATTTTTATATGTTAGTCACATTATACATTATTTATTAAGGCTTGTCAAAAAAATCTAACCTTTTTTTTAATATTTTTCTTATAATTATAAATATCAAGATCCCAAGCAATAATCCACTTGTATCAATAAGAACATCTTTAAAACCTGGCCCGCGTCCAGGAATAAAGCTTTGATAGAATTCATCGAGACTTGCTGTTAAGACACCCAGAAAAATTGCTAAGCTTATGGTGATTTTCTGTGAGTATTTAGAATCATCTATGGCATTAATAAGTAATAAACCTAGAATCATATAAACAAAAAAATGTGCATTTTTTCTAATATAGTGATTCATTGTTTTCACATCAAACTCTTTACTTGGCATTACTTTCTCAACGGTTTGAACAACAACTTCTGTCACATTCGTGCTTAAATTATTTGATTGACTTGCTTCTTGTGATGAGAAACTAAAAATTATTGTAATCCATATAATAACTGCTAGCCATCCAATTATTTTCTTCATTGACAACCTCTTTATTTTGTAAGATGATTTAGTTTTGATTATATGTTTTATAAGATCATATTACAAGCAAATATTCTTAATCCTTCAATTGAAAAGATCCTATGACAGGGTTATGATCAGAATCCTTAAATTTTAAATCCATAGCTTCTACCTTTACAATTTTAATATTCGGCGAAACTAGAAAACCATCGATTATACCGACTTGAGTTTCATTTTCTCTATATTCAGTATTTAATAACCTATAGGTAGGTGTCTTTTCATCAATTCCCCATTGCCAACCATCAGGTAACCAATCA
>Ga0102926_1000574_pt1 | contig 21486 bp, 16 predicted proteins | sample SalPonR1_A_D2_MG_FD_78173 | JGI IMG/M metagenome (GOLD analysis project Ga0102926, IMG submission 78173) | Salt pond soil microbial communities from South San Francisco under conditions of wetland restoration - Salt Pond MetaG R1_A_D2_MG | ecosystem: Environmental > Aquatic > Marine > Intertidal...
ACAACGTGGTCTCGCAAGAGGCGCGCGGGTTTTCCGACCTTGGGATCATGCCGATGGCCATGGAGGTCGTTCTGCCCGACTACCTGTGGCGGTTCCGCCCGGCGGGCCAGTATGAGGCGATCAAGGAATCCGCCAGCAGGCTGCGCCCTCAGCGGTAGGCAATGGCCAGCAGCAGGATCCCAAGAACGATCCTGTAGATCACGTATGGCGTGAAGCTGATCCTGTTGAGCAGGCGCATCATCACCGACAGCGCCAGAAGCGCAGCACCAAAGGCCATGGCCGCGGCGATCAGCCCTTCGCGCAGCAGGGCCGTGTTGGCGTTGGCGACGGACTCGGCCCCCAGAAGAGCCCCGCTGGCGATGATCGTGGGGATCGACATCAACATGGAGATGCGGGCGGCTTCCTTTCGCGTATAGCCCAGGAAGCGCGCGCCCGTGATCGTGATGCCCGAGCGCGAGGTGCCGGGAATCAGTGCGATGGCCTGCCAGACGCCGATGACCATCGCGTCCTGGAGGTTCCAGTTTTCGGTCTTTTTCCGGCCGGGGCCTGCCTGATCGGCCCAGTAAAGGACGATGCCGAAAACCAGCATGGCCCATCCGATCACCTTGATCGAGCGCATCTCGGTATCCAGCCCGGTCAAGTGCAGGAGCAGGCCGAGGGCCACAACCGGAATCGAGGCAACCAGAAGCAGCATCGCAAGGCATGCGCCGGGCGTGTCCACACGCCCTATCAGCAAGCGGGGCAGTCCGATGATGGCCAGCCGGACATCACTCCAGAAGTAAAGCATGACGGCGCAAAGCGTTCCGACATGGACGGCAACGTCGATGACCTGCCCTTGATCCTCGAGCCCCGAGAGATTCGGCAAAAGGATCAGGTGCCCCGAGGAGGAAATCGGCAGAAATTCAGTCAGGCCCTGAATGATGGCGACAAGAAGCAATTGGAAAAGCGGCATCGGCGGCGCCCTGCTGATATCTTCGCGGCCAGCTATAAACCACTGAGATTCTATGAAAAGCGGACATTTAGGTCCGAAGCGGATTTAAAATATTGAGAATTCCTTACTCAAGCGCCCGGCGTGATCAAGATTATTTAATAATAGGTAAGCACATGTGACTTTTATTTGCCGGTGAGTTGAACTAGACAAACGCGGTGCAAGATTTTTTCCGGAGGCCATGCCGTGGCAAAGCAACCGATGCTGAAATTCGTGACTGTTGATCGGGTCATGCCCGAAAAACGTGCGGCGAGCGTTCGTCGTGAGGATTTTAACGAGATTTACGCGGAATACGCGGATGCGAAGGCCAAGGAGCAAGCTGGCCGGTGCAGCCAGTGCGGCGTGCCCTATTGCCAGACGCATTGCCCGTTGCACAACAACATCCCCGACTGGTTGCGCCTCACGGCGGAAGGGCGGTTGGAGGAGGCTTATGAGCTTAGCCAGGCGACCAATACCTTTCCCGAAATCTGTGGGCGGATTTGCCCGCAGGACAGGCTGTGCGAGGGGAATTGCGTGATCGAACAGTCGGGTCATGGCACGGTGACCATCGGCGCGGTCGAGAAATACATCACCGATACCGCCTGGGACGAAGGCTGGGTGAAGCCGATTCAGCCGGGCCGTGAACGTGTTGAATCCGTTGGGATAATCGGTGCTGGACCGGGCGGTCTGGCGGCGGCTGACGTCTTGCGGCGGGCTGGTGTGCAGGTGACGGTCTATGATCGTTATGATCGCGGTGGCGGGTTGATGACCTATGGCATTCCCGGTTTCAAGCTGGAGAAGGACGTGGTCATGCGCCGGATCGAGCAACTGGAGCAGGGCGGCGTCGAATTCGTGCTGAACTGCGATGTCGGCAAGGATATCGGGTTCGATGAAATTCGTAATAAACACAATGCGTTACTGATCGCCACGGGCGTCTACAAGAGCCGTGATCTACCGGGGCCGGGGGCCGGGGCGAAGGGGATCGTCAGGGCGATCGACTATCTGACGGCCAGCAACCGTCTGTGTTTTGGCGACAGCGTGCCGGAATTTGAAAGCGGCGAGCTGAATGCCGAAGGCAAACAAGTGGTGGTGATCGGGGGCGGCGATACCGCTATGGATTGTGTGCGAACGGCGATCCGGCAGGGCGCCAAATCGGTCAAGTGTCTGTATCGCCGGGACCGGGACAACATGCCGGGCAGCCAGCGAGAAGTGCAGAATGCCGAAGAAGAAGGCGTTGAATTCCAATGGCTTAGCGCGCCGAAAGGCTTTGCCGGAGACCCGGTCAGCACGGTGAAGGTGCAACAGATGCGCCTGGGCCAACCTGACGCGACGGGACGCCAGAGCCCCGAAGCGATCGAGGGTGCGGAGCATGACGAACCTGCCGATCTGGTCATCAAGGCGCTGGGCTTTGAACCTGAGGACCTTCCAACCCTTTGGAATCAAACGGAACTTGAGGTCACGCGCTGGGGCACGATCAAGGCGGAATTCACTACGGGGCAGACAGCGATGGATGGGGTTTTTGCCGTGGGTGACATCGTACGCGGGGCCAGTCTTGTGGTCTGGGCGATCCGCGACGGGCGCGATTCCGCGGCGGCGATGCTGGATTACCTGAACGACGCGCAGTCGGTCGCGGCGGAGTAGAATTCGGTACGAAACGTCCGTTTTGTACGGCGGTTTTGTACCGAAACCGGGCCTTCGCCCAAATGTTTGGTACAAAACCCGAAAACCGCGCCCAACCGCGCGACGAGAGAACGAAAAACAGGGCAGCGACCCTGACCCACCGGATGAACGAAGGGTTAAGAACGATGACGAAACTGGATCTTAACTGGCAGGCCAAGCAAGAGGCCGAACGCAAGTGGCTGGCCGAGAACGGCATGTATTCCGAATCCGAGGAGCATTCCTCGTGCGGGGTGGGGCTGGTCGTGTCGGTCAATGGCAAGCCGAGCCGTAAGGTTGTCGAGGCCGGGATTACCGCGCTCAAGGCGATCTGGCATCGCGGGGCGGTGGATGCCGACGGAAAGACCGGCGACGGCGCGGGCATCCATGTGCAGATTCCGGTGCCCTTCTTTTACGATCAGATCCGGCGCACCGGGCACGAGCCGCATGAAGACCGGCTGATGGCGGTCGGGCAGGTGTTTCTGCCGCGCACCAATTTCGGGGCGCAGGAGACCTGCCGGACCATCGTGGAAACCGAAGTGCTGCGGATGGGGCATTATATCTATGGCTGGCGCCATGTGCCGGTAGATGTGAGCTGTCTTGGTGAAAAGGCCAACGCGACGCGCCCCGAGATCGAGCAGATCCTGATTTCCAACGGCAAGGGGATCGACGAAGAGGATTTCGAGCGGGAGCTCTACGTGATTCGCCGTCGGATCGAGAAAGCCGCGGCGGCCGAGGGGATCAACGGGCTTTATATCGCGTCGCTGTCGTGCCGCAGTATCATCTACAAGGGGATGATGCTGGCCGAGCAGGTGGCGGATTTCTATCCCGATCTGCAGGACGAGCGGTTCAAGTCGGCATTCGCGATCTATCACCAGCGTTATTCCACCAACACCTTTCCGCAATGGTGGCTGGCGCAGCCCTTCCGCATGTTGGCCCATAACGGCGAGATCAACACGCTCAAGGGCAACGTCAACTGGATGAAAAGCCATGAAATCCGCATGGCCAGCAGCGCCTTCGGCGAGATGGCCGAGGATATCAAGCCGATCATCCCCGGTGGATCATCCGACAGCGCGGCGCTGGATTCGGTCTTCGAGGTCTTGGTGCGCGCGGGGCGCAATGCGCCGATGGCCAAGACGATGATGGTGCCGGAAAGCTGGTCCAAGCAGGCCGAGGAGCTGCCGCAGGCCTGGCGTGACATGTATTCCTATTGCAACTCGGTGATGGAGCCCTGGGACGGGCCTGCGGCGTTGGCGATGACCGATGGGCGCTGGGTCTGTGCGGGGCTTGACCGCAACGGGCTGCGCCCGATGCGTTACGTTGTGACGGGCGACGGGCTGGTGATTGCCGGGTCCGAGGCCGGTATGGTGCCGATCGACGAGGCGACGGTGAAGGAAAAGGGCGCGCTTGGACCCGGTCAGTTGCTGGCCGTGGACATGCAGGAGGGTCAGCTTTACCACGATACCGAGATCAAGGACAAAATGGCCCATGCCCAGCCGTTCGGCGAATGGGTCGGCAAGATCAAGGACCTTGACGAGGTGCTGGGCAGTGTCGCCGAGGCGCCGCTGTTCACCGGCGCCGAGCTGCGCCGCAGGCAGATTGCCGCCGGGTATTCGGTGGAGGAGATCGAGTCGATCCTGGCGCCGATGGCTGAGGATGCCAAGGAGGCCGTCGCCAGCATGGGCGATGATACGCCAAGCGCGGTCCTGTCCAAGAAATACCGCCCGCTGAGCCATTATTTCCGCCAGAATTTCAGCCAGGTGACCAACCCGCCTATCGACAGCCTGCGCGAATACCGGGTGATGAGCCTGAAAACGCGGTTCGGGAACCTCAAGAACGTTCTGGATGAAAGCAGCGCGCAGACCGAGATCCTGGTGCTGGAAAGCCCGTTCGTGGGCAATGCCCAATGGGACGGGCTGATGCGCCAGTTCGAGGGCGCGGTGACCGAGATTGATTGCAGTTTCGAGCCTGGACAGGGTGCATTGCAGGCCGGGCTGGAGCGCATCCGCGCCGAGGCCGAAGACGCTGTGCGCAGCGGTGCCGGGCATCTGGTGCTGAGCGATCACCGGCTGGGCGAAACCCGCGTCGGGATGCCGATGATCCTGGCGACGAGCGCGGTGCACGGGCATCTGACCCGCAAGGGGCTGCGGACGTTCTGTTCGCTCAATGTGCGCTCGGCCGAATGCATCGACCCGCATTATTTCGCCGTGCTGATCGGCGCGGGGGCCACGGTGGTCAATGCCTATCTGGCCGAGGATACGCTGGCTGACCGTCTGGACAGGGGTCTGTTGGATGGCACCCTGACCGAGGCGGTGACGCGCTATCGCGAAGCGATCGACCAAGGTCTGTTGAAGATCATGTCGAAGATGGGGATCTCGGTGATCTCGTCCTATCGGGGGGGTCTCAACTTCGAGGCCGTGGGCCTGAGCCGGGCGATGTGCGCCGAGTATTTCCCCGGTCTGACCAGCCGCATCAGCGGTATCGGTGTGAGCGGCATCCAGGGCAAGCTGGAAGGTATCCACAAGCAGGCGTTTTCCGGCTCGATGGATGTGCTGCCGATTGGCGGTTTCTACAAGATGCGCAAATCGGGCGAGACGCATGCATGGGGCGCGCAGACGATGCACATGATGCAGATGGCCTGCAATAAGGCGTCGTTTTCCCTGTGGAAGCAGTATTCCAAGGCGATGGAGGCGAATCCGCCGATCCATTTGCGCGACCTGATGGCGATCAAGCCACTGGGCGAGGCGATTCCGCTGGAAGAGGTGGAAAGCGTGACCGCGATCCGCAAGCGCTTTGTGACGCCGGGGATGAGCCTTGGCGCGCTCAGCCCGGAGGCGCACAAGACCCTGAACGTGGCGATGAACCGGATCGGAGCGCGCAGTGATTCAGGCGAGGGTGGCGAGGACCCGGCGCATTTCGTGCCCGAGCCCAATGGCGACAACCCGAGCGCCAAGATCAAGCAGGTTGCCTCGGGGCGGTTCGGGGTGACGGCGGAATACCTCAACCAGTGCGAGGAACTTGAAATCAAGGTCGCGCAGGGCGCCAAGCCGGGCGAGGGTGGTCAGCTTCCGGGGATGAAGGTGACCAAGCTGATCGCAAGGCTGCGCCATTCGACGCCGGGGGTGACATTGATTTCGCCGCCGCCGCATCACGACATCTATTCGATCGAGGATCTGGCGCAGCTGATCTATGACCTCAAGCAGATCAATCCGACCGTGAAGGTCTGTGTGAAGCTGGTGGCGCAGTCGGGCGTGGGCACGATCGCCGCCGGTGTGGCCAAGGCGAAGGCCGACGTGATCCTGATCTCGGGGCATAATGGCGGCACCGGGGCAAGCCCGGCGACGTCGATCAAATATGTCGGCCTGCCCTGGGAGATGGGCATCACCGAGGCGCATCAGGTTCTGTCGATGAACAAGCTGCGCGACCGGGTGACGCTGCGCACCGATGGCGGGCTGCGCACGGGGCGCGATATCGTCATGGCGGCGATGATGGGGGCCGAGGAATACGGCATCGGCACCGCCGCGCTGATCGCGATGGGCTGTATCATGGTGCGCCAGTGCCAGAGCAACACCTGCCCGGTGGGTGTGTGCACGCAGGACGATGCGTTGCGTGCCAAGTTCACCGGAAATGCCGACAAGGTGGTGAACCTGATCACCTTCTATGCGCAGGAAGTGCGCGAATTGCTGGCCAGTATCGGTGCGCGCAGCCTTGACGAGGTGATCGGGCGGGCGGATCTGTTGACGCAGGTTAGCCGGGGCGCGGCGCATCTGGACGATCTGGACCTGAACCCGATGCTGATCACGGTGGATGGCGCCAAGGAGAATGTCTATGACCGCAACAAGCCGCGCAATCCGGTGCCTGACACGCTGGACGCCGAAATCGTGCGGGATGCGGCGCGTTTCCTGAAGGACGGCGAGAAGATGCAGCTGCATTATGCGGTGCAGAATACCGACCGCACCGTGGGTACGCGCGTCTCCAGCCATATCGTGCGCAATTTCGGGATGCGCAACAGCCTGCAGCCCGACCACCTGACCGTCAAACTGACGGGCAGTGCGGGGCAGAGCCTTGGGGCCTTCGCGGCGCCGGGGCTGAAGCTGGAAGTGTCGGGCGATGCCAACGACTATGTCGGCAAGGGATTGTCGGGGGGCACCATCGTGGTGCGCCCGCCGATGGCCAGCCCGCTGGTTGCTTGCGACAACACGATCATCGGTAATACCGTGCTTTATGGCGCGACGGCGGGGTATCTTTTCGCCGCAGGGCGCGCGGGCGAACGGTTCGCGGTGCGCAACTCGGGCGCGCATGTGGTGGTCGAGGGCTGCGGCAGCAATGGTTGTGAATACACGACCGGCGGTGTCGCGGTGATCCTGGGGCCGGTGGGCGCCAATTTCGGCGCGGGCATGACCGGAGGGATGGCGTATCTTTATGACCCCGACGGTGAGACCGACAAGCTGATCAACATGGAATCGGTTGTCACCTGCCCGGTGACGCAAGAGCCCTATCTGAGCGATCTGGAAGGGTTGATCCGCCGCCATGTCGAGGAAACCGGCAGCCAGAAGGCCGAGCAGATCCTGCGATACTGGGAGCATGAAAAGACCCGGTTCGTTCAGATCTGCCCCAAGGAGATGCTCAACAAGCTGGAGCATCCGCTGGGCATCGAGGATACCGCGATTCCGGCGGAATAGGGAACGGGGCCGCGCGTCAGCGCGGCTTCATCCCGGCATAGTTCACGCGGACATTCTCGCGCCAGCCCCCGAAGGCGTCGGGGGTGACGGCGTTCCGGTTGCGGCCGCGAATGTCGCGCCGCCGTTCGGCATAGTCGAAATCCGAATGCAGGCAATCCAGCCCCTCGAACAGCGATTTCAGCCCCTCGGCCGAATAGCGCCAGTAGTCGATGGGACAGGGGTGATAGCGCCAGGCAAACAGGGTGGAATGCATCGTCACCCCGCCGGGGCGCAGCAGGCGGATGATTTCGGAGGCGGCAAGCCAAGGCTTGTCGATATGTTCGAACACATCGAAGCTGAAGATGAAATCATAGCTTTCATCGGGGATCTGCGGGCAATGGGTGATGTCGCCGGCGGTGACGTCGACACCGGCGCCGGGGGCGTTCTCGAAATCGAGCGCCTGATAGGCGAATTCGGGAAAATCGGCATTGCGCGGGTTCAGCCGTCCGCCGATCTCGAGCATGGTGCCGCCTGAAAGCCCGGCCTGCGAAAGGGCGCCGCGGGCCAGATCGCGCACCCTGTCCCAACGCGGCGCGGCCTGTGTCCAGGCCTCGCCATCGCGCATCATCGCGGCATCGCCCGCCGTGGCATGACGGGTCGCTTCGAGGGCGGCTTCGGTCTGGGCCTCGATATCGGCGAGGGCCACGCGCAAACGTTCGTCGATCATGTCCATGAGTTGCTGTTGGGGTACGACCGAAGACGGGTCGCCAAAGGCTTTCAGGGCGGATTCGAGCCGGTTTTTCAGACGCATGATACCCTCGTGGTTATGAGCTGACGCGGGGCGCGGATATATCTAGCCACGCAGAATGCGCCCGATAAGATGCGATGAAAGGCACATCGCGGCGGAGGCGCGGTCAAGCGCGGCGTGTCGGCGGTAAAGCTGCCATGTGGCGGAAAGCGCGCGCAGCGGATTGGAGGACAGCGAGCCCTTGCGCCGGTAGTGGGTGGCCAGCGGGCGCGTCAGTCCCCGTGCCGTGCCCGAGCGCGCAAGCAGGTCGAGCCAGAGCGCGAAATCGTGTCGCAGTGGCAGCGGCGGCATCGGCACCTTGCCAAGGGCGTGACTGTCATAGACCGCGGTCAGGCAGCCGATCACGTTGCCGCGCAAGAGCCCGTCGCGGGTGATTTCGGGAGGCACGCGAACCTCGTGTTCATGCGCGCCGCGCACCCGCCAGAAGCCGGTATAGGACAGGGCCGCGCCGGTTTCGCGCATGAACCGGATCTGCAGGTGCAGCTTGTCGGGATGCCAGGCGTCGTCGGTATCCAGAAAGGCGATGAATCGGCCTTGTGCCTGGGCAAGTGCCATGTTGCGGGCCTTGGCGGCGCCAAGGCGATGGGGGGAGGAAAGGGCGCGGATGCGGCTGTCGTGACTGGCAGCGGCGCGCGCCATGGCCCCGGTTCCGTCATCAGAGGCATCATTGACGACCAGAAGTTCCCAATCCTCGCATCGCTGATCGCGCACCGAACGGATAGCGCGCGACATCCAGGCCTGAGCGTTATGCGCGGGCATCAGAACCGAGGTGAGCGGCGGTTTATCGGGGCGGGTTGGAGCGGGCAATTCAATTTGACTCGTGCGGTCACACATTGTTAGTACAAATCGGTTAATAAACCATAGGTTGAAATGTGCAAAGGGTGTTTTAGTGATGTCAGGTCGTGCAGTTCAGGTAATCGCCGAGATCGGATGCAATCATAAAGGCAATTTCGATATCGCGCTTGAGTTGATCCGCGTGGCGGCGCATGTCTGCAATGCGGATGTCGCCAAGTTCCAGAAGCGCCACAACCGTGAATTGTTGAGCCCCGCACAATATGACGCGCCCCACCCGGTACCTGCAAATGCTTATGGCCCGACCTACGGGGCGCATCGCGAGTTTCTGGAGTTCGACACCGAACAGCACCGCGATCTGATTGCTGCCTGCCGGGAAAACGGCATTGCCTATTCGACAAGCGTCTGGGATCTGACCTCGGCGCGGGAAATGGCCGCGCTGGAGCCGCCGATGCTCAAGATCCCTTCGGCCACCAACCAGCATTACGAACTGCAAAGCTATCTTTGCGAGCATTTTGGCGGCGAGATCCACGTTTCGACCGGCATGTCGACAGGACACGAAATTGCCGATCTGATCCGGTTCTACGAAGAGCGCGGACGCGCCCGGGACCTGGTGGTTTACAGTTGCACATCGGGCTATCCGGTGGCGTTCGAGGATGTCTGCCTGTTCGAAATCCGCAACCTCATGGAAAGGTTCGGAACGCGCGTGAAGGGGATCGGGTTTTCCGGGCATCATCTGGGGATCGCGGCCGATGTCGCTGCGCTGGCCGTGGGCCGGATGATGGAGGCGGAAGCCTGGGGCAAATTCACCCATATCGAGCGGCATTTCACCCTGGACCGGACGTGGAAGGGTACCGACCACGCGGCCAGCCTCGAGCCCGACGGGCTGCGCCGCCTGTGCCGCGATCTTGAGCATGTGGATGCCGCGCTGGTGGCGAAGACGCAGGATATCCTGCCGGTGGAACAGGTGCAGCGCGACAAGCTGAAATGGGTGCAGCAAAAGCACGCCAAGGCCTCCTGAGGGCGCGGCCCCGTGCGTTGGCTACTTGTGCAGCATGCTGCGCCCGAAGCGGAACAGCAGCAGGAACCCGAACACCATCGGGACGACCGCAAAGGCCAGGATCAGCACGGGTGTGACATAGCTGGGCTCATAGATCGAATAGAAGCCCTGCCGGGCGATGCCGGTCACATGGATCAGGGGATTGAACCAGAGGATCTCCTGAATGCCGGGGGGCAGGTCCTCGTAGATGTAAAAGACGCCGGAAACCAGGATCAGCGGCCGGGTCATCACGCCCCAGAGGGTTTTCCACAAGGGGAAGGAAAACATGGCAAAGCAGTTGAACACGCCAAAGCCGAGCCCGAGCAAGGCCGCCAGAAAGAAGGCGGTGACGATCGGGGCGAGATCGACGGATTCCCGGATGTCCTCGAACATGAAGATGCCGGCCAGGATCAATACCGTCACCATGGCCTGGGTCAGCACGACAAGCAGCGCGCGCGCGAAGATCACGTCGATGAATGTGACGCGCGGATATTCCAGCAGGGCGCGGTTGAAGCTGATGGCGGCGCCGACATTGCCGGCCATTTCCTGAAACGTCCTGAGCGGCAGCAGCCCCGAGGCGTAAAAAAGCAGGAAACTGGTGCCAAGCGAAGGCGCGCGCAGCAAAAGCGAGAAGGCCAGCGCAAGGAGAACGATCATGGCGACGGGTTGCAGCACGGCCCAGACATAGCCGCCCGGTGAGCGCCCATAGGTTGTGGACATTTCGCGAAGGATGAGCGCCAGCACGACCCGCGCCATTCGAAACGCGGTGGCGGGGCGCTGTGCCGTGGTCGCGGGGGTCGGGGTCATCGCCACTGGAATTCATCCCTGGATTGTGAAACGGTAACGCAAATCGCCAATGGAGTGGACCATACGAGTGGCCGGGGATCAATCGCCGAGTGGCGGCAAGGCGTCGCAAACGGCACAACCTGAGGTAAAATCGACGGGCAAGGCGCGGCGCGTGCGCCCGCCCGTTCTGAAAGCGCGTGCGCGGCCGCGGCATCTGTTCCTGATGATCTCGGCGCAAGTGATGATCCTGCTGCCGTCGCTGGTGACGGCATGGTACCTGTGGGAGCGCAGCGCGGACCAATATGCCTCTTACGCGGGATTCACGATCCGGCGCGAGGAGGCGCCGACGCCCACCGATTTCCTGGGCAATCTGGGCCAATTGTCGAGCGGGAGCTCCTCGGACAGCGATATCCTGTTCGAGTTCATCCATTCGCAGGACATGATCTTGCGGGTCGATGCGCTGCATGACGTGCGCGGTATGTTCGACCGGTATCATGACCGCGACCCGGTTTTCGCGCTGGCGCCGGATGCCACGCGCGAGGAGCTGCGCGACTATTGGCGGCGGATGGTGCAGGTGTCCTACACGTCGGGATCGGGGCTGATCGAGGTCAGGGTGAATGCGTTCGACCCGCAGGATGCGCAGACCATCGGGCAGGAGATATTCGACCAGAGCCTGAAGCGGATCAACGACCTGACCGCCATTGCAAGGGCGGACTCGATCCGCTTTGCGCATACCGAACTGGACGCCGCCGAGCGACAATTGCAGGCGGCGCGACAGGCGCTGACCGCCTATCGCTCGCAGAACCAGGTGATCACGCCGGATGCGGATATCCGCGTGCAGATGGGCCTGATCAACACCTTACAGCAGCAGTTGGGCGAGGAACTGATAAAGCTGTACCTGCTGCGCGAACAGGCCAAGGACAGCGACCCGCGCGCCGTGCAGGCAAGTTTGCGCATTACCGCGATCCGCAACCGGATCGCCGATGAGCGCAGCAAGCTGGGTGGCGGGACCGATGCCGAGGGCAAGGATTACGCGTCGATCGTGACCGAGTTCGAGCGCCTGACGGTGGACCGCGAATTCGCGGAAAAGAAATACACCACGGCGCTGTCGAATTTCGACACGGCGCAGGCCGAGGCCCGCCGGCAGACAAGATACCTGGCCGCGTTCGAGCGCCCGACCCTGCCCGAAAGCGCGGAATACCCGCGCCGCGGGCTGATTCTGGGTCTGACGGTGCTATTCCTGTCGATCGGCTGGAGCATCCTTGTGCTGATCTATTATTCGCTGCGTGACCGCCGCTGACGCGCCATGATCGAGCTGCGCAACCTGACCAAAAGCTTTCAGACCCCGCGCGGGCGAAAATATGTCGCGCGCAAGCTGAACGCGGTGTTTCCGACCGGTCAGGCCGTGGCGTTGATGGGGCGCAACGGCGCGGGAAAATCGACCCTGTTACAGATGATTTCGGGCAGTATGCGTCATGATTCCGGGCAGATCATCACTGCGGGCACGGTCTCGTTTCCGGTCGGATTCGCGGGCACCTTTCACCGCGATCTGACCGGCGCGCAGAACTGCCGTTTCATCGCGCGAATCTATGGTGTGGATACGGACGAGCTATTGGATTTCGTGTCGGATTTCTCGGGGCTGGGCGGGCATTTCAACATGCCGGTGCGCAGCTATTCGTCGGGGATGCGTTCGCGCCTGGCCTTTGGCATTTCGATGGGTATTCATTTTGACACGTATCTTGTGGACGAGGTGACATCGGTGGGTGACCGTGCCTTTCGCGCCAAGAGCGCGGAGATGTTCAAGGATCGGCTAAAGACCCGCAGCGCGGTCGTGGTGACCCATTCGCTGGGCGAGGTGCGCAACCTGTGCAATGCCGGTGCGATCCTGGAGAATGGGACGTTGCGATTTTTCGATGATGTCGAAGAGGCGATCGCGCTGCACCTGAAGAACATGGAGAAACCCGCCTGAGCGGGCCGCGCCGATCCGTCTGAATTAAGAAAAATCGCTTGCGAACGCCATGGTTTTGCCATCGGCGCATCCGTCTGTGGGCACCCGATGCGGGCATTTCTTTCACCGGTGGTGAGGGACGTGTCATGGAGTTTACAACAGAGACCCACAGCCTGGGCGATACCGGCGCGCATAGCGCCATTGTGCCGCGGATTGCGCTGACGCCGCTTGCGGGATCGGCGTTGAGCGTATCGGTGCTGTCGGGGGTCGGACTGGATGAAAGCATCTATCGGCTGGACGCCACCGGTGCGCTGATTTTTGACGAAGTGCAATCGCGCAGCGGTGCCTATGTGACAGTGGTGATCGGCGGGCGGCAGTATCAACTGCTGGCGTCAGGGCTTGATGCCTTGCTGGCGCAAGGTGGCAAAATCAGTCTCTATTACGCCCAAACAGGCCATTATGGTGATCTGCTGTCGCTGGTTCACGCGCCGGTCGGGGCACAGGATTACCTTGTGGCGGCCGCGCCTGACGGCGCCGGAATTTCGGTGCTGCGCGAAACCGCCCAGGGCGGGCTGACCCAGGTCACCTACCGCGCGGATGACGATGACAGCTACATGCTGGCGCCCGTCGCACTGGCAAGCCTCGTCACGGGGTCGGGGCGCTCGATGGTGTTCAACGCCTCTTATGGAGAAATCGGGATCAGCGCGTTTCAGGTGACGTCAACGGGTGGCCTGTCGCTGCGCGCATCGCTGGGGATCGAGGAGGGCGGCACGTTCTTTCGCCCCAGCCATCTGGAGACGCTGCAATTCGGCGGGCGCGACCTGTTGTTGGCGGGCTCCTTCGATGCCGGGGCGATCACGGTGCTGAATGTGGGCGCCGGTGGCGGGCTTTCCGTGTTGGACAGCGCCATTGACGGGCGCATGACCCGTTACGGCGGCCTGAGCGCGATGAAGGCGATCGTGCATGACGGGCAGGCTTATGTGGTGGCCGGGGGCGCGGATGACGGGCTGAGCCTGTTTCAACTGCTGCCCAATGGCCGGTTGGTCCATCTGGACATGATCGCGGACAGTGCGGCGCTTGGCTTGAACAATGTGAATGCGCTGGCGCTGACGGTATTGGACGGTGCGCTGCATGTCTTTGCCACCTCGGAGCGTGAAGCGGGGCTGACGCATTTGAGCGTGCCGATTGCGCCGGGCTGGCAGGCGGTGACGGGCACCAACACTGCAGAGTCGCTGGTCGCGGCCCCCGGTGGGGGTGTCATCTGGGACGGCGGCGGGGACGACACGATGACAGGTGGTGCCGGGCAGGATGTGTTTGTGCTGGTAGAGGATGGCGCCGCAGATGAGATCAGAAATTTCGATTTGGGCCAAGACAGGGTCGATGTTTCGGCTTGGGAGGGGCTTTACACGACGCTTCAGATCGGGATCGAGACGCTGGAGGATGGCGCGCGCATCACCTATGGCGAAGAGGTTCTGACCCTGCACGCATCATCGGGCCAGCCGTTGGCCTATCGGGATTTTCTGGAGACCGACATTCTGGGAATCGTGCCGATCTGGCGGCCCGAGGACCTGTTGGAGCCAACCGGCTGGCATGACCACCTGACAGGGGGCGAAGGCAACAACACCATACGTGCCATGAACGGCAACGACACGGTCATCGCGCTTGGGGGGAATGACCTGATTTATGGCGAGGGTGGGCATGATCTGTTGCAGGGGGGCACCGGGAAGGACACGTTGCGCGGCGGCACCGGGATGGACACGCTGTTTGGTGGCGATGGTGCCGACAGCCTGTTGGGTGATAGCTCTTATGATCTGCTTTATGGCGGGCCGGGCAATGACACGCTGCGCGGAGGAACCGGGGCCGATACGCTGCATGGCGATGCTGGAGAGGACGTTCTCTTCAGCAATACCGGGGTCGATGAGATCCATGGCGGGGCCGGAAATGACTGGATCAGCGTCGGCGAAGGTGCCGATCTGGGATTTGGCGGAGCGGGCGATGACTACCTGATCGGGCGCAGCGGCTATGACACGCTTGCTGGCGGAGAGGGTCAGGATACGCTCTATGGCAGCCAGGGGGAGGATTATCTCTATGGCGGGCCGGGGAACGATTATCTTTCGGGCGGCACCGGAGAGGACTGGCTTTTTGGAGAAGAAGACGAAGATGCGCTTTTCGGCAACCAGGGGTCTGATTTCCTGTCAGGTGGTCCGGGCAAAGACAGCCTTTATGGGGCGACGGGCAACGATACGCTGCTTGGGGGTGACGGTGACGATCTTATTTATGGATCGCAGGGATTGGACGTGATCGAGGGCGGTGCGGGCAATGACACGATCTTTGGCGGCAGCCTGGAGGATCAGTTCATCTTTCGCCCCGGACATGGCGAGGACCGGATTGGTGATTTCGAGGCGGCGCATGATCTGTTGTTGCTGGACCCGGAGCTGGTGGACGGCGAGACCGATCCGCACGCAATCCTTGAGCGCTATGGCACGGTCGAGGACGGCCAGGTGCTGCTCGATTTCGGCAATGGTGACAGCATCGAGATCACTCTTTATCTGGGCATGGGCGACCTGGTGGATAATTTCGCGTTCCTCTGAACGAAGCGGTCTGCCGGCCTGACGATTGACGCCGAGGGCGCGGCCTGTCAGAAGTTATTCCCGTTAAGGTTGTTTCGGTTGCGGATTGCATGGGGCGTTTTGTGTCGGGTTGGATGTCGATTGAAGAAGGATTCCTGTGCGTCGCCCTGTCGACATTGGGAAAGCGGGTACATGGTATCACGTTGCCGCCGCCCACGCCGAGGCTGCGCTTTCTCGTGCTGGTTCAGGAGCCAAGACTTCCGGCTGGCGATCCCTTCGAGGCGCGTGATGATGTCGAGACGCTGTGGCTGAACACGGTCGGCCTGTCCCATAGCCGCAACGCGGCGGTGGCGCATGGCGAGAGTCCGTTCTTGGTCTTTGCGGATGACGACATGAGGTTGGATACCGGCGGGCTGATGCAGTTGGCCGACCATCTCGCGGCGCGTCCCGATCTGGATTTCGTGGCCGGATGGCGCGAGGGGCGGCTGCCGGATAGTGGCGCGCGGGCGGGGCGGCACCGGTTGTCATTGCGAAACAGCGGACGCATCTGTGCGCCCGAGCTGATGATCCGTCGCAGCGCGGTGGCGACGCGCGGTATCTGTTTCGACACCGATTTCGGCAAGGGCGCGGGCCATGCGCTGGGCGAGGAGTACGTGTTCATCGCCGATATGTTGCGCGCCGGTCTGCGCGGTGAGGCGCTGCCAGTGGTGGTGGGCGCGCATGCCGGGCAAAGCAGTGGCGAGATGTGGCACGACCCGGCGGTCCTGAATGCGCGGCTGGCCGTGCAGAGGCGGGTGTTCGGGCCATTCGCGCGGCTGGTGCATCCGCTTTATGCGTTCAAACATCGGCGCGATTTTAGCAGACAAGGCGCGGCGTTGCGCTTTGCTTTGGGGCGCGCAGGATGATCCGGGGGCTCATAGGGCGGATGAAGGGCTGGCGCGCCAATGGCCTCAATCCGCGCCATGTGATCCTGTTGCCGCGCCACGGGATCGCCTATGTCCGGGTGCCGAAAGCGGCGAATTCATCGGTCAAGGCGGCGCTGGCGCTGGCGTTCGATCTGCGCAGCAAGGCGGATGCGCCGGTGTCGCAGGACCGTTTCTGGAACCATGTGGCCCAAGGCGAGGCGCTGCGCCTGACGCCGGGGCGTTTCATGAGCGGCGGATATGCCACGCGCTGCTGGACGTTCACCTTTGTGCGCCATCCGGTGGCGCGGCTCTATTCGTGCTGGAACAACAAGGTGATCGAGAACAGCGCCCTGAGCCCGGCATTCGAGCGAATGGGCGTGCGCACCGGCATGAGCTTTGCCGATTTCGTGCGCGCGGTGGAGGACACGCCGGACGATCGGGCTGATATTCACGTCTGCTCACAGGCGGCGATTCTGGAATTTCGCGGCAAGCTGGTGGCGGATTTCGTGGGGCGGCTTGAATCCATCCAGGATGACTGGGCGCGGATCAGTCAGGAGATCGAGACCCGTACCGGCGTTGCGCCGGGCCGGATGCGGCGCAAGAACGTGCGCGGCATGACCATGCCGGACGTAGCCGCGACCCTGCCCGATGACGTGCTGGTGCGGATTCGGCGGCGCTATGCGCGTGATTTCGTGCTGTTCTACCCCGAGGCGCGGGGCTGATCCGCCGCCGCGCGGTATTCGCGTAGCGGTTGAATTTCCCGGACGGGTTCGCTAGGCCGTCTGTGTAGCAGGCCTGTTAATGAGTGGCAGCGTTTCGCGAGGTGGCCCATGCAGATAGCGATTGTCCCGGCGCGGGGCGGCAGCAAGCGAATACCGCGAAAGAACATCCGCACATTTGGTGGGCGACCGATGCTTGCATGGCCGATCCGGGCGGCGCGCGCGTCGGGCCTGTTCGACGAGGTCGTCGTTTCGACGGATGACGATGAAATCGCCCGCATTGCAGAGGCCGAAGGGGCGCTGACTCCGTTTCGCAGACCCGCGAGGCTGTCCGACGACATCGCGCGAACCCGCGAGGTCATCAACCACGCGCTGCGTGACGCCGAGGCGCGACACGGGTGCCGGGTTTCGGCGCTTTGCTGTGTCTATGCGACAGCGGCCATGATCACGCCGGACGATCTGGTCATGGCGCGCGCGGCTCTGGATAATTCGGCGGGCACCGATTTCGTATTTGCCGCGGCGCAATATCCGCATCCGGTGCATCGGGCGATGTTGCGGCGGGATGACGGCGGGGTCGAGATGCTGTTTCCTGAACACGCCGCAAGCCGCAGCCAGGATTTGCCCGAGGCACTGCATGATGCAGGTCTGTTTTATTGGGGCAGGCGGGATGCATTTCTGGAAGGGCGGCGGATGTTCTCGGAACGCGCGGTGCCATTCGTGCTGCCGCGATCGCGGGCGCTCGATATCGACACGACCGAGGACTGGGACATCGCTGAGGCGCTGTTCAGCCGCTTTGGTCCGGTGGATGGTGCGGCATGAGCATGGCGGTCGTCTTTCGCTGCGACGTCGGTTCGGGTGTCGGGCTGGGCCATTTGATGCGTTGCCGCGAAATGGCCCGGTTCCTGACCGGTGAGGGCGTTGATTGCGCGATGGTCGGACCTGAGCCTTCTTGGGGCTGCGAGGCTGACGAGGCGCTGTTCGCGATATGGGAGCCGGTCGCGACGCGATCCAGCGCGCAAGAGGATGCACGCCGTGTGACTGACCTGTGCTCGCGCATGGGCGCGCGGCATGCGGTGATTGACGATTATCGTGCTGATCCCGATTTTCAGAAGACTCTGCGCGCGCATGGTCTGCGCTGGCTGCAACAGTTCGATGCCAGCACGGATTGGCGCTTTTGTTGTGATGTTCTGGTGAATGCCAGCCCGTATGAACAGCGCGGGGAATATCTGCACAGATTGGACAATCCGGCAGGAACAGAGACGCTTTTCGGCCCGGCTTTTGCGGTGGTGCGCCCGGCGTTTCGGGATGTTGCGCTGCGCGGTGACGGGCGCCCCGTGCGCCGGATACTGGTGGGGTTCGGCGGTGGTGATGACCGGGGCGCGGTAGCACTGGCAGTCGAGGCGCTGGCCGGGAGTCTCGGTCCTGATGTACGGCTGGTGGTGGTGTCGGGCAAGGACAACCCGCGCCGTTCCGCTATCGAAGCCGCGCTGCATGCGCTGCCCGAGGGCCAGGCGGAGCTGCATGTGGCGCCGGATGACATGGCGGGGCTGATGGCGGGCTGCGATCTGGCGGTGATCGGGGGCGGCACGATGAGCTACGAGGCTGCGATCTGCGGCTTGCCGACGGTGTTGGTGTCGCTGGCCGCCAACCAGGAGAATCCCTGCCGTGGCTGGCAAGCGCTGAGTGGCGCGGTCTGGCTTGGACAGGTGGGCCAGGTGGACAAGGAAACGCTGTTTCAGGCGGTTTCGTCTCTGGTTTCGGATGGCTCGCGGCGGCGCGACATGGCCGCGCGCGGACGCGCGGCGGTGGATGGCAAGGGGGTCGAGCGGTTGGCGGTCGCGCTTTTGGAGGGGAATTCAGGTTGACGAGGACGATCCTGATCCTTGGCACCAATGCCGGGCAGGCCGACTTGATCCGGCACATGAAGGCGCGCGGCTGGCGGGTGATCGGCTGTTCCGCGCTGGCAGGAGAACCGGGCGAAGCCTTTTGCGATCTGTTCGAGCAGGTCGATGTGGTCGATCTTGATGCGCTGGAAGCGGTGGCGCGGCGGCATCGGGTCGATCTCGTCTACTCGATCTCGTCGGATGTGGCGATCCGGTCCGCGGTGGCTTTGTCAGAGCGCATGGGTTTGCCGCATTTCCATGACAGCGCCCTTGTCGCGATGCTGGATGACAAGGCCGCGATGCGGGCGTTTCTGGCACTGCATGACCTTGGGGCGGTACCCTTTGCGATGTTGCACGCTGCCGAAGATGCGGTGGGCTGGGCGCGGTTTCCCTGTATCGTGAAGCCGGTGGACGCGCAGGGCCAGCGCGGCGTCGAAAAGATCGAACGTGCCCGCGATCTGGCGGAGGCGGCAGAGCGGGCAAAAGCGGAGTCGCGCAGCGGGCGGGCAATCGTCGAGGAGTTTCTGGACGGTGTCGAGCTGTCATGCAACCTGCTGATTTGCGACGGCGAGACGCGCCTGAAGGTGTTGTCCGAGCGGCTGGTGCATCAGGGGCCGGCGATCGGGGTGCCGGTGGGGCATCTCGTGCCGCCGGTCTCGGTCGATGTCGCGGCGCAGGACGCGGCGCTGGCGCTGGTCGGGCGGATCATAACGGCGATGGGCATGCCTGACGGGCCGCTTTACATCCAGATGATCGTGACGCCGGATGGCCCGCGGGTTGTCGAGATCGCACCGCGGCTGGACGGGTGCCACATGTGGCGTCTGATCCATGCGGCGCGCGGTGCGGATCTTATCGGAATGACGGTGGATTGCCTTACCGGAGACGCGCCGGTCGCAACCCTCTCTGATTGCGGACAGGGCACGCGGCAGGGGGAGCACCCCTGGGAATTGATGTTCCAGCAGGCGGCGCCCGGGACGGTTTTCGATCCGCAGGATCACCCGGCTCCGCCGGACACGGTTTTTCACGAATACCGTTATGCACGGGGCGAACCCGTGCGCGCGGTGAACGGGGTTCTTGAGGTTGTGGGTTACTTTGTGAGGGCGAGTGCATGAGAACGCAGGCGGGGATTACGGGCGGCAGGATCGCCGTGACCGGGGCATCGGGCTTCATTGGCCGGTACCTTTGCGAGGATTTGGCGGCGGCGGGATACGAGCCGCGGGCGCTGGGCCGCGAAAGCGAAAGTGCCGCAGGCGTAACGCACGGGACGGATTACAGCCGGGACAGTCTTTTGCAGGCATTGGAGGGCGCGCGCGCGGTGGTGCATCTTGCGGGCCGCAGGATGACCCGCGCGGATGACCCGCAGGGGTCCGGCCCGTTCCTTGGCCCGAATGTCGCGATGATCGCCGACCTGGTCGAGGCCGCGCGAATCGCAGGGCTTGAGCGGATCGTGCTGGCGTCGAGCATCGCGATCTATGGCCCCGCCAGTGGCCTGCCTTACCGCGAAAGCGCACCACCTGATCCGGGCGATGCCTATGCGCGCTCCAAGTTGATGGCGGAAGCGAGCCTTGGGATGCGGACCCGCGTCAAGGGTCCGGTCGCGGTGGCGCTGCGGCTTGCGGCGGTCTATGGGCATGGCGAAAAGGGCACGCCCGCGCTGATGCGTTTCGTCAATCAGGCAAAGGCGGGCGAGACGATTACCCTGACAGGCAACCCCGATTACAGGATCGATCAGATCTATGTGCGCGACGCCACCGCCGCGATCATTGCCGCCCTGCGCAGCGACGGGGCCGAAGGGGTCTACAATATCGGCGGTGGCGTGGCATGGCCGGTCCGCCAGATTGCGGAAACCGCAAACGCAGTTTTTGGAAATGCCGGGAACCTGATCGACAAGACCGACAGCGATGCGCCGATGCCGCACAGGGTGATGTCGCTGGACCGCGCGGCGCGCGACCTGGGATGGTCGCCACGATACGATCTGTGGCGGGGCATGGAGGAAATGCAGGCGCGCGCATTGGCCGAGACTGGCAAGGGCGAGCAATGCTGACGCTCCGGCAGAACCTGGCGAAAACACATGGGATTTCCGATGATGGCCGCCCGTTCATCATCGCCGAGATGTCGGGCAATCATAACCAGTCGCTGGATCGGGCGTTGGCGATTGTCGATGCGGCGGCGCAGAGCGGGGCGGATGCGCTCAAGATCCAGAGTTTCACGCCCGACAGCATGACGCTCGACATTGCAGGGGGCGAGTTCGCCATCACCGATCCCAAGTCGCTGTGGTATGGGCGCAAGCTCTATGATCTATACGCCGAGGCGATGACGCCCGAGGCTTGGCACGGGCCGATTTTCGAGCGGGCGAAGGAGAAGGGCATTCTCGCCTTTTCGACGCCCTTTTCGGAAGATGCCGTCGCTCTTCTGGAGAGCCTGGATGCGCCGGCTTACAAGATCGCGTCATTCGAGGCGGTGGATCTGCCGCTGATCCGTTGTGTTGCCGCGACGGGCAAGCCGCTGATAATCTCGACCGGCATGGCGACCATCACCGAGATCGGTGAGGCGGTGGAAACGGCGCTGGGCGCGGGCTGCACAAACCTGACCTTGTTGAAATGCACCTCGAGCTATCCGGCAAGCCCGGAGAATACGAATCTTGTCACCATGCCGGTCATCGCGCGGACCTTTGGGGTGAATGTCGGGCTGTCGGATCACACGCTGGGCACCGGTGTGGCGGTGGCGGCCACGGCGCTGGGCGCAAGCGTGA
>Ga0102926_1000591_pt1 | contig 21265 bp, 17 predicted proteins | sample SalPonR1_A_D2_MG_FD_78173 | JGI IMG/M metagenome (GOLD analysis project Ga0102926, IMG submission 78173) | Salt pond soil microbial communities from South San Francisco under conditions of wetland restoration - Salt Pond MetaG R1_A_D2_MG | ecosystem: Environmental > Aquatic > Marine > Intertidal...
CCGCCATCTACCTGGTCGTTGACATTGAGCCCGTCCTCAAGCCGGATCGTGTCATCGCCCGCACCACCTGAAAGCACATTCAGTGTGTCGTTCACACCCGTGCCCGAGCGGATCAGCAGATCGCTGCCATCCCCGCCCAGAAGCGTGTCGCTTCCAAGACCGGCAATAAGCGTGTCATTGCCCGCGCCCGCGTCGATGAAATCATCGCCATCCCCGCCATCGATCGAATCCTTCCCGAGACCGAACGAAGAGACATTCGTGACCGAAATGTTATCGATCATCAGGTCGGTCTCGAACGTCGCCGTCGACTCCGAGTTGGTGAACCGCAGGGTCGAAGACGCCGTCGTGGCGGCGAACTGCAGGGTGAAAACTCCGGAATCGCCATCAGTCAGGACGATTGTGTCGGTCGCGATCACGATGCCGTTTTCGTCCAGCACATCTACGACCAGAGTATGGTCGCCAACACCCGAGCCGAGCTCCATCGCGTCGAACTGAAGCTCGTAGTTATCGCCGATCACGGTGGTGATCGTCTGGGACGCGGTGCCCCCGGCAGAGCTTTCGATGGCATTGAAGCCAAGCGCGCCTGAATAAACGAAGTTGGATCCGGCCCCGCCGATGGTCCAGCCCGTTTCCGCATTGGAGAAATCGCCGTTGATGACCGACACAGGCGCGTCATCGCGCACGTCCCCAGTGATGACATCATCGCCATCGCCGGCACTGATCGTATCGTCACCGAATCCACCGGTAATGGTTTCATTCCCGGCGCTGCCGTTCAGGTTGTCGCTGCCCCCGGATCCGATGACGTTGTCGAAGAACCCCAGATCAGTGGTGCCGCCGAGATTGGCGTCGGTGCCCGCCGCCCCGGCTTCGCCCACGGTGAAGACGGTTGAACCATCCGATATGGTGATGATCCCGGTCGTCTGATCGGTAACGACATCGAAGGCGGCGCCCAGACCCGAGAAATCGAGCGTGTGACCAGTCGATGTCTCGTCAACACTCTGCCAGAAGAGCGGATCGTTCCAGTTTCCTACCGTGACGATATACGCGGTCATCGAACACCCTAACTTCACTCAACCACACAAGACGGCGCCGATTACCGGAGGTGCCTGAACACCTTTATCGTCGCAGTCGTATAATTTTTTACTACTTCGACGTTGCGGCGCCTTTACGGACGGAATGAGGCCAGACGAAGGCGATTGACGCAGTTTGCGCAGCGCAGGACCATGCGGGCGGACCGCGCCGCAAGAAGCCCGACAAGTGAAATGTCGCTTTGGCGGCCCTTCGCCCGGCCATGTTGCTCAAGCTGACCTCGCCAAAGCGCCAGTCAGGGGCCATCCGGCCATAACCCGATCATTCGCTGTGTCCTGACCATGAAATCCGCCAAGCCACGGCCGGGTTCAAACAGCACATTGATGCTGTCATCTGTTAATATGTCGCAGTTCCGCCTTTTGGTTCGGAAACCTGTCTGCACAACGCGCCATGCGCCTCTATTGAGCTTTTTGCCATCGCGCCCCGGTCCGTGGTCAGCAAGTCACGAGGCCGGAGCCGGATCATCGCGCCACTTCCTCCCGGCCCCTGGCATCATCGCCGTTTCGGCGCTGCATCTCCGCTCCGGCCTGCCTTCCTCGCGGCGGCGCGGGCACGGTTTTTCTTGCTGTTGGGTTTGCCCTTCGGGGGCGGCGGGCCCTTGGCGCCATCGCGGCGCGGCTTGGCATCCTCCTTGCGCGGCGCATCGCCCGCGGCCTTTTGCGCACCGGGCTTGGCATGCGCCTTCGACGCAGGTTTGCCGCCACGCGCCCCGCGCCGCGTGCTGTCAAACGGCGCATGCACCGCAGGATCGGGCGCCTCGGCCCTTTGCTTTCGCTTTGGCGGCTTTGCGTCGCTGCGCTCTTCGGGCTTGGGCTTGCGGCGGCGCGGCTCTGGCGCATCGTTCCACTCAACAGGCGACGTGTCCCCCTTGCCCTGCCCCCTATGGCCCTTCGGCGCCCTCTCGGGACGTGCAGACCGGAAGGCCGACACGTCCGGCCCCTGATCAAGACGAACCAGCTGCTTCTTGCCCTCGACCTTCATGTCCGGGCCGATCGCGGCCAGGAAACCGGGCACGCTGGCCTCGCGGATTTCGACATAGGACAGATCGTCGGCGATCCGGATCGCCCCGATATCATCCTTGGTCAGCCCCCCCGCCTTGCAGATCATCGGCAGCAAATGGCGCGGCGAGGCCCCCTGATTGCGCCCTTCCGAGAGCGAAAACCACACGCCGGGGCCAAAGGCCTCTTTCGGCCTCGGCTTGTCGGCACTGATCGGGCTCAGCTCCTCCGGGGCGGCATGGCGCAGCTGGTATTGGCGCAGATAGGCGACGGCGATCTGCTCGGGCGTGAACATCTCGACCAGCTGATCCACCGACGCGCGCTCGCTCTCGCTCACCCCAGCCTGCCAGTCATCGCCTTCCAGCATCCTGACCCGGTCGCGCGCATCGACATCCGCCGCCGACGGCGCCGCACCCCAATCCGCCGTCAGCTTGGCGAATTTCAGGATCCGCTCCGCCTTCTTGCGTGACGCGGGCACCACGACCAGCGCACTGACCCCCTTTCGCCCCGCGCGCCCCGTGCGCCCCGATCGGTGCAACAGGGTCTCGTGACTGCCGGGCAACTCGGCATGAACCACCAGATCGAGGTTGGGCAGGTCGATGCCCCTTGCGGCCACATCCGTCGCCACGCAGACCCTTGCGCGCCCGTCCCGCATGGATTGCAGCGCATTCGAGCGCTCGCTCTGCGTCAGCTCCCCCGACAGGGCCACAACCGAAAACCCCCGGTTCGACAGGCGCGTCGTCAGGCGCGCCACCATCGCGCGCGTATTGCAGAACACGATCGCATTGGGCGCCTCGTAATAGCGCAGCACATTGATGACGGCGTTCTCGCTGTCGCGTGCGGCCACCAGCATGGCGCGGTATTCGATATCCGCGTGCTGTTTCTGCTTACCGACGGTCGAGATCCGCTCCGCATCGCGCTGATAGCTTTGCGCCAGCTTGGCGATGGCATTGGGCACCGTGGCCGAAAACAGCAGCGTCTGGCGCGCCTCGGGGGTTTCATCGAGGATGAACTCCAGATCCTCGCGAAACCCGAGATCTAGCATCTCATCCGCCTCGTCCAGCACCACCGCGCGCACAGACCCAAGGTCGATGGAGCCGCGCATGATATGGTCCCGCAAGCGGCCGGGCGTGGCGACAACGACATGCGCGCCCCTTGCCAGCGCGCGGCGCTCGTCGCGCATGTCCATGCCCCCGACGCATGAGGCCAGCACCGCCCCCGCATCGCCGTAAAGCCAGCCAAGTTCTCGCTTGACCTGCATCGCCAGCTCCCGCGTCGGCGCGATGACCAAGGCCAGCGGCGCGCTTGCCGGGCCGAACGCGTCACCCTCGCCCAGCAATGTCGGCGCGATCGCCAGCCCGAACCCGATGGTCTTGCCCGACCCGGTCTGCGCCGAGACCAGAAGGTCCCGCCCGACCAGCTCCGGCTGGCTGACAGCCATCTGAACAGGCGTCAAAACATCATAGCCCTTGCGGGCCAGCGCATCTGCAATCGTTTTTTTCAAGGGTCCGGTTCTTTTCCTGGGGAGAATGACCCGCCCGGCGCATCACCCTGGGCGGAGGTCTCGCGCAATATCCCTTAACGCGGGGTTTGTATAGGGATGGAAATTGTTTGGGTGGTGGGGCGGTATGGGCGCGGAGCCGACCTTCGCCGCGCCAACCACCAACGGCCGCGATGCGCAGAAAGCATATGGCAGGCCCGAAGACGCCGTCCCGCAGGAAGGCGCAGAACTCGCACTTTCGAAGTTCGATACTGTGCGAATGTGGAAGTTCAGGCGTCCGCACATGTCGCAGGAATGTGCTGACACGCGCTGATGCCCTTCCTGCCGCGCCTTTAGGGGCTCCGGCCGCCGATTGTTATAACGGCGGCCGGATTTCCTCTCCAGCGGGACGTCAGTCGGGTGCTTCGACCAGAATCTTCACATGAGACTTTTCCGCGACAAGTGCTTCGAAGCCCTCTGCGACAATGTCATCCAAAGCAACCCGCTTGGTGACCAGTTGATCGGCGCTGAAATACCCTTGGGTCATCAGCGCCATGACCGCCGGATAGACATTGCGATAGGCGATGGTGCCTTGTAGCTGGCGCTCCTTGAGCACGACTGTGTTGGGCTGGAACGAGGCCTCCTGTTCCCAGATCGACACGACCAGAACCTGTCCCTCGTGGCGGGTGGCGTCGATGCATTGTGGCAGAACCTGAGGCACGCCGGTCACCTCAAAGGCGACGTGAACCCCAGCCGTGGCCTCGCGGATCGCCGCGACGGCATCCGTTGTTGTCGGATCTATCGCCGACGTCGCGCCGAGGTCGAGTGCCTTTTGCCGCCGCACCTCCGAGGGCTCCACGACGTGAATCTCTGACGCGCCGGCAACGCGCAGCGACTCCACCACCAGAAGCCCGATTGGACCCGCGCCAAAGACAGCCGCCTTGTCGCCGGCCTTGATCTTGGACAGGCGCACAGCGTGCAAGGCGACGGCAGCGGGCTCCACGAGCGCGCCCTGTTCCATCGAAAGCGCTTCGGGCATCTTGTGAACCATGCGCGCCGGGACAACGCTATGGGTGGCAAAGCCGCCGTGCCCGCCGGACAAGCCGACAAAACCGAGGCTGTCACAGAGGTTGTATTTGCCTTCGAGGCAGGCCGGGCACTCCCCGCAAGCAAAGATCGGTTCGATGGCGACGCGGTCGCCCACCGCAAGATCTGTGACGCCGTCGCCCAGTTCCGAGACGGTACCACAATACTCGTGCCCCATGGTGATCGGCGCCTTGTCGTGGCTCAGCGGGTGGTCTTCGTCCACGGGCACAAAGATCGGCCCGGCGAGGTATTCATGCAAGTCGCTGCCACAGATCCCGGTCCATGCGACCTTGACCTTCACCTCGCCCTTACCGGGTTTTGGTTCCGGGATATCTTCGACGCGAATATCCTTCACGCCATGCCAACGTGCTGCTTTCATTTCTTTTCTCCAATGTCAGTAAGGGGTGCGCCCGGCGGGAGGAAGCTGCCGGGCGCTTGGGCGCGCCACCTCGGGCGCTGCCCGGTCATCGCATCACGACAGGTGATGCACGTCTTGCAGGCCGTAGACGGGGGTGTCGATGCCTTCCATCCGCGCCTTCAGTTGCAACGCAAGGTACAAAGAGTAATGGCGAGACTGGTGCAGATTTCCGCCATGAAACCAGAGGTTGTCCTGCTGAGTCGGCTTCCACATGTTGCGCTGCTCGCCTTCCCAGGGGCCGGGGTCCTTGGTGGTGTCGGAGCCGAGCCCCCAAACCTTGCCAACCTTGTCTGCAACCTCCTGGCTGATCAGGTCTGCGGCCCAGCCGTTCATCGAGCCATATCCTGTCGCCATGACCACCAGGTCGGCGTCCAGATGCGTGCCATCCGACAGCACGACGCCGGTCTCGTCAAAGCGCTCTACCTGGCCTTTGACCAGCCTCACCTCGCCATCAATGATCAACTGGCTGGCGCCGACGTCGATATAGTATCCCGAACCCCGCCGCAGATATTTCATGAACAGGCCAGACCCGTCATCGCCCCAGTCGAGGTCAAACCCGGCTTTCTCAAGTCCGGCATAGAACTCGGCATCTCGCTCGCGCATCTGGTCATAGAGTGGGATTTGGAATTCATGCATGATCCGATAGGGCAGGGAGGCAAAGATCATGTCGGCCTTCTCGGTTGTCACTCCGTTGGCCACCGCCTCCTCTGAGTAGAGCGCGCCGAGTCCGATATCCATCAACGTATCGGACCGCACGATATGGGTAGACGAGCGCTGGACCATCGTCACATCGGCATCCGCCTCCCAGAGCGCGGCGCAGATGTCATGGGCCGAGTTGTTCGACCCGACGACCACTACTTTCTTGCCAGTCCAGGCATCCGGGCCGTCGTGCTGCGAGCTATGCTGGATCGTGCCCTTGAAACTGTCCATGCCGGGGAACGCCGGCATGTTGGGCTTGCCGGACATGCCCGTGGCCAGCACCAGATGCGTGGGACGCAAGGTGACCTCTTCGCCGTCGCGGTTGACGGTGACGGTCCAGGTGCCGGCGGCCTCGTCGAACTCGGCGCTGGTGACTTCGGAGCGGCTCCAGTAGTTCAGCTCCATGACCTTGGTGTACATCTCCAGCCAGTCGCCCACCTTGTCCTTCGGCGTAAAGACTGGCCAGTTTTCGGGGAACTTGATGTAGGGCAGGTGATCGTACCAGATCGGGTCATGCAGGCAGAGCGACTTGTAGCGTGACCGCCACTGGTCGCCGGGCCGGTCATGCTTGTCGAGAACTATGGTCGGCACGCCAAGCTGGCGCAGGCGCGCACCAAGGGCGATGCCGCCCTGCCCACCACCGACGATCACCGTGTATGGCTGCTCGGTATAGCCAAGCTCGGCGGCTTCGGCTTCGCGTTTTTCCTTCCACGACTTCCTGTTCTTGGCGGCGCCGTGTTCTGCGCCCATAGGGCGACGCTTGCCGCTGTTCTCCTCGAAGCCCTTCAATTCCTGTAGCGCCGTCAGCAGGGTCCAGATCCGCCCATCCTTCAGGCGCATCAAGCCCCATCCCCGGCCGACGGCGGTTTCGAACGTGATCCAAGCGGTGACGACACCGCCATCCTCGTCGGGCGTTTCGCCGTCCTGAATGGCGAACGCGTGCGGCTTTGTGTGTTTCAGTTGCGCCGCCAACAGGTTCTGAACACCGGACGGCCCCTCTACCGTCTTGAGGTTCCATGTCACGGCGACCAGATCGCGCCAGTAACTGTCAGTGGCAAAGAGCGCGCTTGCTGCCTGCGCGTCGCCTGCCTCCAAGGCGACGTTCAGGCTGTCGAGCACCTCTTGCACCTGCGTTGTGACCGTTGAGTCGAGCATTGCGTTTCCTCCTCATCAGCAATGTGATGAGGACAGAGTGGCGAAAGGACGTGCGGGCGTTCCACGGGAATCAGGGGAATATCGCCCTCGATGTGGTTGCGGCGCCGCAGCATGTTGCATGCGCAACATTGCGCAACACCTCAGTCGGGCGCGCGCAACCCCTCTTTGCGGATACGGCGCAGAACCGTCGACCGGTTGACCCCCAACCGGCGCGCAGCGCGGGCCATGTTCCAGTTGCAGGCGTCCAGAACCGCCTCCAGACCCTGCTCCTGCGCGCGCGACCGCGGGGCGGCAGGCAGATCCGGCAGATCGATCACGGTGGTTTGCGCCATCGCGCAGGCCACATCCAGCGCATTGCCAAGCTCACGCAGGTTGCCCGGCCAGTCGCGCGCAGTCAGTTCGGCCCGCGCCGAAGGTGTCAGGCGCATCTCGCCCCCACGGCGGCGCCGGAGCAGACGATCAATCAACCAGCCGAGGTCCTGCCTTTCGCGCAGAGGCGGCAATTCCAGTGTCGAGCCCGACAGCCGGAAATAGAGCGCAGAGGGCATGATCTTCAGCTCCATCAGATCAGAGGGCGTGTATCCGGTGGTCGAAATCGGGCGCATATTCGGATGCGCATCCAGAAGCCCCGCCAGCACCCGTGCGGTGTCCGGCTGCAGATCCTCGATCCGTCGCAGCAGCAACGTTTCCGGCCCCGATTGTCCGGCGAGCGCTTCACGCATCTCTTCGGGACGCATTCCCGCGCATTCCAGCGCAATGAAACCACCGCGTCGAGAGGCCATGTGAATGGCGCGGGCCAGCTTGGTCTTGCCGCTGCCGCTTTCGCCACAGATGAGCAGCGGCACTTCGGTCGGCGCGAGCCGTTCGGCCTGCGTCAGGAGCCGGGTCATCGTCGGATCGCGTCCGGCCAGAGTTGCCTGAAAACCGCCACGCGCATGTCTTTCGGGAGAGTCCGATTCCGGGCGGATCCTGCGTGGGGCCTGCGGCGCGATCGCGTGGCCGAAGACCGCGCCCCCATCGGCCAAAGCGACGACCCTTTCTTCTGTGGGGCGGTCGCGCATCAGGTCAGGCAGGTCATCGACGCTCAACCCCAGAAGGCAATCGATCCGCTCGCCTATCAGGCTCTTGCCGCGTGACAGCATCCGCGTTGCGGCATGCGTGGCCCCGATCACCCGACCTGTTCCGTCGAGTGACACGGCCGCTTCCGGATCCACGTCGAGGAATTCTGGGCTGGACGAAAACCGCAGCACCCACTCGCGACGGCTCGCCGCCATGAGATTCGCCATCTCGACACGCCGGGCCGCCGCCGTCACAAGGGACATGGCGAGGTTCTGGCTGCTTTTCGGCGCCGGAGAGCGCAGCAGAGAGATATCCAGAACGGCCGCAAGTTGCCCGACGCTGTCGTAGATCGGCGCTGCAGTACATGACAGCCCCGTATGTGCGTTTCCGAAGTGATCGTCCTGATGCACGGTCACCGGCTCGCCCGTGAAGATGCAGGCCCCCACACCGCAGGTGCCGGCAATGTCTTCGGACCAGTTCGAGCCGAGGTAAAGACCTGCGTTTCGCAACTCTTCGACAAACAGATCGTCCCCGAAAAAATCGACGCAGACGCCTTTTGCATCCGTCAGCAACAGAACGTAGTTCTGTCCTGTCACCTGCCGAAACAGGCTTTGCAGGCTGGATCGCGCCGCGCCTATCATCCAATCGGCCTGATCGCGGTGTATGCGAAACTCTGTGTCCGTCACGATATGGGCCGGATCACTGCGCGTTGGGTCCATCCCATAGAGCTCGACGCATCGACGCCAGGAGGCATCTACGTAAACGTCTCGACCAGACGCATGACCGTCCAGAACCTGCGCGATTTCCTCGACATGATGACTCTCAACCATGAAATCCTCCCGTGTAGAAGATAGCACAAACAACAGGTGTGCGCACAAAGGAAGACTATGGTCTGGGGCTTTGCTGCTTTCAAACCGAGCCAGCTTGCGTGGCAAGGCCCTCGGGGGATGGGCTCAAAGCGGCCGGATTTCGGCGGCATGCCACACGCCAGCAATGGGCCGTTCGCGTCCCACAGGCGCTGTCGCGCCGTTCCCCTTGCGCCGCAACGCAGTGAAGGTCTGCTGTAAAATCAAACCGCGCGCTTGAACTACCAAACCGCCCTTACCGCTCTGGCGCGGGCAATCGATCAGACGGATTTGAATAGGCGTCTCGGCACTGGTCGTGATCCTATGCAGGTTCCGAGCACATGTAAGGGAAAAACTGATGCAATTTCAAATGTCAGACAATTGATTGTCAGACTCATTTTTTGCGCATAATGTTCTGAGGGACGTTGATTTTCTGGCGTTTGTTTTCGAGTTGGAGGAGCAGGCTTAGTCTGCGACGGCACGCAAAGTGGCGTTGGGCGACAGCTAGGCAACTACGAAAACCGGGGGGGAGGGAACCCCGCAATTTTGGCCCTGTGGCCCAAAAAACCTAGCCCGCCAAAGCGGGTCTTTTCGCAAACGGGAGGACCACCATGAACCTGAGACCTGATCCAACATTCCACGCATCTCCAAAGCTTGCCATGCAAGCCCCGGTGGAGAACTACGCCTTCACCGTCATGCTCAGCCCCGATGGCTCGCAATCTGATGGCATTGCCGTGATTGATCTCAATCCGAAATCCGACACCTACGGCGAAATCGTCCATCAGGTGATCGTGCCAAACAAGGGCGATGAATTTCACCACTTCGGCTGGAACGCCTGTTCGTCGTCTTTGTCGCCACTGACCGGCCACGCCTTTCTGGAACGCCGCTACCTGATCGTGCCGGGCATCCGATCCTCACGCATCTACATCATTGACGTGAAAGACCCTTTGAAGGCTCATATCCACAAGACGATCGAGCCGGAGGAGCTGTTTGAGAAAACAGGATACTCGCGCCCCCACACGATCCACTGCGGGCCCGAGGGTATCTACGTCTCGACCCTTGGGGGCGGCGGCGAGGACGGCACCGATGGTCCCCCTGGTATCTTCATCATGGATTGTGAGACCTTTGAGATCATCGGCCGCTACGAGATGGACCGCGGCAAGCAGGACAAGCACTACGACTTCTGGTGGAACCTGCCGCAAGACTACATGGTGTCCTCCGAATGGGGCTTGCCGCCGCAGTTTGAAAACGGCGTCGTGGCCGAGGATTTGCTGTCCAACAAATACGGCCACTCGATCCACTTCTGGGATCTGCGCGCGCGCAAGAATATCCAGACCATTGATCTAGGTGAGAATTACCAGATGGCGCTGGAAATCCGGCCCGCGCATGATCCTACCAAGTCCTACGGCTTCTGCGGTGTGGTCGTGGACACCACCAACCTGCAAGGCGCGATCTTCACATGGTGGCGCGATGACGACGGGGTGTGGCAGGCCAAGAAGGTCATCACCATTGATCCACGCCCAGAAGACGCTGAAAATCTGCCACCGCTCTTGAAGGTCTTCGGCGCGGTGCCACCACTGGTCACCGACATCGACCTCAGCCTCGATGACAAATACCTCTACGTCGCATGCTGGGGATTGGGAGAGATGCATCAATACGACGTGTCAGACCCGTTCAACCCAAAGCTGGTGGGCAAGGTCGAGGTCGGTGGCATTGCCAAAGGCGCGGCCCACCCCAATGGCAAGCCCTTCGCCTTCGGTCCGCAAATGGTCGAGATCAGCCGCGATGGCAAACGCGTCTATTGGACCAACTCGCTTTACTCGACTTGGGACGAGCAGTTCTATCCCGATGATGAAGGCGGACAGATGGTTATGGCGGACGTGGGCGAGAACGGGGGGCTGACGTTGAACAAGGACTTCTATATTGATTTCCCCACAGGCTTGCGATCCCACCAAATCCGCTTGGAGGGCGGTGATTGTTCGACCGACAGCTTCTGCTACCCCTCTGTCTAGGTGTTTGGCGAACTGAACACGGTGGCGGCTCTTTGGGGGGCCGTCACTTTTTCAGGCATTTACCATGGTCTGAACCCCGGTATGGGCTGGCCGCTCGCGGTGTCGGCAGCCTTGATGGAGCGAAAACCAAGCGCAATGCCGAAGGCGCTAGCCATGCTGGCATTCGGGCACTTTCTCGCCATGATCGGTATTCTGCTGCCGTTCTCCCTGATGATCTTCTTGGTGCAGTGGCAGGCTCAAATTCGCTTCGGAGCAGGCGTTTTGGTAATCGCCATGGGCCTGTATCTGCTGATCAACCGCCGCCATCCGAAGGCCCTCGCCCGCGTCCACCCGGCCCGTCTGGTGCTCTGGTCCTTCCTCGCGGCGACGGCCCATGGTGCAGGCTTGATGCTGGTGCCGATCTACCTCGGTATTTGCGCCATCGGAGCGGAGGAGACAGGGCACTTGGCGGCTCAAGCGTTGATGTCCAATAATGTCCTGACTGCCTTCGCCGTCGCGCTTGTCCATACGTTTTCGATGACCCTGGCAGGTGGTGTTTTCGCCGTGATTATCTACCGCTGGCTGGGCCTGAAATTCCTGTCCCGTACGTGGTTCAACCTCGACATCGTCTGGGCGCTAAGCCTGATCGCAGTCGGCGCATTCGGAATTGCGTCGGCTTATTGGGGGCACTGAGAAGAACCGTTTCTCGAACCATCGCACCTCAAGCATGGCAAATATCCTTGCCGCACCTGTGTCGCCCAGTGATTCCAAATGCTGCGCAGGCAATCACGGTCCGCTTCGTGGAGGTTGCAGTGCCGCGTCGATGACCCGGACCCCGGTCCGCAATGGGTCGGAAACCACACCCACCGGGATCGGCCCAGGGGAGTCCTGCCCCGCCGGGGACAGGGGGTGAGGGGCAGCTTGGGCGCGTCGTGAGGGGCGGCATGACAGATTCCTTTCGCGGGATGCCTGGCAGCATCGCGCAAAAGGGTTAAGGCCGGGTGAATGCGGCGTTGCGCGGCGGTCGCGATGGGATTTTGTACAAAAGCTGCGCCAGCAGGGCCGGATTACGTACGAAAGCGCCGTACAAACCGGACGTTTTGTACGCGGCGCGGCGGCTCAGGTGATCGTCTCCAGACGCTCCTTGCTCAGGTCGCCGGGCACGATCGTGACCGGTATCGGCAGGGTGCCGGAATTCTTGGTAAGCTGCGTCACCAGCGGCCCCGGCCCGCCTTTTCCCGTCCCCGCGCCCAGAACCAGAATGCCGATCTCCGGGTCGTCCTGAACCTGCGCGATGATCTCCGACACCGGCTCGCCTTCGCGAATTACCAGTTCAGGATCAACACCTTGCTTGTCGCGCATCCATTTGGCGAAGACCTCGAAATGGGCGTGAATCCTTTCACGCGCCTCCTCGCGCATGATGTCGCCCACCCCGATCCAGTGGTTGAACTCCTCGGGCGGGATCACCGCCAGCACCTCGACCCCGGCTTTGGTATTCGCCGCCCGCATCGCCGCAAAGCGCATCGCATTGAGGCATTCACGGCTATCGTCCAGAACGACCAGAAACTTGCGCATATGTCATTTCTCCCTTGGGCGGCATCATGAGCGCGATTTGCGCGCGGGGCAATAGATTGAATACAGGCAATTGTAAAATAAAGGTTTTTTCAGTGGAACGTGCCCGCGACTCGGCCCAGCAGCATGAAGGCGCGGGCGGTGCGCGTGTCCGAGAGCTCCGAGATTTCCGAGTCCGTGGCGGTCTCGGCGAACTGGGTGAACATCCGGTCGAACAGGCGCAGGAAATGATGTGCCGCGTCGCGGAAAATCGAGTCCTGCTTCATCCGCGCCGCCGTCAGTGCCAGCGACGAGCGGTCCCGTACCCCGCCCAGCGCCGCCACCGCGCGCCCCCTCTCGCCCGCGCCAAAACGGCGCCACAGTTCCGGGCGGGCCATGTCGGGCTTGAGGTCGTCCATGTAGATGCCGTCATGCGACAGCAGCGTCAGCACATCCTGCGCCGCCTGGATCAGCTGCGCGGTCTGGCGGTCCTTGAGGGCCTTGCGCAAGGCAGCAAAGCCCTCGCGGTCGTCGGGGGTCTCGGGAAAGTTCAGCGCCCGGATGAAATCCGCGCGCCCCAGCGGCGGCTGCATGTCCTCGGCGGTGGTGCCCAGAGGCAGAGCCACCTGATCGTCCTCGCCCGCCTCAGCCGGCTCCGGTGCGGGCGGCGGCGGGGCCGCCTCGGCCTGCCGCGTCGAGGTGAACATCGCCAGCGCGGTCTCGGCCTTGCGCTGCGCGGCGGCGATCTCGTCCAGCTTGCGGGTAACCGACGGTTCGCTGACAGCGTGGCGCTCCTGGTTCTGCGCCACATAGGTCTGGCGGATCGCGTCTATCGCAGCCTGAAGGCGCTGGCTTTCCTCGCGCATCACCCTTGACGCGCGCGCCGCCGTGGCCGCCACCCAGATCATCGCCACCGGCATGAAGATCGCCAGCATGATCATGATGAACCGCAGAATGCCGCCGGGCGAGGCGGCGTCCGGGCCGGTGTCCAGCACGATGAAAAAGACCGCAGCCGCCGTCAGCCAGACGAACGACAACGTGAGAGCGATCACCTCGATTCCGGTGATTCGCTCCTTGATGCTTCGGTCATAGACCCCCAGCGGGGGTGCGGGCGAATCCTTGCGCTCGGCCATGATGTGCGCTGCCTGTCAGATGTAATCGACTTTTAGCACTTCGTAAGATCGCTCGCCACCGGGCGTGCGCACTTCGACGCTGTCGCCTTCTTCCTTGCCGATCAGGGCACGCGCAATGGGCGATTTCATGTTCAGCAGCCCCTGTTCGATATCGGCCTCGTATTCGCCGACGATCTGCCAGGTCTTTTCTTCATCGGTGTCCTCGTCCACCAGCGTCACCGTGGCGCCGAATTTGATCGGCCCCTTCAGCTTGGTGGGGTCGATCACTTCGGCGAGGCTGATCACGCCTTCGAGTTCCTTGATCCGGCCCTCGATGAAGGACTGCTTTTCCTTGGCCGAGTGGTATTCGGCATTCTCGGACAGATCGCCATGCTCACGCGCCTCGGAAATCGCGCGGATGATGGCCGGGCGCTCCTCGGATTTGAGATGCTTGAGCTCTGCCTCAAGGGCGGAGTGGCCCCTGCGGGTCATCGGGATCTTTTCCATTCAAACCGTCCACAATTGTTGCGGGGCCGCACATGTGGCCCCGTCAGGTATCTTTTCGAGTTCGAGGCAGATTGCCCCGAGCGGACAGGACTTTGCAATAGGCGATGCCCCGCCGGTGCCGGTCGGATCATCTAATTGGGTCTTTTGCCGCTTTCACCACCTGATTACGTCGTGTTTCAATTGACCTTCGCCGCGGCGGCGCGCTAACCACATGCGCAACTTTGTTACCTGCCAGCTACGCCTTGGGAAAGGATGCACCTCATGTCCGAAGTGACACGCGAAGCCATGGAATACGATGTCGTGATCGTCGGCGCGGGCCCCGCGGGCCTGAGCGCCGCGATCCGCCTCAAGCAGCTTGACCCCTCGCGCGAGGTCGTCGTGCTGGAAAAGGGGTCCGAAGTGGGCGCGCATATCCTGTCGGGCGCAGTGCTGGACCCCTGCGGCCTCGATGCGCTTATCCCCGACTGGAAAGACAAGGGCGCGCCGCTGAACACGCCGGTAAGGCAGGACAATTTCTACATGCTGGGCGAAGCCGGAAAGATCCGCGTGCCAAACTTTCCGATGCCACCGCTGATGAACAACCACGGCAATTACATCGTCTCGATGGGTAATGTCTGCCGCTGGATGGCCGAGCAGGCCGAGGAGCTGGGCGTTGAGATATTCCCCGGCATGGCCTGCTCCGAAGTGGTCTACGGCGACAACGGCGAAGTGAAGGGCGTGGTCGCGGGCGAATTCGGCCGCAACCCCGATGGCACGCCCGGCCCGTCCTATGAGCCGGGCATGGAACTGCATGGCAAATATGTCTTCCTCTCCGAGGGCGTGCGCGGCAGCCTCGCCAAGGAAGTGATCGCCAAATACGATCTGAGCGCCGGGAAGGAGCCCCAGAAATTCGGCCTCGGGATGAAGGAAATCTGGGAAATCGACCCCGACAAGCACAACGAGGGCGAGGTCACGCATACGATGGGCTGGCCGCTTGGCAAGAACGCGGGCGGCGGGTCGTTCATCTATCACCTCGAAAACAACCAGGTCTATGTCGGCTTCGTGGTTCACCTGAACTACAAGAACCCGCATCTTTACCCCTATATGGAGTTCCAGCGCTTCAAGCATCACCCGATGGTCGCCGAACTGCTGAAAGGCGGCAAGCGCGTGGCGTACGGTGCGCGCGCCATTTCCGAGGGCGGCTATCAGTCGATGCCCAAGATGGTCGCGCCGGGCGTGGCGTTGCTGGGCTGTTCGGTGGGCATGGTCAACGTGCCGCGCATCAAGGGCAACCATAACGCCATGCTCTCGGGCAAGGCCGCCGCCGAGGCTGCGCATGCCGCCATAGAAACGGGCCGCGCCAGTGATGAGCTTGGTGACTACGAAAGCGACGTGCGGACCGGTGCCATCGGCAAGGACCTAAAGAAGGTGCGCAACGTCAAGCCGCTCTGGTCGAAATACGGCCTCGGGGCATCGCTTGCGCTTGGCGGGTTCGACATGTGGACCAACACGCTTGGCTTCTCGCTGCTTGGCACGCTTGGCCATGGCAAGACCGACGCCGCGGCGACCGAACCCGCCGACAAACACAAGAAGATCACCTATCCCCGGCCCGACGGCAAGCTGAGCTTCGACCGGCTGACCAATGTCAGCTTCTCGATGACAAACCACGAGGAAAACCAGCCCTGCCACCTGACGCTGAAGGACGCCGGCGTGCCAATCGACGTGAACCTGCCGAAATATGACGAACCGGCGCAGCGCTACTGCCCGGCGGGGGTTTACGAAGTGGTGCGCGAGGACGGTCAGGAGCCGCGTTTCGTGATCAACTTCCAGAACTGCGTCCACTGCAAGACCTGCGATATCAAGGACCCGACCCAGAACATCAACTGGGTCACGCCACAGGGCGGCGACGGCCCGAACTATCCCAATATGTGACGCATCACGCACATTATCGCGAGCGGGGCGGCCAGCGGTCGCCCCGCATTGCCTTGTAGGGCGTGTCATACTAGGTTCGCTGAATAATCCACAGAGATCCGAGGCAGGCTGTCGTGACTTCAAAAACCCTTTGCGCCTTGATCACCGCCGCATTGTTGCCGGTGACGGCGCCTCCGGTGATGGCCGACGAGGCCATCGGCGCCTATCTGTCGGCCCGTCAGGCCCGCTATGAAAACGACTTCAGCGCAGCGGCGGAGTATTTCACCAAGGCGCTGACCGAAGATCCGTCGAACCCCTTCATCCTCGAGAACGCGGTCTTCGCGCATATGGCATTGGGGCAGTTCGATCAGGCCCTGCCGATCGCGCGCAAGATGGAAGGCGACGATCTTAAAAGCCAGATCGCACATATCACCCTGATCCAGAACGAAGCGCAGAACGAAGACTACGACGCGCTTCTGGATCGCATCGAAGACAATCGCGGCGTTGGACCGCTGGCCGACGGGCTGATCGCGGCCTGGGCCCATCTGGGCAAGGGCGACATGAGCACCGCGCTCGATCATTTCGACGAGGTGGCCGACCAGCGCGGGCTGCGCAGTTTCGGACTGTACCACAAGGCCCTTGCCTTGGGGTCGGTGGGCGATTTCGAAAGCGCCGACGATATCTTTGCCGGCGACGAGGACGGCCCCCTGCAAAGCACCCGCAGCGGCACGATGGCCTGGGCCGAAGTGCTCAGTCAGCTGGAGCGCAACGACGACGCCGTCGCATTGATCGACGAAGTGTTCATCGCCGATCTCGACCCCGAGGTCGCACAGCTGCGCGAACGCCTGACAGCGGGCGAACAGGTGCCTTTCTCGCGCATCCAGACGGCACGCGACGGGCTGGCCGAAGTGTTCTTTTCTCTGGGCCGGGCGCTGATGTCGGATTCGGGCGAGGAATACACGCTGCTCTACGCCCGTGTCGCCGAACAGCTGAACCCGGCGCATGTGGATGCGATCCTGATGTCCGCGGAACTTCTCGAAAGCCTCGGACGCTATGAGCTGGCGACCGACACCTATCGCCGCGTGCCGCGCGACAACCCGTCCTTCCATGCCGCCGAACTGGGCCGCGCCGAAAGCCTGCGCCGCGCAGGCAAGACCGATGCCGCAATCGAGGTGCTCAAACAGCTGGCAGAAACCCATCCCGATCTGCCGTCGGTGCATGTGGCCTCGGGCGATCTCAACCGGCAGCTTGAAAACTACGGGGCCGCCGTGGCCTCCTATAACCGTGCGCTTGAAATCTTCAGCGCGAACGAAGCCGATCAGTGGTTCGTGCATTATGCCCGCGCCATCAGCTATGAGCGGCTGGACCAGTGGGACAAGGCCGAGGCCGATTTCCGCCGCGCGCTGGAACTCAATCCCGGCCAGCCGCAGGTGCTGAACTATCTCGGCTATTCGCTGGTCGAACATCAGATCAAGCTCGACGAGGCGCTGGAGATGATCGAACAGGCCGTCGCGGCACAACCCGAAAGCGGCTATATCGTCGACAGCCTTGGCTGGGCGCTTTACCGGCTGGACCGCTACGACGAGGCGATCGGCCATATGGAGCGCGCCGCCGAACTTATGCCTGTGGACCCGGTGGTCAACGATCACCTTGGCGATGTGCTGTGGGCGGTCGGTCGCAAGACCGAGGCCACCTTCCATTGGAAACGCGCACTGTCCCTGATCGACCCCGAAAGACCCTCTCCCGATATCGATCCCGAACGTATCCGCCGCAAGCTGGAGGTCGGGCTGGACAAGGTTCTCGAAGAAGAGGGCGCGCCGCCGTTGAAAGTGGCCAACGACGGTGATTGAGGCCTTCGCCCCGGCCAAGATCAACCTGACGCTGCATGTGACGGGGCAGCGCGATAATGGCTATCACGAGCTCGACTCGCTCGTGGTGTTCGCTGATATCGGCGACCGGATCGGGATCGAGCTGGCCGAAACCTCCGAACTGACCGTCGAAGGACCGATGGCCAATGGCGTGCCCGAGGATGACGATAATCTGGTGATGCGGGCCGCGCGCCTGATGGGGCTCGATGCCAGAATCCGCCTGCAGAAATTCCTGCCCAATGCCGCGGGCCTCGGCGGCGGCTCAAGCGACGCGGCGGCGGTGCTGAGGGCGCTTGCGCAGCTTTCGGGGCGGCCCGTGCCCGAGGACGCGCTGTCGCTCGGGGCGGACGTGCCCGCCTGCCTTCAGGCGCGCGCCGCACGGATGCGCGGTATCGGCGAGTCGATCACCCCGGTCACGGGCCTTCCCGCGCTTCACGCGGTGCTGATAAACCCGGCCGCGCCGGTTGCCACGCAATCCGTGTTCCAGCAGCTTCAAACCAGAGCAAACGCGCCAATGCCCGATGAACTGCCGCCGCTGGCCGACGCGGGCGCGGCGGTGGCATGGCTTCGTTCCATGCGCAACGACCTTGAAGCGCCCGCCCAAGCCCTGCAGCCGGTGATCGGGCAGGTCATCGAGACGCTGTCGGCCACGCCGGGATGCCAGCTTGCGCGCATGTCGGGCTCTGGGGCGACCTGTTTCGGCCTCTACAACGATGCGGAAACCGCCGCATCGGCCGCTGGCCGCCTGCGCGAAGGATTTGCGGGCTGGTGGGTGGCCGCGACCCGGCTCAACGCGCCTAGTTGACCCGCGCCACCACGTAATCGGCGATATCGGCCAGCATCTTTCGCACCGGATGATCCGGCAGCGTCTCGATGGCGGCGCGCGCCTTTGCGGCCCATGCCAGCGCATCGGCGCGCGTGGCCTCAAGCGCGTCATGCTTCCTCAGCAGGTCCAGCGCATGGTCCAGATCGCCCTCCTCCTGCCTGCCCTTTTCGATGGTGCGCGCCCAAAAGGCCCGCTCCTCCTCATCGGCAAGAGCAATCGCCTTGATCACTGGCAGGGTCAGCTTGCGCTCGCGGAAATCATCACCGACATTCTTGCCGGTGGCGCTGCTGTCGCCCTGGTAATCCAGCAGATCGTCAACGATCTGAAAGGCGATGCCAAGCGCGTCGCCATATTCATAGAGGGCCTTGATCTGTTCCTCGGGTGCCTCGGCGATCACGCCGCCAACCTCGGTCGCCGCCGAAAACAGCGCCGCCGTCTTGCCGCGCACCACCTGGAGATAGACGCCTTCGTCGGTGGCCAGATCACGCGCAGCGCTCAGTTGCAGCACCTCGCCTTCGGCGATCACGGCGGCCGCGTTCGACAGGATGTCGAGCACCCGCAGGCTGCCCGGCTCGACCATCAGCTGGAACGCCCGCGCGAACAGGTAGTCGCCCACCAGCACGCTTGACTTGTTGTCCCACAGAAGGTTGGCGGTTGGCCGGCCGCGCCGCTGGCTGCTTTCGTCCACCACATCGTCATGGAGCAGCGTGGCGGTATGGATGAACTCGACCGTGGCCGCCAGATGCACGTCGAACCCGCCGTCATAACCGCAGAGATCGGCGCTGGCCAATGTCAGCATCGGGCGCAGCCGCTTGCCGCCCGCTTCGACCAGATGCGCCGTGACCTCGGGAATGCGCGGCGCGTGACGCGAGGCCATGCGCTCGCGGATCAGGCTGTTGACGGCATCCATCCGGCTGTCTAGATGCCGGGCCAGTTGTTCATGCGGTTTCGTCGCGGCGTGGTCCAATCCCATCACACTCCCGTCACACCTGTCGACAAGTCGCCCCCGGTGCCCTTAAGTCATCCCCATGAAACAGTTGCTCAGCACCAACGATCCCACGGCCATCGCTTTTGCACGCGCCTTGCTTCAGGGCGAGGGTATAGACTGCTTTGAAATGGACGTAAACATGAGCATTCTAGAAGGCTCTATCGGGATTCTCCCCCGCCGCCTGATGGTGGCCGCACGGGATTACGACCGCGCCCGCGCGGCGCTGGTCGACAACGGGATCGACGTGGATGGCTGAGGGCTGGCCCGAGGACCGGCTGAGCACCGATGCGTTTCTGGGCGGCAGACTGCACATCCTGCAACCGGTTGATGGCTACCGGGCCGGGATCGACCCGGTGCTTCTGGCGGCCAGCATCCCGGCGCGTGCGGGCGACCGGGTGCTTGACCTTGGCTGCGGCGCGGGGGTAGCGGGGCTTTGCCTGGCGCGGCGCATCGAGGGCGCGCTGCTGACGGGGCTTGAACTGCAGCCGGACTACGCCGATCTTGCCCGGCGCAACGCCAGCCGGAACGGGATCGAAATGCAGGTCGAAACCGGCGACCTGGCCGACATGCCCGCCGCCCTGCGCGAACGGCAATTCGACCAAGTCCTCGCCAACCCGCCCTATTTCGACCGCAGCGCCAGCACAGCCGCCCGCGACACCGGGCGCGAGACCGCCCTGGGCGAGGGCACGCCGCTGGCGGACTGGGTCAAGGCGGCGGCGAAACGCACGGCCCCCAAGGGCCACGCCACCTTCATCCAGCGCACCACGCGCCTGCCCGATCTTCTGTCGGCCATGGGCCGCCATTTCGGCAGTCTTGAGGTTCTTCCATTGATTCCCCGCCCCGGACGAGCCGCGCGGCTGGTGCTGGTGCGGGGGCGCAAGGGTGGCCGGGCGGATTTCAGGCTGCATGACGGCTGGGTGCTTCATAATGGCGCATCTCATGACGACGATCGGGAAAATTACAACACAGCAACGGCTTGCATCCTTCGCTCGGGTGCGGCGCTGCCATTTCCTGTCTGAGTTGAGTAAAATTGACCCTGCAAAATTCAGCTTATGCTGCGCTTGCAGCGTGACAGTTTCATGAAACTGTGCTGCACTCGGGATGTTCAACATAACCGCAGAGGAGAATGCCAATGAGCTTGAGTTCGCATGTCGAGGAACTGAAGAAGAAACACAGGGCACTCTCAGATCGCGTCGAAGAGGTGCAACGCGCGCCCGGCGTCAGCCATCTGGAGATTGCGGACCTCAAGAAACAGAAGCTTCGGATCAAGGAAGAGATCGAACGCCTGTCGATGGGCGCCTGAACGCGTCTGTTGCTGAATTTCCGGCAGGTTGATGACCTGTCCGGGCCCGACCGCGGCACAATGCGGTAAACTGGTGGGAAAAACGGGCCGGTCGCGGATGCGCCCGGCCCTTTTGTTTTCATGGCGCCGCGCGGCGCCTGCGGTGCATGTCAGACGAAGAACTGACCGCCATTGGCGGTGATCGTCGAACCGTTGATGAACCCTGAATCATCCGACGTCAGGAACGTGACGCAGCGCGCGATTTCATCGGGTTCGCCCAGCCGTCCGGTGGGGATCATGCCGATGATCGCTTCGCGCACCTTCTCGGGGACGGCCATGACCATTTCGGTGGCGATATAGCCGGGGCAAACCGCGTTGGCGGTGATGCCCTTGGCCGCGCCTTCTTGGGCCAGTGATTTGA
>Ga0102926_1000592_pt1 | contig 21257 bp, 20 predicted proteins | sample SalPonR1_A_D2_MG_FD_78173 | JGI IMG/M metagenome (GOLD analysis project Ga0102926, IMG submission 78173) | Salt pond soil microbial communities from South San Francisco under conditions of wetland restoration - Salt Pond MetaG R1_A_D2_MG | ecosystem: Environmental > Aquatic > Marine > Intertidal...
AATTCCGGCGCTGCGATCGAGTATTTCTGGAACAGTGAAGGCAGGGGGGGCATGATGCGCAGTCTTGTGCCCATCCTGACCGTTGTCTGCGCCATCTTCGCGATCTGGTATGCGGCGGCAGTGTGGCTGAATGCGCCCTGGGCCCATAACAAGGCCGAAAGGGCCGGGACCACGCTGGAATTCACCGAACTGGTGGCCGACACCTGGAGCCAGGAGAAGCCCAAACTGCCCGCGCCCCATCAGGTGGGCGCCGAAATCTGGAACACGACCGGTGCGATGGTGGCCTCGGGGCGCGGATTTTCCAAGCGCTCGCTGATCTTTCACTCCTGGGTCACGTTCAGCGCCACGGCGCTTGGCTTTGTGCTGGGCACCGGGCTCGGGATCGCGCTGGCGATCGGCATCGTCTATAACCGCACCATGGACATGAGCGTCATGCCCTGGGTCATCGCCAGCCAGACGATCCCGATCCTGGCCATCGCGCCGATGATTATCGTGGTGCTCAATGCGGTGGGCATATCGGGGCTTCTGCCCAAGGCGATGATCTCGATGTATCTGTCGTTCTTCCCGGTCGTGGTGGGCATGGTGAAAGGGCTGCGCAGCCCAGCGCAGATGCAGCTGGACCAGATGCGCACCTGGAACGCCACACCCGCGCAGACCTTCTGGAAGCTGCGGCTGCCCTCCTCGATGCCTTACCTCTTCACCTCGCTCAAGATCGGCATGGCCGCGAGCCTCGTGGGCGCCATCGTCGGCGAATTGCCGACCGGCGCGGTGGCCGGCCTTGGCGCGCGGCTTCTGGCCGGAAGCTATTACGGCCAGACCATCCAGATCTGGAGCGCGCTCATCATGGCCGCGACGCTGGCGGCGGTTCTGGTCGGGCTGATCGGGGTGATCCAGAGGATCGTTCTCAAGCGGATGGGGATGGCGTGATGGGCTGGCTGGCGATTGGATTGGGGGCGTGGCTCGGCGGCTGGTGGCTGAACCATGTGCTGTCGCACCGGCCCGCCACGCGGCTGACGCGTCTGGCGGTGCCGGTGATCTTCGGGCTGAGCATCGTTGTAATCTGGGAATCGCTGGTACGGGGACTCGAGATTTCGCCGGTGCTCTTGCCCCCGCCCACGCAGATCGCCGCGACCTTCGCCGCCAAGACCCACATCCTGTGGGAGGATTTCGTGCAGACCGTCATCAAGGGCGCGCTGACCGGCTATATTCTGGGCTGCGGCGCGGCCTTCCTGATCGCGGTGGCGATCGACCGCTTTCCGTTCCTGCAACGCGGGCTTCTGCCGGTGGGCAATTTCGTGGCCGCGCTACCGATCATCGGCATGGCGCCGATCCTGGTGATGTGGTTCGGCTTTGACTGGCAATCCAAGGCGGCGGTGGTGGTGGTCATGGTGTTTTTTCCGATGCTGGTGAACACCGTGCAGGGCCTTCAGGACACCAGTGCCATGCAGCGTGATCTCATGCGCACCTACGGCGCGGGCTACTGGACCACGCTGCTCAAGCTGAGGCTGCCGGCGGCCATGCCGTTCATCTTCAACGGGCTCAAGATCGCCTCGACACTGGCCCTGATCGGGGCCATCGTGGCCGAATTCTTCGGCTCGCCCATCAAGGGCATGGGGTTTCGCATCTCCACCTCGGTGGGGCAGCTCGCGCTCGATCTGGTCTGGGCCGAGATCGTCGTCGCCGCGATCGCGGGCTCGGCATTCTACGGCGGGGTTGCCCTGCTGGAGAAAGCGGTGACATTCTGGCACCCATCGCAACGGGGCCGCTCATGAGAAGAACCACAAAAACCAAACACAACACGGGAGAAATGAGATGAAGACATTTGCAACAACCATCGGCCTTGCCGTGGCGGGGCTTTGCGCCGGGATGGCGCAGGCCGCCGACGACCTGACGCTGCAGCTGAAATGGGTCACGCAGGCGCAATTCGCAGGCTATTACGTCGCCCAGGACAAGGGGTTTTACGAAGAAGAAGACCTGAACGTCACGATCAAGCCGGGCGGCCCCGACATCGCCCCGACCCAGGTGATCGCCGGTGGCGGCGCGGATGTGACCGTGGAATGGATGCCCGCGGCACTTTCGGCGCGCGAAAAGGGCCTGCCACTGGTCAATATCGCCCAGCCCTTCAAAAGCTCGGGCATGATGCTGACCTGCCTCAAGAGCACCGGCGTCACCGGCCCCGAGGATTTCCCGGGCCGCACCTTGGGCGTCTGGTTCTTCGGCAATGAATTCCCCTTTCTCAGCTGGATGAGCCAGCTTGGCATCTCTACCGAAGGTGGCGATGACGGCGTGACGGTGCTCAAGCAGGGGTTCAATGTCGATCCACTGCTGCAGGGCCAGGCCGATTGCATCTCGACCATGACCTATAACGAGTACTGGCAGGTGATCGACGCGGGCATCACCCCCGAAGAGCTGATCACCTTCAAATACGAGAACCAGGGCGTCGCCACGCTGGAAGACGGGCTGTACGTGCTGGAAGAGAAACTGGACGACCCCGCCGAGGTGGACAAGCTGGCGCGCTTCGTGCGGGCCTCGATGAAGGGCTGGAAATGGGCCGAGGAGAACCCCGAAGAGGCGGCGATGATCGTGCTCGACAATGACGCCACCGGCGCGCAGACCGAAAAGCACCAGATCCGCATGATGAGCGAGGTCGCCAAGCTGACCGCAGGCTCCAACGGCGCGCTCGACCCGGCCGATTTCGAGCGCACGGTGGAATCGCTCCTGTCGGGTGGCGAGAGCCCGGTGATCACCGAGCATCCGGGCGATGCCGCCTGGACGCATGCGATCACCGACAAGGCGCTGAACTGATCGGGACCGGCACCTGACGCAAACTCCTGAAGCGGGGCGCGACCATGTTGGCGCCCCGCTTCGCGTTCAGCCGGTCTTTCGATTCCGCGTTGCCTCATTTCCGCCACAATGGCCGATCTTGCGGTCAGGGCGAATACAACCGCGAGATGTTGAAGAACGCGGCGAAACCCATTGTAAAATGGGCACTTTCCTAAAAACGGTCCCTGTGCTAAACTCCCTATCACAGGATAAAGAAGCCAGTCGGAAAACCGGCGGCACGAGAGGCAGAAAAGAGTAGTTCCATGAAGGCTTGGAGCAAGCAGCAGATCCGCTGGGGTCTGATGGCATTCGCGACATTCTGGATGCTGGTCGTGGTTCCGCTGAGTGCGGCCGCCGCCCCCTATGCCGCGATGGTGATGGATGCGCGATCCGGCGAGGTGGTTCATTCCCGCAACGCCGACACCCGCCTGCACCCCGCTTCCCTGACCAAGATGATGACACTTTACGTGGTGTTCGAGGCGGTCGAGAACGGTGAGATCGGCCTTGATACGATGGTCACCATCTCGAAACACGCCGCCAGCGAACCGCCCAGCAAGCTGGGCTTGCGCGCGGGCCAGAAGATCCGGCTGCGCTATCTCATTCGCGCGGCGGCGGTGAAATCGGCCAATGACGCCGCAACCGCACTTGGCGAGGCGATCGAGGGCTCCGAGGCGAGCTTTGCGCGCCGCATGAACCGCACCGCCAAGGCGATGGGGATGACCCGCACCAGCTTCAAGAACGCCCACGGCCTGACCGAAAGCGGCCACCTGTCGACCGCGCGGGACATGACGATCCTGGGGCGGCACGTGTTTTACGACTATCCCGACTATTACAACCTGTTTTCGCGCATCACCGCAGATGCGGGCGGGCGCACGGTCTATCACACCAACCGCAAGCTGCTGCGCAGCTACCGTGGCGCTGACGGTATCAAGACGGGCTATACCCGCGCCGCCGGTTTCAACCTGGTCGCCAGCGCCGAGCGCGGCGGCAAGCGGGTCATCGCGACAGTGTTCGGCGGTCGCTCGACAGCCTCGCGCAATGCCAAGGTGGCGGAGCTTCTGGATCTCGGTTTCAACCGCGTTCCAAGCCGCGTGGCGCTGCACCGGCCCCGCCCCCCCGCCTATATGGGCAAGATCGGCAATGGCGCGCCCGGCGCTTACGGCAGGACGGTGCGCCTCGTGACGGCCGCCGCCGTCAAACGCAGCCTGCGCCCGCAAGCCCGCCGCGTGGCCAAAGAGGCCCCGGTGCTGCTGGCTGCGAAGGACGATATCGAACAGGCGGTGCTGGCCGCGCAAAAGGCCGCTCCGGCGATCACACCCGCCGCCAGGCCCGCGCCCGACGCCGAAGCACAGATCGCCCAAGGGGCGGCGGCGGCGCCAGCAACCAACACGGCAGGCCTGCCCCGCGTCAATCCCGAACCGCGCCCATCGGACCTCGTGCTGGCAAGCGTGCAGGAACCGGCCCGCGACCCAATCCAGGAGGTCGTGACCCGCGTCTCCACATCGGGCGGGCGCAACTGGGGGATCAATGTCGGGCGCTATCCCAGCGAATACAAGGCCCGCAAGATCCTGCTGCAAACCGCGCTCAACGAGATCAGCACGCTTGACGGATCGCTGCGCAAGGTGGTCAAGCGCCCCACCGGGTTCGATGCCAATTTCATGGGCATGAACCGCGAGACTGCGGACCTGGCCTGTCGGCGACTGCAGGCCAAGAAGGTCACCTGCTTCATGATCGAGCCGGGCGGCGGCGCCTGAGGCAAGCCACGGAATCGGGGGCCCTGCCCCCGTCGCCGCTAGCGGCGACTCCCCCGGGATATTTCTGAACAAAAGAAGGGGCGGGATTGGACCAGCCCGCCCCTGACCGGCAGTGCCGGCCTTCTCCTGTTGCGGTCATCGGCGTCCCCGCCTGTACCGCCCGGCCATGATGCCGCGAAAAGGTTCACGAACCCTTACTTCTTCTGTTTGAAAATATCCTGGGGGTGAGGCCGAAGGCCGAGGGGGCAATGCCCCCTGCCCCGCCTGCGACAAGCGCAGGTTCAGGGTTTGGGGTGATCGTCGTATTCGTCGCTCAGGATGCGGCGTGAATCGCCTTCGGGATCGTCATATTGGTTGGTCTTGACCGTATAGACGAAAAACGCCAGCCCCAAGCCCCCAAGGAAGAGCGAGATCGGTATCAGATAGGCGAGAATGGTCATGATGTCACCTGAGCCTCAAAGCGTTCAGCGACACAGTAATGGAACTTGCTGACATGGCCAAGGCCGCAATCAGAGGGGTCGCGAAGCCGGCGATCGCCAGAGGCACGGCGACCACGTTATAAACCGTGGCGATGTTGAAATTCTCGCGGATGCGGCGGATCGCGGACCGCGCGGTATCGCAGGCGGCGGCAATCGGCGAGAGATCACCACCAAGAAGCACGATATCGGAAGCGACCCGCGCCGCATCGAGCGCGCTGGCGGGTGAGATCGAGACATGCGCCGCCGCCAGCGCCGCCGTGTCGTTGAGCCCGTCACCCACCATCAGCACCTTTGCGCCCTCGGCGCTCATCGCCTCGATGCGCTCGGCCTTGTCGGCGGGCAGCGCCTCGGCCATCCAGCGTTCGATGCCAAGCCGCCCGGCCAGCGCCTCGACCGCCGGCGTGGTGTCGCCCGACATGAGGTAAACCGTCTTGCCCGCCTGCTTGAGGGAGTCCACAGCCTCGGCGGCACCCTCGCGCAGCCGGTCGGCAAAGATGAACGCCTTTGGCGCACCCGCGCCGCGGCTGAGGAACGTGGCAGTCTCGGCCAGACCCTGCCCTCCGGTCCAGCTGGCGCGCCCAAGGCGTACCTCCTGGCCCTCATGCATTGCCTTGGTGCCGAAACCCGGCATCTCGGTCACGTCGCTGACGCGGGCGGGGGCGAAGCCCGCCTCGCGTGCGGCGCGGGTGATCGCCTGCGCCAGCGGGTGCGAGGAGCCTTCGGCCAGCGCCAGCGCAAGTTCGATGTCGCGCCGCGGCATTTCGCCCATATTGGTCAGCTCCGGTGTTCCCGCCGTCAGCGTCCCGGTCTTGTCGAACACAACCGTATCGACCTGCGCCAACCGCTCGAGCGCGGTTTCATGCTTGATCAGCATGCCCCGACGAAAGAGCCGCCCGCTGGCGGCGGTGGTGACTGCGGGCACCGCAAGGCCCAGAGCGCAGGGGCAGGTGATGATCAGCACCGCCGCCGCGATATTGAGCGCCGTGCGCATATCGAACGTGTAGAGATACCAGCCGACAAACGCCAAGGCCGACAGGATATGCACCCCCGGCGCATAAAGCTTGGCGGCCTTGTCCGCGAGCGAGGTGTAACGCGAGCGCCCGGATTCGGCGATCGCCACCAGATCGGCCATGCGGTGCAGCGATGTATCCGCCCCCACCGCGCTGGCGCGGATCGTCAGCGGCCCGGTCAGGTTGACCTCACCCGCCGAGACCCCCTGGCCTTCGCCAGCGAAGACCGGCAGGGTCTCGCCGGTCAGAAGCGAACGGTCGATCTCGGACGTGCCCGCGACGATCTCGCCATCGACGGGCATGCGCCCACCGGGGCGCACCAGCACCAGATCGCCCACCGCGAGCTCCGCGATATTGACGGTTTCCTCCTCACCGTCGCGCAGCCGGATCGCGCGGGGGACTTCCAGCGCGGTCAGTTCCTCTGCTGCGGACCGCGCAATCGAGCGCGTCCGGTGATCGAGGTAGCGCCCCGCCAGCAGGAAGAATGTCAGCGCCAGCGCCGCGTCGAAATAGGCATGCGCGCCCGAAAGCGCGGTTTCCCAGAGCGAGGTCACCACAGCCAGCACAATCGCCAGCGTGATCGGCACATCCATGTTGAGCTGGCGGTTGCTGAGCGCCGCCCAGGCATTGCGGAAAAACGGCTGACCCGAAAAGGCGATCGTGGGCAGGGCGATCGCCGCCGAGACCCAATGAAAAAGGTCGCGCGTGGCATCCGTCGCGCCCGACCAGACCGAGACCGACAACAGCATCACGTTCATGCTGGCGAAACCGGCCACCGCCAGCCGCATCAGAAGCTCACGCCCCGCGCGGTCATTCGCCGTGGCATTGAGCGTGCCGGGATCGAGCTCATGCGCCTCATAGCCCAGATGCTCGACCACCTCCTTCATATCCCCTGCGGTGATATCGGAGTCGGCCTCGATACTGGCGCGCTTGAGGGTCAGGTTCACACGGGCGGATTTGACCCCGGGATAACCGTTCAGCGCCTTTTCGACCTTCGAGATACAGGCAGAGCAATGGATCGTCGGGAGCGACAGCGCGATCTGCGCCGGCATATGCGCGGCGGCCTCTTGCGCCAACCGCTCAGCCGAAGGCGCGGCGGCACAGGCCGGGCAGGCCGAGGGCGTCGGGCGCATATTGCCGCTCATCGGTTCAATCCTTGATCAGAATGACACGCTGGGTGAAGGCCGTGCCATCGGCAGCCCGAGCGTCCATACGGATGTTCCAGTTGCCATCGCCCAACGGCACCTCGGCCACATAGGCGGTGCCGTCGAAACGGAAATCCGGGCGCACATCATCGGCGATATGGGTGGCGCGCCCCACGGTGGCGTCAAGCGTCCCGACCTCGACAGGGTCGCCGAAGCGGTTGGTGATCGCCAGCTCCAGCCGCCCGTCACTGTGACGGGCTTCCACATTCCAGCCCAGCGCCTCCTGCGCCGCCTTGCGTTCGTTGAACGTCTGACTGGCGACATAGGAGTTCTTGACCTCGAGTCCCGGGAAGGTCTTGACCGCCGAATAGGCCAGCACGAGGTTGACGCTGATGATGACCCCGAAAGCCCCCACGAATATCATCAACACATGCTTGCCGGTCAGTTTGCGTTCGCTGCTCATCAGTTCCCCCGTCCATTGAAGACCGTATCAGTATAGGTCCGCTCGCCCGTCGAGATATCCTCGACCCAAAGCCGCACCTCGGTGCGCTCAGCATTTGCCGGTTCCGATCGGGGCGGCGCCACCAGATAGACCCGCGCCAGTTGCGAAGTGTCGGCGGGCACGTCGATCGTGGCATATGGCGTGCCTTCAACCTGCAGGCGGATGGCCGGATCGCCATTGACCGACATGCGGAACGGGCGTTCCTCGCCATGCTTGTTGCGCAGGCGCACCTCATAGACATTGCGGATCGAACCGTCCGACATGGTGACAAAGGTCGGGTTGCGCACCGGCGCGACCGTCATGTCGATCTCGGGCCGGATGAACAGCGCAAAGATCAGGCCGATGCCGACCAGCGCCCAAAGCGCGGTATAAAGCATCGTGCGCGGGCGCAGGACGTGCTTGATGATCGGCTTGGGCTCTTCCCCGGCGCGTTCGGAAACCTCATCCGTCAGCGCCATGTAGTCGATCAACCCACGCGGCTTGCCGATCTTGTCCATGATGTCGTCGCAGGCATCGATGCACAGCGCGCAGGTGATGCATTCCAGCTGCTGGCCCTCGCGGATGTCGATCCCCACCGGGCAGACATTGACGCAGGCCATGCAGTCGATGCAATCGCCCTGCTCGGCCCCGGCTTTCACCTCGTCCGAGTTCTTGCGCGGCTCGCCGCGCCACTCGCGATAGGCGACGGTCAGCGTGTCCTCGTCCATCATCGCGGCCTGGATGCGCGGCCAGGGGCAGGCATAGATGCAGATCTGCTCGCGCGCAAAGCCGCCGAAGGCGAAGGTCGTGGCCGTCAGCACGCCGATGGTGGTATAGGCAATCGGATGCGCATTGAGCGTGAAGAGATCCACCAGAAGCGTCGGCGCATCGGTGAAATAAAACACCCAGGCGCCACCCGTCGCGGCGGCGATCAACAGCCAGGTGATCCACTTCGTCACGCGCAGGCGGACCTTGCGGAAATCCAGCTTCTTCTGGCGGTGCAGGCGCAGGCGCGCGTTGCGGTCGCCCTCGATCCAGCGCTCCACCAGCACGAAGAGATCCGTCCACACCGTCTGCGGGCAGGCATAGCCGCACCACACCCGGCCAAGCGCCGAGGTGAACAGGAACAACCCAAGCCCCGCCATCACCAGAAGACCCGCGATGAAATAGAATTCATGCGGCCAGATTTCGATCCAGAAAAAGAAAAACCGGCGGCTGCCAAGATCAAGCAGCACCGCCTGATCGGGCAGGTTCGGCCCACGGTCCCAGCGAATCCAGGGCGTGACGTAATAAATCCCCAGGGTGACGAGCATGATCACCCATTTCAGGTTTCTGAATCTTCCATAAACCTTCTTGGGAAAGACAGGTTCTCGGGCGGCATAGAGGCTGGGGGCAGCATCTGGCTGGGATTGAGACAACGGAATCACTCCGGTATTCGCGTTCATTGACAAGGCTGTTGTTTCAGGCACCGCCGGAAAGAGCCTTGATTTGCATCAAATTCTGACTCTGAAACTGATCAATTTACAAGGGCTGTCGCCGCGGCCTGCCGCCGCAACCAGCCGATAAATGCCTTCGCCTTGGGGCGTAGCGGGCCGGGGGCTGTGACAATGAAATAGGCCGTGTCTTCGGGCTCTTCAAACAACAGGCACAGCCGCCCCGCCGAAATATCGTCCTCGACCCATTGGCGCACCGTCAGCGACACGCCCTGCCCCTGGCGGACCCCCTCCAGCAAAAGGTTGCCCGGCACCTGCGTCAAACCCCCGATGCGTACCGAAGCCAGCCCCTTGCGCCTGAGCCAGTCGGTCGATTCCGATGTGCCGTATTCCTGCACCCATGGCAGGTCCAGAAGATCGGCGGGGGCCGTTATCTTGCGCCCCGCAACCAGGCTTGGCGCCGCGACGACCACCAGCGGCGAAACGAACAGGCACTCGGCCTCGACCCCCGGCCAATCGCCCAGCCCGTGGCGGATCGCGATGTCGATTCCGCCCGGCTCCAGCGGGACACGGTCGGGGGTGGGGTTGATCATCACGTCCACATCCGGGTGACGGTTGCGGAAATCCAGCAGCCGGGGCATCAGCCATTGTGCGGCAAAGCCCGGCGTGGTCGATATCTGAAGCGGGCGGTCGGCATCCGCGCCGGTCAGCGCATCGATCGTGCGCGCGATGCTGCCAAAGCCCGCGCTGAGGGAATCGGCAAGACTGCGCCCGGCATCGGTCAACCGCAATACGCGCCCCGTGCGGTCCACCAGCGATACGCCCATATGCGCCTCGAGAGACTTGACCTGTTGGCTGATCGCCGCGTGGCTGACATTGAGCGCCGCCCCCGCCGCGCTGGCCGAGCCGGTATCAGCCAGGGCCGCAAAGGCCCGCAGCGCGGTCAGGGGCGGCATGGAAAGCCAATCCATCATGTAATCCAAACTTACACGTTTCAAACATTCCTGAGTCGCAGGGTGGCAGGTTTTTCCCCATATTCAAAGCATGAAACGTCACTCACAGGAGATCGCCATGTTCAGCGTATTCGCAAAATCTTTCATGACTGCAACCCGGAGCAGCCTCGCGCCACGCCGCGAGACACCCAGCCACTGGTCCCCGGGCGAGCGGTTCGACAACCGCGCCCGCGCCGAGCTCGAGGCTCATAGCGAAGCCCGCCGCCGGGACTGATCCCAGCCTCGGGCGAACGCAAAACAGCAGCGGGCGGCGCCGCTGCATGCTTGACGTTCGAAAGCAGATGTCGGGAAGGTCGGGAAACGCGGGTGGACAGACCGGGCCGCCCGGCGTTAGATAGGTGGCACCGGCTCTCCCAGGAAACGCGCGAACAGGACGGAAGAGCCAGTGCCTGACCCGCGGACGGCAAGCCGCCCGCGGGTGTTCTTATGCCGGTCGTGCGATCACTCGCCACCGCCCAGCTGATGGACATAGGTGGTCACGGCGCGGATCTTGGCTTCGGTCAGTTGCGCGCCACCCATCGGCGGCATCACACCAAAGCGCGAGTTCATCACCGTCTCCTTGACGGTCTCGTAATCCCCGCCATAAAGCCAGATCGCGTCGGTCAGGTTGGGCGCCCCCTGAAAGATGTCGCCCTTGCCGTCGTCGCCATGGCACGCCGCGCAATTGTCGAGGTAGACTTCCTCCCCCGCGGATACCAGCGATGCGTCCTGTGGTTCATAGGCCGGCGACATCGACATGACGTAGTTCACGACCTGTTCGATCTGCGGCTCTTCCAGGATATCGCCAAAGGCGGGCATCTCGGAATAACGCGCATCCGGGTCGTCCTCGTTCCGGATCCCGTGGGCGATGGAATAATGGATGTCTTCCATCGTACCACCCCAGAGCCATGCGTCATCCTGAAGGTTGGGATAGCCCTTGGCCCCCGCCGCGCCCGAGCCATGACACTGGGCGCACCAGGTCTTGAACACGGCCTCGCCCGCGGAACGGGCATAACCGGCCAGTTCGGGATCGTCGGCGATCGCGGTCAGTTCGACCGAAGCGAGCCGCTCGTTGATCTCGGAATTGGCGGCCTCGGCCGTGGCGATCTCCTCGGCCACGTTGGCCCGTGTGGACCAGCCCAGGTAGCCCTGTGTCGCGCCCTGAACCATCGGCCAGGCCGGGTAGGCGATCGTGTACCAGATGCCCCATACGATACAGGCGTAAAAGATCCAGAGCCACCAGCGCGGGAGGGGATTGTTATACTCTTCGATCCCGTCCCATTCGTGGCCGGTCGTTTCGACCTCGTTCTTCTTCTTGGGTTGTCTTGCCATGTCAGTCACGCCTCCTTGGCGTCGGCTTCACCGCGCGGAGCGGGTTTGTCTTCATGCCGGAACGGGATGCTGGACGGTTCCTCGTAGGTCTTGGTGGATCCGGGCCGAAGGACCCAGATCACCACCCCGATGAAGAACACGAACAGAAACAGCAGCATCCAGCTATCGGCAAATGCGCGAAGAAAGGTATAGGTTTCCATCTTGTCCTCCCTTACCGGCTCGCCACGGGCGTGAATGTCGAGAAATCGACCAGCGTGCCCAGCATCTGCAGATAGGCGATCAGCGCGTCGGCTTCCGAGATACCCGGCTGCCCGTCGAAGTTGCGCACGTTGACCTTCTCGCCGTAACGCTCGATCAGCCCGTCATAGTCGCCGAACGGGTCGATCTGCGCCTCGAAATCGGCCGCCGCGTTCTCGATCATCTCCTCGGTATAGGGCACACCGATCAGACTGTGGGTCTTGAGAAGATCCGCGATATAGGTCGGCTCGATCATCCGGTTTTCCAGGAAACCGTATTTCGGCATGACCGATTCCGGCACCACGGATTGCGGATCGCGCATGTGGTCCACATGCCACTCGTCCGAATAGCGGCCACCGACGCGGGCAAGGTCCGGCCCTGTCCGCTTGGAGCCCCACTGGAACGGGTGGTCATACTGCGATTCCGCTGCAAGGCTGTAGTGGCCATAGCGTTCGACCTCGTCGCGCATGGGGCGGACCATCTGGCTGTGGCAGACATAGCAGCCCTCACGCACATAGATGTCGCGACCGGTCAGCTCCAGCGGGGTGTAGGGGCGCATGCCCTCTACATCCTCGATGGTGTTTTCCAGCCAGAACAGCGGTGCGATCTGAACGATGCCGCCAATCGTGACCACCAGAAAGGCAAAGATCGACAGAAGCGTGATGTTCTTCTCGAGGATCTTGTGTTTTTCAAGAATGGACATTGAGTCGGTCCCTTTCTTATTCGGCCGGGACAACGGAGTTGCTGGCTTCGACAGCCGGGCTCCGTTTGACGGTCATGAACAGGTTGTAGCACATTATGACTGCGCCAGCGATGTAGAGCACCCCACCAAGACCCCGCACGACATACATCGGGAATTTGGCGGCCACTGTGTCGGCAAAGGCGTTCACGAGGAAACCGTTGGCATCCACTTCGCGCCACATCAGGCCCTCCATGATACCGGTCACCCACATGGATGCGGCGTAGAGGATGATGCCGATGGTGGCGAGCCAGAAGTGCCAGCTGACCATCGAGAGCGAATAGAGCCGTTCACGGTTCCACAGACGCGGCACCAGGAAGTAGAGCGCCCCGAAGGTGATCATGCCGTTCCAGCCAAGCGCGCCGGAGTGGACGTGACCGATGGTCCAGTCGGTATAGTGCGACAAAGAGTTCACCGCGCGGATCGACATCATCGGACCTTCGAAGGTGGACATCCCGTAGAAGCCCACGGAAATCACCATCATCCGGATGATCGGATCAGTGCGCAGCTTGTCCCATGCACCCGACAGGGTCATCAGACCGTTGATCATCCCACCCCAGGAGGGCATCCACAGCACGATCGAGAACACCATGCCCAGCGTCGAGGCCCAGTCGGGCAGCGCCGTGTAGTGCAGGTGGTGCGGACCGGCCCAGATATAGATGAAGATCAGCGCCCAGAAGTGAACGATGGACAGCTTGTAGCTGTAGATCGGGCGTTCGGCCTGCTTGGGCACGAAGTAGTACATCATCCCCAGGAAGCCCGCGGTCAGGAAGAAGCCCACGGCGTTATGGCCATACCACCATTGTACCATGGCATCCTGAACACCGCTGAACACCTGCACCGATTTCGACCCGAAGACCGACACCGGAATGCTGAGGTTGTTCACGATATGCAGCATAGCGACCGTCAGGATGAAGCTCAGGTAGAACCAGTTGGCCACGTAGATGTGGCGCTCCTTGCGCCGCACGATCGTGCCCAGGAACACGGCCAGATAGGCCACCCAGACGATTGTCAGCCACCAGTCGACATACCACTCGGGCTCGGCGTATTCCTTGGACTGGGTCGCGCCCAGCAGATAGCCGGTCGCCGCCAGCACGATGACCAGCTGATACCCCCAGAAGACGAACCATGCCAGGTTGCCGCCCCAGAGCCGCGCTGCCGATGTCCGCTGAACCACGTAGAACGAGGTCGCGATCAGGGCGTTGCCGCCGAATGCGAAAATCACCGCGCTGGTGTGAAGGGGACGCAGACGCCCGAAGTTCAGATAGCCCTGTGCCCAGTCGAAGTTGAGCATCGGAAAGGCCAGCTGAAAGGCGATGAACGTGCCGGCAAGGAAGCCCACGACGCCCCAAAGCGCCGTGGCGATCACCCCGGCGCGTACAACCCCGTCCATGTATTCGCCGGACAGGTCCACCGCGGGAACCGGTTCATCGGTCTTCCGCAATGTCCAGATAAACAGGCCAGCCGCGACAAGCGCCACGGTCAGCGCATTGACCAGATAGGCCAGATCGCGCGCGTAGTTGGCGGCAATCAGCGCAAGCAACGCGATCACCCCCAGCACGATCAACTTGAAATAGTTCGTCATGTTGCGTCCCTTCGTCTCCGTTACCGCACCCATTACAACAGACTCACAAGAATCGAGGGGCGCGTCCAGACAGTTTGTTAATGGTCACGGGGGCATTCAACCGCCTTGATCTGCATCAAAATCCTGGCATGGTTTTTTTGATGCGCATCAATGCACGACCCTCACTATACGTTTTAGGTATGATGGGAAGATATTTGAAAAGGAAATGCGACATGTCCTACAATTGCCTGTTTTCCGCGGTTACCGACGAAAATCTGGTTGACGATGTCATGACCCATGCGATTGCCATGGCCAAGGCGCATGATGCCCATCTCGAGGTGCTCTGCCTCGGGGTCGACCGCAGCCAGACCGGCTACTATTATGCCGGGGCCAGCGCCGTCGTGTTGCAAGAGACGATCACGCGCGCCCACGAGGAATCCGAAGCGATCGAAAAGCGGGTGACAAAGCTGCTCGAAGGGTCCGGCATCCGCTGGTCCAGCGAAGGCGGCGTCGCACAGCTGGCGGACATGGGCCGCCACATCGCCGCGCGCGCCCGGTTCTCGGATCTCGCGATCCTTGCCCAGCCCTATGGCGAGGGGCGCGGCGCCGAACTGGAGCCGGTGACGGAATCGGCCCTTTTCGAAGGCCATGTTCCGGCGCTGATCGTGCCTGCGGACGTGGCGCCGACGCCTCAGCCAAAACGGGTGATGGTCGGCTGGAACGAAAGCGCCGAGGCGCTGAGCGCCATGCGCGCGGCACTGCCCATTCTGGTGGAGGCCGACACCGTGCATGTGGTGGTGATCGACCCGCCCCAGCACGGGCCTAACCGCTCGGATCCCGGCGGGCAGGTCTCGCAATTCCTGGCGCGCCATGGCGTGCAGGTCGAAATCGACGTGCTCTCCAAGACCATGCCGCGCATCTCGGATGTGCTGATGCGTCATGCCTCGGATATGGATGCCGACATGATCGTGATGGGCGCCTATGGTCATTCGCGCTTCCGCGAGGCGGTGTTCGGCGGCGCGACCCGCTACATGCTCGAACAGGCCAGCCTGCCGGTATTCATGGCTCACTGACAGCACGCGGTATTCCGGCCCGACCTTATTCAAGGTGGGGGAAGGGTCGGGACAAAGCCTGCTTCATTGAAAAGGGACTCGCGCAAGCGGGGCCCTTGGTGTCTTGATGGGTCTGTTCTGGCAGCGGCACGGCCCTGCGCGAATCAGGCCAGCATACCGCCATCGTTGTCGTCGCCCGCCTCGTCCAGCAGGCGGTTGAAATCGGGCACCGTCACATTGCGCTTGCCTTCCAGCACGATCACCCCATCCCGCTTGAGCGCCGAAATCTGGCGGCTCACCGTTTCCAGCGTGAGGCCCAGATAATCAGCCATCGCCTCCCGCGTCAGTGGCAGGTTGAACACCATCGGCCCTTGCCGTCCTGCGATGTTCAGCGCCGCATCGCGCCGGGCGATGATCGACAACAGGCTGGCGATTTTCTCTCGCGCGGTCTTGCGCCCCAGCACCAGCATCCATTCGCGCGCTGAATCCAGCTCGTCCAGCGTCATCTCCAGCAGGCGCTGCGCGATATGAGGCGTGCGGCTCATCATGTCCTCGAAAGGCTGCTTTCTGAAACAGCACATCACCATGTCGCTGGTCGCCACCACGTCATAGGCGGCGGTCTGGCGCCCCGGACGGCCCACGAAATCGCTGGGCAGCATCAGGCCCACCATCTGCGTGCGCCCGTCCTCCATAGTCTGAGTCAGCGTCGCGATGCCCGACACGACCGAGCCCACGAAATCCATCTTGTCGCCTGCCCAGACAACCGTCTGACCCGCCTCGAAGCTGCGATAGTACTTGATCTGGTCAAGCAGCTCCAACTCGTCGGCCTCACAGCGCGCACAAACGGCGCGATGCCGGATCGGGCAGTCTCCGCATTCGCGCGGGATGGCCTGGGTTTGGGGGTCGAGCATAATTAGGTCCGTAGCGATTTTGATCTGAATCAAGGCTGTGTATCTCAGGCCATCCTATCGCTTGTATCATGGCTATGAAAGCACAACTCGCGAAACTGGGTCTCTTTGACGCGAGGGTCCCGCGCTATACCAGCTATCCGACCGCGCCGCATTTCGGCGGCGGCGTCGATTCGACGCTGTTTGCGCGCTGGATATCCCGCATTCCGCGCGGCGCGGAAATCTCTCTTTATGTCCATGTGCCCTTCTGCCGGCGGCTCTGCTGGTTCTGCGCCTGCCGCACGCAAGGCACCCAAACCGACCGCCCCGTCGCCGCCTATGTCGACACGCTCAAATCCGAGCTTCGGATGCTTGCGCAGCACCTGCCCCACGGCGTGCGCCTGTCGCGCCTGCACTGGGGCGGCGGCACGCCGACACTGTTGCAACCCGCCATGATCGAAGACCTCGCACAGGCCATCAAACAGGTCGCTCCCTTCACCGGACACACCGAATTCTCCGTCGAGATCGACCCCAACGAGATCGACGCCCCCCGCCTCGATGCACTGGCGGCAGCGGGCATGAACCGCGCCTCGGTCGGGGTTCAGGACTTCAACGAGGACATCCAGCGCTCGATCGGTCGCCTGCAAGGCTATGACGTGACCCGCTGGGCCGTGGATGAAATCCGCGCCCGTGGCGTTGCCAGCCTCAATGCCGATATCCTCTACGGCCTGCCCCACCAGAGCAAGGCGCGCATCACCGAAAGCGTGCAAAAGCTCCTGTCGCTCAATCCCGACCGTGTCGCGCTCTATGGCTATGCCCATGTGCCCTGGATGGCCAAGCGCCAGCAGATGCTGCCCTCCGACGCGCTGCCCACCCCCGAGGAACGGCTCGAACTCTTCGACACCGCGCGCCGGCTGTTCCTGTGGGACAATTACGCCGAGATCGGCATCGACCATTTCGCCGCCAAGGATGACGGGCTCAACATCGCCCTGAAAACAGGCCGCCTGCGGCGCAATTTTCAGGGCTATACCGACGACACCGCCGATGTGCTGATCGGCCTTGGCGCTTCGTCCATCTCGCGCTTCCCACAGGGCTATGCGCAAAACGACCCCGGCACCGGCGCCCATACCGCCGCCATCCGCGACGGGCGCTTTTCCACCGCGCGCGGGCACGTGTTCTCGCCCGAGGATCGCCTTCGGGGGCACATGATCGAACAATTGATGTGCAAATTCCGCATCGATACACCCGAGCTTTGCCAGCGCTTTGACATCTCGCCCCAACAGGTCCACAACATTCTGCGCACCAGCGCCGCGCAATTCGGCGGCCTTCTGCATCTCGATGAACAGGGGCTTCGCATCCCCCACGAAGCGCGCCCCCTCACCCGGATGATCGCGCGCAGCATCGACGCCTATGCGCTCAGCAAGGCAGGCCACAGCTCGGCCATCTGAAAGGGGCGGCGATGCGCATCGCCAGTTTCAACCTGCAACGCCTGCGCCTGCGCGACGGGCGCCTGAGCGGCGCGCGCGATGGCGACACGCCTGAAACCGGCGGCGCCGCTATGGCACGCCGCGACCGGGCGCTGAGCGCCCGGATCATCCGCGACCTCGACGCCGATCTCGTGGTCCTACAAGAGGTCTTCGACCAGGCCACGCTCGATCATTTTCATGACCAGTCGCTCTTACCCTTGGGCCTGCCCGCCTATCCGCATCGCACCTGCCTGCCCGGCAATGACGGCAGCGGCTATGACCTTGCGCTGCTGGCGCGCCGCGCGCCGCTCGATGTGGTCAACCACGCCGATCTGCGCCCCGCCGACCTCGACCTGCGCGCCCCTCAAGGCGAACAGCCCGACCTGCCGATCTTTCGGCGCGACTGCCTGCGCATCGAACTGCCCGGCCTCACCCTCTTCGCGGTGCATTTCAAGGCGCCCTATCCAGACCCCGAACGCGCCTTTCGCATCCGCGCCCTCGAAGCCGAGGCCACAAGCCGCCTGATCGCCCGCCGCTTCGCCGATCCCGCCAAGGCCATGTGGCTGATCCTTGGCGATCTCAACGATCCCTGGCAGCCCGCCGACCCCCCGGCCACCGCGCCGATCCGGCCACCCTTCTCCGTCGATCTGCTGGAGCGCCTCGCACCCGGCCAGCGCTGGACCCGCCACGACGCCTGGTCAGACAGCTATGGCCGCCCCGACGCGATGCTTGCAAGCCCCGCCCTGGCGCGGCGCTGTCCCTCGGCAAAACCCCAGATCCACCGCCAGGGCCTTGGCCGCGAGGCATCGCGCGCGCCGCGCCATCTTCCCGGCACCGGGCAACACCGCCCCCATGCCAGCGATCACGCCGCGCTGGTTCTCGACCTGCCCGGCTTCTGATTCCGTTGCCTGCGCGGCGCGGCCGCCCTAAGCGCCCACATCCAGCGCCGCCTGCAACAGGGTTCTGGCATATTCGGTCTTGGGCGCCTCGAACAGGTCACGCGCGCTGCCGTACTCCAGGATATCGCCCTGCTTCATCACCGCCACCCGGTGGCTCATCGCGCGCACCACCGCCAGATCGTGACTGATGAACAGATAGGCCAGCCCGTATTTCACCTGAAGACGCCGCAACAGATCCACGATCTGCACCTGCACCGTCATGTCGAGCGCCGATGTCGGCTCGTCCAGCACCACCATCTTGGGGCGCAGGATCATGGCGCGCGCGATGGCGATCCGCTGGCGCTGCCCGCCCGAAAACTCATGCGGATAGCGATCCATCATCACCGGGTCCAGATCGACCTCCTGCATCACCTCGGCCACTAGGTCGCGCGGCTTTCGCCCCTCCGGGTTGCCATGCACGCCCAGCCCCTCGGCGATGATCTGCTCGCAGGTCATGCGCGGCGACAGGCTGCCGAACGGGTCCTGGAACACGATCTGCATGTCGCGCCGCCGCTTGCGCAACCGCCGCGTCGACCAGCTATTCACATCCTCGCCGTCAAAGGTGATGCCCCCCTCGGACTGGATCAGCCGCATGATCGCCAGCGCCAGCGTGGTCTTGCCCGAACCGCTTTCGCCCACGATCCCCAGGGTTTCACCCGCGCGCACCTCGATGCTTGCCGCGTTCACCGCCTTCACATGGCCCACGGTCCGGCGCAGGAACCCCTTCTCTATCGGGAACCACACCCGCAGATCATTAGTCGCGACCACCGGTTTCGCACCCTCGGGCACCGGATCGGGCGCCCCCGAGGGCCGCGCCGCCAACAGCTTGCGGGTATAGTCATGGCTCGGATTGTCGAAAATCTCGCGGGTCGGGCCGCTTTCCACGATCCGCCCGTCCTTCATCACGCAAACCCGGTCGGCAATGCGGCTCACCACGTTGAGGTCATGGGTGATGAACAACAGGCCCATCCCCTCCTCGCGCTTGAGCTCGGCCAGCAATTCCAGGATCTGCGCCTGTATGGTGACATCCAGCGCCGTCGTCGGCTCATCCGCGATCAGGATGCCGGGCTTGTTGGCCAGCGCCATGGCGATCATCACGCGCTGGCGCTGCCCGCCGCTCAATTGGTGGGGATAGGCGGTCAACCGGCTGGCCGCTTCGCGGATACCGACCCGCTCCAACAGCTGCACGATCCTGTCGCGCGCCGCCTCTCCGCTCAGCCCCTGATGCAGCGCAAGGCTCTCGGTGATCTGCTTTTCCAGCGTATGCAGCGGGTTGAGGCTGGTCATCGGCTCCTGAAAGATGAAGCTGATATCGTTGCCCCGGACCTGGCGCAGCGTCCGCGCGGGCGCACCGATCAACTCACGCCCGTCAAGGTTGACGCTGCCCTCCACCTCGGCCGATCCGCCCAGAAGCGACACGGTGCTCAGCGCCGTTACCGATTTGCCCGACCCGCTCTCGCCGACCAACGCCACCGTCTCGCCCTGCTCGACCGTGAAGGAGACGCCATGCACCGCCTGCACGATCTGCCCGTCCTGGCGAAATCCCACCTTCAGATCCCTGACCGTCAGCTTGCTCATTGAAAGGTCTTTCTGGGATCGAACGCATCGCGCACGCCTTCGAAGATGAAGACCAGCAGCGACAACATGATGGCAAAGGCGAAAAACGCGGTGAAGGCCAGCCACGGCGCCTGCAGGTTCTGTTTGGCCTGCAAGGTCAGCTCCCCCAGGCTCGGCGCGCTCGACGGCAGGCCGAAGCCCAGGAAATCCAGGCCCGCCAGCAATGAAATCGTGCCGGTGATGACGAAAGGCAGCATGGTCAGCGTCGCCACCATCGCATTGGGCAGCATGTGGCGGAACATGATCGTGAGGTTCCCCACCCCCAGCGCCTTGGCGGCGCGCACATATTCCAGGTTGCGCGCGCGCAGGAACTCGGCTCGCACCACCCCCACCAGCGCCATCCACCCGAACAGCACGGTGATCACCACCAACAGCCAGAAACTGCGCGGCAGGATCGCGAACAGGATGATGATGACATAGATTTGCGGCGTCGACGCCCAAATCTCGATGATCCGCTGAAAGATCAGGTCCAGCCGGCCGCCGAAATAGCCCTGCAGCGCGCCCGCGAAAATTCCGATCACCGATGACAGCGCGGTGACGATCAGCGTGAACATCACCGACAGGCGGAAGCCATAGATCACCCGCGCCAGCACATCGCGCTTGGTATCGTCGGTGCCCAGCCAGTTCTGCTCGTTGGGCGGCAGCGGGGCCGCGCCGGGGCGATCGACCGTGGTGTCGTAACTATAGGGAATCGGCGGCCAGATCATCCAGCCCGCCTCGATCGCCGCACCTTCCACGACGCCGTCCTCTGCATCCTCGATCACCGCCTCGGGATCGTCGAAACAGATGTCCAGCCCCCCCGACGCGATCAGGCACTGCACCTCGATATCGCGATAGATCGCCTCGGTCTCGAAATCGCCGCCAAAGGCGGTCTCGGGATAGAAATTGAACACCGGCATGTAGATCCCGCCGCGATACTGCACCATGATCGGCTTGTCATTGGCCACGAACTCGGCAAACAGCGTGATCACGAAAATCACCGAAAAGATCAGCAACGACCAGAACGCCCGCCGGTTGCGCTTGAAATTGCGCCAGCGGCGCTGATTGAGCGGCGACAATGTCAGCATCCCCGCCCCCGGCTTTCATTGTTCCCGAAATACTCCGGGGGAGTCGCCGCTTGCGGCGACGGGGGCAGCGCCCCCATTCCTGCCCGGCCGGCCATGCGCGCGCCCATCCGCATCGCTCAGCCCTCCCGCTTTTCGAAATCGATGCGCGGATCGACCAGCACATACATGAGATCGCTCAGGATATTCACCACAAGGCCGATCAGCCCGAACAGGAACAGCGTGCCGAACATCACCGGATAAT
>Ga0102926_1000595_pt1 | contig 21232 bp, 25 predicted proteins | sample SalPonR1_A_D2_MG_FD_78173 | JGI IMG/M metagenome (GOLD analysis project Ga0102926, IMG submission 78173) | Salt pond soil microbial communities from South San Francisco under conditions of wetland restoration - Salt Pond MetaG R1_A_D2_MG | ecosystem: Environmental > Aquatic > Marine > Intertidal...
CACCTCCGGCCTCGCCGAAAAAGCCGCCCGTTCGAAAGACTAGGACATGATCCGCCATATCGTCTTCTTCTCCGCCGCCGATCCGGAGGATGTCGAGCGCATCCGCGAGGGGCTCATGATGCTGGCGGATATCCCGCATTCGAGCCATTTCGAGGTGGGCCGCAACCTGCAAAGCGATACCATCTCCGCCGACCGCGTCGATCTCGTGGTCTATGCCGAGTTCACCGACGAAGAGGCGCTCGCCGCCTACAAGGCGCATCCGATCTATGCCGCGTGCATCGCGCTTGTCCGGCCCATGCGCGAATTGCGCATCGCCGCCGATTTCAAGGCGGGATGACCGCGCGCATCCGGACTCTTGAAAAGAGTCCGGACCGGAAAATTTTTCAATTTTCCGCAGCAACCCTGCTCCACAGCGCCGTCTCCGCCGCCGCCGCCACGCGCAAGAGCCGCTCCTCCCCGAACGGCGTGCCGCACAGCATCAGGCCACAGCTTGGCACCCCCGTGGGCAGCGTCACCGCGCACAGCCCCATGAGGTTGCCCACCCGCGTGTTGCGCAGCGTCAGCAGGTTCTCGGTCACGTAGTAATCGGCATCACGCATGAGCCGGTCGTGATCGGGGGGCGTGTTGGGGGCAGCGGGCATCAGCACCGCGTCATAGCCCGCCACCCGCGCATGCCATGCCGCGCGCAATCCCTCCAGCTTGCGCCACCCGGCCACGTAATCGGCGGCCGAGAACGCGGCCCCGCCGCGAAACCGCTCGCGGATCGGGGCGAACATCTTTTCCGGCGCGGCCTCGATCTCGTCGCGCCACAGGCCATAGGCCTCGCCCGTGAACAGCACCGGCGACAGCGCCATCGCGGCGTCCACCTCGGGCACCGCGATCTCCTGAATAACCGCGCCCGCGTCGCGCAGCCGGACCAGGGCTTCGGCATGGGCGGCCTCGGGCCCCTCGCGCAGATCGTCCATCACCACGGTCTGCAGCGCCGCGAACCGCATCCCCTCCAGCGACGCACCGCGCAGATCCGCAGCCTTGCCACCTTCCAGCGCCGCCAGCGCCAGCGCGGCATCCTCGACATTGCGCGCCAGCGGCCCCACCGTGTCGAAGCGCGCGCAGAGCGGCACCACCCCCTCGCACGAGACCCGCCCCGCCGTGGTCTTGAGCCCCACCAGATCGTTCCACGCGGAGGGAATGCGCACCGACCCGCCCGTGTCCGATCCCATGCCGCAGGCCGCGAGGCCGAAGGCCACGCTCGCCGCCGCGCCCGAGGACGACCCGCCGGGCACGGCATCCGGGTTGTTCACGCAAGGCGGCGTCGCGGTGACCGGGTTGAGCCCCAGCCCGGAAAACGCCAGTTCGCTCATATGCGTCTTGCCCAGGCACACCAGCCCCGCCGCCGTTGCGTTGCGCAGCACCTCTGCGTCGCGCCCCGGCACCCGGCCCTTCAGCAGCGCCGATCCCGCCTCGGTCGCCACGCCCGCACTGTCAAAGAGGTCCTTCCAGCTCACCGGCACGCCGTCCAATGGCCCGCGCCGCTGTCCGACGCGCGCCCGCGCGGCCGCGGCCGCCGCCTCTGCGCGCGCGCGGCTTTCGGTCACGGCGCTGTAGATGCGGTCGCGCACGGGATGGGCCGCGATCGCCGCGAGACAGGTGTCGGTCAGCGCTTCGGGGTCGATTTCTCCGCGCCCGATCCCGCGCCCCAGATCGCCCGCGCTCATCGTCAGCCGGTCCTGCATCACTCGCTCCTTCATCCGTTCAAAAACCATTGCTAGCGGCAGCGCCGCGCATGGACAATCCCGTGCACCCGGACATATTGAGGGGCATGGACCATGACAGCGATCTCCTCATCATCGGCGGCGGGCTGAACGGCCCGACGCTCGCGCTTGCCGCAGCACGGGCGGGGCTTTCCAGCACGGTGATCGACGCGCTGCCCGAACCCGCGCGCAAGAACGCCGCCTTCGACGGGCGCGCCTACGCGCTGGCGCTCGCTTCGGTGCGGCTCCTGCGCAATCTCGGGCTGTGGGCGGAGGTGGCGGAAAACGCCCAGCCGATGCTGGAGATCAAGGTCTCGGACGGGCGCGCGGGCGAGGGGCCGTCACCCTTCTTCCTGCATTTCGACCATGCCGAGATCGAGGAAGGGCCGATGGGCCACATGCTCGAGGATCGCTTCCTGCGCCGCGCGCTCATGGAGGCGATGACCGACGCGCCCCGCATCGCGCAGGTCTCGGGCGATACCGTCACGGCGCAGCAGGCGGACGCTACCGGGGTGACCGTCACCCTCGCCTCGGGCAAGGTGCTGCGCGGGCGGCTCCTGATCGGGGCGGACGGGCGCGCCTCCGGCACGGCGCGGCGCGCGGGCATCAGGCGCACCGGCTGGGGCTACGGCCAGACCGCCCTCGTCGCCGCCATCGAACACGCGCTTCCCCATCACGGCATCGCGCACCAGTTCTTCATGCCCCCGGGGCCCCTCGCCATCCTGCCGCTGCCGGGCAATGTCAGCTCGATCGTCTGGTCCGAGACCGACGAGACCGCCGCCCGCTTCGCCGCCCTCTCCGACGCGGATTTCATGGAGGTGCTGCGCCCCCGCTTCGGCGATTTCCTGGGCGGCATAAAGCTGCGCGGCAAGCGCTACACCTACCCGCTCTCGCTCACCGTGGCCAACAGCTTCACCGCCCCCCGCCTCGCCCTCGTGGGCGACGCCGCGCATGGCGTGCACCCGATCGCCGGCCAGGGACTCAACGCCGGGCTGCGCGACGTGGCGGCGCTGGCCCAAGTGCTGACGCAGGCTTCCCGGCGCGGCGAGGATATCGCCGCCGCCGACGTGCTCGCCCGCTACCAGCAATGGCGGCGCTTCGACACCGCGACGCTCGCCATGGCCACCGACCTCACCAATCGCCTGTTCTCCAACGACAACCCGCTTTTGCGCGCGGCCCGCGATCTCGGCATGGGCGCGCTGTCACACATGCCCGCCCTGCGCCGCGGCTTCATCCGCGAGGCGGCGGGGCTCACCGGCGACCTGCCCGCGCTTATGAAGGGCTGAGGCAGCAGCCGTAGCGCCAGCCGCCCGGGACGGGCTACCGGCCCGCACTCCCATATGCGGGCGTCGTGAATGGCCTCGGGCGCACCTTCAGGTGAGCCGCTCATCGAGGGGAAGCGGCGCGCCAGGGCGCGCCTTTATTCCGCGCATTGGCACCAAGTGGCGAGGGTCCGCACCGGGCCACAACCGCCCCGTCCGCGCTCAGGGGCAATGGTTGATCCCGCGCAGCCGCCAGCCCGCAGACTGCCAGTGCAATTCCGTCACCGACAGATTGTCGATCCGGTGGCCGAATGCCTTGTGGGCGGAGACGCCGAGCGCCGCCTGCACCTGCGTGAGGATCGTCCCCATATGCGCCACGGCTATGATGTCGTGCCCGGGATGGGCCGCGCGCAGCCGCGCGACCGCCCGGCCCACGCGGGCGGATGTCTCTTGCCAGCTTTCGCCGCCGGGTGGGCGCACATCGCCGGGCGCGTCCCAGAAGGCGCGCAGGCGGTCCTGATCGGCGATGCGGTCGAACGCCTGCAATTCCCAGTCACCGAAATGGATTTCGCGCAGGTCCGGATCATCGCCGAGCCGCGCGCGCGGCCCGGCGATGGCATCGGCGGTGGCGCGCGCGCGGACGAGGTCCGACGAGATCACCAGCGCATCCCTCGGCAGATGCGCCGCCAGCCGCGTGATCCGCGCGGTATCGCTCAGGTCGGCGGGCAGATCGGACCAGCCGACCATGCCCGTCGCGTGCGTGGGTCCATGCCGGACCCAGAAGAGGCGGCTCATGGCAGCCGCCCCTTGAGCACCTGCGGCAGCCCCGCGATGACGTTGATCACCAGATCGGCCCTCGCCGCCAGCCGCTGGTTGAGCGCGCCCTGCGCCGCCTGAAAGCGCCGCGCCAGCGCGTTGTCGGGCACTACCGACAACCCAACCTCGTTGGAGACCACTACCACCGGCGCGGCGCATTCCGCCAGCGCGTCGAAGAGCGTCGCCTCGGCCTGCTTCAGGTCGCTGCCCGACAGCAGGTGATTGGACAACCACATGGTCGCGCAGTCGAGCAGCGCCACTTCGTCCGCCGCCGCGTGTCGCAGCGCCGGGCCGGGATCGCACGGCACCTCGAGCGTGCGCCATTCGGGGCCGCGCCGCGCGCGGTGGCGGTCGAGCCGCGCGCGCATTTCTCCATCATGCGCCCCGGCTGTCGCGAGGTAGAGCCGCGCATCGCCCGCAGCGGCGACAAGCCCCTCCGCGAAAACGGATTTTCCCGAAGATGCGCCACCGAGGACAAGGCTGAGCCGGGGTAACATGAGCCTCAAACCCTCCATATTGTGATCCGGTGACCTCTTGACTGCGTAACACCGGGTGCATTGCTCGGAAAGAGCGTACCCGCACCAGATGCATGACAGGGGGATCACATGCCGCTCGATGCACCGCAGACAAGTAACATGTCCCGCACCGCGATGAAGGCGGAGATGCTGGACGCCGAAACCGAACTCGCGCTGGCCTATGCCTGGCGGGACCATCGCGACGAGGAGGCGCTGCACCGGCTGATCACCGCCTATATGCGGCTGGCCATTTCGATGGCGTCGAAATTCCGCCGCTACGGCGCACCGATGAACGATCTCATCCAAGAGGCGGGCCTCGGCCTGATGAAGGCCGCCGACAAGTTCGACCCCGACCGGGGCGTGCGGTTCTCCACCTATGCCGTGTGGTGGATCAAGGCGTCGATCCAGGATTACGTGATGCGCAACTGGTCGATGGTACGCACCGGCTCGACCTCGAGCCAGAAATCGCTGTTCTTCAACATGCGCCGCGTGCAGGCACGGATCGAGCGCGAGGCGATGGCCAATGGCGAGGAGCTCGACGGCTATCAGCTGCGCGAGATGATCGCCCAGGAAGTGGGCGTGCCGCTGCGCGATGTCGAGATGATGGAGGGGCGGCTGTCGGGCGGGGATTTCTCGCTCAACGCCACCCAGTCCAACGAAGACGAGGGTCGCGAGTGGATCGACACCATCGAAGACGAGGGCGCGCGCGGCGATGTCGATGTCGAGCGCGATCTGGACATGGGCGCGCTGCGCGGGTGGCTTTCGGAGGCGATGACCAGCCTGACCGAGCGCGAAAGCTTCATCGTGCGCGAGCGCAAGCTGCGTGAGGCACCGCGGACGCTGGAAAGCTTGGGCGAGGAGTTGAACCTCAGCAAGGAGCGGGTGCGCCAGATCGAGGCGGCAGCGTTCCAAAAGATGCGCCGCTATCTTGAAAGACACGCGGGCGAGGTGCAGAACCTGCTGGTATGAGCCTGCGTCTTGTCCTTGTCTTTGCTCTGAGCCTCGCCGCCTTGCCGGCGGTGTCCCAAGATGTCGTGATCCTAGGCGAAGTGCATGACAATCCCGCCCACCACGCGGAGCAGGCGCGCCGCGTGGTCGCCCTCAACCCGCAGGCGCTGGTATTCGAGATGCTGACACCCGATCAGGCGGCGCGCGTGACGAGTGGCCTGATTGCCGATCCGGAAGCGATGGCAGAGGCGCTCGACTGGGCCGAGAGCGGCTGGCCGGATTTCGCCATGTATCACCCGATCATTGCCGCGGCACCCGATGCCGCGATCTACGGCGCGCAGGTGCCGCGCGACGCGGCGCGGGACGTGTTCGGGACCGGAGCGGCGTCGGCATTCGGGCCCGACGCCGCCGCCTATGGCCTGAACGAGCCGCTGCCCGAGGCCGAGCAGGAGATGCGCGAGGCGATGCAGATGTCGGCTCATTGCGACGCGCTGCCCGAGAAGATGTTGCCCGGCATGGTGGCGGTGCAGCGGCTGCGCGATGCGGTGCTGGCGCGCGCCGTGGTGCAGGCGATGGACGCGACCGGCGGGCCGGTCGCCGTCATCACCGGCAACGGCCACGCAAGGCGCGATTGGGGCGTGCCGGCCTATCTGGTGCGCGTGGCCCCCGATCTCGACGTCCATGTGCTGGGGCAGACCGAGGACGGCGCTCCGCTCGCGGGCGGCTTCGACGAGGTTGTGTCCGCCCCGGCTGCCGAGCGGCCCGATCCCTGCGCCGCCTTTGCAGACTGAGCCATCAGCCCGGATCGAGGCCGCGGCGGACCAGCTTGTGCCAGCGCCGCTGCCGGTGGGCGTAGAACCCCCGCGCCCAGATCACCACGAGCGGGGTCAGCCATCCGGCCTCGATCCGCAGGCTGTCGGTATAGCGCGTGGCACCGGAACCGTCGGGCATGAGCGCGATCCGGTGGTCCCACACGCGCACCAATGTCCCGCGGCCATTGTCGCGGATGACCCGCGCGGGCCCCGGATCATCCGGCCGGGACATGCCGATGACCTGCCGTCCGATCGGGATTATCCCAAACGCGGTGAGCGCGACCTCGAAATCGCCGCCTTCCTCAGGCCAGCGTTCGGGCAAGACCGGCGGATCGACAGGACGGAAACTCACCCATCCCCGCGACACATAGGCCAGGGTGGCGGGGCGCTGCAAAGCCTCCCAGACGGCGTCGATCGGCGCGGCGAGCGTGGTCGAGATTTCGAACTGCGCCATTGGCGTTCCATTGTGTCACACCTGCCACCGCTCTATAACCTTCGAACATGGCGGGAACAACTTGCATGCAGGATTCGAAACGCATCCTTCTGATCATCGGCGGCGGGATCGCCGCCTACAAGGCGCTGGATCTCATCCGCCGCCTGCGCGAGCGCGGGGCAGAGGTGGTGCCGGTGCTGACGCGGGCGGGCGCGGAATTCGTCACGCCGCTCTCGGTCTCGGCGCTGGCGGGGCGGAAGGTATTCTCCGATCTCTTCGACCTGACCGACGAGGCCGAAATGGGGCATATCGAGCTCAGCCGCTCGGCCGATCTGATCGTGGTGGCCCCCGCCACCGCCGACCTGATGGCCAAGATGGCCCATGGCCATGCCGGTGATCTCGCCTCGACGCTTCTGCTGGCGACCGACACGCCGGTGCTGCTGGCACCCGCGATGAACGTGCGGATGTGGCAGCACGCGGCCACACAGCGCAACATCGCGACGCTGAAGGGCGACGGGATCGGGTTTGTCGGCCCCGACGAGGGCGACATGGCCTGCGGCGAGCACGGGCCGGGGCGAATGGCCGAGGTGCCGGGGATCGTGGAGGCGGTTGCGGCGGCGCTGGGCGACGGGCCGCTCTCGGGCCGTCGCGTGGTGGTGACATCGGGGCCGACGCACGAGCCCATCGACCCGGTGCGCTACATCGCCAACCGCTCGTCGGGTGCGCAGGGAACGGCGATCGCGGGTGCGCTGGCGGCGCTCGGGGCGGAAGTGGTGTTCGTCACCGGCCCCGCCACCGTGCCGCCGCCCGAGGGGGTGGAGGTGGTGCGCGTCGAGACCGCGCAGGAAATGCTGGTGGCCGCGCAGGGCGCGTTGCCAGCCGATGCCGCCGTTTTCGCCGCCGCCGTGGCCGATTGGCGCGTGGCGGGGCCGAGCGACCGCAAACTCAAGAAGGGTACGGACGGTGCCCCGGCGCTGGAGTTTGCCGAGAACCCCGACATCCTCGCCACCGTGAGCGCGATGGACGAGGGGCGACCGCGCCTCGTCGTGGGCTTTGCCGCCGAGACCTGTGACGTGATCGCCCACGCCACGGCCAAGCGCGCCCGCAAACGCTGCGACTGGATCCTCGCCAACGACGTGAGCGCCGGGACGGGCATCATGGGCGGGACCGAGAATGCCGTGACGCTCATCACCGGAGACGGCGCGGAAGGCTGGCCGCGCATGGGCAAGACCGAGGTGGCGCGAAAACTGGCCGAGCGGATCGCACGGGCACTGGCCTGAGGATTTTGGGTATTTCAGCCAAGAAGAAACCGGGGGGCGGATGCTGAGCATCGAGATCGCATGGGATGAGGGTGCGGATCGCGCGCTCGGCCTGCCTGCTTACGCCACGGCGGGGGCCGCGGGAGCCGACCTGCGCGCGAATTTCCCGGACCGGGGCGCGGTGACGCTCGCCCCCGGCGCGCGGGTGCTGGTGCCCACCGGGCTGCGCATCGCCGTGCCCGAGGGCTACGAGGTGCAGCTGCGCCCGCGTTCGGGGCTGGCGCTCCGGCACGGGATCACCCTGCCCAACAGCCCCGGCACCATCGACAGCGATTATCGCGGGCCGTTGGGCGTGATCGTGATGAATGCCGGGACCGAGCGGTTCGAGATCGTGCATGGTGCGCGCATCGCGCAGATGGTGGTGGCCCCGGTGGTGCGGGCGCGGCTCAAAGTGGTGGAGGCCCTGGACGAGACTGCGCGCGGCACGGGCGGCTTCGGCTCGACGGGGGCGGGCTGATGCTGTTGGTGCTGGTCATGGCGGCCGCGCTGTGGGGCATCGGCGCGGCGATGGGCACGCCCCGCCGGCTGCGCTGGGGGATGATCGCGGGGCTCTGGGCAGCGGTGACGCTGGCGCACCTGGTGCTGCCGACCGGTCACCCGATCCGCGCGGCGACGGGCGAGGAGGCGGCGCTGTGGCTGATGCTGGGGGGCGCGGCGGCGCTGGTGCTGGTATATCGCGCGGGGCTGGGCCGCCTGCGCGCACGGGCCGGGGCGCGCGAGGCCGAGGCGGCGCAGGCCGCAGAGGCACAGGCACCGAAGCCGCTCTTCAGCCAGTCCGAGCTCGACCGCTATGCCCGCCACATCGTGTTGCGCGAGTTGGGCGGGCCGGGGCAGAAGGCATTGAAGCAGGCGCGCGTTCTGGTGATCGGCGCGGGGGGTCTTGGCTCGCCCGCGCTGCTCTATCTCGCCGCCGCCGGGGTCGGCACCATCGGCGTGATCGACGACGACGAGGTGGATAATTCCAACCTGCAAAGGCAGGTTATCCACCGCGATGCCGATATCGGTTTACCAAAAGTGCAATCGGCCATGCAGGCGATGCAGGCGCAGAACCCCAATGTCGTGGTACGCCCCTACCAGAGGCGGCTCACGCGCGAGATCGCGGCCGAACTCTTTGCCGAGTATGACCTGATCCTCGATGGTACCGACAATTTCGAGACCCGATACCTCGCCAATGCCACCGCAGCTTTGCACGGCAACCCTTTGATTTCCGGGGCTTTGTCTCAATGGGAGGGGCAGGTGAGCGTGTTTGACCCCGCGCACGGTGCGCCGTGCTATGAATGCGTCTTTCCCGAGGCACCCGCGCCTGGCCTCGCGCCGTCCTGTGCCGAGGCGGGGGTGCTGGGGCCGTTGCCCGGCGTAGTGGGGGCGATGATGGCTGCCGAGGCCGTCAAGATCGTCACCGGGGCGGGCACGCCGCTCAGGGGCGAGATGCTGATCTACGACGCGCTCTACGGCGAGAGCCGCAAGATCGCGCTCACCCGCCGCGCCGATTGCCCGGTCTGCGGCGAGAAGGGAGACCGAGATGACCAACCCGCTGCTGGCTGAATGGAACAGGCCCTTCGGCCTCGCGCCCTTTGACGAGATTGGCGACGCCGATTTCGCGCCCGCCTTCGACGCCGCGCTCGGCCTTGCGCGCGAGGAAGTGGCGGCGATTGCTGACAATCCCGAACCGCCCGGCTTTGCCAACACGGTCGAAGCGCTGGAGCTTTCCGGACGCGCGCTTGACCGGGTGCTGTCGGTGTTCTTCACCGTCGCCGGGGCGGACAGCAATCCGGCGCGGCAGGAATTGCAGCGCGAATTCGCGCCGCGTCTCGCGGCGTGGTCGTCGGAGCTTTATGGCAACAAGGCGCTATATGCCCGGATCGAGACGTTGTGGCAGGCGCGAGACATGCTCGCCCTCACCCCCGAGGAGGCGCGGCTGTTGCTGCTGACGCGGCGGGCCTTTGTGCGGGCGGGCGCGGCGCTCAATGGCGAAGCGGAGGCGCGGATGCGCGCGATCATGGCTCGGCTCGCCGACCTGAGCACCGCCTTCACGCAGAACCTGCTCGCCGACGAGGCGGGCTGGCGGATGGAGCTGGGCGAGGGCGATCTCGACGGGCTGCCGGATTTCGTGGTGGCCAATGCGCGCGCGGCGGGGCACGAGGCGGGGCTTGACGGCCCGGTCATCACGCTGTCGCGCTCGCTCATCGTGCCGTTCCTGCAGTTTTCCAGCCGCCGCGACCTGCGCCGTCGCGCGTATCAGGCCTGGGCCGCGCGCGGTGCGGGCGGCGGCGAGACGGACAACCGTGCGATCGCTGCCGAGACGCTCGCGCTTCGCGAGGAGCGCGCGGCGCTGCTGGGCTACGACAGCTTTGCCGCCTACAAGCTCGAGACGCAGATGGCCGGGACGCCGGACGCGGTGCGCGATCTGTTGATGGAGGTCTGGGAGCCTGCCCGCGCGCAGGCGGCGCGCGATGCGGAGGTGCTCACCGCGATGATGCGCGAGGACGGGATCAATGGCGATCTGGAGCCGTGGGACTGGCGCTACTACGCCGAGAAACGGCGGCAGGCGGAGCACGAACTGGATGAGGCGGCGGTCAAGCCGTACCTGTCGCTCGATGCGATGATCGCGGCGGCGTTCGACTGTGCGCACCGGCTTTTCGGCCTCGAATTCCGCCCGCTCGACGTGGCGCTCTATCACCCTGATTGCCGGGCGTGGGAGGTAACGCGCGAAGGGCGTCACGTGGCGGTTTTCATCGGTGACTATTTCGCCCGCGCCTCGAAGCGGTCGGGCGCGTGGTGCTCGGCCATGCGCGGGCAGGCGAAACGCCCGCTTGTGCAGGGCCCGGTGGTCATCAACGTGTGCAATTTCGCCAAGGGCGACCCGGCGCTGCTGAGCTATGACGACGCGCGGACCCTCTTTCACGAGTTCGGTCACGCGCTGCACCAGATGCTGTCGGATGTCACCTACGAGAGCCTGTCGGGTACCAACGTGGCGCGCGATTTCGTAGAATTGCCCAGCCAGCTTTTCGAGCATTGGCTGGAGGTGCCCGAGGTGCTCGACACCCACGCCCGCCATGTCGGGACTGGCGCGCCGATGCCGCGCGACCTGCGCGACAAGGTGCTGGCGGCGGCCAATTTCGACATGGGCTTTCAGACGGTGGAATACGTGGCCTCGGCGATGGTGGACCTTGCCTTTCACGAGGGCACGCCGCCCGGTGACGTGATGGCGCGGCAGGCGGAGGTACTGGCGGAAATCGGCATGCCGCACGCCATCGCCATGCGCCACGCGAGCCCGCATTTCGCACATGTGTTTTCCGGCGACGGCTATTCCAGCGGGTACTATAGCTACATGTGGTCCGAGGTGATGGATGCCGATGCCTTTGCCGCCTTCGAAGAGGCGGGCGGGGCATTTGACGCCGAACAGGCGCGGGCGCTCGAGCGACATATCCTGTCGCGCGGCGGGACCGAGGAGGCGGGCGCGCTCTACGAGGCGTTTCGAGGGCGGATGCCCGGCGTGGCGGCACTGCTCAGGGGGCGCGGCCTCGCAGCGTGAAAAATCGCGTGAAGCGAATCACTCTCTGTTGACGGATTCGCGCAGCTTACCCTATATCTTGGGTCGAGAGGGCGCGACGCGATCCATTAGAATACGGCGGCAGGTGTGGGCGAGGGGCCGATTCAACGGCCCCCGTTCATTTTGGGGTGCCGTCATGCGCGCGCATCCTTGGGTGACCCCATCACGACGTAGGAGGTGATCGCGTTGACCTGCGGCAGGGTGCCGAGCACCTCGGTGTGAAAGCGCTTGTAGGCGGGCAGGTCGGCCACCTCGACGCGCAGCAGGTATTCCACCGCGCCGGTGGTGTTGTGGCATTCCACCACCTCGGGCGCGCGGTCCATCGCCCGCTCGAAGGCCTCCTGGCTGGCCTTTGTGTGGCTGCTCAGGCCCACGGTGACATAGGCGGTAAAGCCCACGCCCAAGGCGGCGCGGTCGAGCACGGCGCGATAGCCCGCGATCACCCCGCGCCGTTCGAGTTCCTGCACCCGCCGCAGGCAGGCCGAGGGCGACAGGCCCACGCGCTCCGCGAGGTGCAGGTTGCTGATCCGGCCATCGTGGCTCAATTCTCGCAATATACGGTCGTTTACTTGATCCATGATGGATATTTATTGCACAGATCACTAAAAATCACAATGATACGCAATCAAAATGCGGGTTTGATCGCATATGGTTGTGTGTATGACACCTGACCTTTTCACCGCGCTTGCCACTTTCGCCCTCGTCACGGTCATCACGCCGGGGCCCAACAACCTGATGCTGATGGCATCGGGCACGAATTTCGGCTTTGTGCGCACGATCCCGCACATGCTGGGCATCGGGCTGGGCTTTCCGGCGATGTTGGTCTGCGTCGGGCTGGGGGTGATGCAAGTGTTCGACTTGTGGCCGCTGAGCTACACGCTGCTCAAGCTCGCGTCTGTGGCCTATCTGCTCTATCTCGCGTGGAAGATCGCCAATGCCGCGCCACCCTCCTCGGGCGAGGGGCGTGTGGAGGGCAAGCCGCTGACCTTCCTGCAGTCGGCGGCGTTCCAATGGGTCAACCCGAAAGCCTGGAGCATGGCGCTCTCGGCCATCACGCTCTACGCCACGGGGCGCGACCTTGTGGCGGTGCTGTGGGTTGCGGGTGTGTATGTGGGCGTCTCGGCTGTCAGCACGACGAGCTGGACGGTGCTTGGCCAGCAGGTGCGCCGGCTGCTGACGAACCGGGCGCGGCTGCGGCTGTTCAACCGGGTGATGGCGGCATTGCTGGTGGCGACGCTGGTGCCGGTGCTGTGGCCGGCGGGCTGAGCGGGGCAGTCCGGCTACCGTTCCGCCGGCAGCGTTGTGATTGCAAATCGTGTCGAAGCCCGCCATATAACCCCGCGGCAGACCGGAAGGCGAATGCGCGATGACCCACTATCTCGACTTCGAAAAACCCCTCGCCGAGATCGAGGGCAAGGCCGAGGAACTGCGCGCGATGGCGCGGTCCAACGCGGAGATGGACGTCGAGGAGGAGGCGGGCGCGCTCGATCGCAAGGCCGCCGACATGCTGCGCGACCTCTACAAGTCGCTGACGCCGTGGCGCAAATGCCAGGTGGCGCGCCATCCCGAACGCCCGCATTGCCGCGACTACATCGCCGCGCTGTTCGCGGAATACACGCCGCTGGCCGGGGACCGGGTCTTCGGCGAGGACGCCGCCGTCCTGGGCGGGCTCGCGCGGTTGGGGGATCGACCGGTCATGGTGATCGGCCACGAGAAAGGGCACGACACCCAGAGCCGACTCGCGCATAATTTCGGCATGGCCCGCCCGGAGGGCTATCGCAAGGCTGTGCGCCTGATGGAGATGGCCGACCGCTTCGGCCTGCCGGTGGTGACGCTGGTGGACACGCCCGGTGCCTATCCCGGCAAGGGGGCCGAAGAGCGTGGCCAGAGCGAGGCGATCGCGCGGGCGACCGAGACCTGTCTGGGCATCGGCGTGCCGCTCGTCTCGGTCATCATAGGCGAGGGCGGATCGGGCGGCGCGGTGGCCTTTGCCAGCGCCAACCGCGTGGCGATGCTGGAGCATTCGGTCTACTCGGTCATCAGCCCCGAGGGCTGCGCCTCGATCCTGTGGAAGGATGCCGAGAAGATGCGCGAAGCCGCCGAGGCGCTGCGCCTCACGGCGCAGAACCTCGTCAAGCTGGGCGTGGTGGATCGCACCATCCCCGAGCCTTTGGGCGGCGCGCATCGCGACCGCGAGGCCACCATCGCGGCGGTCGGCACGGCGATTTCGGCGATGATCGATGGGCTGGCGGCCAAGGATCGCGCCGCGCTGATCCGCGACCGGCGCGAGAAATTCCTCAAGCTGGGGTCCAAGGGGCTCGCGGCCTGAGCAGGTTCAGCCGTCGTCTGTGCCCACCCGCCGCGCGGCAAGCAGCGTCGCCAGCGGTCCGATTACCTCGAAGATCACGGTGGTTGCCACGGTCAGCCCGAGGATCAGATCGGCGTGGTCGGGAAATTCCCGCGCGGCGATGAGCGCCATGCCCACGGCCACGCCCGCCTGCGGCAGCAGGGCCACGCCGTACCAGGGCCGGTGCGCCACCGGTGCGCCCGCCAGCGTTCCGCCGATCCAGCCGCCTGCCAGCCGCCCGCCGATGCGCAGCGCGACATAGGCAGCCCCGACCATCCCGACCCCGGCCACGCGTCCCGCGTCGAGCGATGCTCCGGCGAGCACGAAGAACAGGATCATGAACGGCCACTGGATATGTTCGATCTCGTGAAAGGCGCGCTCGTGGTGGTGTGCGCGGTTTGCGATGACGGCCCCGGCGGCCATCCCCGCGAGCAGGAATGACACCTCCGCCACCTGCGCCAGCCCGGCGGTGAGGAACACCACCCCCAGCGCCTCGGTCAGTTGCGGCTCGCCCGGGGCAAGGCGACCGGTGAGATGCGCCGCGGGCAGCCCGATCAGCACCCCGAGCGCCAGTGCCCCGCCGATTTCCCACAGCGCGTGGCCAAGATGCGCGAGGTCAATACCGCCCGCGATACCGCCGGCCACCACCACGGCAAGGGCAAAGGCCAGCACACCCCAGGCATCGTCGACGGCGACGATGCCGCGCACCAGATCGGGGAACGGGCCGCGCACGCCCGATTGGCGCAGCGCATCCTGAGTCGCCGCCGGGTCGGTCGCCGTGGCGATCGCCCCGAGGAGCAGCGCCACCGGAGCGGGCACGCCCATGAGCCAAAGCCCCCCCGCGACCAGCGCCACCGTGGCGAGAACGACCATGATCGAGACCGATAGGATTGCGCGCCCGTGCCGCCGCAGCGTGTCACCCTTGAGCGCGTTGCCCAGCAGGAACGCCACCATCGTCAGCGCCGACACCGACAGCACGTCATAGAGCGCGCGCAGGTCCGCCGGGATGAGGTCAAGCCCCGCGCCGCCCACCGCGATCCCGCAGATCAACAGCAGCGTCACCCGCGGCAGGCGAGTGCGCCGCCCGATGGCGTCGGCGGCCAGACCCGCGAGAAAGAGCGCACCCAGCGCGATGAGAACCGGGGCGTATGTCATGGCTCAGCCCACCAGCATCCGCAGGCCCTGCGTCACGTCCGAGCGCACGGCCAGCCGTAACCCCGGTTCGTCGCCGGCCTTGAGCGCGGCGATGATGAGGCGGTGGAAATGCGGCGGCTCCTTGTGCCGCAGCCGGCCGTAGAGCGCCCGCATGGTGGGGCCGAGTTGCAGCCAGACCGTCTCGGCCATCGCCAGCATCGCGGGGGCCTGCGCGCGCAGGTAGAGCGTGCGGTGAAATTCGAGATTGCGGCGGATATACCCCACCGCGTCGCGCCGAGCGATATCCTCGGTGATTCGCGCGTTGATCGTCTGAAGCCGGTCGATGAGCGCGATATGCGCGCGCGGCAGGGCACGGCTTGCCAGCTCCACCTCCAGCAGCGAGCGCAGCGCCGCCAGTTCCTCGATCCGCTCGTTGCCCAACTCGGGCGTCGAGACGCGGCCCGAGCTCGAAAGCGTGAGCGCACCCTCGGCGGCGAGGCGGCGCAGCGCCTCGCGCGCGGGGGTCATCGAGACGCCGAACTCGGCAGCGATGCCGCGCAGGGTAAGCGCCTGACCGGGGGCGATCTCGCCATGCATGATGCGCGTGCGCAGCCCGCGATAGATGCGGTCATGGGCCGCCGGGGCCGGATCGGGGCGGGGCGAGATCAACATGCCCTCATGTGATCACAAATCACGCGCCGGTCAATCGAAACGATAACGATGCAGCCCCGCCCCCTCGCGCCGCAGCCAGGAACGCGGTGCCTCGTAATCGGGCTGCAGGCGCGCCACCACCGCCCAGAACGCGGGCGAGTGGTTCATCTCGGCGAGATGTGCGACCTCATGCGCGGCCACGTAATCGAGCACCGAGGTTGGCGCCAGGATCAGCCGCCAGGAATAGCTGAGTCCGCCCTGCGTCGAGCACGACCCCCAGCGCGAACGCGTGTCGCGCAGGGTGAGGCGGCTATAGCCCAGCCCGAGCTGTGCCGCGTACATGTCCGACGCCGCCGCCAGCCGGTCGCGCGCCCGCGCCCGCAGCCACGCGCGAAGGCGTGGGGCCAGCGTCTCGGGCGCGCCCGGAACGCGGATCGCGTCCGCTTCGAGCCGCACGCTCCGCCCCGGGCCTTTCACGATCTGCCGCATTTCGCCCTCGATGGGCAGGCGCGCACCCGGCACGACCTCCACGTGGTCGGGCTGTGCGGCGAGGGTCCGCCGCAGCCAGGCCTCGCGGCTCTGCGCAAAGCCCAGCGCCTCGGCCTCGCTCACCCCGCGCGGCACCGTCAGCGTCACGGCACCGTCCAGACCCGACACCCGCAGCGACAGCCGCAGCGCCCGCGCGCTGTGGCGCAGGGTGATGGCAACAGGGGGGTTGCCGGGGATGAGATGCTGGCCCATATAACCTCCGATGAGCGCGACGGCGCACCTGCTGCAAAGCCTTTGACAGTTGCCGAAGGTTATGGCAGGTGCGCCGGATCGCGTGCAAGATCGACAGTTGAAAGAGGATCACCCATGCCCAAGGAAGAATGGGGCGTCAAGCGTGTCTGCCCGACCACCGGCAAGCGTTTCTACGACCTGAACAATGATCCCATCGTCAGCCCCTACACGGGCGAGGTGGTCGAGATCGTGTCGGGCAAGTCGCGTGCCATGACGCCTGATGCCGAGGACGCGGCCACCAAGAAGCTCAAGAAGACCGGCAAGGAAGATGACAGCGGAGAACTGGTCGAGGATGACGCTGTCGATGTCGAGATCAACGACGATCTGCTCGAGGATGATGACGAGGATACCGTCTCGCTCGACGATATCGCGGACGTGGAATCCGACGAGGACATGTAAAGCCGCAAGGGCGGGATTTTCCTCTTGATCCCGCGCGCCGCTTTGTCTACTCACCGGCGCACGGTCCGCAAGGGCCTGAATTTCGGGGCCTTAGCTCAGCTGGGAGAGCGCTTGCATGGCATGCAAGAGGTCAGGGGTTCGATCCCCCTAGGCTCCACCAAATCCCCCTGCATACTGAATGTTCAGCCCATGTCGCGCCGCCGTTTTCCAAATTGCGCCGCGATAAGCGCGCCCGTCGTCGCCCCCGCTCCGTCGGCCAGCAGATCGCCCCATGACGCGTCGCGCCCCGTGAGCGGCTGCACGATCTCGATCACGCCACCATAGGCCAGCCCGGCCAGCGCCACGGTGCGCCACAGGTGCGGGGCGCGCCATGACACGGGTGCGGCCAGCACCGCGAAGGCCACGAAATGGGCGAGCTTGTCCAGTCCGGGCACGCCCGCCGGGCCCGGCGCATGGGGGACAAGCGTGGCGAGTGCAATGGCGAGGCCAAGAGCAACGGTTGCAGACACGGCGTAGGCCATGACCACCTTGCTAGAGCGGGCCGCGTTCATTCGCATGCACGCCACCCTCCACAACTCTATGATTTCGCATGTCCGAGGAGCTCAAAACCGGTTCCCGCCTCTGAGCAACATGCTCTGACCGCCGGGGGCATGGCAGGCAAGCCGGGTTTCAGAAGTCGAACAGGTCCTCAAGGAAGCCGCCGCGCTTCTTGCGCGGTTTGCCGCCGTGATGGTCCCGATATCCGCCGCTGTCGCGATGATCGCGCGTATCGCGCGGCGGTGGGGCCTCGGCCGAGCGGTCGATGATCTTGTCGAGCTCGCCACGGTCGAGCCAGACGCCGCGACATTTCGGGCAATAGTCGATCTCGACCCCCGTGCGCTCGGCGATAACCAGCTCGGTTCCGTCAATCGGGCATTGCATCGGCATCCTCCTGTCTGTTGCCCTGAACAGGTGGGAGCCGGAGGACGGTTTGGCAAGCCCCTGCGTCAGCGGATCACATGCACCGCGCAGGCGGCGTGACGCACGACCTTGGCCGCGGTGGAGCCGAGCAGAAGATCCTGCATTCCCGGACGGTGGCTCGCGATCACGATGCAATCGGGGCTATGGCTCTCGGCCCAGTCGAGGATTGTGCGCCCCGAATGCCCCGCGACCACGTGGGCGCTGGCATCCGGCTGCTCGGCGGCGAGCTCGGCGAGGCGCGTCTCGATATTCTTGCGCGTCTCGTTCTGGTAGCCTGCGGGCAGGTAAGACGCGGCGTAGGCGGGCACCTGTTCGATCACGTGCAGAAGGCTGATATGGCCCCCACCGCCTGCCAGCAGGCGCGCGATGGCGAGGGCACCGGCGCTGTCGCGCTCGGTATCGAAGGAAACGGGCACCAGAACGTGCGAATACATGGCGTGGTCCTTTCGCGTTGATCTGTCACAGTTTCGCGCGAATGACGGGCTGCCGCATTGATCCAGATCACGTGCCGCGCGCGCTCACTCCTGCGCCGCGCGCATCTGTTCAGCGATCTGCGCTGCCCATTCGCCGATGATCGGCAGGAACTCGATCTGGCTGAGCGACCAGACGAGCACCGACAGGAGCACCGTCGCGCCCAGCACGGTGCCCAGCCCCACGGCAAGTCCCCGCGCGAAATTGAAGGCGAGCAGGCGCGGCAGGTTGTTGTGGATGCGCACGAATCGGTGGCTGTTGAGGCGCGCCACTTCGGTGCGCAGGGCATGGACCTCGCGTGCGAGGTCGTCGGTATCCGGTCGCTGCCCGCTCATTACAGGACGGTCGCCACGTCGTACATAACCGGCTCGAATCCCTTGCACAGCTCGTTGATACGGCGGTTGCGCGCGCGCATCTCGTCGCCGCGCAGCATGGCCTGAAAATCCTCGCGGGCGCGCCATTGGGAATAGTTTGCGATGCGGGTCTGCGCATCGTTCACGTGCAGCGCCGCGGCGACGAAGCCGGGCTGTTTCGAGATCACCTCGCGATAGGCGGAGGTGAGCAGGTCGAGTACATCCTGGCATGTGCCGGGCGTGACCTCGAAGGTGGTGAGCACGGTCTGGTGTGTGTTGTCCGGGCTGATGGTGAGCATGACGCTGTCCTCCTGCGGAATGGGTAGCACGACCCGGCGCGCCGGTAAATTCTGTGCCGGTCTTAACGCTCGGTTTACTCTTTTTGGGGACGGTCAAGGCGGAGGTAACCATGACCGGACGCCTGCTGCTCTTTCTCGCGTTGCTGCCCTGGCTTTCCACGGCGGTGCTTGGCGGGGCCTGGCCGCGCGCCGAGGGCGAGGGGTTTCTTGCGGTATCGGGGACGGTCGAGGGGCCCGACGAATTCGGTCTCTACAGCCAGAGCTTCAGCCTCTTTGCCGAATACGGGGCGACCGAACGTTTTACTTTCGGGGTCGATCTCGGGGGTGACGCGGGGCGGATGTCCAAGGCGATCGCGTTCCTGCGCTGGCCGCTCGGACGGTCTGAGCACCAGCTGAGTCTGGCGCTCGAAATCGGGGCTGGCCAGGTGGATCAGGAACCCGCCCTGCGCCCCGCTTTCTCGGTCGGGCGCGGCATTTCCCTAGGTGAGCGCCACGGCTGGTTCAATGCCGATACCCGCGCGATCCTCTTCGAGGGTGGCACGACGGCCTATGAGACCGATCTTACCGCCGGGCTGTCGCTCGGTGCGCGCGTCAAGGCGCTGGTGCAGCTTCAGGCCGGGGTGCCGGCAGAGGGGCGCGACTACCTGCGTCTCGCGCCCTCTCTCGTCTACGAGACACGGCCCGGTACGCACCTGGAGCTTGGCGTGACCGAGCCGATATCGGGCGGCGGCGAGCGGGGATTCAAGCTCGGCCTTTGGCACAAGTTCTGAGTGCTCAGAGCGCGTCATCGATCCGCGCCCGCAGGATCACCTTGCCGGACACCGATTGCGGCCAGTGCAGGTTGATCCGGTCCTTCTCCGGCCCCTGCCGCGCCTTGAACGACGGGCTGGTATGCACCACATCGCCGGCGCTGTCGCGCAGCGCCCCCTCGGGCAGCACCGATTCGACCGTCTGCGCCCATGCTCCGAAGGGCAGCCGCGGTGCCGGTGTCACCACCCATGTCGCCGCAGCGCTCTCCTCGACATGCTCCATCACCAGAGGGCTCTCGGCGTGGATATCCACGTTGTGGAAACTGTTCTCGGCAAAGGTGATGTTGCGCACGCGGTCATAGTCGAAATCGGCAAAGCTCGTGTCCACGCTCTCCACCCGGTCGATCGACCCGATGGCGCGGAACGTGTTGCCGGTCACCGTCATGCCGTTGAGGAAATGCCCCGGCCCGTGCGGCTTGACGGTGATGTAGGTGAACCACGGTGCCATGTCGCTGGCGAGGAACACGTTGCCGGTGATGCTCAGCGCGCTGAACGAGAATTCGCTGCCGAAATCGGGGGCCTGATCGTGCTCGTTGCCCCATTCGATGAAGCAGTTGTCGATATAGTTGCCGTTGATCGTGCCGCGATTGTTGGTGCGGGTCAGCACCCAGCCCGCGCTGCGCACGCCGCCCGAGGCGGAATCGCCCTGGAACACGTGGTTGCCGCTGATGAGCGAGCTCGACCCGGCCATCACCGCGAAATGCCGGAAGAATGTGGCGCGGTTGTCGCGCACCTTGAGGTCGTTGGCATTGGCGTTGAAGCCGATGGTGTGGCGCTCGCTCACCAGAAGCGGGGCCTCGTCCGAGAGGAACTGGCAGCGGTCGATCATCATGCCCTGGTCGCCCTCGCCATGGCTGGTGATACCGCGATCCTTGGGCCGCGTGACGAAACAGTCGCGGAAATGGTTGGCCGAGCCCTGCGGCGGCAGCAGGACCCCGCTGCAATCGCCCGCGCACTGGAAATCCACCTCAGAGAACACCATGCGCGACACGTCCTGGAAGCCGCTGAAATCCAGCATGTACTTGAACCGGCGGAAGGTGAATACCTGCGTCCCTGCGGCGTCGAACAGCGGCTGACTGATCGTCAGCCGCCCCGCCGCAACGTTGCGCGCCGTGACATAGACCTCGCGCCCCACGCCACCCCCCTCGACCAGCGCGCCAACCGGAACATTGGCCACGTTGACCACGCCGGTCAGTTCCTTGACGGCGGTCTCGGGGCTGTAGGTGGCCTGCGAGGTCACCACCTCGGTGTCGAAGGCGGGCGTCGGAAAGACCGAGAATTGCCCGTTCTGGATCACGTGGCGCTGGTTGTAGGTGGTGCGGTTGCCCACCGCGGCCTGCATGTCCACCGGCGCGCGCAGCGCGATCTTGCGCCCCGCGAGATCGAGCGTCACGTGACCGGCGTTGTTCAGAAGCGCCTGGTACGCCTTCTTGAAGGCCAGTTCGCTGTCGCCGAAGGCGTTGATATAGGCGGGCAGGTCGTAGTTCCTGGTGAGCGCGAGGATCGCCTCGTCGGGCATCAGCAGCGTCCCCTCGAAGCGGATGCGGCTCTGGATCGTGGTGCTCTGACCCAGGAAATAGATGCCGGCGGGCACGATGATCTCTCGGCCCCCCGCCGCGG
>Ga0102926_1000600_pt1 | contig 21189 bp, 24 predicted proteins | sample SalPonR1_A_D2_MG_FD_78173 | JGI IMG/M metagenome (GOLD analysis project Ga0102926, IMG submission 78173) | Salt pond soil microbial communities from South San Francisco under conditions of wetland restoration - Salt Pond MetaG R1_A_D2_MG | ecosystem: Environmental > Aquatic > Marine > Intertidal...
GACCCGAAGGCCAGCCGCGCACAGGCGCGCGCCACGTTTTCGGCCCCCCTGAGCCCCAGCGCCGTTTCGATCAGCCCCACCACCGGCAGCCCGCATTGTTGCGTCAGCGTTGCGCAGGTCTCGGGGTCTTCGGCTTTGGGCAGGATCAGCCCATCAATCGCCAGCCCGATCATCGCCGCCGCATCATCGCTGAAAAACGCACTGTCGGCGGCGTTGATGCGCACCAGCACCGGCACACCCCCCGCCTTGCGCGCGGGCAGGGCGCGCAGCCCCTCGCGCGCCGTTTGCTTGTCGTCCTCGCCGACGGCATCCTCCAGATCGAGGATCACCGCATCCGCCCCTGCGCCAAGTGCCTTCTCGAAGCGGTCAAGCCGGGTGGCAGGCAGGAACAGGGGCAGGGCGATCTGGCTCAGGGGCATATGGTCTGGGGCCTTCGGGCTGGTGATGTCAGGTCACGGCAAGCGGCGCCAAGAGGGCGCGCATCTGTTCGGGCAGGGCGACCGGGCGGCTGGTCTCGCGGTCGACATAGACATGGACGAAGCGCCCCTGCGCAGCCGCGCTTTCGCTTTCGGTGCGAAACACCGCCAGTTCATAGGTGACGCTGCTGCGCCCCAGCCGCGCGATGCGCAACCCCACCTCGATCGCCTCGGGAAAGGCGATCGGGCTGAAATAGGTGCATTCGCTCTGCGCCACCAATCCGGTGACCGTACTGCGCCGTATGTCGAGCACGCCGCCACGGATCAGGTATTCGTTCACCGCCGTGTCGAAAAAGGAATAATAGGCCACGTTATTGACGTGCAGATAGGCGTCATTGTCCATCCAGCGGGTGCTGATCGGGCAGAAATGCGCGAAATCGTCACGATGCAGCGGTGTCGGGCGCTCTGTCATGCGGGGCTCCGTTGCGTCAATCGTCCGGTATCGTTCAACAGCAGCACGTATCGCGCGCACTTGTCCAGTGCGTTGCTTGTCATGCGCCTAGGACTCGGGCGGATTCAACCCCGGCACGGGGCCGTAATCGCGCTCTTCGCCCACGAAAACCGGACCGGGTGCGGGGAACGAGACAGGCCCGTTCGGGCTGTCGACGCTCACGCGGCGCAGATGCGGATGCTGCGACAGCCCCGCCATGTCGTTGACCGAGGCCAGCGCGATCTTGGCCTCGGACAACAGCGCGATGGCCGTGTCGGCGTCCACCCGTGCAAAGGCCTCGGCGACGATGGCGTCGGTTTCGTCGCGGTTCTTCACGCGCGCCACGTTGGTCGCGAAACGCGGATCGGTGCCCAGCGACGCATCACCGATGAAATCGGCGCAAAGCTTGACCCATTCCCGGTCGCTCTGGATCGAGATCAGCACCGGCGCGCCGGTCTTGGGCTGAAAGACGCCGTAAGGCGCGATCGAGGGATGAGCCAGCCCGATGCGCCTGGGGCTGTTACCGCCCTCGTGATTGAGCAGCGGAACCGTCAGCCAATCGGCCATCACATCGAACATCGACACCGAGATACGCGCGCCCTTGCCGGTGGTCCCGCGCCGGATCAACGCCTCGAGGATCGCCGAATAGGCGGTCGCCCCTGTGGCGATATCGACCAGCGACACCCCCACGCGCGCCGGTTCCGACGGCCCCCCCGTGATCGAACAAAGCCCGCTTTCCGCCTGGATCAGCAGATCATAAGCCTTGCGATCCGCCAGCGGCCCCTCCTCGCCATAGCCGCTGATCGAACAGGTTATCAGGCGCGGGTCGCGTTCATGCAGCGATGCGATCCCGAATCCCAGCCGTTCCAGCGCGCCGGGCTTGAGGTTCTGGATCACCACATCCGCCGTTTCCAGCATTTCCGACAGCGCCGCCTTGCCGGCCTCGGATGCAAGGTCCAGCGTCACGCTTTCCTTGCCGCGATTGAGCCAGACGAAATAGCTTGATTGCCCGGCGGCAACGTCATCGTAACCGCGTGCGAAATCGCCCTCGGGGCGTTCGATCTTGCGCACATGCGCGCCCGCATCCGCCAGCCGCGCCGAAGCAAAAGGCGCCGCGACCGCCTGCTCGATGGCGACCACTTCCAATCCCTCCAGCGCCCGCATCAGAACGACCTCGGCAGGTCAAGCAGATGCTCGGCCACATAGCTCAGGATCAGGTTGGTCGAGATCGGCGCCACCTGGTAAAGCCGGGTTTCGCGGAACTTGCGCTCGATATCGTATTCACAAGCAAAGCCGAACCCGCCATGGAACTGGATACAGGCATTGGCCGCTTCCCAACTGGCCTTGGCGGCCAGGTATTTCGACATGTTCGCCTCGGCACCGCAGGGTTGCCCGGCATCGTAAAGCGCACAGGCCTTGTAGCGCATGAGGTTCGCCGCCTCGATCTCGATATAGGCTTCGGCGATGGGAAACTGCACGCCCTGGTTCTGTCCGATGGGGCGGCCAAAGACCTGCCTTTCGCGCACGTAATCCGTGACCTTGTCGGTGAACCAGTAACCGTCGCCGATACATTCCGCCGCAATCAGCGCGCGTTCGGCATTGAGGCCCGTCATGATGTATTTGAACCCCTTTCCCTCCTCGCCAATCAGGTTCTCCTCGGGGATTTCCAGGTTGTCGAAAAACAGCTCGTTGGTCTCGTGGTTGACCATGTTCGGGATCGGCTTCACATCCATCCCGCCTTGCATCGCCTCCTTGATATCGACCAGAAAGATCGACAGCCCCTCGGACTTCTTCTTGACCTCGGATAGCGGCGTGGTGCGCGCCAACAGGATCATCAGGTCCGAATGCTGCACCCGGCTGATCCAGACTTTCTGGCCGTTCACCACGTAGCGGTCGCCTTGTTTGACAGCGGTGGTCTTTAATTGCGTCGTGTCGGTGCCGGTGGTGGGTTCGGTCACGCCCATGGATTGCAGGCGCAACTCGCCATTCGCAAGCTTGGGCAAGATGCGCTCGCGCTGTTCCTCCGAGCCATGCCGGACCAGCGTGGTCATGTTGTACATCTGCCCGTGGCAGGCACCCGAATTGCCGCCCGCGCGGTTGATCTCTTCCATGATGACGCTGGCCTCGGTCAGGCCAAGCCCCGACCCGCCATAGGCCTCCGGGATCAGCGCCGCCATCCAGCCCTCGCGTGTCAGCGCCTCGACGAATTCATCGGGGTAGCCGCGCTCTTCATCGACCTTGCGGTGGTATTCCGCCGGGAACTGAGCACAAAGGGCGCGGACACCCTCGCGGATATCCTGATAATCGTCACTGAGGAAATTCATGCATGTCTCGCGTGGTTTAAGCTGCGCCCACGAGATAACCGCACCGCGACCCATTGTGCAAATATGGGTTTGCGATGCGCGATATAGGCTGGCGCTATGGGCGCTGACACAGGGCGACCCTCAGGCTGGCTGAAAAATCCGCACCGACATCGGCTGCGATAACAGCCAGGCGCCATTCTCGCGCGTCGCGTGGCGCTCAAAGGCCCGCCGCAGCGCGTCGGCATTCGCCTCGATCAACGCCGCGCGACCGGGATCGACCGCGATCAGGCTGTCGCAGAAACCCTGAAACCCGCTGTAACGCTCGACGCGGGGGAAATCATAGGCCGTGACCTCTCGCAGCGCGCCGGTTGCGTCCATCGCCGCCTGCGCGGCGTTGCGGATTTCGGTCTCGTCATCGACCACGGCAAGCACCTGGCTCAGCGCCCCGCTTGCCCTTGGCTCGATGACCACAAGCCGCCCGTCACCGCGCAAGACCCGCGCCGCCTCGCTCAGCGCGCGCGCCATTTCGGGCATCGCCACATGATGCAGCGCATTCACGCAGATCGCCGCATCGAAACTGCCGTCGGCGTAAGGCATCGCCTCGGCAGGGGCCCGGTCGATCATGTCCACGCCCTCGGGCGCACAGGGATCAAGCCCGTGCCACTCGGCCCCCGCCGCTCGCAGACGTGACGCCAGCTTCCCCTTGCCACAGCCGATATCCAGAACCGAGCGTCCCGACAAAGGCGCCAGTTCCTCGAGAATGACATCCAATGCGTCGCGCTGCGGCGTTGTCTTGTTCTCCACACTGTCACCTTGCTTTGCGTGTGGGGCCGCCCATGGGCACCCTGATGGCGCAGCTTAAAGCCAATTCGCCCTGGCGTTTCAAGAGACCCGTCCGGCCCCCGCCTGCGGCACGATGCGCGGTAATGCAAATTCGCCGTTTCATTTCCCCGGCCTTTCGCGTTTAAATACCGCCGGATTCACAAGAGGTCAGACCATGCGCCCCGTCTTCGTCAACATCCGCTGCAAACCGGGCAGTTCCTACCACGTGGCCGAGGAAATCGCCCTGCGCGAAATCCACTCCGAACTTTACTCGACATCGGGGCCGTTCGACCTTCTGCTCAAGCTCTACATCCCCGATGGCGAGGACGTGGGCAAATATATCAACGATCACCTGCTCGATATTCAGGGGATCGAACGCACGGAAACGACGCTGACATTCAAGGCGTTCTAAAGCCGTTACCAAGAACAACAACTGGGAGAGACTTATGAAACTCACGACATTCGTGGCCGCGGCCTGCATCGCGGCGCTGGGCGGCGCGGCATCCGCCGACGAGGGCGCGCTCAAGGTCGGCATGATCACCACCCTTTCGGGCGGCGGTGCCGGGCTTGGCATCGACACGCGTGATGGCTTCCTTCTGGCGGCCAAGCTGGCGGGCGGCGACGCGCTCGACATCGTGGTCGAGGACGATCAGCGCAAACCCGATATCGCCGTGCAACTGGCCGACAAGATGATCCAGTCCGAAAAGGTCGATATCCTGACCGGCATCGTCTGGTCGAACCTGGCGATGGCCGTGGTGCCGGCCGCCACGGCTCAGGGCAAGTTCTACCTTTCGACCAACGCCGCACCCTCGGCGCTGGCGGGCAAGGGCTGCCATCAGAATTACTTTTCGGTCTCCTACCAGAACGACAACCTGCACGAGGCCGCGGGCGCCTATGTCAAGGATGCGGGCTATTCCAACCCCTTCATCCTCGCGCCGAACTACCCTGCCGGACAGGACAGCCTGACCGGCTTCAAGCGGCTCTATGGCGGCGACCTCGCAGGCGAGGTCTATACCAAACTCGGCCAGACCGATTACGCCGCCGAGATCGCCCAGATCCGTGCCTCGGACGCCGACAGCATCTTTTTCTTCCTGCCCGGCGGGATGGGGATTTCCTTCCTCAAGCAATATGCCGACAGCGGGCTTGACCTGCCGGTGGTCGGCCCGGCCTTCAGCTTCGATCAGGGCATTCTTCAGGCGGTCGGCGATGCGGCCATGGGCGTGATCAACACGAGCCAGTGGAACAAGGATATCGACAACCCCGCCAATGCGCGCTTCGTCGAAGAGTTCCAGGCCGAATATGGTCGCCTGCCTTCGCTTTATGCCGCGCAGGGCTATGACACGGCGAACCTGTTGCTTTCGGCCATGGACGCCGCCGATATCTCGGATGCCGATGCGTTCCGCGCGGCGCTGAAATCGGCCGATTTCGACAGCGTGCGCGGCGATTTCGCCTTCGCCCCGAACAATCACCCGATTCAGGACATCTATGTCCGCGAAGTGATCAAGGAAGGCGATGTCTACACCAACAAGATCGTCGGTGTTGCGCTCGAGGATCACGCCAACGTCTATGTGGACGAATGCAACATGTAAGACCAACCGGGCGGGCGCCTTGCGTGCCCGCCCGATAGTCCGGGGCGCCCCATTTAGTGACACCGCTGCTTTTCATCGAACAGGTCCTCAACGGGCTTCAGTTCGGGGTCATGCTTTTTCTCATGGCCGCGGGGCTGACGCTCGTGTTCGGGGTGATGGGGCTGATCAACCTCGCCCATGGCTCGCTTTACATGATCGGGGCCTTCGCCGCCGCCGCCGTGGCGGGCTGGAGCGGGTCGTTCCTTCTGGCGCTGGTGGCCGCGCTGGCGGCCTCGGCCGCCGCCGGGGCGATCGTGGAACTCACCGTGATCCGAAGGCTATATGACCGCGACCATCTCGATCAGGTGCTCGCCACCTTCGCGCTGATCCTGATCTTTTCAGAAGGCACGCGCTGGCTGTTCGGGTCTTTCCCTCTGTTTCTCGACATTCCCGACTGGCTCTCGGGGCCGGTGACACTGCCGGGGGGCATCGAATATCCGCTTTACCGCCTTGCGATCATCGCCGTCGGGCTCAGCATCGCCGCCGGGCTCTTCTGGCTGATATCGCGCACGCGCCTCGGCATCCGCATCCGCGCCGGTGAATCCGACCGCGAGATGATCGCTGCGCTCGGGGTCGACATCTCGCGCCTCTACACCATCGTTTTCGCGCTGGGCGCCGCGCTTGCGGGTTTGGCCGGGGCGATGGTCGGCGCGATCCAGTCGGTGCAGGTCGGTATGGGTGAACCCGTTCTGATCCTCGCCTTCGTGGTGATCGTGATCGGCGGCATCGGCTCGATCAAGGGCGCGCTGATCGGCGCGTTGCTGGTCGGGCTGACAGATACGCTGGGGGGGCTTCTTCTGCCCGAGGCGTTCAAGCTCTTCATGGAAACCTCGGATGCCACCGCCACCGGCTCGGCGCTGGCTTCGATGCTGATCTACATCCTGATGGCGGTGGTGCTGGTCTGGCGGCCGCGCGGCCTGTTCGGAGGTGCGACATGAGCCGCGAACGCATGGTCAACGCCGCATTGCTGGCGCTGCTTCTCGGGGTGCCGCTCTGGGCCTGGGCGACGGACGAGCCCTTTACCATCACCCTCGCCACCCGCGTCGCGATCCTCGCGCTGGCGGGTGTCGGGCTTAATATCGCGCTCGGACTTGGCGGGCTTGTCAGCCTTGGCCATGCGGCGTTCTTCGGGGTCGGCGGCTATGCGATGGGCATCCTCGCCAGCCACGCCCAAAGCTACACGCCCCTGATGGAAAGCCCCTTTCTTCTTGAGGGCACCAAATCCATGCCGGTGATCTGGCTGGTGGCGCTCCTCGCCTCGGCGCTGGCGGCGCTGGTGATCGGGGCGCTCAGCCTGCGCACCTCGGGCGTCTATTTCATCATGATCACACTGGCCTTCGGACAGATGCTCTATTTCTTCTCGATCTCCTGGCCCGCCTATGGCGGCGAGGACGGGCTGTCGATCTATGTGCGCAACGGCTTTCCCGGCCTCAACACGCTGGACCCGATCCAGTTCTTCGCGCTCTGCTTTGGCTGCCTTGCCGCGGCGCTCTGGTTCAACGCGCGCCTTGTTCGCTCACCCTTCGGCCTTGCGCTCAACGCCGCGCGCCAAAGCCCCGAACGGGTCGAAACCGTGGGCCTTGGCACCTTTCGCCTGCGCCTCGTGGCCTTTGTCATCTCGGGCGCGATCACCGGGCTCGCGGGCGCGCTCTTTGCCGATCTCAACCGCTTCGTGAGCCCCAGTATGTTCTCCTGGCAGATGAGCGGCGAAATCATGGTCTTCGTGATCCTCGGCGGAGTCGGGCGGCTTTACGGGCCGGTGGCGGGGGCGGCGCTCTTCATCACGCTCGAACATGTGCTGGGCGGAATCAGCCCGTTCTGGCATGTCTGGCTCGGCTTTCTCCTTCTTCTGGTCGTGCTCTTCGCACGGGGTGGCGTCGTCGGGCTTCTGGCGGGCAGGCGGGTGGCGCATGACTGATCCCATTCTTACCACCAAGGGGTTAAGCAAATCCTTCGGCGCCGTGCGCGCCTGCGATGACGTCAGCCTCGATCTGCGCCCCGGCGAGATACACGCGGTGATCGGCCCCAACGGCGCGGGCAAATCCACCCTGATCGCCCAGATCTGCGGCGCCCTCAAACCCGATGCCGGCCACGTCAGCTTCGCCGGGCGCGACGTGACGCATTTGCCCACCCGCGCCCGCGCCCGTCTCGGCCTGGCCCGCACCTTCCAGGTGTCCGCCCTGGCGATGGAGGACACGGTGTTGCAAAACGCGACCCTCGGCGCGCTTGGCGCCAAGGGCTCGCGCGCCGGGCTGCCCGCCCTTCTGGGCGATGCGCTGGCGCCGGGACATCTGCGCGATACCGCCATGGCCGCGCTTGACCGCGTGGGCCTCGCCGATCACGCCGCCAGTGTCACCTCGGCCCTCTCGCATGGACAGCGCCGCCAGCTCGAAGTCGCCGTGGCCCTCACCCTGCGCCCCCGCGCCTTCATCATGGACGAACCGATGGCGGGGATGGGAACCGAAGGCTCGCAACGCATGACCGCCTTCCTCGACGGGCTGCGCGACGAAGCGCCGATCCTGCTGGTGGAACATGACATGGACGCGGTTTTCGCTCTCGCCGACCGGCTCAGCGTCCTTGTCTATGGCCGTATCATCGCCACCGGCAGCGTCGACGAGATCCGTGCCAATGCCAAGGTGCGCAAAGCCTATCTGGGAGAGGACGCATGACTCCCTGCGACACCACCCGGCCTTTCCCCTGGGACGCCTCCGGCGGGAGTATTTGGGGCAAGATGAATGGGACAGGTGCTTCATCTGGCCGGAAATACCTCGGGGGAGTCGCCGCTTGCGGCGACGGGGGCAGCGCCCCCGCAAGGTGCCTGCCATGAGCTTGCTGGAACTCGACAATATCACCGCCTTCTACGGTGCGACGCAGGCACTCTTTGGCGTGTCGCTCGATCTCGCAGAGGGCGAGGTGATGGCCCTGATGGGGCGCAACGGCATGGGCAAGTCCACCACCATCAAGGCCATTTGCCGGATGCTGCCGGTGCGCTCGGGCGCGATCCGTTTTGATGGCGCCGACATCACTGCGTTGCCATCTTATCGGGCGGCGCGGATGGGGCTGGGGCTGGTGCCCGAGGGACGGCGTTGTTTCGCCAATCTGAGCGTGCATGAGAACCTGATCGCCGCCGCGCGCGCCGGCCATTGGGATGTCGCCCGCGTTACCGGCCTCTTTCCCCGCCTCGCCGAGCGGCGCGACCAGGGCGCGGCCACGCTTTCGGGGGGCGAGCAGCAGATGCTTGCGATCGGGCGCGCCCTGATGACCAATCCGCGGCTCCTTATTCTCGATGAGGCCACCGAGGGATTGGCGCCGATCGTGCGTCAGGAAATCTGGTCGGCGATCGCCCGGCTCAAATCCGAGACCGGCCTCGCGATCCTCCTCGTCGACAAGTCGCTGGCCGAACTGCGCGGCATCGCCGACCGCGCCGTGATCCTGCAACGCGGCGAGTCGGTCTGGTCGGGCGCGTTCAGCGCGCTGGACGATGCGGTGACGACCCGGTTGATCGGGGTCTGATCGCGCGGATTTTGCCAGTTTGTACAAACCTTCCGGCGCGCAGGCCGTTTTGCGTACAAAACCAACGTACAAACCGGACGAATCGTACGAAATCTCAGTCCCCGGCAGCCAGCAGCACGATGTCACCGTCCCAGACCTGCCTGAGCCGCTCGGCCGCCTGCCAGGACCGCAGCCCCGAACGGCAGCACATCACCGCCCGCTGGCCGGTTGCGGGGCGCGGGCCTGCGGGTGTTCCGAAGGCTTCGACCGGCAGGCGGCGCGCATCTTCGCGGATCAGCTCCGCTTCGCCGTGATCCCGAAGGTCAACAATGAAATCATGGGCTTGCAGGGCGTTTGGCGCGATGAACCCCGGCTGCCATTTCGGTTCCGGTGCGCTATCGAAGCGAAACCCGCCAAAGCGCATGCCCCCGGCATCACAGCTCACCAGCCGCCCCAGCGGGCTTGGCTGCAACCCGGTCAAAACCGCCAGCGCCATCTGCGCCTGAAGGCCCCCCAACAGCCCCACGACCGGGCCGAGCACGCCATCCTCGGCGCAATTGCCCAGCCTTTCCGGTAAATCCGGGAAGATCGCCCGCAAACTTGGCGCACCGCCACAAAAACCGCCTGCATATCCAGCCATCTGCGTGACGGATGCGCTGATCAAGGGTAAGTTCAGGGTCATACAGTGATCCGAAAGGATATAGCTGACCGCGAAACTGTCCGCACAATCGAGCACAAGGTTAACACCATCGCAGAGACCGGGGGCCGTTTCAGGGTCGAGCGCGGCTTGATGCGGTTCGGTCCGGCACGCCGGATTGAGCGCACGCATTGCATCCATGGCGGCTACCACCTTGGGTCGGCCAAGATCTTCGGTGCGAAAAATCGTTTGCCTGTGGAGGTTTGTCTCGTCCACGCAATCGGGATCGACAAGCCGGATCGACCCGACGCCTGCCCCCGCAAGATACTGAAGCACCGGCGCGGCCAATCCGCCCGCGCCCACCACCAGTATCCGCGCGGCCTCTAAACTTTTCTGCCCCTGCGCGCCGAAACCGGGCACCGCGATCTGGCGTGCATAGCGGCTCATCGCGTCGCCTCGAGCCAGGCTTTCACCCGCGCTTCGGGGTCGTCGTTCCAGGTGATATCGGTCACGACCGAGACGATATCGGCCCCCGCATCCAGCGCCCCTTGTGCCCGCTCGACCGTCATGCCGCCAATCGCCACAAGCGGCGTTTGGCCGATCAAGCCCTTCCATTCGCTCAGTTTTTCCAGCCCCTGCTGGTGCCATTTCATTTTCTTGAGCTTGGTGGGGTAGACCGGGCCGAGAGCGACGTAGTCGGGCGTGAGGCGCAAGGCGCGCTCCAGCTCGTCGTGGTCATGGGTGCTGATCCCCAGACGTATTCCGGCACGGCGAATCGCCGGAATGTCGGCATCGTCCAGATCCTCTTGGCCCAGATGCACCCAGTCACATCCTGCATCAATCGCGCTGCGCCAATAATCGTTCAGGATCAATGTGGTATCGTATTTCTGGCAGATTGCCCGCGCTTCTGTGACCGCATGCCGCAAGTCAGGTTCGGGCATGTCCTTGATGCGCAATTGCACCAGCTTCACGCCCAAGGGCAAGATCCGTTCGAGCCATTCCACGCTGTCGAAAATCGGATAGAAACGATCCAGTTTCATGTCAGAAAAGCCTTTCCGATCAATGGGGTGGAGGGTGCGGCCATGTCGCGCGGCTCCATCGGGTCCGCCTCGAAAGCCAGCCGCCCGGCCTTGACGCCAAGGGCGAAACCCTCGGCCATAGCCGCCGGATCGCCCGCCTTGGCGACGGCGGTGTTCAACAGCACCGCATCGAACCCCATTTCCATCGCCATAGCCGCCTGACCCGGCAGGCCAAGCCCGGCATCCACGACCATCGGGATATCGGGAAACTGCGCTCTGAGTGTGCGCAGCCCGTAGATATTCGTCAGGCCCAAACCGGTCCCGATCGGCGCACCCCAGGGCATCAGCACCTTGCACCCGGCTTCGAGCAGTCGATCACCCAGAACCACATCCTCAGTGGTATAGGGAAAGACCTCAAACCCGTCTTCGGTCAGGATCCGGGCCGCTTCGACAAGCCCGAACGGGTCGGGCTGCAGGGTATCGGCATGGCCGATGACTTCCAGCTTTATCCATTTGGTATCAAAGAGCTCGCGCGCCATATGCGCAGTCGTCACCGCCTCGCGTACCGAATGGCACCCGGCGGTATTGGGTAACACACTGACGCCAAGCTGGCGCACCAGATCCCAGAATGCTTCCCCGGCGCGCGCCCCTCCGGCTTCACGCCTCACAGATACTGTGGCGATCCCCGCGCCCGAGCGCCGGAATGCCTGTTCGAGGATTGCGGGCGAGGGATATTGAGCCGTGCCCAGCATCAGGCGCGATGCGACCTCGGTGCCGTAGAATTCAGGCATGGTTCAACCTCCCTGCCGTGGCGCGACAATCTCGAGCCGGTCCCCCGGTTGCAGGACCACCGAGGCGCGCCCGCCTGCGGGCACGAATTCCTCGTTCACCGCAGTCGCCACCTTGGCCTCGCCATAGCCGAGTTCTGCCAGCGCGGCGTTCAGGTCGGATGCGGTGACCTCCTGGGGTTCACCGTTTACGTTGATCTTCATCCATCATCTCCGGTGTTTTGCCCTCCAGCAGCAGTTCGCCCACCATCCGCGCAAGCGCGGGCGACAGAAGAAAACCGTGCCGGAACAGGCCGTTGACATAGATCGTTCCGCCGCGTCGCCGAATGCGGGGCAGGTTGTCGGCAAAGGCGGGGCGGGCATCGACGCCGATCTCGAGGATCTCGGCTTCGCCAAAGGCGGGGTGCAGCGCATAGGCCGCGTTAAAGAGCTCCGTCACCGAGCGCAGGGTCGCGCGGTTGCGCTCGCCGCTTTCGATCTGCGTCGCGCCCAGCATGAACACCCCGTCACCGCGCGGCACGATATAGAGCGGGTAGCGCGGATGAAGCAGGCGCACCGGGCGGTTGAGCACCACATCAGGCGCCCGGAGCACCGCCATTTCACCTTTGACGCCGCGCAGATCTGACAAGACGTCCCGCGCCGCCAGCCCCCGGCAATCGACGGTCAGGCCAGTCGTCGGGGGTGCCGTTTCGACAAAGGTGACACCCGCGGTTTCAAGGCTGTCGCGCAGATGGCCAAGCGCATCGCGTGGCGTGATATGAGCTTCGTTCGCAAAGAACAGCGCCCGGTCAAACCGTCCGTCAAGCTGTGGCTCGATCTCGGCCAGCGCATCACGGATCAGGCTCTGGTGTCCGGTGGTTCGGCGCGCAAAACGGTCAAGCTCGGCGCGGTCGCGCCCAAGGGTCACGACAAGCGAGCCCTCATGTGCCACCTCGACACCGGCGCGCGCCCACCAATCGGCGGCCTCCTGTCCAAGCCGTGTAACGGGCTCCTCGGCGGTTTCGGTCTCGCAGAACGGGGCCAGCATTCCGGCGGCCCACCACGAACAGGCATGCGGGCCGGGCCGCGGGTTTGGGTCGACCACGGTCAGCGCCACGCCGCGCGCCGCCAGTTCGGTCGCGACGCAAAGGCCGACCACGCCAGCGCCCAGGATCGTGACGTGTTCGCTCATGTCCAGACCTCGTGAAAGTGATGAACCGGCCCGTGCCCTGCGCCGATATCCAGCCGGTCGGCATGGGCGATTGCCTCATGCAGCCACAGATGCGCGTGGTGCACGGCGTCTTTCAGCTCCCGGCCCTTGGCAAGCTGCGCGGCGATGGCCGACGAGAGCGAACAGCCGGTGCCATGGGTGTTGCGCGTATGAATCCTTGCCGCCTCGTGCCGGATCATGCCCGCCTTGCTGACCAGAAGATCGGTGCAGACAGCGCCCGCGCCATGCCCGCCCTTCATCAGCACCGCACCCGGACCCAAGGCCAAAAGGGCACGACCCTGCGCTTCGGCGTCGTCGGGGCTGTTGGCTGCTTCCGTGCCCAGAAGGCGCGCGGCCTCGGGCAGGTTCGGCGTCAGGATGGCGGCGCGCGGCAGCAGATCGCGGATCAGCGCGGCGATGGCATCCTCGGCCAGCAGAGGATCTCCCGATTTGGCCACCATGACGGGGTCCAGCACGATGGGTCCCTGATATCCCGATAGCGCCGCCGCGACTGTTTCGACGATGTCCGCCGTGCCCAACATGCCGATCTTTACGGCTCCCATCGGGATATCGTCCAGAACCGCCCGGATCTGCGCAGCGATCATCGCGTTCGAAACCGGCTCCACCGACAGGACGCCCAGGGTATTCTGCGCGGTCAGCCCGGTGATTGCGCTGGCACCATAAACACCGAGCGCCGAAAAGGTCTTGAGATCGGCTTGGATGCCCGCGCCACCTCCGCTGTCGGAACCGGCGATTGTAAGGGCCGTGGGAATAGGGATCATCTGGTTCTCGCTCCTCGCTCGCGTGGCGCGGGAGCGGAGCAGGAGACCGGGGCATTCAGTGCCTTTGAGGGTCCAGGTCCGTTCCCTACGCCGGTACTGACCGGATCAGGTTCGATGGGTTGACTTCGCCTCTCAGCCCTTAAAGTGGGCACCCCAACGGATGTGTTTGACTCTAGTGTCTGTGCGGTACGGGTTCAAGGGACCGTGCGATCACGATCGTCCGCATTGCGCTGCCGGGCGGAATCACCCGGTCATGTGCCGCGCGCGCGCGCCGCGTTCGATTGCCGCGGCATGCAGGCGGTCGATATCCAGCTCGTAACGGATTTCCTCAAGTAGCCGCAGTTCAGTGTCAGGCAGAACCCCATCTGCGGCGGCCACGTCGCAGGCCAGCGCATAGGCGGTCTCGAACAGGCGCTCTGGAAGGTTATCGCGGATCAGGCCGAACAGGGCGTCAAGCCCATCCTCGACGCTGAAGAGGTCGAACACCGTCTGAGCCATGACGTTCATGCGGTCCAGATCATAGCTGGCGAAGATTGGAAGATTGTTCACCGCGGCCTCGATCTTGACCAGTTCGGCGGTGCGGATGTTCTCATCCGAGGCCGACACCGCGATCATCACCGCCACAAGACAGTCCTGCGGCGTCAGCGGGTGGGGGATCTGATCATTCATCTGTCGGCCTTTCAAGGAAGCATGTTGCAAGCGCAGAATATTGACTGTGCCTGCCCTCGGCAATAGGAAGCGAACGAGCCGGTGCGCGCCCCTGTGCGCGGGAACATACAGGAACCTGGATAATGTCTGAGATACGTGACGCAGCGATGAGTTCGAAAGCATGGCCTTTTGAAGAAGCGCGCCGCGTGCTCAAACGCTATGAAAAGGCCCCGCCCGAGAAGGGGTATGTCCTGTTTCAGACTGGCTATGGCCCCTCGGGCCTGCCTCATATCGGCACCTTCGGAGAGGTGGCCCGTACCACTATGGTGCGCCGTGCCTTCGAGACGATGAGCGATATTCCCACCAAGCTCCTGTGTTTCTCGGATGACATGGACGGGCTGCGCAAGGTGCCGGGAAACGTGCCCAACCAGGAGCAGATGAAAGAAGATCTGAACCTGCCCCTGACCAAGGTGCGTGATCCTTTCGGCACACATGAGGGCTTTGCCCAGCATAACAATGCCCGCCTGCGCGCGTTCCTCGACAGCTTCGGCTTCGAATATGAATTTGCCTCGGCGACCGAGTATTACACCTCGGGCCGCTTTGACGAGATGCTACTGGTGGCGCTGGAGCGGTTCGACAAGATCATGGAGATCATGCTGCCCACCTTGGGTGATGAGCGCAAGCAGACCTATTCGCCCTTCCTGCCGGTCAGCCCCAAGACCGGCCATGTTTTGCAGGTGCCGACGCTCGAGCGCAATGTCGAGAAGGGCACGATCGTCTATGAGGAACCCGATGGCGAGCGTGTTGAATTGCCGGTGACGGGCGGCAACGTCAAGATGCAGTGGAAGCCCGACTGGGCGCTGCGCTGGGCGGCGCTGGGCGTGGATTACGAGATGTCCGGCAAGGACCTGATCGACAGCGTCAAGCAGTCCACCCGGATCTGCCGCGCGCTGGGCAAGCAGCCTCCCGAGTCGCTGTCCTATGAGCTGTTCAACGACGAGCAGGGGCAGAAGATCTCGAAGTCCAAGGGCAATGGGCTGGGTATGGAGGAATGGCTGCGCTATGCCGCGCCCGAAAGCCTGTCCTACTTCATGTATCAGAAGCCGAAGACCGCCAAGCGCTTGTATTTCGACGTTATTCCCAAGGCGGTGGACGAGTATCACCAGCAATTGCGCGCCTATCCCGATCAGGATCTGACGGCGCAATTGAACAACCCGGTCTATCATATCCACGGTGGTTCGGTGCCCGAAAGCCGCATGGTCGTGCCGTTCTCGATGCTGCTCAACCTCGCCTCCGTGGCGGGTGCCGAGACCAAGGACACGCTTTGGGGATTCATGCGCCGCTATGCGCCCGAGGCCAGCCCCGAGACCCATCCCGATCTGGATGCGGCGGCGGAATTCGCGGTGCGCTATTACAATGATTTCGTCAAACCCGAAAAGACCTATCGCGCGCCCACGGACCTTGAGCGCGAGGCCCTGGAAGAGCTGCGCGACGGGCTCAGGGCATGGGATGGCACGGCCGATCCCGAGGCGCTTCAGGGGCTTGTCTTTGCCTGTGGGCGCGAGCGGTTCGACCCTCTGCGCGATTGGTTCAAGGCGCTTTACGAGGTGCTTCTTGGCGCCAGTCAGGGGCCGCGTTTCGGCGGGTTCATCGCGCTTTACGGCATCGACGAAACCGTGGCGCTGATCGACGAAGCATTGGCGGGCAAGCTGGCGTGATCTGGGTCATTGCCCGCCCGTCGGCAGCTTGCTAGGCTGTCACAAAAGGGAGGCTGGGGCATGAACCGTATCGCACTGATTTCAATGGGTCTTCTTGGGCTGGCCGTGGCCTGTGCCAAGGTACCATCAATGCCTGAACCAGCCGAGGGGCAGGCGCTGTTCAACGAGAACTGCGCGCAATGCCATGGGGTGTCCGGCAAGGGCGATGGCCCTTGGGCCGCCCAGCAAACGCCAGCTCCGTCGGACCTGACGACGCTTGCTCAGGGCGGAGAGTTCCCGCGCGCCCGTGTGCTCAGCGTCATTGACGGCTATGACCGCACCGGCTTGCCGGGGCAGGAGATGCCGGAATTCGGCCTGCTGCTGGAGGGGGAAACCGTGCCGGTGGATGTGGGCGACGGCGTTCTGACGCCGACTCCGCGGCCCTTGGCGGCGCTTCTGGCTTATCTGGAAAGCATTCAGGAATAACAAGGGCTTAAAGGCGGCATATCCCCTTGATCTGCGCGTCTTTCCACGGGATCAGCACGCTGTCGGGCTGGGGCAGATCGGCCGTCGGGAAGGCCCCTTCCAGGAGTGCGCGCAGCCGCGCGGTGCGCGGGGCCTCGGGATCGAGCGTCTGGCAGCAGACATATTCCTCGACGATGCTGGCCTGCTGCTCATACCCGTAATCCAGGAAATCCGCCTTTGTGGCGATATCAAAGAGGTAGGGGTCGTCGCTCAGCCGGTGTTCGCGCATGGCGCGCAGGGGCGAATAGCCGGTGATCTTGCGGTTCTGCCATTGCCAGATATGGGTCATCTCATGGGCGAAGACCATCGCATGAACGAGGCTCATGAACTTTGGGTAGCGGGGCATGAAATTCGTTTCATACCAATCATTTGAGAAGAAAACCCGGTTATGCAGCACCACCGCCGCGGGGGCCACGGTGACGGTGGGCGAGGTGATCTCGGGCACGATCCGCTCGCGGCAGGTGAGGCGCGGGCGGGTGGGGCGCGGATAGCTGATCTTGCCGATCAGGGCGCCGTCAACGATGCGGATGCGGCTGGTATCGAGGCTCTCGCCATGCATCCGCGTGGCGAAGGCGGCCTCGGTCGGCGTCAGGGGACGACCGCAGGACAGAAGGAAGAGCGGAACGAGAAGCCAGAGCCAGCGCATGGCCAGACGTTACCAAGAGATGAACGACCCGCACAGCGAAAACCCGCAGGCCGCCCCGAATCGGCGGCAAAGCGTTGGTTAACAAAGGAAAACCCCCTTCGGTATTGCGGCGGTATCGCGTCGGTATCGCGTCGGTATATGGCGCGGCAAGGGGGCGGATTAACGGGGCGCACGGTGGGTGTGTGTACGGATTGGGGGGTGGTTTGGTACGCAAAGGTGGGCGGGGAATGGGTGGCGGCGTGAACCCCGCCCTACGGCCCGAGACCGACGTGATCGCGTGTGGGTGATGATGGGGTAGGGCGGGGTTCACCCCGCCATATGGGACCGAATGGGTGGTCTGGTGATCGCGTGGCGAGGGCGAAGCGCTTGCGATTTGATATACCTAAGGTGTAATGATCGGAGAATACGCAAGAGTATGGTTAAGAGGTGTGCGGCTTGGCGGGTGATTGGTATAAAACAGCGGTTCTTCTGCTGAGGTTCCTTCTGGATATTGTCGTGGGTTTGTTCTTTTTGGTCCTGATCGGGATCGCAGCGCTGCTGATAGGAAAATTCGTCAAATGGCTGAGCACCTTTGACGTCGTTCCAGCTCCGGTTATAAAAGGCTTAACCTTTCTGGAATATGGTTTGTTCGCGGTAGATGTGGTATGCTTTGCCTTTCTCGTTATGATGGCAGGATACAAGTTGATGGTCGAAATCTGGAAAGAATATCGATGAAGAAGAGTCAGATACGTCGAATCCGGCAGTTACTCGACTCGGAATTTGTATTTGCTCGCGACATGTTTTTTGCGCCAATCAATTTCCTTTTCGACGTGATCCGTGCCTCGGTGACCCGTGCCAATAGCGAGGCGCGGCTGGCCGTGGCTTGGTCTCTCGATGAAGAAGACAACGGCAAGCAGCGCTGAACGCGCCGAACGCAGTTCTGATCAAACGCCAGATATATCGAATCTCAGAGGCGCGCGTATTGGATGGTGGCCCTGCTCATGGACCTCCGGTTGAGGGACGTTATGGCATCTGTTCGTCGCGCAGAACGAAAGGTAGCAGGCTGAAACCCCGTCCTACGCGAGACTAGAGCCCCTCAAACATCCAACTCCTCCACAAACCGTGCGTTCTCGGAGATATACTGGAACCGCAGTTCCGGCTTCTTGCCCATCAACCGCTCGACCAGATCGCCGGTTTCGCCGGGTTCGTCCTCGTCGATGGTGACGCGGATGAGCTTGCGGGTTTTCGGGTCCATGGTGGTCTCTTTCAGGTCCTTGGCGTCCATCTCGCCAAGACCCTTGAAGCGGGAGACGTCGATCTTGCCCTTGCCGCCAAGGCCCTTTTCCATCCAGGCGTCGCGCTCGGCCTGGTCGAGGCAATAGACCCGTTTCGCGCCCTGCGTCAGCCGGTAGAGAGGCGGGCAGGCCAGGTAAAGGTGGCCCGCGTCGATCATCGGGCGCATCTGGGTGAAGAAGAAGGTCATCAGAAGCGAGGCGATATGCGCGCCGTCCACATCGGCGTCGGTCATGATGATGATCTTGTCATAGCGCAGATCGTCGATATTGAAGCGCGTGCCCAGCCCCACCCCAAGAGCCTGGGTAAGGTCGTTGATCTCCTGGTTGGAGCCCAGTTTCGAGCTGGCGGCCCCCAGCACGTTGAGGATCTTGCCGCGCAGGGGCAAGAGCGCCTGGGTCTTGCGGTCGCGCCCCATCTTGGCCGAGCCGCCGGCGCTGTCGCCCTCGACGATGAACAGCTCGGTGCCGTCGCGCACATTGGATGAGCAATCCACCAGCTTGCCGGGCAGGCGCAGTTTCTTGGTCGCGGTCTTGCGCTGGGTTTCCTTTTCCTGGCGGCGGCGCAGGCGTTCCTCGGCCCGCAGCACGAGGAAATCGAGGATCGCGCCCGCGGATTTCGTATCGGCCGCCAGCCAGTTGTCGAAATGGTCGCGCACGGCGTTTTCCACCAGCCGCTGGGCCTCGGTCGTGGCCAGCCGGTCCTTGGTCTGGCCGACGAATTCGGGTTCGCGGATGAAGCAGGAGACAAGCGCGCAGCCGCCTGTCATCAGGTCATCGCGGGTGATGTTGGCGGCCTTCTTGTTGTTCACCAGCTCGCCATAGGCCTTGATGCCCTTGACTATCGCGGCCCAGAACCCGGCCACATGGGTTCCGCCTTCGGGGGTGGGCACGGTGTTGCAATAGCTTTGCAGGAAGCCGTCGCGCGCGGGCGTCCAGTTGATCGCCCATTCGACCTTGCCGGGGGTGCCGAAGCGTTCCTGGAATTCGACCGTGCCGGCAAAGGGTTTATCTGCATAGGTCGAGGCGCCGTTGAGCGTTTCCTTGAGAAAATCCGAGAGCCCGCCGGGAAAGTGGAAGCTGGCCTCGAGCGGGGTGTCGCCATCTTCGATCGCGGATTTCCAGCGGATTTCGACGCCACTGAAGAGATAGGCCTTGGAGCGGATCGAGTTGAACATCCGCGAGGGTTTGAAACGGTGCGAGCCGAAGATCTGTTCGTCGGCGTGGAAGGTGATGGTGGTGCCGCGCCGGTTGGGCGCCTGGCCGATCTTTTCGACCGGGCCGAGCGGCTTGCCGCGCGAGAAGCGCTGCTCGTAAAGTTCCTTGTTGCGCGCGACCTGCACGACCATGGAATCCGACAGCGCGTTGACCACCGAGGCGCCGACCCCGTGCAGGCCGCCCGATGTCTGATAGGCCTTGCCGCTGAACTTGCCGCCCGCATGGAGCGTGCAGAGGATGACCTCGAGCGCGGATTTGCCGGGGAACTTGGGATGCGGGTCGATGGGAATGCCGCGCCCGTTGTCGCGCACGGTCAGCGAATAATCCTCGTGCAGTTCCACTTCGATCCGGTTGGCGTGGCCCGCGACGGCCTCGTCCATCGAGTTGTCGAGGATCTCGGCGACAAGGTGGTGCAGGGCGCGCTCGTCGGTGCCGCCGATATACATGCCGGGGCGTTTGCGGACGGGTTCGAGCCCTTCGAGCACCTCGATCGAGGAGGCGTCGTAATCCGAATGTTCGGTCGCTGAAAGAAGATCGTCGGCCATGCGGTTCTGCTCTTGGTTTTATGGGTTGGCGTGCATTATGGCAGAGCGCGCAAGGCGGGGGAAGGGCCTGTGCACCGGCCTAGCGCGCTGATTGCCTGAGGTGACGCGCACAGCCCGCAAGGGCGATGGTGTCGTCCGTTATCAGGGTGACGGGGATGTCCCGCATGATCGCGCTGTAAGGCCCGCGCGCGGTGAAATGCGCCGCGAATCCGAGGTCGCGAAGATGGGGCGCAATGGCGCGCGCCGTGCCACCGATCAGGTAAAGCCCGCCCATTGGCAGGTGATGCAGGCAAAGATTGCCCGCGACCGCCCCGAGCATCGTGGCAAACAGCGTGAGGGCTTCAGTGGCGCGCGGGTCGGTGCCGTCGCCATGCGCGGCCACGATCTGCGCCGAGCTGAGAGCGGCGCCCCCGAGCCAGCGGTGAATGCGCATGAGCCCCGGACCCGAAAGCGCCGCCTCGATCGGGTGATGGGGGTGGGTTTGAGCCAAGTGGCGGATCAGGGCGTTTGCCTGCGCCTCCGCCATGTGCGGAAGGGCGGAGTGGCCGGATTCGGCGGGCGGCACGAAGAGGTTCTCGCCGCGCCGGTGGACGACGGCGACATTGCAGCCGGTGCCAAGGCCAAGGACAAGGCGGGGGGCGTCGGGGGGCGGGGGCGCGCCGTCAAAGAGCGGCACAAGCGCCGCGGGCGGCAGATCATCAACCGCGTAGCCCTGCGCCTGAAGATCGTTGATGAGATGGACCCGCGCGGCGCCGGTGGTGGCGGCGAGGTCGGCGGCGGCGATGAACCAGTCATGATTGGTCAGCTGCGCGTCACCGTCGCGCACCGGCCCCGCCACACCGGCGCAGAGCGCGTCGATCGGGCCGGGTTTGGTTTCGGCGAGATAAGCCGAAAGAAGCGGTGCGAGCCCGTCGAAGCCGGCGTTTTCATAGGAGCGAACCGTGTCGGGCAGCACGCCGCGCGCGTCGGCCAGGCCGACACGGGTATTGGTGCCGCCGACATCCGCCAGCAGGTGGCGCTCAGTCATCGCGCCAGCGCGCCATCAGGGCGCGCGCGGCCTGTGCGAACAGGAC
>Ga0102926_1000607_pt1 | contig 21065 bp, 19 predicted proteins | sample SalPonR1_A_D2_MG_FD_78173 | JGI IMG/M metagenome (GOLD analysis project Ga0102926, IMG submission 78173) | Salt pond soil microbial communities from South San Francisco under conditions of wetland restoration - Salt Pond MetaG R1_A_D2_MG | ecosystem: Environmental > Aquatic > Marine > Intertidal...
AATCCCTTGAATTTGTTTCATTGTGAGCATGAAGATTGCCAAGAAATAGTTAAAGATGCGCCTCAACTAGTAGATAATTTATGTGATGATTGTAAAAAGCATTTTATAGGAGTTTTAGAGGCCCTAGATGAGATAGATGTAAGTTATAGAGTAGATCCCTTATTGGTTGAAGGAGCTAATTACAATATGCAAACAGTTTTTGAGTTTTGTTTAAATAATGATGAAGGTGAAAAAATAGTATTGGGTAGAGGGGGAAGACACAATAATTTATTAGAAGACTTAGGTTCTGAAGAAGAAGTACCAGCAACAGGCTGGAGTATTAATATTGGTAGTTTGGTTAAGTATGCTAAAAAATATCATATAAGAACCTATGGACCTCGTTCTCCTAAAATATTTTTAGCTCAAGTTGGGCAAAAGGCTGCTCAAAGAGCTTTAAGTTTATTTAAAGAACTAAGAGAAAAGGGTAATTTACCAGCTAAAAATTTTGCTAAAAGAGGCTTAAAAGAACAATTACAAGAAGCCAAAAAAATAGGGGTTGATTTAACTTTAATATTGGGAGAAAAGGAAACTAAAGATGAAACAATTATTATAAGGAATATGGAAACGGGTAACCAAGAAACAGTAGATCAAGCTAAATTAATGAAAGAATTAGATAAGAAACTATGAAGGTAGCTTTTAAGACTTTTGGTTGTAAATTAAATCAAGCAGAAACTAATAAATTTAAAATAGATTTTCTAAAAAACGGCGTTTCTGTTGTAGATTTAAAAGAAAAGCCTGATCTTTATATTATTAATGCTTGTAGTGTTACCAAAAGAGCGGAAAGGAAATTACGACAAGAAATATATAATATAGGTCGTAATTATAAGGGAGTTTATTTAATAGTAACTGGATGTTTTACTAGTAACTTAAAAAATAATAAAAAGTTAAAATCTTTGGTTGATAAATGGTTTCCAAACACTATAAAAGATGATTTAGTAAAAAGAGTTTTAAATATTTTTCACATTAAAAAGAAAGATTCTTTGCTAACTGACCCTCCCTTAAAAGCAGAAAAGAATCGGGCCATGGTCAAAATACAAGATGGCTGTAACAATTTTTGTTCATATTGTATAATACCTTATCTTAGACACGAGATTATTAGCAAAGACCCTAAAAAAATTGTTAGGGAAATAAATGCTTTAGTAGAAAAAGGCTTTAAAGAAGTTAATTTAGTGGGAGTTAATATTAGTCTTTATAGTTTTAAAAATAAAAATTTATTAAGTTTATTAAAATATATTGTTAAAAATACCAATATTTCAAGAATCAGAATATCTTCGCTTTGGCCCACTTTTTTAAATAATGAATTTATAAATTTTATAGCCAAAGAAAAGCGTATTTGTCCTTATATCCATTTGTCAATTCAATCAGGTTGTGATAAACTATTAAAGTTAATGAAGAGGGAATATACTTTAAAAGAGGTTAAAAAAGTAATTAAGCGATTAAAAAATAATCAAATTAGTATTGGGACTGATATTATTGTGGGATTTCCCGGAGAAACAAAATCTGATTTTTATCAAACTTATGATTTTGTAAAATGGGCTGGCTTTATTAATTTACATGTTTTTAAATATTCTCCTCGACCAAACACTAAGGCAATCCAGCTAAAAAACAAAGTTTCTCCTTTTAATAAAAAGAAAAGATCTAAGGAGCTGAGAAAATTAGGACAAGAAATTGCTGAAAATGAAATAAAAAAGTATATTAAAAATAAAGGAAAAGCTAATATTTTGTTTGAAGAACGTTCTGGGGAGTATTGGCTTGGAAAAACAAAAAACTATATAAATGTTTTTTTAAAAACTAAAAAAAATCTTTATAATAAAATTATAAAAGTTAATTTAATTAAGTCATTTAAAAACGGTATTCTTGTTAAATAAAAATTTATGGCCAAAAAAACAGCTAAACACCCGGTTAATAAACAAGGTAAAAAATATCATATTGCCTGTGAAAAGGGGGATTTAGCCAAGTATCTAATATTACCTGGCGATCCTGAAAGAGTAGAAAAAATTAGCAGTAATTGGGATAAAAGCAAAAGAATAGCTAAAAATAGAGAATTTATTTCTGATACTGGGGAATATAAAAAAACAAAACTATCTTGTACTTCTACCGGTATTGGTTCGCCCTCAATTGGGATAGTTGTTGAAGAAGCAGCTCGAATTGGGGTAGACACCTTTTTAAGGGCTGGTTCTACTGGCGCCCTGCAAAAGGGGATTAAACCTGGAGATATGATTATTACCATGGCTGGAGTAAGAGATGAGGGGCTTTCCAAAAATTACGTAAAAGAAATTTATCCTGCTTTTGCTCATTATGAAGTTGTTCTTGCTTTAATAGAAGCTTGTGAAAAATTAAATGTTAATTATCACGTAGGAACTACGGCCTCAACTGATTCTTTTTATATTGGAGAAGGGAGACCAGGCTTTAAAGGTTATAATCAATCTTATAACAGTAATGTTTTAGAAGATTTTGAAAAAGCTGGTGTTTTAAATATTGAAATGGAATCAGCAGCCCTTTTAACATTGGCTGGGCTTTATGGTTTAAGGGCTGGTTCTATTTGTGTTGTTTTTGATAATTTAATTACTAATGAATTTAAAAAAATAGGTGAGAAAAAAATGGGTCTGGTTGCAACTGAAGCAATTCATATTTTAGATCAATGGGATAAAGAAAAAAAGAAAAAAAATAAAAAATATTTTTATCCGTCTTTAAATAAAAAATAATAATTTATGAGTGATTGCATATTTTGTAAAATCATAAATAAAGAACAAAAAGCAGATATAGTTTATGAAGATGAGAAAATAATTGCCTTTAAGGACATTAATCCCAGTGCTCCTATTCATATTTTAATAGTCCCTAAAAAACATATTGCTTCTATTATTAGTTTAAAAAAAGAGGATGCCCCGCTTATGGCAGATCTTATTTGGAGGGGAAAATTAATTGCCAAAGAAAAGGGCTTGGATAAAAAGGGATATAAATTAATTTTTAACTGCGGTAAGGGCGGCGGCCAAATAATTGATCATATCCATCTCCATCTTTTAGGTGGTTGGAAAGAAAATAAAGGCGACTAATATTTAATAAATTTTAATAATAAATTTATGAGTTTAAAAGATTTTTTAAAAGGTAGTTTTTTTGGAGCTATTTTAGGAAGTTTGGCTAATAAGTTTTTTAATGAAGATACAGGCGAAAAAAATAGACAAGAACTGCAAAAAAGAGTTGAAAATATAAAACAAGAACTTAAAGAAAAAGCAGAAGAAACTGCAAAAAAGGCTGGCAAAACTAAAAAAGAAATAAATAAAGAGATTAAAGAAGTTAAAAAAGCATTTGATAAAGAAAAAGATAAAGATAATAAATAAAATTATATGTCTAAATTTAAGGTTATTATTAATAAAGAAGCTTGTATAGGTTGTGGAAGTTGTGAAGCAGTTTGCCCTGGTAATTTTAAAATGGAAAACGGTAAAGCCAAGGCCATAAAAGAAGTTATTGAAGATACTAAATGTAGTCAAATGGCTGCTGAGAGTTGCCCCACAGATGCTATTGAAATAAAAAAAATTGATTAAATAATGAAAGTTTTGGTTAATATTTTTGATTATAAATTTGAAGTTAGCTTTATTAAGGAAGTTTTAAATAAGGCTTATCATTATTTAAAAAACATTCAGCCAGACTTAAAAGACATAAATGAACTTTCTGTTGTTTTTCTAGCTCCAGAAAAAATAAAAGAAATTAATAGTATTTATAGAAATAAAAATAAAGTAACTGACGTTTTATCCTTTGAAGACCCAGCTGAAATTATTATTTGTTTTAAGGTTGCTCAAAAACAAGCAAAAAGAAAAGAAAAGTCTTTAAAGCAAGAAATAGCTTTACTTTTGGTTCATAGTCTTTTACATGTTTTTGGCTTTGATCATAAAGAAAAAAAACAAGCTAAAAAAATGAAACAAAAAGAAAAACAAATTTTATCTAATTTAAATTTTAATTAATTATGAAAAATACAGACATCATTACAGGAATTGATCTTGGCTCAGATACTATTAGAATAGCTGTTGGTAGCATAACTCCTGAGGGTGAGCTTCAAATACAAGGACTTTCAGAAGGACCTTCTGATGGCATAAATAAAGGAGTTATAGTAAATATTGAAGACACTGTTTCTTCAATATCTGCTTGTTTAGAAAGAGCAGAAAAAGTAATAGGTCAGCCAATCGAGCATGCCTTTGTTGGTATTTCTGGTGATCATATAATTTCCCAAGAAAGTCATGGAGTGGTTTCTGTATCAAAAACAGATGGTGAAATTAAAACTGAAGATATAAAGCGGGTTTTAAAAGCAGCTGAAACCGTTGCCAAGCCTTCTAATTATAAGATTTTACATGTTTTACCGCGTAGTTATTCAGTAGATAATCAACCAGGTATTTTAAATCCTATTGGAATGACTGGGGTAAGGTTAGAGGTTGATACTCAAATAATTTTAGGACTTTCCAATCAAATTAGAAATTTAAATAAAGTTTTTCATAGAATCGGGGTTGAAATAGATAGACATGTTTTCACTGTTATTGCTACTGCCCATTCAGTTTTAACCAAAAGACAAAAAGAGTTAGGCGTAGCTATAGTGAATCTTGGTTCAGCTACTACTAGCGTAGCTATTTATGAAGAAGGCGATATTTTAACGGCCAAGGTTTTACCAATTGGTTCTCGTCATATTACAAATGATATTGCCATTGGTCTTAGGGCAAATATTGATTTAGCAGAAGCAGTAAAGATTAATTATGGTACTAGCTTGCCCTCAAGCGTAAAGACTAGTGAAACTATTGATTTAAATGAATTAGATAAAGATGAAACCGAGGTTGTTTCTCGTAAAAAAGTAGCTAATATTATTAGGGCTCGAGCTGAAGAAATTTTTTCTATGGTTAATGAAACTCTAGACAATGTTGGTAGAAAGGAAAAGTTACCAGCTGGAATAGTTTTAACCGGAGCCGGTTCTAAATTAGATGGTTTGGTTGAGACTGCTAAGGAAGAGTTTAAAATGCCTGCTTGTGTTGGCGAGCCAGGTGGTTTTGAAAGTGGCATTAAAAAAGCTTTTGATTCTAGCTATGCTACAGCAACTGGCTTAGTTTTGTGGGGCAAGGGTAAGGACAGTTTAGATCCTCCCAGTTTAGATTTTAAAAAAATAAAGAATAAGGCTAATAAAATTATAAAAAAGTTTCTCCCCTTATGACAAAAAATAAATTAAAATCTGATAAGTCTTTAAATGCTTCTAAAATTAAAATTATAGGAGTAGGGGGAGCTGGCATTTCTGTGGTTAAAAGAATGCTTCAAAAAAATATTAGCCAGGTAGATTATATTGTAGTAGATACTGATGAACAGGCGCTTGATTCTCTTGATTTAGATGGAGTTAAGAAAATTCAAATTGAAAAAAATATTACAAAAGGAGCTGATGCCAGTCTGCATTTAGATAAAGACAAGGAAAATATTTTAAAAAATAAAGATGACTTAAAAAAAATAGCCAACAAGGCGGGTATAATCTTTATTGCTGTTGGCTTAGGTGGGGTGACTGGAAGCGGAATCGGTCCGGTAGTGGCAGATATTTGTAAAAAATCCAATGCCTTAACTGTAGGAGTTTTAACAAAACCTTTTAATTTTGAGGGAAGAGAACGATTAAGAATAGCTAACAAAGCCATTCTTAACTTTAAAGATAAGTTAGATGCTTTTGTTTTAATGTCTAATAGTCGTATAATGCAAATAGTTGATCGTCAAACTTCTATTAACAAGGCCTTTGATGTGGTTGATGAAGCAGTAAGGGATGGAATTAGTCTTTTTACTAATATTTTAAACAAAACTGGCATAATAAATATTAATTTATCTGATATTGCTAGTATTTTAAAAGGAGCTGGGCCAATATTTTTAGGTAGCGGCAAGGTTGATTTACAGGCTCCGGCTAAACAGGCTGGGACCAAGGCCCTAGAAAACCCCTTAATAGAAGATCTTGTTCCTCAAAAAGCAAAAAATATTATTTTTGTTATTAGCGGGCCAGAAAGCTTACCAATGTCTAAGGTGGATAATTTAGCTAATCGAATTAATAAAGAGCTAAGAACCGATGCCAGAATTATTTTTGGCACTATTATTGAGAAGAACCGTCAAAATATAGGAGTTACTTTAATTGGAACTGAGTTTAAGGAAAGATTTGAAAATGGAGATGAAAAATCTCAAAATAGTTTTTCCAATAAACGAAATCAAAAATCAGATTTTATTCGAAAAAGAGTTCGGCCTCAAAAACAGGTTAAGGCTTATGGGGAAGCAAGCCCAGAAACTAAAGAAGAGTTAATGGAAAATGGAAATTTTGAGGATGAGCTAGATATACCTGCTTTTTTAAGAAAAAAACTAAAAAAGTAATTATTAATGCCTTTTCAAGAAATTATTTGGACAAAACATGCTATATTTAAGATGCATTATTATAGATTATCCAAGCCTAAGGTAAAAAGGTTATTATATAATTATGACAGAAAGGAACGAGGCATTGCACCAAAGACCATTGCTCTTATGAAGCGAGTTAAAAAGAAAAGAGAGACAGAGATTTGGTTGATGTATGAAAAAAAAGAAAATAAAATTAAAATAATTAGTGCTTGGAGGTACCCTGGCATTACAAAAGAAAATGAATCTTTTTACATTCCCTCAGATGTTTTGGAAGAAATTAGCAAAAATAATTGATTCTAAGTTATCCACAATCCAAATTGACAATTTAAGGGAATTGTGTTATTATTAGTTTAAGTATGGAGGGATTAAAATATGCCAAAGGCATTTTTTAATTTTTTTTATTATAAAATTTTAAATTAATTGAAAAAATATGGAAAAATATTTAACTCCGCATGGAGAGAAAAAAATCAAAAAAGATTTATCTAATTTAGAAGAAAGCATTCCTGAAATTGCTGAAAGGATCTCTCAAGCAAAAGAAAAAGGAGATTTAAGTGAAAATGCAGAATACACTGCTGCTAAAGAAGAGCATAGAAGAGTTCAAGAGGAAATAGATAGATTGAGAAATCTATTAAATACTGCTAAAACTATTGAAAAAAGTGAGGGTGATAAGGTTGGTATTGGTTGTCAGGTAACAGTTGAAAAAAATGGTGATCAAAAAACATATATTCTGGTTGGTTCTGAAGAGTCAGATCCAAGTAATGGCAGGGTTTCTTATGAGTCTCCTTTGGGTCAGGCTTTAATGGATAAAAAAGTAGGCGAGGTTGCCACCTTTGAAACTCCAAAAGGGGAGATTAATCTCTCAATTATTGATATTAAGTAAATTTTAATATAAATATTAACAAGAGACAAAGCGTCTCTTGTTTTTATTTTTGCTAAATGTTATTATAAAATTAATAATTAAGTGACAATAAAGATAAGAAAATAATATGTCAAAAGAACAACAAGATAGACTTAAAAAATATAATGACTTAAAAAATCAAAATATTGATATTTATCCAGCAAATACTAATTATAGCCATACCCTAGAAAAAGCTGGTGAAAATTTTAGTGAATTAGAGGGTAAAGAAATTACCTTAGCTGGAAGATTAAATATAGTTCGTGAACATGGAAAGATAAGCTTTGCTGATTTAAAAGATGGTACTGGAGAGTTACAAATTTGCTTTCAAGAAGGAGAATTAGGGGAAAAATCTTATAATCTTTTTTTAGAGGATATTGATAGGGGTGATTTTTTAGAAGTCCAGGGGGAGCTTTTTAAAACCAGAAGAGGAGAAAAAACCCTTAAAGTAAAAAAATGGCAAATATTAGCAAAGTCACTCTCATCTTTACCAGAAAAATGGCATGGTTTAGAAGATGTTGAAAAAAGATTTAGAAAAAGATATTTAGACTTATTAGCCAATCAAGAAACTAGAGAAATATTTGAAAAAAGAAGCCGTATTATTACTGAAATAAGGCGCTTTTTAAATAAAAAAGATTTTTTAGAGGTAGAAACACCTATTTTGCAAAATATGCCTGGTGGGGCAACGGCTAAGCCATTTGTTACTCATCACAATGCCTTAGATATTGATCTTTATTTAAGAATTGCCCCAGAGCTTTATCTTAAGCGTTTAATTATTGGTGGCTTTGATAGGGTTTATGAAGTGGCAAAATGTTTTAGAAATGAGGGGATTGATCGTGAGCATAATCCTGAATTTACCCAGGTGGAATTTTATATGGCTTATAAAAACTATAATGACTTAATGGATTTAACAGAAAATCTTTTAAAGGAGGTTATAGGTTCTATTCAAGATGATCTTAAAGTTAATTATCAGGGTAAAATTATTGATTTTTCTGGTAATTATGAAAGAGTAAGTTACAAAGATATAATTAAAGAATATACTAAAATTGATCTAGACAAAACTAGAACCGAGAAAGATTTAAGAGAAAAAGCAAAAGATCTTGGATTAAAAATAGAAAAAGGCTGGGGGGTTGATAAAATTATAGATGAGATTTTTAAGGAAAAGGTTAGACCCAATATTTTAGGCCCAGTTTTTATTAAAGATCATCCTCTTGAACTTTCTCCTTTAGCTAAAAAGAAAAAATCTGATCCAAGATATACAGAAAGATTCCAACTTTTGGTTGCTGGTACTGAGCTTTGTAATGCTTTTTCAGAATTAAATGATCCTCTTGACCAAGAACAAAGGTTTCAAAAACAACAAGACTTAAGAGAAAAGGGGGATATTGAGGCCCAGATGTTTGATAAAGATTTTATTGAGGCTCTAAAATATGGTATGCCACCAACAGCTGGAGAGGGGATAGGTATAGATCGTTTAGTGGCAATTTTAACTAATAAAAAAAATATTAAAGAAGTTATTCTTTTCCCAACTATGCGGGGTAAGGATTAATTAAAAAATTATGGTTGATATTAATTTAATTAGGAAAAATCCCAAACAAATAAAAAAGGCTATTAAGGCCAAAGGGGCAAATGTTGATATAGATAAATTGCTTGAATTAGATAAAAAAAGAAGAGAAATTATACAAGAAAAGCAAAAAATAGAAGCTAAGCAAAATAAAATATCTCAAAGTATTCCATGTTTAAAAAATAAAGAAAAAAAAGATAGTATTAAGAAAGCCCGGGACTTATCTTTAAAAATTGATCAAAAGCAAGAAGATTTAGATAAAATAGAAAAAGATTTTTATAATTTATTAAAAAGGGTGCCAAATCCTGCTCTTAGTGACGTTAAGATTGGTAAAGATGAATCAGAAAATGAGGTTATTGAAAAGCATGGTCAAAAGCCAGATTTTGATTTTAAGCCCAAAGATCACATTGAATTGGGAGAATCTTTAAATATCATTGATATTAAAAGAGCAGCTAAAGTTTCTGGTACTGGCTTTGGTTATTTGAAAAATGAAGCTGCCATTTTAGAATTTGCTTTAGTAAGTTATGGTTTTGAGTTTTTAAGTCAATATGGTTTTTCTCCTATTGTATCACCGGCTATGATTAAAAAAGACTCAATGGCCTCTATGGGTTATTTAGAAAGAGGAGAGGATGAAATATATCAAACCAAAAGAGATAATTTATTTTTAACTGGGACGGCTGAGCAATCAATTGGTCCCATGCATAAAAAAGAAATATTAGATAAAAAGGATTTGCCAATGCGTTATGCTGGTTTTTCCAGTTGTTTTAGAAGAGAGGCAGGATCTTATGGTAAAGATGTTAAAGGAATTTTGCGGGTTCACCAGTTTGATAAAATGGAAATGTTTGTTTTTGCTTTACCTGAAAATGCAAGAAAAGAACATCAAAAATTACTTCAAATAGAAAAAGAATTAGTAACTGCCTTAAAACTTCCTTTTAGGGTAATAAAAATTTGTACTGGAGATTTGGGGGATAGTGCTGCTTTTAAGTATGATATTGAGTGCTTTTTACCTTCTCAAGATAGATATCTTGAAACTCACTCCACTTCTAATTGTACTGATTATCAAGCTCGCCGCTTAAATGTTAAATATAGAGATAAAAGCGGTAATCTTTCTTATGTTTATACCTTAAATGGAACCCTTTTTGCTGTAGGCCGAATATTAATAGCTATTTTAGAAAATTATCAACAAAAAGATGGCTCTATAAAAGTGCCCGAAGTTTTACAAAAATATGTTAATTTTAATATAATTGAAAAAAAGTAACTCTGATAAGACCTCTTATTTAAAATATGAAAAAAATATGGCAAATTTCTTCACAAATAAACAAAGGGCTTAAAAATAAGTTTCCCAAGATAAATCCGGTTGTTTTACAAATACTTTTTAATCGTGACATAAAGACTAAAAAAGAGATTGAAAAATTTTTATTCCCTAATTATAAAAGTGGGCTTTATAGCCCCTTTCTTTTTAGGGATATGAAAAAAGCGGTTAATAGGATTGTAAAGGCAGTAAAAAATAAGGAAAGAGTTGTAATTTGTACAGATTCTGATACAGATGGAGCAACAGCTGGAGCCTTGATGTTTAAAACTCTTAAAAAAATAGGCGTTAAAGATTTAGACATTTATAGCGCTGAAAGAGAAAAACAATATGGTTTAAGTGAGGAAATTATTAAAAAACAGCTTGATTTAAAAACCAATCTTATTATAACCTGTGATAGTGGGATATCAGATTATAATGAAATTAAGAAAGCTCAAAAGCAGGGGATAGATGTAATAGTTACAGATCATCATGTAGAACCATTAAAATTACCACCTGCCTTTGCTATTTTAAACCCTAAGGTGGAAAATGATGATTATCCCTTTAAACACTTAGCTGGCGTAGGGGTTGCTTTTAAGTTAGCTCAAGCCCTTTTATCTGATAAGCGCTTGAAAATAAAAAATAATAAGGCTATTGAAAAATGGCTTCTTGATTTAGTGGCCATTGGTACAATAGTAGATCATATGCCTATTATTGACGAGAATAGAAATTTAGTTCATTTTGGCTTAATTGTTTTGAATCAAACCTCTAATTTGGGTTTAAGAAAACTATTTAAAAATATTAATTTAACATTAGGCTCTATTAAAGGGGAAGACCTAGCTTTTAGAGTTGGGCCTCGCCTTAATGTGCCAGGACGAATTGGTTATTCCAATGAATCTTTAAATCTTTTACTAGACAATGATCCCTTAAGTGTAGATAAAAAAGTTGAGCGCTTAGAAATGCTTAATAAAAAAAGGCAAGATCTTGTAAAAGAATATTTAAAGAAAATAGTAAAGAAAATAGGGAAAAATCCTAAAGATAATATTTTGGTAGTAGAGGACAATTTAGAATCAGGCCTTTTAGGCCTTATTGCAATGAGGTTAGTTGAAAAATATAATCGTCCCAGTATAGTTTTGAGCCCTAAAGAGAAAAATGTTAAAGGTTCAGGACGTGCTGCCAAAGGATTTAATTTTTTGCAAGTTTTAAAAAATATTAATAAAGAATATTTTTTTGATCTAGGTGGACATAAAAGAGCTCTTGGTTTTACTTTAAAGCCTGAATTTTTAAAGGTTTTTAAAAAAGAGCTAAGAAAAACAGAAAAATTTCTTTTTAAAAAAGAAAAACCTAAATTAAAAATAGATATTGAAATGGACTTGGGCGATATAGATTGGTCTTTAATAGAGGGGTTAGATTCTTTAAGACCCTTTGGGGTTCATAATCCCAAACCCTTATTTGCAACAAAGAATTTATCTTTGTCTAATTTTACTAAAGTTGGCAAAAATGGTAATCATAATAAATTATTAGTAAGGGACGAGAATAGCGGAGATTTTAGTAAAATGATTTATTTTAGTTCCTCTAAGGTAATGAAGGATTATAAAAAAGGTGATAAGGTTGACATAGCCTATCGTTTAGGCACTAATATTTGGAATGGTCAAAAAGAAATACAAATGACAGTGGTTGATATTAAAAAATCTTAATTTTATGCATTTAAAAATTTATACAGATGGTGGATCACGTGGTAATCCTGGGCCCAGTGGGCTGGGAGTGGTTTTAATAAATAAAAATAAAGTTATTGGTAAATATTTTAAGTTTTTAGGTAGAGCAACCAATAATGAGGCTGAATATGCAGGTATTTTATATGGTTTAAAAAAAGCAAAAGAAAAAGGGGCAAAAAGGGTTGATATGTATATGGATTCTTTGTTAGCTGTTAAGCAATTAAATCAAGAATATAAATTAAAAAATAAAAATTTAGCTAAATATTTTATTAAAATATGGAATTTAAAAGATTCTTTTGATAAGGTTAGCTTTTCCCATATTCCTAGAGAAAAAAATAACTTAGCAGATGAGCTGGTAAATAAAGCAATTGATCAGGGCATTAGACGTTGACAAGATTAAAATAAGTGCTATATTAAAAGCAAAGACCAGATAGCCGCCCTTTATTTTTTAAAGTAAGGGGAGGAAAGTCCGAGCACTCCCTGTTTTAAACAGGAGCAGGTAGCGGGTAACACCCGTCGCTTAATAAGTAGAGGTGCGAACAGAAACGCTTTTCCTTGAAAAGGGAAAAGAACCCTTATGGGGTTATCCTTTATGGTAACATAGAGGGTGAAACGGCTAAATCCTTACCTGAGTGAAAGACCAAACTTTGGTGGGTCGTTCGAGTTTATTGGTAACAATAAACCCAGATAAATGGCTATCGCCACTTTTTAAAGTGGTAACAGAATTCGGCTTACGGTCTTAATCATATGGGGATTGTAATTTAATTATTGCAATCCCCTTTTATTTTGATATAATATAAATGTTTATTATGAGCAAAAAATTTAAACTTTTATTTTCTACCTTAAATATTCCTCTTGATTTTATAATGCTAGTTTTAGCTGGCTTATTTGTTTATTATCTTCGTTTTAATATTTTATCTTCCACTATAGATGTTATTTATAAAATACCCTTTTTAAGGTATTTTTTTTATATATTAATAATTAGTTTAGCTTGGCTTTTTATTTTTGCTGTTAGTGGGCTTTATAAATTAAAAAATCAACGCTTTTCTAGGGAGTTCTTAAAAATATTTTGGGGCTGTACTATTGGCACAATGCTTATTATATTTTTAATATTTTTAGCTCGTCGTCCTTTTTCATCTCGTTTTATTATCTTAGCAGGCTGGGGAACAAGTTTTTTGTTTGTAAGTTTGGGGCGTAGTTTTATTCATGCCATAGAACTTTTTTGTTATAAAAGAGATAAGGGGCTAGAGCCGATAGCAGTGGTGGGACAATCTAGGTCAGCCCAAGAAATTTCCTTTTATATTAAAAACCATAAAGGCTTAGGTTATAAAATTTTAAATATCTTTCCCAACATTGATGAAGCTATTAAGGGTTTAAAAAGTGCCCCAGAAAAGGTTGATCACATTATTTTAGCTGATACGGATTTATCTAAAAAAGATATGACCAGGTTATTAGAATTTTGCAATGAGCATCAAATTATTTTTAGATATTTAACAGATACTTTTGATGCCATGTATGAAAATGTTAGAGTGGATACTTTGGCAGGTTTACCAATAGTAGTTATTGGGAAAACTGCTCTTTCTGGTTGGGGTAAGGTAGCAAAAAGAACAGTGGATTTAATAGGTTCTGTTTTGGGTCTTATTTTATTATTACCATTTTTTATAACTCTGCCTATTATAATAAAAATAGATTCTAAGGGCCCAGTTTTTGTTAAATTAAAAAGAGTAGGCAAGAGAGGAGAAAGGTTTTATTTATATAAATTCAGATCAATGGTAAAAAATGCCCATAAAATGAAAGAAGATTTAAAAAAACAAAATGAAAGGCAAGGCCCGCTTTTTAAAATGAAAAATGATCCTAGGATTACTAAGATAGGCAAATTTTTAAGAAAATCTAGCCTAGATGAGATACCCCAACTTATTAATGTTTTAAAAGGGGAGATGAGCTTGGTCGGGCCTAGGCCTCATGAGCCAGAGGAGGTGGCAAAATACCAAAAGCAACACAAACAACTTTTAACTATTGCTCCGGGTATTACTGGTTTAGCTCAAATTTCTGGTCGCTCTAGTATCTCATTTGAAGAAGAGGCTAAATTAGATATATATTATATTGAAAATTGGACTTTGTGGCAGGATATAAGTATTATAATAAAAACAATTCCAGTAGTATTACTGGGAAAAGACGTAGCTTAAAAAAATATGAAATTTGAAACAATTATTGGTTTAGAAATTCATTTACAGCTTAAAACAAAATCTAAGTTTTTTTGTTCCTGCTCTACTAAAGAAGAGGCTGAGCCAAACAAAAATATTTGTCCCATTTGTATGGGGCAGCCTGGGGTTTTGCCTGCTTTAAATAAAAAAGCCCTAAAGTTTAGTTTAATGTTAGGCCTTGCCTTGGAAGGAGAGATTAACAAAGAAACAAACTTTGATAGGAAAAATTATTTTTACCCTGATCTTCCCAAGGGTTATCAAATTAGTCAATATGAACTACCCATTATTAAGTCAGGGGTTTTAGAGGTCAATAATAAAAAAATTAATTTAGAAAGAATACATTTGGAAGAAGATACTGCTAAAACTTTTCACAATAAAGGAGAACTACTTTTAGATTTTAATCGAGCTGGCATTCCCTTGGTTGAAATTGTTACTAAACCAGAAATAACTACTCCTAAACTAGCTAAAAACTTTTTAAAGGAATTGCAAATGGTTGTTCGTTATTTAAATATATCTGATGCTAATATGGAAAAAAGTCAAATGAGGTGTGACGCTAATATATCTTTAAGACCTAAAAATTCTTCTAAATTTTTTCCTAAAACAGAAATTAAAAATTTAAATTCTTTTAAATCAGTAGAAAGGGCATTAAATTTTGAAATCCAAAGACAAAAAAGATTGTGGCAAAAAAAAGAACCACCTAAAAAGGAAGTTACTAAAGGATGGGATCAAGACAAGCAAGTAACAGTTATTCAAAGAACAAAAGAAGCAGTATCAGATTATCGCTACTTTCCTGAACCTGATCTTCCTCCCTTTAATATCAAAGACTTAGATCTTGATCTAAAGGCAATAAGAGCAGATCTTCCAGAATTGCCTAGTGATAAGCGAAGGAGATTTATATCTGAGTACAGTATAAGGCCCTCAGACGCTGCTGTTTTGGTAAAAAATAAGAAGTTGGCACATTATATTGAAAAAGTAATTTCAGAGCTTAAAGCCTGGCTTGTTTCCTTAGAAACCGTAGAAGGGACAGAAAAACAAGTTTGGCAAAAATATAAATCTAAATTATCTAAATTAGTTAGTAATTGGTTGATTAACCATCTTTTAACTGATGAAATGGAGTTTAATATAACACCAGAAAATTTTGCAGAATTTATTATATTTATATATGAGAAAAAAACTCCCAATGTTTTAGCTGCAAAGATTTTAAAGATAATGGATTCTACGGGGCAAGACATTGATAATGTTTTGGCTGAGCATGATTTACAATCTAGTAAAAAGGGGACTTTAAAAAAATGGATTCAAGAAATATTAGAGAAGAACCCAAAAATAATAGAAAAATATAAAAATGGTAACACCAATGTTTTAAAGTTTTTAATTGGTCAAGTAATGAAAAAAGCTCAGGGCAAGGCAGACCCTGAGACAATAGAAGAGATTTTAAAAGATAAGCTTGATTAATTTAGGAAGTTTTTTGTAATATTTTTAGCTTCTTGAAAATTTTTAACCCATTTAATATTTTTTTCCTTTTTAAACCAAGTTTCTTGTCTTTTGCTAAATTGTCTAGTATGAAGTTTAATTTCTTTTATGGCTTTTTTTAAACTAATTTTACCTTCTAAGTAGGGAATAATTTCTTGATAGCCTATAGTATTTAATAAAACCTGTGTTTTGCCATATTTATTAATAAGGTTTTTAGTTTCTTTTATAAGGCCCTTTTCAATCATCTTATCAACTCTTTTGCTTTGTTTTTGAAAAAGCTTCTTTTCTGATAATTTTATACCTATTTTTAAAGAATTAAATTGTATTGGTTTTTTTGATTTAATTTTTGAAAATGCTTTATCTTTTTTAAAACAAACCTCTAGTGCTCGAATAACTCTTCTGGGATTATTTTTATCAACTATATTTTTTGATCCAGGGTCTATTTTAATTAATTCCTGCCAAAGTGTTTCCAAGCCCTTATTCTTTGCTTTTTTTTCTAATTCATTTCTTAGCTTATTGTCAGGGGCAACGCCAGGAAAGGAATAGTTTTCTAAAACAGCTTTAATATAAAGGCCTGTGCCACCAGCTAAAATTGGTAATTTATTTTTTTGGATTATTTCTTTTATTTTAAAAACAGCCAAAGGCTTAAATTGAGCTACGCTAAATTTTTGATCCGGGTTTACAATATTAACTAAATAATGGGGGATACCTTGGTAAAAATAACCTTGTTTTGTTTTTTTAAATTCTGGCTTATCAGTAGCAATGTTTAAGTTTTTATAAATATTTCTACTATCAGCTGAAATAATTTCTCCATTAAATTCCTTGGCTAACTTAAGAGCCATTTTACTTTTTCCAGAGGCTGTTTGTCCCATTAAAGCTATTATTTTTGGTAAATTTGACATAATTTTATGAATTTCTTAATAAATATTATAAAACAGTCTTCTCTTAGCAGCATTTTATTTTTTATTATGCTTTCTGCTGGCCCTGCTTTGATTTGGCTTTTTATTTGTCTTTGGCTGGATAGAAAACAGCCAGAGCCTAAAAAACAAATTATCAAAACTTTTTTTATAGGAATGGTTGCTACCATACCCCTTTTATTTATTGCTGGTTTTTTGTCTAGTTTTGTTAAGGCAATTAATCTTTCTACATTATTATCAATATTAGCATTGTCTTTTTTAATTGATGGTCTTGTCGAAGAATTGGCAAAATATATTATTTTAAGAGTTAGTGTGGTGAAATTTCATTATTTTGATGAATTAAGAGATGGTTTGATTTATGGAATGGTCTTGGGTCTGGGCCTTGCCTTTATTGAAAATATTTTATATGGCTTAGTAGCGGGTGTAGTAAAAGGGGCTTCCTTGGTTTTGTTAAGGGGATTTTCTACAACCTTACTTCACTTTTTAACAGGCGGCATAATTGGTTATTTTATCACCTTAGCTGTTGTTAGTCCTTATAAAAGGGGGAAATATATGAGTTATTTAGGTTTTTTAATTGCAATTTTGGCTCATGGGGGATATAATGTTGTTACTAGACTGGGCTTAACCTGGCCAATTATGGGGCCAATTTTTTTATTGGTAATAACCTATTATTATATTTTTAATCATCTTCATTTAAATCAACTTTCCTCTAAGGTGCCAGGGCGTAACCTTTAAAACCTTACAATTAATAAATTGTCCTACTTTTAGGTTTTTTGTTTTGCCAGCTATTTGAATTTTTTTATTATTCTTAGTTTTACCAAAAAATTTATTTTTATTTTTAAGGGTTACAAGGACCCTTATTTTTTTATTTAAAAGTTTTTTGTTGTTTTCCAGGGCTGTTTTTTTAAGTATTTTAGTTAATATTTTTTCTCTTTTCTTTTTTTCTTTTAAAGGTATATTATCTTTTAATTTTGCTGCAGCTGTTATTTTGCGAGGGGAATATTTTGCAATATAGGCCATATCAAACTTGGCCCATTTAAAAAGTTTAACTGTATTTTTGAATTGAGCTTTTGTTTCTCCGGGAAAGCCTACTATGATATCAGTAGATAGGCTAATATTGGGAATACCTTTTTTTATTTTTTTAATTATATTCTTATATGCTTCAACAGTATAATTGCGATTCATTGCTTTTAAGGTGTTATTATCTCCAGATTGAACTGCTAAGTGTAAATAATTAGTGATTTTATTGGATTGAATCATTACCTTAATTAATTCGTCAGAAAAATCTTTTGGATGAGAAGAAATAAAGTTTAACCAAAAATCATTATTTAAATTAGTGATTTTTTTTAAAAGTTTGGGAAAATTTATTTCTTTGTCTTTATATGAATTAACATTTTGGCCTAAAAGTATTATTTCTTTGCTATTATTTTCTATTGCTTTTTTTATTTCTTTTAAAATTTGATTACCTGGTCTAGAAAACTCTCTTCCTCTAGTATAGGGGACAACACAATAGCTACAAAAATTATTACAGCCAGACATTATTGGTATAAAAGAGGTAACACTAGAATCCCTTTTAGGTTTTATTTTTAAGTAATTTAATGGATCTCTATTTGTTTTAATTGCTTTTTTAAAAATTAATTTAGGGAGTTCAGGCAAATTTTTAATATTAAAGACAAGATCAAACCTTTTTTCAAATTTTTTTAAATCTGGTTTTAGTATGCAGCCGGTTAGGATTGTTTTTATGTTATTCTCTTTTTTCCATTTAGCAAATTTATTTGCTAAGCCATAAATTCTATCTACAGCAGATTGTCGGACAGAGCACATATTAACTATAATAAGATCAGCCTTTTTAGGTTCTTTAACGGCTTTATAGTCATTATTTTCTAAAACAGTTTTAATTTTTTCGCTATCTGAATGATTCATTTGACAGCCAAAAGTATAAATATAATATTTTTTCATAAAGAATTTTTTAAAAACAAAAAGGGGAAATAAAGCCCCTTTTTGTTGTAATATTGATTTTAAACTTTATTTTTATTTAAAAACATTAATTATATTTTCAAATAAGGAGCCAGTTGAGCCAGCTTTGGGAGATTGAGTTTTGCCTTTTTCAAGATTTTCTTTTATTGGACGAGGTTCAGTTGGGCTAATATTATTATCTTTATTATTTTTTGGTTGGGACTTTGTTGAAGATTTACATCCGTAAATAGCACAACCATTTTTATCTTTTCCTACTACTATAATATCTTCAATTCCACCAGGGCAAGCGCTTGGACCGGGAAAGTTTGCACATCTCATTTCTGTTTTTGAACTAGGGGATTTGTTTTTGTTTTTATTATTTTCCTTATTTTCTTTTTGTTCTTGAGTTTGCTTTGGGGTTTTATCTATTTCATATTCATATTCACGCTCTTGTTCTTTTTCTTGTTCACGCTCTTGTTCACGCTCTTGTTGATAATTTTTTTCTGATTGACGATCTCTTTCTTGAACAGGTGTTTGATTTTCAACGCTAGGTGGACATTTGTCAACTTTTTGCCAGCCTTGTGGTACGTCGCATGGAGTTGGGAAATTCTTACAAACCCCATCTTTTAGGGCTGGGGTTATTACTTGAACACAGGGGCCATTTGGCTGAGAAGGATCATTTACTTGTTTTGGTTCTCTTTGATTTGATGGGGGTAAATCAAGCTCATTTGCTATTTTAAAAATTGCACTTGGGTCCATTTCCTTGATATTGTTTATGACCTCTGCTGGGAGATTATTTAATTGTTCCTTAATTTTATTAATTTTTTCTTGACTTAAACCAGACTCTTTTAAATAAGATTCTATATTAATCTGATTTAAGCCTGGTTCTTTATTTTCTTCTTGTTTTTGAAAGTATTTATTAATTTCGGATTGATATTTTTTTATTACTTCTTGTATTTTACCTTGATTAATTTTTTCTTGAATGTCTTTAACCTCTTTTTTGTTTAATAGGGAAGAATTTATAAAATCTTCTAGCATATCTTTATTTTCTTTTTGGGTATTTTTAATTTCCTGTTTTAGTATGTCAGATTTACTTTCAAGAGATTTTAGTTTTTCGTAAGCGTTATTGGCCATATTCATTGTAGCGGTAGCTATACCAAAGGCTTCCCCGTATTTTTTATTTTCTAGTTTTACTTGGGCCTCTTCTAATCTTTTCTGAGCCTCTTCTCTTAATTTTAGGGCAGTTGTGTCTTGAATAACAGCTTCAAAATTAGGGTAGCTTTCTTTTAAATTTTGAAAATATTTTTTTAAATCAGAAATTTGTTTATTAGCTCTTTCTAGTTGTTGTTTAGCTTTTTTTTCCTGAACTTGATTCATGTATTGCTCTCTTTTTTGTTCTAAGTCGCGGTCAATTTCAGGCGCTCTTTCTTGAACTAATTCTCTTATTTGCTTATTTTGTTTAATTTTTTCTTTAAGACTTTCTATTTCCTCAGGCTCTTCACTGGTTTTAATTTTTTTCTTTAAGTTTTCAATTTGTGCTTTAAAAACTTTTTCTTTTAAATAAGGATCTGAAATCATTCTTTGACCTGTTTCTATGGCTTCAGGTGAAGAACCAACCATTTCTTTTATCATTTCTTCCTTATTATTTACCGGGGCGGAGTTAATTTTATCTTTAATTTCATTATTCACATCTTTTATCATTTGCTGTATAAAGTCTTTATCTTTATCAGGTAAATTTTCTTTAATGTCGTTTAAAACTTGGAGCTTATTAATACCTACATTTTCTTTTGCTTCTTTAATAATTCTTTTTCTTTCTTCCTTTGTTTTGGCTTGGTCTATTTTTTTTCTAAAATTATTAAGAGCTTTATGTTTAGCGTTCATAACTTTTTCTACTAAACCCGGAGCAATATTTTCTTGTAATTCTTGAATAGTACCTAGATTGTCCATGTCACCATTTTGCAAGGTGTCTAAAACATTTTCTTTATTTTGGATTTGATTTTCAATTTCTTTGACAACTCTTTTTCTAGCTTTTTCAATTTGTTCTTTTAGCTCAATTGAAGAATCTTTTTCAAGTTTTTTAAGTAATTGGAAGTGGGTAACATTATTTCCTCCAGCATTATTAACATATTCGTCGAATTTTTTTCTTTGCTCTGGCTCCATATTTTGCAATTTTTCCTTAAAAGAAGATAGTGTATATTCACTAGATTCTTCAATAATATCTTTAATTTTTTCTGGAGAATGGTTTTGAATTCTTTTAAGAATGGCTAAATCCTTAAATTCTTTAAATTTATCACCTTTTTGATCTTTAATACTATCTTGTATTTGCTTTTTTAAGGTTTTTTCATTAGCGGTGTTAGATAAAATTTCAGCATTATTTTGATTAGCTTTTTCTCTTGCTTGCCTAATTCTTTCTTTAACTGTTTTTGAAAGATTTTTTTCAATATTATCTAGGGACTGATTTTGTTTTAAGATTTGGCCTAGAGTATTGTTTACAAAATCTTTATCTTGTTCTTGTATTTGCTTTTTAGCTTTTTGGGTTATTTTAGAAATATCTTCTATATTTTTTTGATATCCCTCAATGCTTTTTGAAATAAATTCAGAATTATTTTTTTCTTTAGCTAATTCTTTAGCTTCTA
>Ga0102926_1000610_pt1 | contig 20980 bp, 12 predicted proteins | sample SalPonR1_A_D2_MG_FD_78173 | JGI IMG/M metagenome (GOLD analysis project Ga0102926, IMG submission 78173) | Salt pond soil microbial communities from South San Francisco under conditions of wetland restoration - Salt Pond MetaG R1_A_D2_MG | ecosystem: Environmental > Aquatic > Marine > Intertidal...
AAAAAGGTTTGTGTAATTATAAAACAGGTGTATATTTGCACTCGCAATAACGCAACGGTCTGGTAGTTCAGTTGGTTAGAATACCTGCCTGTCACGCAGGGGGTCGCGAGTTCGAGTCTCGTCCAGACCGCATTCCGAATCTTCGGAAGCAAAAGCTCCTCAATCGAGGGGCTTTTTTTATGCCTTAAAATTATTGGGTTTATTGTGAACACTTGATTGAAAACATGTAAAATTGAAAGTGATGATTAGGTTTGCGAACTTCTATATTTTAGTAGATTTTTCTTTCCTGCCTTTAATCTTAAAAATCCGTTCATTATCTATTTAATTTGCTTCTCTCTTTTTATTTAAATATAATAGTTTGATTTTCAGTCTTAAGTGATTTAATTTAAATCAGGATTATCCAATTTGAAGACTGTTATAACCAACAAACTAACTAATTATGAAAAATTTTATTTTTAGAGTCCTTTGTATTTCTATTTTATTCAATGTTTTCTTTTTAGAAATTCAGGCTCAAAATTCAAGTCCTAACGAAAAAATTGAAAAAGCGGATTCTCTATGGAGCCTGGCAGAGTATGACAAGGCAATCCTCATGTATGAGGATATTTCTTCAGATTATCCAGATAAGGTAAAGTTTCGAGAAAAACTGATTAAGGCCTATGCTTATCTGGGAATGTTCGACAAGGCGAAAGAAAGAACAGGTCAGTTGTATCATGAGAAAGGAAAGCCTTATTCAGAAATAGGTGAAAACTGCAGGTTGGGCTTAATTTATACTATGCAAAACAGGACTGAAGATGCGCTGAAGGCAGTGGCTGATATGATGATGTTTGCTGAGCCTGGTCAATATTTCCCAGGAGCACCAACTTGTGCGATGTATTTTGAAACTCCGGCAGGTGAATACGAAAAAGCGGCAAAAAAGATTTATAAAATTATTGAACAGGCTCCGGATCTTCTCAAATTACAGTATACGCTATATGCTATTTACCTGGAGAAGCAGCTTGGAAATTTAGAAAAAAGCAATGCTTTACTAGCACAATTAGAAGGTCAGGTGAATATTCTTCAGAATAATGGAACATTGGAAGAAATGTTGCAGAGCCCTGAAGGTTTTATTTATTACAGACCTTTAGCTGCTTTTTACGCCTTAAAAGGTGAAGATGATATGGCGTTAGATCTTCTACAAAAAAATTACGAAAACGGAGGCAGGCAGTATTACTGGATTAAAAATGTTTCTCCTTTCTTTGATCAATACGAGGATAATCCTCGATTCGTAAGCCTTATGAAAGAAATGAAGATGGGAATTGACAAAATGAGTGATAATGTGAAAGCCAAATTATAATGGCTAGTACTGTTTGGTAAAATTAACTCTGAAATTATTTATAAAAAATCTTTGACTTAAATAGGTCTGGAAGAAAACATAATAAGAAACTCTTCCCTTTTTAGGAGAAGCTTTTTAAAACTGCACACCGGGAGGTTGGATTGTAATATCGTCCAGACCGCATTCCGAATCTTCGGAAGCAAAAGCTCCTCAATCGAGGGGCTTTTTTTATGCCTTAAAATTAGTGCTGTGTTTGTCCAGTCTTGGTTTGATATGTAGTTAGCTAAAGCCTAGAGGCCTTCATTATGAATAATGTATTCACGTCTACTCAAGATTTTTTTATTAAAAAATAAGACAATTTTATCCTTTTTATAAAGAGCCTTGCTAGTACCGTAGTGTTTTTAATTTATGTTTTTGACGGAAGTTGTTCATAAGCTTTTAAATTATTCCGGCATTGCAGGCATGCTAGCACATTATAGGCGATTTTTATGAGGAAGATAACGGAAGGAAAAGAGAAGTTTTGAAAGGATTATAGGCTTATTAAATTTCGTTTTTATTATCTAAAAGTTATCTTTAGCAGCATTAATTGATCTTTTAAGTGAATACTATCTATAAATTAAGTCTGCTATTATTTTTCATCTTCTCAGCTAGCTGTAATAAAAATAATTCTGAAAATGAACAGGCAGAAAACAGACTCTCTGAATCCTCAAGCCCTTATCTGAAAGAGCATGCAGACAATCCTATAGACTGGTATGAATGGGGTACCGAGGCTCTTGAAAAAGCAAAAAAGGAGAATAAGCCTCTTGTTATTAGTGTGGGTTATTCGGCATGCCATTGGTGCCATGTGATGGAAGAAGAAAGTTTTATGGATACCAGCGTGGCTGCTATCATGAATAAAAACTTTATTTCTATTAAGATAGATAAAGAACAACGTCCAGATATTGATGAAATTTATATGCAAGCTGCAATCCTTCTGAATGGCAATGGAGGCTGGCCTTTAAATGTATTTGCCCTGCCTGATGGTAAACCCTTTTATGCAGGAACCTATTTTTCTAAAGACCAGTGGAAGACTGCCCTGCAAAAAATTGCGAAAACTTACAAAGAGGATAAACAGAGTCTCGTTTCTACAGCCAATGCTTTGGTAAAAGGTGTGAGGAAAGAGAATAGTTTAGATAGTTTAAAAACTAAAACATCTCCTATTTCCAGGGAGGAGTATATAATTATCATTGATAAATGGGCGGAAACCTGGGATGAAAATAAGGGAGGATATAAAGGTTCAGAAAAGTTTCCGCTTCCGGTCAGCTGGACTGCTCTTCTTGAATACTATTACTTAACTAAGGATCAGCAGGCGTTGTCTATGGTAGAAACCACTTTAGATCAAATGGCGCGGGGAGGTATATACGATCATTTAGGGGGTGGTTTTTCACGTTATACTGTAGATTCAAGATGGAGATTTCCGCATTTTGAAAAAATGCTTTATGACAATGCGCTTCTCATTAGTTTGTACTCAGATTACTATAAAATTTCGAAAAATCAGGATTATAAAAATATCATTATCGAAACCCTCGATTTTATCGAAGAAGAGTTGTCAAATCAACAAGGAGGCTATTATTCCAGTATCAATGCTGATAGTGAGGGAGAAGAGGGTAAATATTATACCTGGACCAAAGAAGAGATTGGTGAAATCCTTTCAGGAAAAGAACTTAAGTTTTTTACTGACTTTTATAATATTGAGTCTTATGGAAACTGGGAAGACAAAAAGAATATTTTGTATCGCAACGAGTCACTCGAAAAGTTTGCTGAAAGGAATGGGACTTCCCACTTGAAAATGCTTGAGCTAATGGAGTCGGCAAAAGAAAAACTGCGAGAATTTCGTGAAACCCGCGAAAAACCAACAATCGATCATAAGGTAATAACCTCGTGGAATGCATTAATGATACAGGCTTATCTCGATGCTTTTACCGCCCTGGGTGATTCAGAATATTTGAAACGAGCAACCGCTACTGCTAACTTTTTAAAAGAGGAAATGATAAGTTCAGAGTTTTATCTTCGAAGAAGTTTGAGCGGGAAAGATAAAAGTATTCCCGGGTTTTCTGAAGATTATGCCTACCTGTCCAGGGCCTATCTGGAATTATATCAGGTAAATTTTGATAAAGGCTGGCTAGATCTATCGGAAGAGCTCATGAAATACACTCTCGAAAATTTTAGAGACCAAAAGAGCGGGATGTTTAGCTTTAATTCCAGTGAGCATAAAGAAATTTTTGCTAATAATTTAGATTTGAAAGATGATGTTCTTCCTTCCTCAAATTCTGTAATAGCTGAAAACTTGTTGGTAATAGGTAATCTAAAAGCGAACAAAAAGTATATTGATATTTCTGAAAAAATGCTTCAAAATATTTGGTCTGAGGTAGCAGAAAACCCTTTTTCTTATGCCAACTGGACCAGCCTGGCTGCCAAGAAAGCATTTAGTTTGCATGAAATAGCTATTTTGGGTGAAGATGCGTTTTCTATAAATAAGCAGATACAGTCCCATTACCTTCCCTCGGCAATCTTTATGGGGGGAACCTCAGAGAACTTACCTTTACTTGAATCTAAGCTTGTGGATGGTGAGACATATATCTATGTGTGCGTGGAAAAAGCCTGTAAATATCCGGTGAAAAATTCGTACGAAGCCCTTGACCTGATAAATGAAAATAATCCGGAAGCGCAATTAAACAATCGATATTCTTATAATTAAATAAAAGGCTTAAAATTTTGAAAATTGAGGGAATTATAATTAAGCGCCTGATGAGTAATTTGAAATCAAAAAAACTCCTGAAATATGAAAATTTTTCTACCCATCATCTATAATGAAATGGGATGAATTAGCTTTCAGGACTCTTAAAATTCGAAGAATTGCGTCTTTTTTGTGAGGGATGAACCTCAAAAAAAGCAATAAAAAGGCCTATTTTTGGAAATTTTCACAAAAAAATCATCGATTTCTGGCTTAGCGAATAAGACTAGAAGACAGATCTATCGAAACCACTTAAACGTCTGTTTATCAGCAATTTGAATTAAATGCTAATATTCTATGTTCTTTTGATAAAAAATTGGTTTAAGTCCCTGACTTTTAAATAATTATTTTAAAAGCTTGTTTTTTTGCTAAAATTAAGTTTCTTTTATATTTATTTACGATTTTGTTAACTAATCAACTTAAAATGAAATTATGAACTTGAAAACTACTATGATTTTTGTAGGTTTTTCACGGGGAACTAAAGGGCGTGTGTCTATATGTCTATTTTCTTTCCTTATTCTCTTTTTGGGAGTGAATTATCAAACTTTCGCAGGCAACGATAACGTTGTCGAAAAAATCAATCAAAGAGACATAACAGGTATGGTGACAGATGATGCCGGTATGCCTTTACCAGGGGTGAATGTCTTCGTGAAAGGTACTACTGTTGGAACTCAAACAGATTTCGATGGTCGATACAGTTTGGACGCGAGATCAGGAGATATACTTGTGTTTAGTTATGTAGGTTATGCTACCCAGGAAATAACTCTGGAAGATCAGCTTACGGTGGATATCACCTTAGAGGAAGATACAAGCCAGTTGCAGGAGATAGTGGTTTTAGGATATACTCAGCAAACACGTGCAGATGTTACAGGTTCTGTATCATCTGTTGACCTTGACGAAGCCACCAAGGCTCCCATCGTAAATGCCGCGGAGGCTCTCCAGGGAAGAGTTACTGGGGTGACCGTGCAAAATGACGGATCGCCTGGTGGATCTCCGGTGGTTAGAATTCGTGGTTTTGGAACAAGTAATAATAACAATCCCCTATATATTATTGATGGGGTTCAAACTGATGATCCATCTATTCTAAACAGTTTAAATTCTACCGATATTGCGCAGATGAACGTTTTAAAGGATGGTGCTGCCGCGATTTATGGAGCTAGAGCGTCCAATGGTGTTGTTATTATTACCACCAAGGGCGGTAATTATGGAATGACAGGCCCTTCAATATCTGTAGATTCATATGTTGGTTTCTCCAGGGCAACAAATTTGCCCGGGCTTCTTAATCCACAACAGCATGGAGAAATGATCTTTGAATCTTTAAGAAACGATGGGGCTACAGTAAGTCATCCTCAGTATGGGGACGGAGCCTCTCCGGTAATACCAAATATGATACAGGGGGTACCTGTAGATGTAACCGTGCCTCAAGGAGGCACAGACTGGTTAAATGAAATTTTTCAAACTGCTCCCACCTACAATGGTTCCGTTAGTTTACAGAATGGAAATGATTATGGTAAATTTCTTTTATCTGTGAATTATCTTAAAAGAGAAGGTATTCAATTAGAAACTGGATATGAACGAGCAATTACCCGTTTAAACTCGGAATTCAAGATCGGTGATAGGATTAGAGTTGGTAATCACCTTAATGTTTCATTTAGTAATACCCGTTCGGGGAATTTTGTAAATGAAGCTTTAAGAATGTCGCCATTACTACCTGTAAGGGATGACAACGGAGATTTTACGGGTACCTATAATGCGGCAGCCGGATTGAGTAATCCAACGAACCCGGTAGCGAATTTGATCCGGGCCTCCGACAACTATAATAAGCAGTTAAGATTATTTGGAGATATATATGCTTCGCTGGAAATCTTTGAGAGTTTAAATGTAAAGACCTCAATTGCCGGCGATTTGCAAACTTATGATGGAAGATTTTTTCTTCCGGTGAATCCCGAACACTCTGAGCCTCGTTCTACGAACACCTTAACAGAACAGGATTCTAATAATTACCAGTGGATCTGGACAAATACCATAAATTACAATGAAAATTTCGGAGATCATAGTGTAAATGCTGTAGCAGGTATTGAGTCCCTATCTAACCGAGGAAAAGGAAAAGGAATATCACGTAATGATTATTTATTTGAAGATGAGGATTTCTACCTGTTAACCAATGGTTCTGGGGATCCAATTATCGATTATGCTTTTGATCAGGAGAATACACTTTATTCCATATTCGGTAATGTTAATTATAACTATGCGGGGAAATATTTTTTCTCTGGTACTTTAAGAAGGGATGAGTCGTCAAGATTCCTTGGTGATAATAAAAGTGATGTATTCCCATCTTTCAGTGTGGGATGGGTGATTAGTCAGGAAGACTTTTATCCTGATAATGCTTTTGTGAACAGGCTGAAAATTAAAGGATCCTGGGGTGAAGTTGGTAATCAAACTTTGCCGGTTGGTAATCCCACAATTAATATAAATAATTTGAATAACCAAGTTGCAGATTATCCTTTTAACGGTGGTGGTGCAGTTACTTCGGGGGCTATTTTAAGTCAGGTAGGAAATCCTAATCTAAGATGGGAAACCAGTGTGACCAAAAATATTGGATTAGATATCGATATGTTTAACAGTCGTTTAGAAACCCGTATAGAATTATATGAGATTACGACAGAAGATCTTATTACACAGGATTTTAGTTCTATTAGTACTACGGCTATAGACGCATCTGCGCCGTATGTGAACCTTGGTTCAATTCAGAATACAGGTGTGGATTTCAGTCTTGGATATTATAGCAAACCTACCAACGAGTTTACGTGGAGTGCCAATTTTAACCTGTCCCATTATCAAAACGAGGTTACAGATCTTATTAGTGATTTCCAAACCGGGAATACCGGCTTTAGAGGAGGAGCTCTTACCAGGACTGAAGAAGGTAAGCCTTTATCTTATTTCTTCGGAAGAGAGGTTGTTGGTATTTTTAGATCTGAAGATGAAGTGGCCGCGGCTGCAGACCAGGGTTTTGCCACTCCTGCTGATGGAGTTGGGCGTCTACAGTATGCCGATATAAACGGTGATGGAGTTATTAATGATGATGATAGAACTGATATTGGTTCGCCTCATCCAGATTTTACTTTTGGTCTTAACCTTACTGCAGAATATAAAGGATTTGATCTTTCTGCTTTCTTCTCAGGGTCTCAAGGGAATGATATTTATAATTATCAGAGATTATTTACCGATTTCCCTCTGTTTTTCAATGCAAACAGAAGTGACCGTGTATTAGATTCCTGGACTTCTTCTAATCCCGATGCTTCTATGCCGGCGCTTAGCCAGACAATTAGAAATGGTGAAACGAACGCGAACTCATTCTTTGTGGAAGATGGATCTTTCTTAAGATTGAGCAACTTGCAAATAGGTTATAATTTTGCTGAAACTCTCGTTGAAAAATTAAGATTTCAGAGCTTGCGTATTTACGTTCAAGGTACTAACTTGTTCACTATTACCGATTATAATGGTCTGGATCCAGAAGTACCATCTTTTGATAGTCTTACTTTGGGTGTAGATGCAGGTGGTGGTATAGGTAACGGATATGTTCCCGTGTACCCGGTATCTCAAATTTATACATTTGGTGTTAATATTAAACTTTAATAAAATGAAAAAGAAAATATTATATTATTTCCTTCCTATTCTGGCTTTTGTGGCCTGTAGTGAGGAATTCACAGAAACTCCAGCGGTAGGAGCCCTGAGTGATCAGGCTTTACAGAACCCCCAGGGAGTAGATCTTTTACTTACAGGAACATATTCTGCACTCACCGGTGTTGTAAATAATAACAGCGGTAATGTATTCGCAGTGGGACCCGATAACTGGTGGTTTGATGTAATGAGTGATGATGCTCATAAAGGAAGTACAGATGGTGATCAGCTGGATCTTTTTTTACTGGAGACCTATGCTTTTACCCCGGCTAATCCATTCATATTAGGAAGATGGGAAGCGCTATATGCTGGAGTGAACAGAGCTAATTCAGTTCTTAACGTGATTGCCGGAATAGAGGGCGAAGACTTTTCAGCTAAAGAAGGAGAGGCTAAATTTTTGAGAGCTTATTACAATTTTGAACTGCAGAAAATGTTTGGGAATCCGGCATTTATTTCTGTAGAAAATTTTGCGAATAGTAATTTTAACCAGCCTAATCCAGGACCAATCTGGGCAGAAGTTGAAGCAGACCTGCAATTCGCTGCCGATAATTTACCGGATGTGCAATCTGAAGCCGGGAGACCAACTTCCTGGACAGCTAAAGCGTTTTTAGGTAAAGCGTTGTTGTTTCAGGAAAAATGGCAGCCAGCATTTAATGTTCTTCAGGATGTTATTCAAAATGGGCCTTACGCTTTAAACCAGGAATTTGTAGCTAACTTCACAGCTGCGGGAGAAAATAGTCCGGAATCTGTATTTGCAGTTCAGTTTGCAGCAGATGGTGGTCAGTCTTTCAACGGTAACGTTGGAGGTACGCTAAACTTTCCTAATGCACTTGGATTTTGCTGCGGATTTTACGTGCCCACGCAAGATCTAGTAAATGCTTATAAGACTAGCGACGACGGATTGCCATTGCTCGATACTTTTGGTGATTCAGATATAGCCAATGATTATGGTGTAGAAAGTGAAGAAGCTTTTACGCCGGAAGCAGGGCTACTTGATCCTCGTTTAGATTATACCGTTGGAAGACGTGGTATTGAATACAATGGTTATGGGTTACATCCTGGAAAAGAATGGATTCGTAACAGTTTTGCAGATATTTCAGGGCCATACCTTCCTAAAAAGAATGTTTATTACGCAGGCGAAGATGAAAATAAAGGTACAGGTGCCTGGGGTCAACAGCATTCTGGTGTCAACTATAACGTAATGAGATTCTCCGGAGTATTATTAATGGCTGCAGAAGCTGCTGCAGAGCTTGGAGATCTTGATACCGCGCTTGATTATGTTAATCGTATAAGAGAAAGAGCTATGGATATGACCGTGGTTCAAGCTCCAGATGGTTCTCCGGCGGCAAATTATAACATAGATCTATATGATTCTTTTCCAGATCAGGAATTTGCTATAAAAGCGGTAAGATTTGAGAGAAGATTGGAACTTGCTATGGAAGGTCATCGATATTTTGATCTTGCGAGATGGGGGCCTAATTATATGGAAAATACTATTGAGGAGTACGTAGCAAACGAAACCTCTACAATTCCAAACTTTGGTCCTAAAACGTCCAGTTTTGAGGAGCATATGGTAATTATGCCAATCCCAACTACGGCGATAGATTTGTCCGGTGGAATATTAGAGCAAAATCCCGGTTATTAATACCAGTTGAAATAGTTCTAAGTTTTAGAATTGAATTTGTTTGAGAGCTTGTCGAAATAGATCTAATAATCTATTAAGGCGGGCTCTCAAACTTCTAAATAGAAATTAAATTAATTCCTTGCTATACTTTATGAAAAGGCAAATGTTGAGAATGAAGAAAATAAAATTCTGCTATATATTCATTAGTTTACTAATGAGTACACTTATATCCTGTGTTTCTGACGAATCTGATACAGTAAGTGAGCAGAAAAATTTCACACAACTAAGTGCGGAAGAAACTGGTATTGATTTTCAAAATACTCTGGAAGAAAACGATAGCATTAATTATTTCAGCTATTCGTATCTCTATATGGGCGGTGGAGTATCTGCAGGGGATATAAATAATGATGGACTTACCGATTTATTCTTTACCGGGAATATGGTGCCTAATAAATTATACCTTAATAAAGGAAATCTAGAGTTTGAAGATATTACTGCTAAAGCGGGAGTAAGCGGTGAAGAAAGATGGTTTACCGGTGTGACTATGGTAGATATTAATAGCGATGGGTTTCTTGATATTTATATCTCAGCATCGGGGAAATATGAGCCCCGGGAAAATTTGCTTTATGTAAATAATACAGATGGTACCTTCACAGAGAAAGCCGCAGAATACGGTATAGCAGACCCTGGCCATAGTGTGCAATCTACCTTTTTTGATTATGATAGGGATGGAGATTTGGACTTATATGTAGCCAATTATCCTCCTACGAATTTCAATGCACCAAACGGTTTTTACCTTTTTAAAATGCAAAATGTTAAGGAAGTTGAAACTGATAACCTGTATAGAAATGATGGCGGAAAATTTACCAAAGTTACCGATGAAGCTGGTATAAAATCCTTTGGTCTTTCCCTTAGCGCTACCGTTGGAGATCTCAATGACGATGGTTGGCCAGATATATATGTTTCCAATGATTTTAGCACACCAGATTATATGTGGCTCAATAACCAGGACGGTACCTTTGAAAACGTCTTAAAAGAGGCTACCAAACAAACGTCCTTTTATGGGATGGGAGTAGATATAGCCGATTATAATAATGATGGATTATTGGATATTCTTCAGGTAGATATGGCTGCAAAAAATAATAGAAGGGCTAAAGCTAATATGGCTAGTATGAACCCCGATATTTTTTGGAGCACTGTGAATTCCGGCTTCCATTACCAGTATATGTATAATTCACTTCAAACCAACGCAGGTAATCTAAAAGAAAACATCCCTTACTTTAGTAATACTGCGAGGCAGGCTGGTATCCAGGCAACAGATTGGAGCTGGGGTCCCTTGTTTGCAGATCTTGATAATGATGGCTGGAAAGACGTGTATGTTTCTAACGGCACCAGAAGAGAGATTAATAATAAAGACTTCTTTAATAAACTGAAGAAAACGCCAAATCAAAAAGATAGTCTTTTGGAAAGGTCACTTGAAATTCCTTCCGAGAAGATAGACAATTTTGTTTATCGCAATAAAGGAGACATGAGTTTTGAAAGAGTAAATGATGAGTGGGGCATTAGTTTTAAGGGATTTTCTAACGGTGCCGTTTATGTAGATCTGGATAATGATGGTGACCTGGAAATCGTAACTAATAATATTGACGATAAAGCAGCGGTATTTAATAATAACAATTCAAATAACAATCATTATTTGAGCTTTGATTTTAAAGGTCCGGAAAAGAATCTTTTTGGAATAGGTGCCCGGGTTTATCTAAAAAACAATGATCAATCGCAGATGCAAGAGCTTAGCCTTACCAGGGGTTTCCAGTCTTCGGTTGCGCCCAGGATGCATTTTGGTGTAGGTAGCAGCGAAAAAATTGATGAAATAAGAATCGTTTGGCCAGATCAAAAAGAACAAGTATTAGCAGATATTTCTGCAGATCAGTTACTGACAGTAGATTATGCTGATGCTTCGGAACCTGAAACTACAATTGAAACTCCCAAGGAGCCAGTTTTCTTAACCGTTTCCCCAGATTCTTTGAACCTGGAATATAAACATGAAGAGAACGAATTTAATGATTTTAAAAACGAAATACTTCTCCCTCATAAAACTTCTATGTTTGGACCGGGAATGGCTGTTGGAGATCTGAATGGAGATGGTCTTGATGACTTATTTATAGGAGCTGCTTCGCAATATGAACCGGGAATTTATTTCCAGACTTCCAATAATTTGTTTGAAAAAAAACAATTTGAAGATATTTCAGATGATAAAAAACACGAAGATCTTGGAGCTTTGATATTTGATGCAGACATGGATGGAGATAATGACCTATATGTAGTTAGCGGTGGAAACGAATTTAGCCCTGACTCTGAAATACTACAGGATAGATTATATATCAATGAAAATGGAAATTTCAAAAAATCAGATTCAGCTCTGCCAAAAATGTACACCAGTGGTTCCAGGGTGTTTGCACATGATTTTGATAAAGATGGAGACCTGGATTTATTTGTTGCTGGTAGGCTCGTTCCGGGTAGTTATCCGGCGCCCGCTAACAGTTATCTTCTAGAAAATATATCTGAAAAAGGAAAACCGAAGTTCAGGAATATTACTAACGAGGCAGCACCTGATTTTAATGATCTTGGGCTAGTGACCAGTGCTAGCTGGACAGATTTTGATAATGATGGCTGGACAGATCTTGTAATAGCGGGAGAATGGATGCCAATCAAAGTATTTAAAAACGATCATGGAGAATTTATTGATATTTCGAAACAGTTAGGACTTGAAGATACTACCGGTTGGTGGTTTAGTCTGAAAGAAGGAGATTTTGATAATGATGGCGATATGGATTTTATTGCAGGTAATCTGGGTCTTAATTATAAATACCAGGCCGCAGAAGATGCCAGCTTTGATGTTTATTACTACGATTTTGATGGTAACAACACTAAAGATATTGTTTTGAGTTACTTTAACGATGGAGAAAAATTTCCAGTTAGAGGTAGAGAGTGTTCTTCTCAACAAATGCCGGGGATCAAGAATAAATTTGAAAATTATAGTTCGTTTGCCAATGCAGACCTGGAAGATATCTATACCACCGATTATCTAGAAAATGCACTTCATTACCAGGTGAAATCTTTTGCCAGCGTATATATTGAAAATAAGGAAGATGGATTTCAAATACATCAACTGCCTGCTGAGGCTCAAATCTCTAGTATAAATCAAATACTTACCGAAGATTTTAACAATGACGGTAATTTGGATGTTTTAATAGCCGGAAATCTTTATGCTTCGGAAGTTGAAACACCACGAGCCGATGCCGGAATAGGTTTATTATTGGAGGGAGATGGCAATGGTGATTTCGTTCCCATAAAAGCTAGAAATAGTGGATTTTTCGCTCCTGGAGATGTAAAAGATATGGCCAAATTAAGTACTCCTGAGGGAGACTTTATTGTTGTAGCAAAAAACGATGATTATTTACAGCTAGTGAAAATTCGCAAACCAAGTTCATCTGATAAGGAGATGGCAGTTACCAATTAATTGCATTAAAAAATTAAAAGTATGGAGAGCCCGGGTTTAAAGAGAAAATATGACGCCATTGTTATAGGTACCGGAGTTACCGGGGGCTGGGCATCAAAAGAACTTACAGAAGGAGGTCTTGATACTCTTGTTTTGGAACGAGGAAGAATGGTAGAGCACGTAAAAGATTATCCAACCATGAATAAAGATCCCTGGGATTTTAAATTTAGGGGGCAAGCCACTTATCAAGACAAGCAGCGCCAATTGAAGCAGGCACGAACCGGCTACACCACCGGGGAAGCCAGCAAACATTGGTTTGTAGATGATATTAAGCATCCATATAATGAGGAAAAGAGATTTGACTGGATTCGTGGATACCACGTTGGAGGAAAATCGCTTATGTGGGCTCGTATGTCATTTCGTTGGAGTGAAATGGATTTCGAGGCTAATAAAAAAGATGGTCATGGAATAGATTGGCCTATTAGATATAAAGATCTTGTTCCCTGGTATGAGAAGGTGGAAAGATATATTGGTATTAGCGGGAAAGCCGAAAACCTTCCTCAGTTACCAGACAGTATCTTTACTCCTGAAATGCCTTTAAATTGCGTAGAATTGGAATTGAAAGAAGGTGTGGAAGCAAATTTTGATGACAGAAAAGTGATCAATTCCAGAGCGGCAAATTTGACTGATCCGGAAGGAAGAGAGGGACGCGGACCCTGTCAATTTAGAAACAGATGCATCAGAGGTTGTCCTTACGGAGCTTATTTCAGCAGCAATTCTTCGACTTTGCCTGCTGCTGAAAGAACTGGAAATATTACCCTTAGACCTCATTCTATAGTACATGAAATAATTTATGATGAAGAGCTCGAAAAAGCCACTGGAGTGCGCGTAATAGATGCTGAAACCGGTGATAAAATGGAATTTTATGCCGAGGTGATATTTTGTTGTGCAGGGGCCATACCTTCGGCCTCTATTCTTATGCAATCCAAATCAGACAGATTTCCCAATGGACTGGGAAATGATAGCGGGGAATTGGGACATAATATTATGGACCATCATTTTAAGGTAGGTGCTACCGGTAAATCTGATAATCATCAAGATGATTATTATAAAGGAAGAAAACCTGCCGGATTCTTTGTGCCGCGTTTTAGAAATATCGACGAAAAAAGTACCATGAAAGATTTCGTACGAGGATATGGAATGCAGGGAGGTGCAAGCCGAACAGATTGGACAGAAGCCGTTGGAGAAATGAGTTATGGTAAGGACCTGAAAAGAGAATTGCTTAAGCCAGGTGATTGGAGAATTGGGGTAAATTGCTTTGGAGAATGTTTGCCTTACCACGAAAATAAAATGACCTTAGATTATAATAAGCTCGATCAATGGGGGCTTCCTACTATTACATTTGATTGTGAATACAAAGAAAACGAAAAGGCAATGCGCAAAGACGCCCAGGAGCAGGCGGTAGCAATGCTTAAAGCGGCAGGATTCAAAGATGTCCAGGGTTACAATAATCCATGTTTTCCCGGGAATGGTATTCATGAGATGGGCACTGCAAGAATGGGAAGAGACCCTAAAACTTCAGTTTTAAATAAAAATAATCAAATTCATGCTGTTCCAAATGTTTATGTTACAGACGGAGCTTGCATGACCTCTTCAGCTTCACAAAATCCTTCTTTAACTTATATGGCTATAACCGCCAGAGCGGCCAACCACGCCGTTGATCAATTTAAAGCAGGGGTTTTCCAAAGATCTTCAGATAATACAGCAAAAATCGAATCCTCTTAAAATTTATATTATGATTAAAAGACGAAGTTTTTTGAAACAGACAGGCCTGGCCCTCGCAGCTACGGCAATTTTGCCCAATGAATTGTTTAGCTGGAACGCCAAAGACTATCCAATTGGCTTACAGCTTTATTCTTTAAGAAATACCATCGGGGAGGATTTGAGGGGTACAATTGAAAAAGTGGCTAAAGTAGGTTTTAAGGAGGTTGAAACTTATGGTTATTCTACTGAAAATGGTTTTTGGGATTTGAGTGTTTCAGAATTCAAAAACCTTTTAAACAATAATGGATTAACTTCTCCAAGTGGTCATTATGGAGCCGATAAATATCTAGGTAAGGATGGAAGAATAAGTGATTTCCAGGAGGTTCTTTCTGCTGCAAAGGGACTGGGACAAAAATACGTCATCATACCCTATATCGGCGATACACTTAGGACTTCAATAGATGATTACAAAAGAATAGCCGATAAGCTTAACGAAGCTGGAGAAAGATGCAAAGAAGCCGGGCTGAAACTGGCTTACCATAATCATGCGTTTGAATTTGAAAATTATGGTGATAAAAATGGCTACGAAGTTTTATTGAATAATACCGAGAAAGATCTTGTCTTTTTTGAAATGGATATATACTGGGTTGTTCGAGCAGAAAAGGATCCTGTTAATTTATTTCAGAAATATCCTGGAAGATTCCCGCTTTGGCATGTAAAGGATATGGATAAAACAAATACGGAATTAAACACTGAAATTGGAAGCGGCAGCATAGATTTCAAAAAAATATTTGAGAAAGCAAAAGAAGCCGGAGCTGAACATTTTATCCTGGAACAGGAAAATTTTGCGATGGAGCCTTATGAAAGCCTTGAGCAAAGTTTTGGATATATTAAGAATAATCTTATTTCATCTTAAGTGTTTTTTAATTAAGGAAACAAAAAAATATCATTATGAAAAGAAGGCAGGCTTTAAAACACATAGGGTACGGAGCAGGATTATTCGTAGTAGGGCCAAGTGCTCTTAGCATACTCCAAAGTTGTACAAATGAACCGGAATATGAATGGCAGCCAATTTTTCTAAGTGCAGGGCATGGGTTGATCCTAACTAAAATACTGGATATTATTATTCCAACTACAGAAACTCCCGGTGCTAATGATGTTAATGTTGCTCAATTTATCGATGCCTACATGAATGAAGTACCATCACCAGAAGACAGGAAGAGATTTAAGCGGTCTGCTGAAGCATTTTCCCAGGCTTTTAAGAATGAAATAGAAAAAGAGGCGGAAGAAGGAGAGCCCCAGGATTTTTCCAGAATAGTAAAGAAATTTCTTGACGCGACACCGGCTCAAAAAGAAGAATTTGCCCGACGAACCACAGAGACCCAGGATCCAATAGATCAAACCCCGGAAGATGAGTATTTGTTTTCATTGGAGGAGGCAGATTCATTAGCCTTTAGTTACTTAAAGGACATTAGGGATATGGGGATATGGGCCTGGAAAACCAGTGAAGAAATAGGTGAGAATGTGCTGTGGTATGATCCAATTCCAGGAGAGTATATTCCCTGCGCTCCCTTAACTGAACTTGGCAGTGGTAAGGCAATGTCTCTTTAATTTAAGTTATGGTATCCTTTAAAATTAATCTTTAATAATTCATAGTAATGAAAGCATTTCCTTTACTTCTTTTATTATGCGTCAGTAATATAATTTATGCTCAGGGCGAGCTGGGAATTTTTAATTTTAATGAAGATATTGGAAATCCTACTCATGAAGGATCAGCAAATTATAATAAAAAAGATCAGGTCTATACCCTAAATGGATCTGGATATAATATATGGTTTGACAGAGATGAATTCAACTACGTATATAACGAGATAGAAGGGGATTTCATTATAACAGCGAATTTTAAATTTTTGGGAGATGGTACAGATCCTCACCGTAAGACTGGAATAATGTTAAGGGAATCTGATGCGGAAAATGCGACTCATGTAAGTGCTGCTTTACACGGAGATGGCTTAACTGCAATGCAGTGGAGGGGATTTTCGGGAGAGGAAATGACCGATAAGGAGAATGAAATTAAGGCCCCGAAGAATAATTATGAGGTTCTGCAATTAGAACGTACAGGGAATAAAATAATAATGAGAGCTGCTCATTGGGGAGAGCCCTTACAGGAGATTGGTTCTAAAAAAATGGAAAATCTTGGAGATAGCGTTTTGATAGGCTTATTTATTAATTCTCACAATCCGGGCGTTATCGAAAAAGCTAAGGCCTGGAACGTACGCATAGATAGACCGGTTGCAGAAGATTATGATCCGGGAGAACAGGGCTGGATAGGCTGCAGATTAGAAACTATTGACATTGCAAATGGGAAACGTAAAGTTATCTACACTAAAAATGATAGGTTTGAAGCTCCAAACTGGATGCCCGACGGTGAAAGTCTCCTTTTTAATATGCAAGGTTCTTTATTTACTATTCCTGTAGAGGGTGGTGAACTGTCAAAACTGGATACAGGCTTTGCAGATAACCTAAACAACGATCATGGAATTTCCTTCAATGGCGAATTGTTAGCGATAAGCCATAGTCCAGAAGGCGAAGGCTCTGCAGTCTATGTTCTTCCGTTAGAAGGTGGAGAGCCAAAAAGGGTTACAGAAAAAACGCCTTCTTACTGGCATGGATGGGCAGACAATAATCAGGAAGTAGTGTATGTTGCAACCCGGGAAGGGAATCCAACCTACGATATCTATAAAAAATCAATTGATGGAGGAGAGGAAGTAAGGTTAACCAATACGGTTGAAGGAGAACATGTAGATGGTTGCGAATATTCGCCTGATGGAGAATATATATATTACAACGGAAGCTCCTCTGGTACCATGCAAATATGGCGAATGAAACCCGATGGATCCAATAAGGAACAAGTAACATTCGATGCTAATAACGACTGGTTTCCACATATTTCACCAGATGGAAAGTGGATCGCTTATATCTCATTTCCTGCTGAAATCCCTGTAAATGCCCATCCCTCCTTCAAAAGGGTAACTTTGAATATTATTCCGGCTGACGGGGGCGCACCTAGGGTTATAGCTTATCTATATGGAGGGCAAGGTTCTATTAATGTTCCTTCCTGGTCGCCCGATAGTAAGCATTTTGCTTTTGTAAGCAACTCGGGTTCTTAAAATCAGACAACTATTTCCCGCTTTGTTGAAGTTTCCAGGCCTTTTCCTTGAGATATGGAAGCGTTATTAAAATCTGATTTATATTAAGGCTAGTCTAAACCCAGTGCATCATAAACCTGGACTTTGTTCCATAGATGCTCAGACTCCTCTATAAACTTCAAATGAGCTGCCTCTTTTTGATATTTGTCTTGCTCTTCTTTTGATGCGAAGCTGAGAATAATTGAATAGGTGAAAGAATTGTCTACTACTTCTCTGGCAGTGCCTGCGGGAACTCCTATAAATTTTGTTTTGGCATATTTACTTCCCTTTAAAAATTTTTTTAACGAAGTTTCAAAATCTTTTCGGTCTTGTTGGCTGTCTGGATTGTTAAGCCAGAAATAAACAACGTGTGTAAAATTATGGTCTAGCCTAGACTCATCTTTTTGACTAAAAGCAGAAACAGAAATAGTCATTATAAGGATAACCATAGCACTTTTAAAAAGCTTTTTCATTTTCAGAATTTTAAATTTTTGAGAAAAAAGTAAACAACTTCGAAGCAAGCTCACAAAGCATTGATATTGGAAAATATAATTTGATTTTGAGGCAAGCCTCGGCGCATTTAATCTCGATTATCGAGTAAATAGAACGTTTTAATATTTCAGAAATCAAAACTGAATCTGACGTTACTTATAAGTTAAAAATAAAAAATTTCTTTATCTTCAAGAGTTATTTTAATTTTTTTAGCATGAAACAAAATAAACTTTTCTTTCTCCTGGCAATAATCTTCTTTTGCCTCTCTACAAGCGCACAAAATTCGCAAGAGTCCCTGGCAGAAAAACTAGGGTATCCTGAGAATTCGAAAATGCTTATTATTCATGCAGACGATGCAGGAGTTAGTCATTCTGAAAATATTGCAACAATTCGTGGTCTGGAAGAGGGTGTTGTAAATTCATCAAGTATCATGGTGCCCTGTCCCTGGTTTCCCGAAATCGCTGCTTATGCCAAAAAGCATGCTGATTCTGCTGATTTTGGTCTGCATCTTACGGTAACCAGCGAATGGAAAGATTTTAAATGGGGATCAACCTCCTCCAAAAATGAGGTGCAAAGCCTTATAAATCACCAGGGATATTTCTATCCACTAGTTGATAGTGTGGTGAGGCATGGTAAAGCTATTCACGTAGAAAAGGAGATCGAAGCACAAATACAAAAAGCTATTTCATTTGGAATAGACATAACTCACCTAGATGCTCATATGGGAGCTGTAATGAGTACTCCTGAATTCCTTAAGGCCTATATTAAAAAAGGCAGAGAATACGAAGTACCTGTTTTATTGAATCGTGAAATACCGGCACTCCGGGAAATGAAAGATTTTGAATTTACCGAAAAAGATGTCTTTGTAGATTCGGTTTACCAGGCTTACCCTGAAGTTTATAACGACAAAGCAATGGATAGATTTTATGAGGATATCTTGAATAATTTGCAACCGGGTTTATCTTGTATCTTGATTCACCTGGCCGTAAATAATGAAGAAATGATGGCAGTAACCAAAGAGCATCCTTATTGGGGTAGCCAGTGGCGACAAAATGACCTGGACTTTTTTACCGGCGAAAAAGTAAGAAAACTCTTAGAAAAGAATGACATCATACTTGTGACCTGGAGAGAAATAAGGGATAAAATTGTTAGGTTGAAATAAATCAATTATTGCGAATATCTTTGAATTTCACTTCGTTTAGCACCTTTGATTACCAGTCAATTACCTCTGGGTATTATGGCTAAATTTCTGTAAATCTAAAACTGAAAAATAATTTCTGCCGGAACTTTCTTCGACCTACTTCATGTTTTTTTGCCATTTATTCATCAATTCTTTCTTTAAACTACGGGGTATTCTATAATCTTGTGTTCTTTTCTCTTGATTTTATGAAAACTTAAACCTTTGTATAAAGATGTTTTTCTTACCTTTTAGAAGCTATAAATTTAAAATCTTGAATTAATGGAAAAGAAGAATGAACAAACGCTTGAAATTTCAAAGGAATTTGATGTCCCCGTAGAAGAATTATACAAGGCATGGATTACTCCCGAAGCTCTCAAACAGTGGTGGGGGCCTATGGGAAAAAAGCTTACAGATGTTCAAAATGAAGTTGAAAAGGGTGGTAGTATTAAATATACAGCAAATGATTCTGAAGCCCCATTAATTATTAAAGGGGAATATGAGGAAGTAAAAGAGAATGAAAAACTGGTTTATACCTGGGATTTCAACTTTTCTGAAGAAGCTTTTAAAGAAGGTCTTTTCAAGCTTACAATAAAGTTTCAGGAGCAAGAAGACGCTAGTAAGCTTATCGTCAAACAGGAAAACCTAAAAGATGATGAGGCGGTTAGGGTTCACGAAAAAGGCTGGGAAAAAGAGCTGGAAAACCTACGGGACTATCTGGAATAAGAAAGCATTCTTAAGCCTAATCTCTAAAAAAATAATAGTAGAAGCTTTTCCCATTCGATAGGAAAAGGCTTTTTTTATATTATAGTTTTTATTGAGCCTTCTTGTTTTTTAAATGAAATTCTATTTCAATAGAATAAACCGGCACTGACTCTACCCAGTACCGGTTTATGATTAATCGACTAATCGGCAATCTAGTTTACCGTGAATTCGCGGTAAAAATCTCCGCCCACATTGTGATCCATTTCAGATACCAGGGCGTATTTCCCCGGTGTCAATAGCGCTATTTCATTTTTTAATTGGATACCTGCATCGGTAACTTCAATAGTAACATCTGCTTTGGGTTCTTTTCCCAGGTTACGTCATCATTTATTTTTGGGTGTTCGGCTGATTATCCCGTTGAATTAGGGAGAGAAATTTATAGCTAAGAAAGATATGCGTTGGATCGTGTTAGAATATATCTGGATAAGAAGCATTAACCAAAAATTCATAATCAACATGTTTTTTCTTTATAGTAAGGCGATCAGCATATTTTTGTTATTTTTAAAATCATTGGAATTATTAACGCTTAAATAATTTTGCAAATGAGTCCACTGAAGTCAAGTTCCGACTTCAATAAACTAGTAAAAACCGGGGATCTTTATAGGGAGGTCTTCGATTGTTCAGTACTACCTACCATCATTCATGATATGTATTTTAATATCATTGATGGCAACCAAGAGGCATTGCAAGAATTCGGCTATTCCA
>Ga0102926_1000615_pt1 | contig 20925 bp, 15 predicted proteins | sample SalPonR1_A_D2_MG_FD_78173 | JGI IMG/M metagenome (GOLD analysis project Ga0102926, IMG submission 78173) | Salt pond soil microbial communities from South San Francisco under conditions of wetland restoration - Salt Pond MetaG R1_A_D2_MG | ecosystem: Environmental > Aquatic > Marine > Intertidal...
ATTGGAATGAAGAGTTTTATACTTATGTTGTAAAGTATTCAACTTATTCTATAGATGAACTTAATAAATTATTTTCTATAGATATGAATTTACTTATATCAAAAACAGGAATAAATAATGGCAATTAATTTTAGTGATGAATTAAAGAAATATAACGAAAGACTCACAGATGAAATAGAAACAAATAAAAATGATAATTCTTTAGATGTATCTGAAACTGATTATAAACAAAAACTTTCTGTTGATAATTTACAAACTAACTTAGATGCTCAATCACTTATTGATGGAGAAAGAGATATAGATGAAGATACTGAAGGAATTCAAACTTTAATAAAAGTTGATAACCCAAAAGATGGAAATGAATTTAAAATAAATATTGCAGATGTAGATAATCTTAAAAGTGAAGAAAAAACTTTTCCAAATGAATTAGAAAATTACAAAGAGAAAATATCAGCTGAGAATACAGAAACAAATTCAGATAATGCTGAAACAGAAAATGATTTGATAGGTGTTTTAAATCCAAAAGATTCACTTGAAGATTCAAAAAATTATAGTGATACTATAAATGACTATAATACAGAACTTGGAACAGAAGATACAAGAACTGATGGCGAGAATATATCAGAAGCAGAAGAAGCAAATGTCAATAATATATTAACACCAAAAGATAATCAAAATCATTTATTTAAAACCGAAAACCCAGAATCTAATAGAAGTCTTGATACTCAAGGAGCAGACGGAGATAACTTTAATGCTATTTATCAACCAGTAGGTTCAGAGTTTTCTGATGTTGGCAAAATAATTCAAAGATCATTAGGGTTTGAAGGTGGCGGTGAAGACAATTATAAAAGAATTGAAGATAATCTTTTAGATGAAGAAATTGATGTATTTGATCCAACTTCAAAAGTTGAAAATTCAATGACATCAAAAGATCTTACTTTTTTTATATATAATAATATTCCTTATGTTATTGGTAGAACTGCTAACCTTGTAGGTGGAGTTGTAGATAGTGTTCAATCAGTAGCAGATAATCCAGAAAACCTTTTATCACAATGGGGAACTGTTAGATTAGCTCTCGATACAATGCATCAAATTTCATATTATAGTCCAGACGAAATGGTGAAAAGTTTAGGTCAAACTTTTATGACATTACAATTATTACCATTCTTGAAAGGTATTTCAGTTAAATATAAAAGAATGAGTTTTAATAGTGGAACTGCTGAAAAATTTGAAGACACTTTTAGAGAAGCGGAGAAGAATTTTAATGCTCCAGAAACACCATATAAAGATATGCAAGAGTGGTTCGATAAAACACTTGGTTTTTTATTGCAAGGAATAAGATCATTATTCACAAATGAAGAAAATGAAGTTCAAGATAATGTTTCATATTTTAAAGATGTAAATACGGTTTTAACAGGATTAAGAGAAAAATATGTAAAAGCTTTAAGAGGACAAATGGAAGATGTTTTTGAAAAAAAACATGAACATTTTCAAAAAGGTAATGGTCCAATATCAAAAGGCACATATTATTCTTCACCATTTAAAGACTCTAATTCGGATAGTGGAGATGGTAGTTTTTCTAAATTAAGTATTAAAAATGAAGATCCAAAAAGTTTTGATGAAAAAACAACTATAACGCATCAATTAAAAAATCAAGAAGTTAGCGAATATAAAAAACTTCTTGATGATTCACTTACTTATTTACTTGATGATGGAAATGTTGATGAAGAAAGTATTGAAAAAGTAAAATCTAATACAACTAATTCTCTTTCTGATTATATAACTATGATAAAAGAAAGACTTTCTGAAAATCTCGGATCAGATCCCTCTATTTATGAAAGACTTAAACAAGTAGAAGGCGCAAGTGAAGAAAAAATAGAGAAAGAGTTAAATGATTCTAAAAAAACTGTTTGGAATAGTGATAATGAATCTTCTGAAATAAGTATTTGGGGAGATTCAGATAAAGTAAAATCAATAGCTGGTTTAATGAAAGAGTCAGTTGATGATCTTATGTCTAAAAGAGAGATGATAAAAGATTTTAAAGGAATTCATGCTATTGGATATATAATGGTATATCCTACACTTGTAGATGGAGGAGCAGGAACTGCATTTAAAATACCATTTCAATTTAATCCAACAATACAAGAATCTGGAAGTAAAGTAAAATATGAAAGTCAAAACTTACTTCATAGACAAGGAAATATATATTCTTATGTAGGAACAGAAGGTCAGACTATTTCTTTAGAAACATCTTATATGATGACTACAGATGGGAAAGATGATAATAGAACGAAAAGCAAAAATGAATTTGGAAATAAAGATGAAACAAAAACTTGGGAAGTAAATAACGGCCCTCAAGATGCTTGGTATAGTGCCTGGAACCCTAAAACAATTCAATCATTAGAAAGTGCATTAAGAAGTATTGCATTACCACAAATATCTGGAGGAGATACAGATATTAAATTTCATAGACCACCTATGATAAAAATAATATTTGGACAACATGGAGCTAATCCAGTTGCACATAGTAAAGACAACTTATATCCTATGTTAACATATCCAGTTAATTCTAATCATAATGATCCAAATAGTAATGATGTAAAATTTTATCATAGAACATATTTAGTTACATCTGTTAATATAGTAAAAGATACAAATGAAAGTCCGCTTCACTTAAACGATAAAGGTGATTTAATAGATACTCATGAATTCAAAGTGCAATTAGAATTAAACGAAGTGGATTCTAATTATGTAGGAATAATGCCAGATTTTGGTGATTATTATAAAACATATAAAGCTTCTGCAGATTCATATATTGAAGCAGTTAAAACAGAAAATGCTTAATGGAGATATAAATGGGAACATCAAGATATAAATTCTTTGAAACAGTATGGAATAATGATTTACAACATAATCAAAAAGGACAAATGACTCAAAGTATAAAGAATTTACTTTTAACTGCTGATTATGTCTTATATAGCATACCATTAAGCGAAAAGTATAGACCAGATATAACTGCTCAAAAGTTTTATGGTAATGCTAAATATTTTTGGATATTAGTTTATATAAATGATATTAAAGATTCACCTCAAGGATTTGAAGTAAATAGAAAAATTAAAGTTCCCGATCCTGCTGTTATTGGAACTTTGATATAGAAAAGGGAAATAAACATGACACCAAATTTTGGAATCTATCAAGCTGTAGTAACAGATAATACTCAATTTTTTACAAATGGAAAAATAAAAGTTCGTGTTCAAAATATGTATAATGGAAAAATGGATTGGGATTTAACTCAAAATTTTGATTATAACGAATTTATTAAAGAAATAAGTGAAGATTTATGGTGTTTAGTAGCTACTCCAATTGGTGGTGGTTCAAATCATGGATTATTTTCACTACCTCAAATTAATTCAGTTGGATTAGTTCAGTTCATGAATGGTAATATTAAAAAACCTATTTGGATGGGTTCCTTTTTTAGACCAGAATATAATCAAAATGGAAAACTTACAAGAGTAAATGTTCCTAATGACCAAAAAGAATATGAAGGTTCTGGTGCTGATGGTATAACACAAAATGAAAACAACATAGGTGAAAAAAGAATTGAAGGTGATTATGGAACTTTAATACTTAGAACAAAATCTACATCTGGACCAACTAAATATAATAATGGCGATGAGATGAATTTCAATGAACAAGATAGTGAAAACTTAGTTATTCTCTCTAAGGATAAATTAAATATAACACATTTTTCAGAATGGGATAGAAGTGGTGATAATCCTGTAATAAAAAAATGGCAAGAAATAGAATTTTTCACTAATCTCGATGGTGATCCAGAAGTTAATATTAAAGTAAGTGATATAGATAATAGAGATAATTTAAAAGAAACAAGTCTTGTTATTACCAACAACGAAGTTGCTTTGAAGGTTTCTGACGAGAAAGAAAAAATGGAATCATCTATTGGTTCTACAAGTGATGGAATTAATATAACTTCAAGAAATACAGATAACGATAATCAAACATCAATTACACAATCACCAAAAGAAATTTTATTATTAAATAAAGAAGTATCTATAAACTTATGGGGAGATGAAGCATCAATATCAGTTCCTAATGGAAAGTTAAGATTATCAGGACAAGAAGTTCTTCTTGGAGATGGTGGTGGATATGTAGTTGTAAAAGATGATCCATTACCAGCAAGAATGGAAGATGGAACTATTTTGAAAGCTTCTAAAGTAAAAGCATAAAAGCATAAGAGGATACAGATGGGTTGTGGTAAAATATGTAAGGCTAAGAAAAAAGCCAAAAAAGCAAAGAAACAAGCTGCTGCTGCTAATAGAAAAGCTGATGCTGCTCGAAGAAGTAAGCCAACAATCCCAGGTGTCCCACAAGCAACAGGAACTTCTGTTGAAGTAACAACTGTTGCTGATGTATTAGGAGTTGGAACAAAATATCAAGCTTTAACTCCATACGAAGCAATTCAAGTTCTTGGACAAGGAAGAAGAAATTCACAAGTAATGAATTCTGCAGCTAGAGGATTAGTTGGTCCTATTCAAGCTGCTTTTGGTGTTTATTTAGGTGTTAAAGTTGCACAAGCAGTTCCGAAAGTTGTAAAACCAATAGTTAAGATGGCTAGTCAAATCGGAGACCTTTTTTTTAACTTCGCTGCTATTGGTGAATTAATAGCTGATATTGCAATTCTTGTTTTAACTATATTTGTAGGATTAGCTCCTATTTTTCTATCTCTTTTAAGAAACTTATTTTTTAATATACCAGTAGATATTGGTATATTAACAGAATATCAAATGACAAGATTAAAAGAACTCGTTCAATTTGCAAAAATAGAAATAAAAGCTGCATTTCAAACTGCTGTTCTTGATATTAATGCTGCATCAGTAGTTGATGAATACAATAGAAAACAACAACAAAAATCTGATCTTGGAGGTGGTGCAGTTCCTCCTGAACTTATAGATTTTACAGGGTTGTCCGACGCAATAAATACAGCTATACAAAATGCAACTCCACCTTTTACATTAGATGATTTCGGTATTGACCCTAAAGAAGATTTTATTTCTGCTTTTGAAAATGGTATGAATGCTTGTAGAGAACAAATTCTTGAAAATCTTGGTGAATCATTAAAAGGTCAAAAGATTAATATATTACAAATACCAGACGTTGCTACATTTGATAAAGAAAATAAATTAAAAGCAAAGAATGTAGCTAAAGGTTTAAATGATGCATCAAAAAGAATTGAAGTTCTTCAAGCCGGTGAAGTTTTAAAAAGACAATTCACAGTATCAGGACAAACTCCTACAGAAGAACAACAAGTATTTGATGATAATGATTTAGCTGTAGCAGCTGCTGAATTGATGATTAAAAAATTAGAAGATCAGGTTGCAGCAGCTTCTGCTGAAAAAGAATCTTCTGGATTAAATAGAACAGTTGATGCAGATAGAGCATTTCTTGAAGTATTTAATGACGAAGTAGAAAAGAAGAAAGGTAAAACAGTAGAAGTTCGTGAAGACTTAGAAGCATTGAATTTAGCACAAGATATAATTCTTGGAAATAAAAATCAATTTGTTGCTTCTATGATAAATGTTGTTAAAAAAATAAATCTTGATAATACAGGATGTGTTAATTTAGATCCTTGTTATGAAAATACTATATCAACTCAATTTAGTGATTTAAAATCTACAACACAAACACAACAAACTGCATTTATAAATGATTATACTGTTAATGATACTACAGATATGATTAACTTAAAAGATTCAGTTTATGCAAATGTTCAACAATCAGTTAATGATGCAAATATAACAGTTGATCCATCTTGTCAAGAAAGTTTCGGTCAATCAGTATGTGATGCAATAGATTGTTTTAAATCAAAATTATTTGCACAAGTTAAGGTTGCTATAGAAAATGGTAGTGTATCAATTGATGGGACATCTATCCCAAGTGGTATTAATAAATATGAATTAAAAAAGATGTTAGATTATTTACTTAAAGAAGTTAAAAAGAAATTACTTGATCAAGCAAGAGATGTTATTGTTGAAGAAGTTGTTCCTTGTAAAGCTTGTAAGCCTTGTGAGGAAATGATTGCTGATATTGGTATATATGTTAATCGAGCAAAAGAAAAATCAAAAGATAATATCATTAAGCATGTTGAAGGTCAAATAATAAATAATACAAATCTTGATTGGACTATTACTGATTCACAATCTATTACTAATAAGAAAAATCAATTGATTTCACATTTAAATATGGCTTTGTTAAGAGATGCAGGTGAATTACAATTAGTTGATGATATGTTATTCAGACTTAAAGCAGAAGAAAAAGAACTAATTAAAAACGTAGTTGCTTCTCTTCAAGCTATAGCGGATTAAGGTGTTATATGGAATTTACTACTGAAAAAAGAAGAAAAATAACTTCCTCTATTTTAGAACAAACTAATAATGCAGAACAAACAGATAAATTCTCTGATAATATCAGTTCAGTTTATGGTAAAAGAGTAGAAGAAGATGAATCAAATAGGGAAATGTATCTCACTGTAAATTCTCAACTAACTGGTTTAGCATTTGAATATGCTTTAATGACTGGTTATTATCATCCTATGTTAGAAGAAAAAGAATATTCTTATTTATCTCCTAACGATGAAGTAACTGAATTTACTAAAAAATATTATTGGGATTCTCCTAAACTACAAAAAGCAGCTAAACTTGAAGAAGGAAATGAATTTCATTTAAATCTTAGAGAAGGAAGTTCAGTTTATTATCCTATTCGTCCTCTTAAATATTCTCGTTGGGTTGATGATACTCATTCAGAAGTAGGAATTTGGTCCCCAAAAGAACAAGATTTATGGAATGCTATTCGTTCATTAGTTACTTGGTATAACTCTGGAGGTTCTTCAGGCTCTACTGAAGTAACTATCTTTGGTGATTATAAAGAATATGAGCCTGGACTACCAGATTTAGAACAACATTATATGACAGTAGGTTATACTGAATATCAAGCCGGTGAAGGTGGATTCATGTCTGATGGATATAATCCTAATGGCGATTTGATATTCATTAATCCTCTTGATTCGGAGAACTTTGCTTTTGGTAAGATTCTATCATCAAAGACTTCACCAAGTAGAATCCTTTTTGCACCATTTGCTAAGAAAGGAGAGATACCTAAGAATGCAGAGATAACTTCTACATATACATCAGGTAATAGTATGTATATAGAAGTTATTAAAACAATGATATCTCAAATGGAAGATTATTATAAATCTATAAGACGATATTTAGAAAACAATCCTAATGGGAATGATACAGATAATCTTCCTATAAAAGAAAATATAGATGCTGCATTGAGTGAAATATCTTCTTGGAAAGAATCTAAAAAATTAAATGAAGTTAATTCTTTAATATCGACAATAGAAGATTCCAGAAGTCCTTTATTTTCAAGTCGTCAAACATATATTAATAATTTTCTTAATTCTGCAGATGATTTATATGAAGATAGATTTAATATTAATGATGTTAGATTAAGTAAAAGACTTGGAACACTTAGAGAAATTATGAAATCTGAAGATAGAATAGAAGAAATATTTAGAATGAATGATGAGAAGAAGAGTCATATAGGATGGATGAAGAAATATTTCATTGTTAAGAAATGTGAACAAGATGGTGATTGGAAACGAAGAGTATTTATAAAAGATCCTAATGATGATTTTCAAGTTGGAGATGAAGTTTATCTTTTAACTGATGATGAAGAAATACCTGAAATAAAAGCAACTATAGAAATAACTGTTGATGCTAGATTAGAAGATTTAGTAAATTCATCATATAATGAAGAAACTGGTGAAGTAAAAAAAGAATATTATCCAGTAAAAAAATTATTTTTTAGAGATGCTTGGAAAAATGGAAATGTTAAAGTGATACGATTTTTTCCTAATACATATAAATCAGATGAAGGGTTTAGAGTAATAAAACAAAAAAATATTTAGGGGATTTTATTAGATAACACTTCGCTAATTTTGCCGTAAAGATAAGACAAACGAATAAGGAAGTGTTTAATGGCAATTAATGGTATTGGTATTTATGACAATGAATTTCCAGTCATCAAAAGTGACAGAGACCTCATCATAGAAAATGTAAAAAGAATACTCACTACATTGCCAGGTGAAGACGTTGGAAATCTTGAATTTGGTTGTAGGCTTCGAGAATATTTATTCAATTTTGAAAACGTTCTATTAGAAGATATAGAACAAGTTATAACCTCAGCCATTAATAGATGGGAACCGAGAGTAGTAATATTCTCGGTTGATGTCACGCTCGATCCAGAAATGAAAGAGAAAATTCATGTATTAGTTGATATGGCATTAAGAGAAACGTTTGAACGTTTTAATATGACTATACCAATTAATTTTTAGGATTAATAAGAAATGAAAGCATATGAATATTTATCAGAAACAGTAAAAGAGATAGACTCAGATGGAAGATTAAAAGAACTTTGGGAATCCGTATATAAGGAAAGATTAGACAAACACGGTAACAAAAAGAAAGCTAGAATAAGTGCAAATGCAAAAGTTTATAGTGAATGTTTAAAAATATTTAAGAAGGAAAATATAAATGAAAGATTTTTAGATTATGTTAAAACATCATATAGTGATAATTCATATCCTGTACATAAAAATCCTTCTTCAAAAGAAATGAAAGAAATAAGAAAAACACAAGGAAAAGATGATAATGAATTAAGAGGAATAATAGATTTTGATAAAAAAGATTTTTATCTTTTTCCTTCTAATCTTCTTCATCCAATGGTTTCTAATAAATTTACTCGTAAATCTGATAACGCTACTAATATAATGTGCGAATTTATTCCAAGTAAAGGAAAATTAAAAGTTTTAAAAATAACTCACGTAAAAGGTGATAAGAAAAAACTGGAAAAAGAGCAATGGTTAAAGAAATATTTGGATATATAACAAAGGAATAAAAGATGGCAGAAAAGATTACGCAATTACCTAAAACACAATTTAGTGGATTAGAATTTACAAATATAATGGAAGATATTCATGCTCTTGTTAAGGAGAATCCTGAATATAATTCTAATTGGGATGACTTCTTGAATTCTAATGCTGGTAGAATGTTAACTGAAGTTTTTGCTTGGATTGCAGATCAATTAGCTACAAGAATTGACTGGAATGTAAACGAAAACTTTATTGGAACTGCTACACAAAGAAGTTCTATTATTAAGCTACTTAAACTTATAGGATATAAATTCAGTTTACCAGTTGCATCACAAGTTCCTGTTACAATTGAATTTTCAAGAGAAGTAGGAAATTATGAAATCACACCAACTTACTTTGAAGGTTCAGGTCAATTTTTCCCAAAAACAATTCAAGGTGTAGACAAAAAAGGTAATCTTAGAAATTTCGAAGCAATAGAATATGATTCAGCAAATCAAAAATATTCATATAAAGTTCCTGTAGTATTAGATGGTAGTTCTGGAAAAGCAGAGTTTTATTTTCACGAAGGTAAAACAAAGTTAAAAACCTTCTATTCTACATCTAATTCTGGGCAAAAATTTATAATAGAAGACACTCCAGTTATTGCAAATTCAATTGTTGTTTATCAAGTTATTCAAGAAGGAACTGATACAAGAGAAATTGAACTCTTAGAAGTAAATAACTTTCTTAATTCAAAAGCTCAAAAAGCTGCTGATGAATCTGGAACGAATGCGATTCCATATGTAACAAATGTAAGAGAAGATAATTCAGTTGAAATTGAATTTGGTTCTTCTACACTTTTACCTACTATTGACAGACGACTACCTAATGGTGCAGAGCTTAGAGTTTTTTATAGAGTTGGTGGTGGTATTGATGGTAACATTCCAAGACAATCAATTAACACAACAGAAAAACCAAATATCGCAGGTTTCGAGACAGTTGTAAATTATAAAAACCTTCGAGAAGGTATTGGTGGAACTGATGCAGAATCAGTTGAACACGCTGCATATCATGGACCTCTTACAATTAGAACTGGTGGTAAGACCGTAACTCCAGAAGATTATGAAATTCAGTTAAATGCACATACATCAATTCTTAAATCAAAGTCTTATGGATATAACAATATTCCATCAGATTATTTTGATAAATATGGAACATATTTCAATCCGTTAGATGTAGTTAATTTTATTGTAATGAAAAAGCCAGGTTGGGAATCTCGTCCAACTTCAAAATATTACCTCTCTGATTGGGGAACATTCAATCTTGAAAATAGATTTAATGGTGAGTATTGGTTTAGCAATGGTGACTTTGGAAATGAAATTGAAGTAAAAGATGTTCCAGTAAATTTTTCAGAAGTATATGATTATGATAATGAAGGTGGTAAAGAGTTTAAGAACTTTACTATATTAAAAACACCTTCTGATTTTGCAAGTCATATCTTCATGGAAGATCCAGAAGATCCAGAAAATTATATAGCTAACCCTGAAATGATAGCTTCTATAACAAAAGATCAATTTGATAAAGAGATTCATTCTAAATTATCTGACCTTGTGGAACATTTAGTTCATGATTCAAACGATCCATATTTTTATGGTGATTATAACGAAAGTGGTTTTCCAAGAATTGAAATAAGAGAAGATATTCAAGCTTTCTTTTTACCAATAAAGGATATAACTGCTGGACTAAATATTTCTACAGGAAAAAATAAATGTATATTAAATATTGATAATCAAGGCGATGTAACTGTTGATTTTTCAAAGGGTGGTGTTTCACCTAATATAGTTCCATTAGATACACAAGATAGTCCTTATATTGAAGGTCTTGTTGATATAATCAATAATGCATTAGCAAGTGCTTATTCTGACGTAAGAGCTTATCAAGATTTTGGTATCTTAATTGAAGATACAACAGCTCAAGTTCCTAATTTAGAAAACCGTGATGAAGAAGATTGGATATTAAGAATCAGTGACATCAACTATACAGTTAACACTGGTGTAGATCAGTCTTATGATCAAATGATGATTCAAATAAATGATGCAATTAATTCTGCAGGATATGAAGCAATCTTTATTCAGAACAAAGTTAATATTACTTGTTATGACATAAGAGTTCAAAGAACAGAAGCTGGTGGAACAGTTGTTCTTGAAGACTCAAATGATCCATATGATATACTTGTTGCTTATGAAGCAATTCCACTTTCAACAATGCCAGTAAGTTCTGGTGATTATTCAAGTGTTGCTACAAGAGTAGATGATGATCTTGGTGCTCATGTAAAACTTACAAGTCCTAACTCTGGTTCTACATCTACAATCATTATAAAAGACCCAGTAGATTCAACTCAATCTTGTTTGCCTGGATTATTTGGTTTAAACACTGAATCAGATGGAGTAACTGAATATACTTGTTATGGACAACAAGCACTTACTGTTATCTATAGAGATTCTGATGAGCCTGATTTTGCAGATTTTATTTATGAAATGGGAACAATAAACTTCTCTTCTGAAATTCCTGATATTGTATATTTAAATTATGTTAAAGAAACGAAAGACACAATTAGATTAGGAACATATTTTAATGAGAATTTCTCTATTGAAGAGCCAGAATGGACAGAAGTTGATAAAAGACTTTATAATACACAATATATTGTTGATCCATTAGACGATGAAGGAAAAAGAGAATTATTTGATCTTGAAAATTCTAATATAGTTCTTAAATTCACAAAGGATGAAGTAAAAGATAATTCTATTTTTACTATAAATAATGATTATACATTAAGAAGAGCAACTGAGCCAATTAGATATTCTAAGGATCTTTCTACATTTCCAAATTGTAGTGGCAAGCTTTTGACTATACAAATAAATGATAATGCACCACAAGTAATAGATTGTAGTGGTATTACAACGTTAGATTCACTTATTTTAGCATTAAATACTACATTTAATACACAAGCAAATGAAATGTATGATAAAGACATTGATTTTGCAAATAGAGTAACTAATCAAGAAGGTGAAGAATTAGATCAATTTGTTTTAAGTATTGATAACAACAAAGATGGTAAAATTATTATTATTGGAGAAACAAACTCTGCAAACATACTTTTATTTGATGGGTTAACAGAAGAAGAGAATGATGTAACATATGCTAATGGAGATTATTATTTAAAACATAATCAAGAAACAGATACTATTGATATGATAAGAGTTGAAAACGCTGAATTACCTGATGTTCCATTTTACATTCATTATGTTGCAGATAGAAGACATGAGTTCATTGATCCAGAAAGAGATAAAGTTCATACTGATGAAGATGACTTACAATCTTATATGTTTCCATATAAAGTAGCTGGTGTAAATAATATTTTTATGAGACCTATTTTCTCAACATTTGATGTAAAAGCAAATGTATTTATATCAAAAGCAATTCCAAAACAACAAGTTCAATATAATGTTGAAGTTGCTTTAAGGGATGCATATTCACTCGAGTCAGCTGATTTTAACACACCTATTATTAAATCTGAAGTTAGTAAGATAATAATGAATGTGCCTGGTGTTAGATATGTAGAAGTAGATTATTTTGGAACTGATATGTCGAATGAAAGCACAAATGTAGCAAGTAGAATACAAGTTGGATTCGATGAACTAATGGTATTGTCAGATAGTATTTTTGACTCATCAGGAGCACAAATACATGGACAGAATCTTACATATAACGTAATTTAAACTAAAGAGAGTGATTGATGGCAGACTTATTATTTGGGTTTAATATAGAAAGAACAGCTAAGATATTCGATGAAGATAACTCATTAAAAAAGATACTTATGGAATATGGTCTATATTTGCCTGATATCAATATTGATGAGCCAAACCCAGAAAGAATAAAGATTTTTGAAAATTTAGCATCTTTATTTCTTGCTAACCATGATTTCATTTCAGAAAGAGAGATTGATGACTTATGGACATTACATTTTCTTAGAGATAGTATAAATAACATATTTAATAAACAGAATATAGTAGATGGTGTTCTTTATAGACAATTAATATTCTCATATAAATACTCAACTATTAAACATTTTTTTAGAGATAATTTTACTAAATTTTTACCATCACTTGATGCAAGTGTTATAACTGATTCAAATAAGATGTCTTTGTTTCAGTCTGCTTTCATGCAAGAATATGATAGATTCGCAGATATCATTGATAATATTTATAATATAACAGATATTGATAAAGTAGGAAATGATTATTTATCATATCTTGTTCAAATACTTGGATATGAAAAGGGTGATGATAAACTTCTTGGAAAAGATTCTTTCCGAGAACTTGCAAAAAACATTGTAGAAGTTTACAAAATAAAAGGAACTAATTATTCTTTCGAATTATTCTTTAACTTCTTAGGGTTTGATGTAGAACTAAGTGAATTTTATTTTGACAGAAGATACGCTGATTCAGGTATTTCAATCAACCCATATACTGGTGCTGACAATCCTCAAGACTTTAGTTATTACTTAACACCTAAAAGACCGACTGAATATGTTCCGAAAAATATGGATGAGCCTCATCAAGTAATGGATAATGAATTAACTGATATTCGTTCTCACTTATGGTGGGATAAGAAAATCCAAGAAGGATATTCAACAGATGTCCTTCTTGGATTAAATAAACATCAAGATCCACCAGAAGGTTTTGATTTTACATTCTTTAAAACAAATATAATTCAATACTCAGTAAAAAGAATTAGATCAAAAGAAACTGATGCAGATACATTATCCGAAGAAGATGAAAAAATAATTCAAGCTTATGCAGATTTCTTAACTCCTATTTTTATCTCTAAACAAGTTCTTGTTAGTGTTAAACCTTTCGAAGATGGAGCTGAAAATTTATTATTGACAGATACTTCAATATACAAAGCAGAATATGGAATTTGGGAAAATATGTTTAAGGCTATGTCTAATTGGTTTATTTATGACGATTGGACAGACAATCCTACAGGAGATTTAGGAGATAGAGCAGCTCTTACTTTATTAGAAGAAACAGATGTTTCTGATTATGAAACTGGTGGAATAAATAAAGAAGAACCAAGAGAGTATTATCTATTCATCAAAACTCATGACCATTTAGCTCAAGATCATTTTTTAACAAAAGATAATATGACTAATATGAGTGATGGTGCTCCATCATCTAATGAAGCATATCCATCACCTAATTTTTTCAAGATAAATGTAATTACTGTTCCTAATACAGATTTAGATGGTGGAGAAGAAAGTGGAGAACTTGTTTCATTATATGACATGGCATATACAGAAGGAGTTTTGTTATTGCATCAAATATGGAATATGATACCATATGATGATCCTGATACTATAGAATATGGAATGATGCAAGGTTTAGCTAAAATACTAAATTTTGATGAAACTTTGTTTAATAGAATTCATCATTTAGAAGAATTAAATGTATTAAATAGAGATTATACAGATTGGGATGATTTTTCTATATCAAGAAAAATTCCTACTTTTGAAGATGCATTCGAACAAGAGTTTGATATACAACAATTTGATTATCAAGATTTACCTGGCAATGATGATATCTATATCTCAAATGATGATGATATAACTCATACTCCTTGGTGGTTTTATGATAAGCTACTTATGAAAAAGACTACTTATAATTTTATAGGTTTTGGCTTTATTCATGCTGAAACTACCGTTAGAGGAGAATTAGTTATCGAAAGAGTAGGCGGATATCCACCAGGCTATACAGAATTTGAAGATCCTCTTATCACAAGTGGTGGTCTTGAAATACAAGATTTCTTATTAGATATTGAACCAGTATCTTTTGGTAAAATAAAAGTTAGTGGAATAGATGTAGTTGCTCCACAAGATTTTGATAATGGTAATGATTTTGCTTTTGCTAAATTTGAACATTATGATATTTCAGCTGATTCTGTTGATTATGAACCAATTCCTATTGGAAAAACTCAAACAAATGGCTTTGGATACATGGAGACTTATGACGAGAATGGAATATTAATAGATACTGTTGGATATACAAAATTCACAACAGTAACTGGTAATATTTATTCTTCTGGTTCATCAGATAGTTATCCTGTTATTGAAAGAATTGGAACAGAATCTATAGGAATATTTACTGGAACCTATGAGAGTCTTTACGAATTAGAAAGAGAACCAACTGGTGTAATCTCAACACTTCTTGGTGGAGCTGATTATATTAACTCTGGAAGTGAGTTCTTACCAGAAAATGATTTCGCTTTTGCTGATACTACAACTCCTTTCATTAGAGGAGAAAGATCAAATTATCTATATCCAGATATATCTGATTTTGCACTTGCAGAAGGAAGTGGAAGTTCTTTATTAAATATAGATAGAACACCAGAGACTGATTTTGCACAATTATTAGCTCAATATCAAGATATTGTTGCTAGCTTAAAAAATATAACATATCTATATTCATTCAGTGGTGAAATTTCAACATTTTATGAATCAGATATATTTGGTCAAATAGTAGATCCAATCTTTATAATTGATAGTGTTCCTATAATATTGATGAGTGGTGAAGAAGGTGAAATTGATATAGAATATGATCTAGCTGTTGAAGTTATACCAATTAGATTATTGGATGGAAGCCTTGTAGTTGAATTTGAATTATTCTCAAAAATTACAGATACAACAATAAATCTTAGTGGTTCTGCAATTATAGAAACAGTAGTTAATGCTTCAGCTAGTGGTGATATAAATACATCTGGAACTGCTGAAAGATTTTTTATAATTGAAAAAGATGGTAGTGGTTCTATAAATATACTTGGAAACGTTGAACATAATGACTTTATGGTAATAGTAAATGCCAGCTTGCAAAATGTTATAGGAATTACATATTTCTATGGAACTGCTGAAAGATTTTTTATAATTGAAAGAGATGATAGTGGTTCAATGATCATAAATGGAACTGCTAATTGGACTCAAAACATTGAAAGAGAAGTTTCTGGAACAGTTAACACTTCTGGAACAACCCAGTCTGATGATATAGTTTATAGAACAACTATATCAGAATATAGTATATCAACTATCACAGAAAATAATATTGTTGAAAATGATTATATTAATAATACTGCAAATGGTATAATTGATGTATTTGGAAGTGCAAATGAAGATGAAAGATATCTAAGATATACAACAATAGTATCATCTCTTGGAATATTCTCTGATGGAAATATTGAATCAGAAGTAATATATACTAATACAACTGATACAGTAATTACAACAACTTCTGGAAACGGTGAAGAATTAATAGATTACGTTGATATAACTGATACAGCAATCGCAACAACTCTTGGAACTTATGAAATAGAAGTTAAATTCGAACAAAATGCATTAATTGAAATTAATTCAATAATAACTTCTGGAAATAGTGAACAAGAAAACATCTATGAAGATATAACTGACACAGCAATCGCAACAACTTCTGGAGCTTCTGAACAAGAAAACATCTATGAAGATATAACTGATGTAGCAATTGCAACATTATCATATACTGATATAACTGCAGATTCTTCTGATTATACAACAGAGGTTGGTGGATTGACAATAGCATCCAATGATGTATTTGCAGATACAATAGATTATATTGAACCTGTAATTGGTGGAACTACAACAGCATCTGGAACTTCTGATCAAGAAAATATCTATGAGGATACAACTGATACAGTAATTGCAACAACTTCTGGAACTTATGAAAGAGTTCTTGAGTTAGAGTCAATTATTGAAGTAACATCAATAACATTATCTAATCCTGATATAGTCTCAGAAGATCTAACTGTTATATCCACATCTGGTGGATTTGCAATAGCATCCACTACAGTTAATGCAGATGAAGTAAGTTATACGAATGAAACTTCAGGAACTGCAACAGCATCTGGAAGCAGTGATCAAGAAAATATTTACGTCGATATAACTGATACAGCAATTGTAATAACTTCAGGAAACGGTGAAGAATTAATAGATTACGTCGATATAACTGATACAGCAATTGCAACAGCATCTGGAAACGGTGAAGAATTAATAGATTACGTCGATATAACTGATACAGCAATTGCAACAGCATCTGGAAGCAGTGATCAAGAAAATATTTACGTCGATATAACTGATGTTGCATTAGCTGATACTACAACATCTGATATAGTAGCGGATGAAGTAGTATAATTTATAAGTTGTTAGAACATAAATAACTTGTAAAGATAAAACTAAATAAAACTCACAGGAGAAAATGTGATATGTTAAAAGACATCTTAAAAAATAAAATGAGCATAAGACCAACAAATATAGATGAAGAGTTGGTGCCATTCAACTTCGAAGGTAAGCTTGCTGTTATAGGAGAAAAAGGTGGAAAGGTTTTTCATTATGACGAAGGAGATAACGTTGTAACTATTTGGGCGAAACATGCAACTATGCATCTTCTTACAAGTGAAACATTTTCTACTCATGGAACTGTATTAGATAAAACTGGAAGTGAATTAGTATATTCTTCAAGAAGTATTTTAAGTGGTGATCATCAAGAAGGAATAAAGAACGCTGATGGATCAATTATTTCAGGAGAACAATATCTCGGTGGAAATAATGATTATTATGATACTTTAAATGGATATCATAAACATTTTAATAGACCAGCGAATTTGACCATAAATTCTTCATCTGGTGATGCTGCTACTGATTTTATTTTTCCATTCTTCCCAACAAAAATGTTGTTTGGAACTGGTGTCGAATTTGCTAGTTGGGATGATGTTCGTGCTGCTGGTAGAGATGGCCCTGAAACAGATATTACTTCATACCTTCACCCTAAAAATGGTGGATGGGATGAAACTTCGTTTAATATGAATATAGAAAATTTAACAAACTATTATTCAAACATTTGGAATCAAACAGAAAAAGAATTAACAAAAGCAAGAACAGTAAATGATGTTTATTCTGGTGTTGTAGCAGGTGCTACTCCTTCAGAAGAAGATTATGCAATTCCTGGCGCAATTAAAGATGCAACTTATAGAGGTTCTGGTGAATCAAATAAACTTGAAACTGTTGATGGTAAACAATTTGCTACAGGTTCTTATAGAGGAATTGGAAGACCTTCATATATTTTCTGCACAAGAAATAGATTTATGAAGGAAGGTTCTGAGGTTAGACTTCAAACTGGTTCAACTGCTGGAACTACAGACCTTGAGAGTAAAATTACTTTCTCAGTAGTGATGCCAGAACAGACTACTGGTGAATTTTATCCTTATAATGGTTATACTTTAAAGATGGCTGGATTGTTTGCAGATGCAAGAATGTTACTTGGAAACTTTGTTCCACAAGATGACTATATAAGTGCACCAACTGAATCAGATTTAACTGAAAATGAGTATGCAAATTATCAGAAACAGCCTGGTGGTATAATGTGGGCAAAAAGAAAAATTGCTCCTATTTATAAATCACATGATGTTAAAATTACTGCTCAATGGACAATTTATTTACCATAAGAGACAAAGAGGCAATTAATTGCCTGTTGGAGAGGCAATTAATTGCCTCCTAATAATAAGCAATGAATAATACTATTATAGGAGAATATAATGGAAGAAGAAATTAATGATGAAGTAGCTACAGAAGAAGCTGTTGTAGCACCTAAAAAAGAAAAGAAACCATTTTTAGGCAAAAAGAAGTCTGATATTAAAAAAGAATTAAAAGAATCTGCAGGTGGTCAGTTTGATGGATTCAAGGATAAAGATGGAAATCCAATTGATCCAGCAAGAGCAAGAAATATGAGACTTGATCTTAGAAGATAATATTTTTTTTCTAATATTAAAACCGAGAAATTATTTCTCGGTTTTTTTGTGCCTTATATAGAATTGACAAAAATAAAAAAAAAGGTTAAGATAAATAAAAAGAGGAGAGGAAATGAAATCAAAAATGGAAACATTAAAAATAGTAAATGAAAAGGGAATAATGCCTGAGTATCAAACTAATCATTCTGCAGGAATGGATTTACATGCTATTGAAAAAATAGTTATTTATCCTATGCAAAGAGTTCTTGTTGATACTGGACTTATGGTTCAGATTCCAATAGGTTATGAAGCTCAAATAAGACCAAGAAGTGGGCTTGCATGGAAGCATGGTATTACAGTATTAAATGCACCAGGCACAATTGATGCGGATTATAGAGGGCCTTTAAAAGTTATGTTAGTTAATTTATCTAAAGGAACTTATGAAATAGAAGAAAATGAAAGAATTGCTCAAATGGTAATTGCACCATATACAAAAGTTTCTATAGAAGAGGTTACTGAACTTGATAATACTGAACGTGGCGAAGGTGGATTTGGAAGCACAGGTAAATAAATGATTATGAGAACAATTAAGGGAGATTTATTAAAATTATTCAAAGATGGACAATACGATGTTATTGTACATGGATGTAACTGTTTTAATACTATGGGTGCTGGAATAGCAAAACAAGTAAAAGAACAATTTCCAAAAGCTTATATTGAAGATTGTAAAACAAAAAAAGGTGATCTAAATAAATTAGGAACTTATACTTTTTCAGATGGTATTATAAATGCCTATACTCAATATGATTATAAAGGAAGAAATAATGTTGACTATAATGCTATTAAAAAAGTTTTTGAAAAAATAAATAATGACTTTAAAAATAAGAAAATTGGTATTCCAAAGATAGGAGCCGGCTTGGCTGGTGGTGATTGGGATACAATCAAAAAGATTATAAACAAAGTCACGCCAGATGTGGAAGTAGAGGTAGTTCAATATGAAAAAGGATAAAGTTGAAATAATTGCCATTCTTGATAGAAGTGGTTCTATGGCGCCTTTAGTTGATGATACAATAGGAGGATTTAATGAGTTTATACAAAAGCAGAGAGAAGCAAGTGGAACAGTTAACGTTTCTCTTTACTTATTTGACGACAAGTATGAAGAAATTTATCAGGATCTTCCTATAGACTCTGTTCCAGAGCTTGATGCAAATATATATTATGCTCGTGGAATGACTGCTCTTATTGATGCAGTAGGAAAGACAATTAATAAAGTTGGTGAGAGATTAAAAAATACTCCAGAAGAAGAAAGACCAGAACAAGTATTGTTTCTTATAACAACTGATGGAGCAGAAAATTCTTCTCAAGAATTTAATACAGATCAATTAAAAGAAATGGTAAAACACCAAACAGATAAATACTCTTGGGAATTTATTTTCATGGGTGCAAATATAGATAGTTTTAGTGAAGCTGGTGGAATGGGATTTAATTTATCTGCTACTTCAAACTATGATCCATCTTCAATTGGAACAAGGGCGGTTTATTCAGCTATGTCTTCTGCTGTTTTAAAGAAAAGAACTGATAAAAATATAGTCCTTAATATGGTTGATGAGTATAATACAGCATATGATGAGGTAAGTAATGATGGTTGAATATAATTTTTCTGTTAATGAAAAAGTAGTTACGATTTTTGGATTTGATGGTATTATAGAGTTAGCAGCTGTTGGAGAGGAAGGTGTAAAATATTTTGTGAAAACAGCAAGAGGTTCTGACTGGTATAAAGAAAATCAATTAGCTCCAAAAGGAAATGATTATATGCCTAATAATCAAGTTTACTTAACAGAAGAAAAAGAGAAGTAGACAATATAAAAAAATAAATTATAATATAATGGTAATATAATACTGTCCCCACGGAAAATCTTCGTGGGGATTAATATATAATTGCTGAATGCCAAAGTCGAGCCTCCATAACAATGTTATTGCTTATGGATAAGATGAGTTGCATTCACAAAAAAGGAGAAACAGTGAAAAAATTTAAATTGTCGGAATCGTTTATTGATGAGTACAAAAAGGAGAAACCAAATTGGGGGCCATTGGGTGAGTTTCATAATTTAAGAACTTATTAAAGAATGTAA
>Ga0102926_1000618_pt1 | contig 20881 bp, 18 predicted proteins | sample SalPonR1_A_D2_MG_FD_78173 | JGI IMG/M metagenome (GOLD analysis project Ga0102926, IMG submission 78173) | Salt pond soil microbial communities from South San Francisco under conditions of wetland restoration - Salt Pond MetaG R1_A_D2_MG | ecosystem: Environmental > Aquatic > Marine > Intertidal...
AGACCTCTTCGACCAGCGCCCGGTTGCTGTCGGCGTGGGTGCTGGAAAAGTTGTCGTAGGCGATGCCGAAATCGGTGAAATCGCGTCGGTGTTCGGCGCCGTAGTGCTCGATCAGCTGCTCCGGGGTCATGCCGCGCTTTTCGGCGTTGAGCATGATCGGCGTGCCGTGCGCGTCGTCGGCCCAGGCAAAGACCACGTCGTGGCCGCGCGCGCGCTGGAACCTTGCCCAGATATCGGTCTGGGCGAATTCGAGCATATGACCGATATGAATCGGGCCGTTGGCGTAGGGCAGCGCCGCGGTGACCAGGATGCGTCGTTTCATGGGTTGCCAGGATTCGCAGGAATCAATAATTATCGCATTTTGCGCCAGCGATTCGAAAAGCAGGACACGAAGAGCACGAAGACGGCACGAAGAACACGAAGAAAACCTTGTCGATTCTAAAACTTCGTGTCCTTCGTGCCGTCTTCGCGTTCTTCGTGTAACTCGCTTTTACAGCCTTGGATACATTCGTAATCAGGAAAATCTATCGAACTTCAGCCCCGCCTGATTCCAGGCGCGGGTCGTGGGCGGCCGAGAGCGTGTTGGTCAGGCGGTCCCACATCACCGCGTGCATGTTGCCCCAGGGCCGGTCGCGAACGCTGACGGTGTGTCCGCGCGCTTCCAGAGCCGCGATCTGCTCGGCGGTCAGTGCGTCGCGCTCGGCCGAGATCTCGTCGGGCAGGTACTGGTGATGAAACCGCGGCAGCGATACCCAGGACTCGGGTCCGTTGCCCTCGAGGAAATCCAGAATGCCGAGGATAACCATGGTGATGATTCGCGAGCCGCCCGGCGTGCCCAGTATGGCCACGCGCTCGGGCCCCTTCACGATCGTCGGACTCATCGACGAAAGCATGCGCTTGCCCGGCTCTATGGAATTGGCTTCGAAGCCGATCAGCCCGTAGGCGTTGGGTTCGGCGGCCTTGGCCGAGAAGTCGTCCATTTCGTTGTTGAGCAGCACGCCGGTGCCCGGCGCGGCAAACGCCGAGCCGTAGGGCAGGTTGACGGTCAGCGTGGCCGAGACCATGTTGCCGTCGGCGTCGATCAGCGAGAAATGGGTGGTGTTGTTGGATTCCCTCAGCCGGTCGGGGTCGGCAGCGAGGTGCGCCGACGGCAGCGCGCGGTCCATCCGGATGGTCGAGCGAAGGCCGGCGGCGTAGTGGTCGCTGAGCAACATATCGCTCGGAATGTCGACGAAGTCCGGGTCGCCCAGGTACAAGGCGCGGTCGCGGTAGGCCCGGCGCATGGCTTCGGCCAGCAAATGCACCCGGTCGACGCGGCCCATCTCCTTCCAGCCGAAGGGCTCGATTAGGTTCAACACCTGGGCGATCGCGATGCCGCCCGAAGACGGCGGCGCGGCGGTCAGCAGGGTGTAGTCGCCGTGCTCGATCGTGATGGGTTCGCGCTCGGTCGCTTCGTACCTGGCGAAGTCGTCCAGCGTCCAGATGCCGCCGGCCTGGCGTGAACCTGCGACCAGCAGCCGTGCCGTTTCACCTGCGTAAAAGCCGTCGTGCCCGCCCTGTGCGAGACGCGTCAGCGTCGCGGCCAGATCGGTCTGGACGATCACGTCGCCGATCTCCGGCAGCTCGTCGCCCGGCATGAAGATTTCAGCCGTGTAAGGCCACTGCAGCATGATGTGGGCGCGCCAGTTGAGCAGCTGCTGGTACTTGACGTCGACCGGAAACCCGTCGCGCGCCAGCCGAACTGCGGGGGCCAGTACTTCAGCCAGCGTCAGTTTGCCGTAGGTATTGGCGATATGCACCCAGGCCGCCGCCGCGCCGGGAATGCCGGCGGCCAGCGGGCCGTTGACCGCCAGATCGCGATTCACGTCGCCGTTCTCGTCCAGGTACATGTCGCGCGTTGCGGCGCCCGGTGCTTCCTCGCGTCCGTCGACCATGGTCGAAAACCCGTCGGATTCGCGGTGGATCAGCCAGAAACCGCCGCCGCCGATGCCGGACGAGGCGGGCTCCACGACGGCGAGGGCGGCGGACACCGCCACCGCGGCATCGAAAGCGTTGCCGCCTTTGGCCAGCACCTCGAACCCCGCCTCGGTGGCGAGCTCGTGCGCCGAGGAAATGGCTGCCTTGCCCGGCCCTTCGGCCAGCGCGGTACCCGCCAGTGCAATGACGAGGGCGAGGAGGGCGAATCTGAATCTTGAAAACATGCGGTCTTCCCGGGAAATCATCTAATGAACAGGTTAACTTGGATCAAAGGCAAAAGCTGAACACGACGGGCACGAACAAGGGCGTGAAAGACACGAAGGATTGCAGGAAGATCAATCAAATAGCTGCGACGATAATTGAAAGTCGATCCCTTTCTTGAAGAGTCAGGAAAAGATTTTCCTTCGTGCTCTTCGTGCCATTCTTCGTGTCCTTCGTGCAACCGCTTTTACGCTTGCGGCTCAATCCCCGAACCCGTAGCGCATACGCAGCGCGGCGACCACGCGGCGGTCGACGAACTGCGAGACGTCGCCGTCCAGCCGCGCGATTTCCTTGACCAGGCTGGAAGAAATGAAGCTGTATTCTTCGGCCGGCGTCAGAAACACCGTTTCGACGTTGCGCGCGAGATGGCGGTTCATCGAGGCCAGCTGAAATTCGTACTCGAAATCGGACACCGCGCGCAGCCCGCGCAGGATGACGCCGGCGCCCTGTTGCGCGACGAAATTGGCCAGCAGGTTATCGAATCCGAGAATTTCGACGTTGCGACAGCTGGACTTGTCGAGCACGCTGCGCGCCAGCGAAATGCGCTCGTCCAGCGGAAAGGCGGGTTTCTTGTGCGGGCTCTCGGCGATGGCGACCACGACCTTGTCGAACATGCGCGCGGCGCGCTCTATCAGGTCGGTATGCCCGTTGGTCACCGGATCGAAGGTTCCCGGATAGATCGCTATACCGTAGTCGAGCCCGTCAGCCATAGGTCTTGCCTTTTCAGTCGAGGGCCGATTATAACGAAGGACCGCTGTTGGAAACCCGGTGGTCCGCCGGCAGCCTGCGCAGCCTTCCGGTCAGGTTGGCCGCGGTCTTTCAGGCAGATGTTTGAAGTAATTGCATTCGGACATCGCCCAAGCGCTTTTCGCGAAGTATCGACCAGTTTCCGGGGCACGGCGCGAGCTCCTCGCCGCCGCAGGGGCTGGATGTCGGGGCGATCGGTCGGTCTCCCGGCGGTCGGAACGGGGCCGGTGACCGGGCCGCGCTTTCAACATAGACCAGGGCGCCGGGTGCGAGCAGCCCCGGGCGGGTCAGCGCAGACAGCGTTGCGGCGTAGAGCCCGGCGCCGAACGGCGGGTCGACGAAAACGATATCGAAAAGGCCCTCGGCGCATTCCAGCCAGCGCACGGCATCGGCCTGAACGACGGTCAGCACTTCACCGCCGGGCCAAAGCTCGGCAAGCTCGATCAATTGGCGGCACAGTCGGCGGTCCCGCTCCACCAGCACCACGCCCGCGGCGCCGCGCGACGCGGCCTCCAGTCCAAGCGCGCCGGTGCCGGCGAACAGATCCAGGCACTGCGCTTCGCGCAGGTGAACCTGGAGCCAGTTGAACAGCACTTCGCGGACCCGGTCGCCGCTGGGGCGCAGGCCGGGAAGATTCGGTACCGACAGCCTTCGACCGCGCCAGTTGCCGCTGATGATGCGCAGCGTTCCACTCATGTCGCCAGTTTACCCGTTCCCACGGCTTGCGCCTTTCGTTGCACAGGCAGTCGGACGGCTGCGGGTTACACTACCGACCTGCTTTCTGATTCGTGCTGGACACCGATGTTCTCGATCTTTCGCCGCAAGAAAACAGGTGGCCTGGAGAAGGCCGAAGTCGTCGAAAAGCCGCAGACCGGCCAGGACCCCCTGGAGGCGCGGCTCGGTCGAACGCGCTCCCATCTTGCCGAGCTTTTCGGCGTGGTTCGGTCGTCGAACCGCATCGATGATGCGTTGCTGGAAGACATCGAGACGACGCTGCTGACGGCCGATCTTGGCGTGGCCGCGACCACCCGGATCATGGACAAGCTCGCCGAAGGCATCAAGGCCGGCGTGGTCAAGCAACCGGCCGACGTGCTGCCGGCCGTGCAGGCCGAACTGTATGCGTTGGTCGAGCCGTGCGAACAGTTCCTGGCGGTGGATCCGGCCAGAAAACCATTTGTCATCCTGATGGTGGGCGTCAACGGCGTCGGCAAGACCACCACCATAGGCAAGCTCGCACGCCGTTACCTCGACGACGGCTTGAGTGTGATGCTGGCTGCCGGCGACACCTTTCGCGCGGCCGCAGTCGAGCAGCTCAAGGCCTGGGGCGAGCGCAACGACGTGCCGGTCATGTCCCAGGGACAGGGCGCCGATTCGGCCGCCGTGGTGTTCGACGCGCTGCAGTCGGCAAAAGCCCGCGGCACCGACGTGCTGATCGCCGATACCGCCGGCCGTCTGCATACCCAGGAACACCTGATGGCCGAGCTCGGCAAGATACGCCGGGTCATGTCCAGGATCGATCCGGATGCCCCGCACGAGGTAATGCTGGTGGTCGATGCCGGCACCGGCCAGAACGCCCTGATCCAGGCCCAGCAGTTCAACAAGGCTGTCCAACTGACCGGCATTGCCGTCACCAAGCTCGACGGCACGGCGCGCGGCGGCATCGTGTTCGCCATCGCCGAGGCCATGCAGCTACCGATCCGCTTCATCGGGGTGGGCGAACGCGCTGTGGATCTGCGTCCGTTCGATGCCGGCACGTTCGTTCATGCCGTATTGCCGGTGGAATAGGTTCTCCACATCATGGCGGCAAAGGGTTCAGTCTGATTCCGGCCGGCCAAGAAGGTTGACGCAATCGCGAGCAAGGGCGCCGATGCGTGTCCAGTCGTGCGCCCTCACCGCGTCGGCCGGCACCATCCAGGAACCACCCACGGTCATGACATTGTCCTGCCGCAGGTAATCGGCCGCATTGGCGCCTGAAATACCGCCGGTCGGACAGAACCTGATGGCGGGAAACGGCCCGCGCCAGCTCTTGAGTGCCGCAATGCCGCCGGCGGCCTCGGCCGGGAAGAACTTGAAGCGGGACCAGCCGAATTCCATCCCGACCATGATTTCGCTGGCCGTCGCCACGCCTGGAAGAAACGGAATCCTGGCGTTCAACGCGGCGCGGTAAAGGGCAGGGGTTGCGCCGGGCGATATCGCGAACGCCGCCCCCGCCGAGGTCACGCGTTCGAGATCGCCTTCATCCATGATGGTGCCGGCGCCGACGATCATGCCCTCCACGGCGTCGCTCATCGCGCGGATCGCTTCCAGCGCCGCCGGGGTGCGCAAGGTGACTTCGACCACCGGCAGGCCGGCCTCGAAAAGCGTTTCGGCCAGCGGCACGGCGGCCTCGGGATCATCGATCGTTAGTACCGGCAGTACCGGGGCCCTGGTCAGGATCGCGTCGATATCTGTATTCATCGCTGAACTCTATATGGGTTCGGAAATTATCTTTCGGTAGTCGGTAGTCGGTAGTCGGTAGTCGGTAATCGGTAATCGGTAATCGGAGGCGATCTTGATTTTTCCGACCACCGACTACCGACCACCGACTACCGTTCTTTCCGGAAACCGAAAACCGAAAACCGGAAACCGCTCACTCCTGATCCTTCAACGCCAGCGCCGCACCCAGCAGGCCCGGCTCCGGGTGCGCGACCAGCGCTACCCGGACCCGCTCCAGCCAGGCGGCGAAGCGGCCCTTGTCGAGGAAGCGTTCGACAAAGGCGCTGGCGCGCAGGAAGCTGGCGAACCTGGGCGTCATGCCGCCGGCGATCGCGACCGTTCGGGCACCGTGAATCAGTGCGCAGTCGCCGGCGAAGCTGCCGAGGATGGCGCAGAACCGGGCCAGCGCCCTTCGAGCCACGACATCGTCGCCAGCCAGCGCCATTCGCACGATGTCGGCCGGCGACACAAGCGACTGGGTCGGCGTCTCGCGCTTTGACGGCGAGCGGCCCGCCAGCGCGGCATGGATGCGCGAGAGCCCGTCACCGGACAATACCCGTTCCACCGAAACCCGCCCATGGCGCGCCATCAGCCATTCGTGCAGGTCGCGTTCCTCGCTGCCCTGCGGTGCGAAGCTGACGTGTCCGCCCTCGGTCTCGATGACGTGCCAATGACGCGCATCGAATTCGGTAATCAGTGCAACGCCCATGCCGGTGCCGGGCCCGATCACGCTGATCGGGGCCAGTGGCCGATTGTGCTCGCCATGGTGAATGATGGTCTTCTCGTCGTCGCGCAGCGCCGGAATCGAACGTGCTGCGGCGCCGAAGTCGTTGAGCACCAGCAGCTCTTCCAGCGCCAGCTCGGCCTGCAGTTCCGAGCGGCTGAAAGACCACGCCCGGTTGGTCAGGCGAACCTCGTCGGCGGTTACCGGAGAGGCCACCGCGATCGCTGCCCGGCGCACCGGCGGACGATTCTCGATCTGCGCAAGGTAATGGCGCGCGGCGTGCTGCAGGCTGGCAAAGCGGTCGGCAGAGAGTTTCTGCTCGTCGTGCAATTTTGGTCTGATCGTGCCGTCGAGGTCGGCCAGCGCGAAGCGCGCATTGGTGCCGCCGATATCGGCAACCAGCACCAGTTCCGTTTCGCGCGCCGTCATCCGGGGGAAAACAGGATGCTGGCGCCGGATTCGGCGTCGCTGGCGCCGGCGCGCATCGCGCCGAACAGTTCGCGCCCGATACCGGCCTGGTTTCCCGACAGGTCCAGCGGCCTTGCTTCACGCTTGTTCAGCAGTTCCGAATCGACCGTACAGTCCAGCCGGCCTGCTTCGGCGTCTATGACGACCGTGTCGCCGTCTTCCAGTCGTCCGATGGCGCCGTCGGCAGCCGCTTCCGGAACGACGTGGATGGCCGCGAGCACCGATCCGGAAGCCCCCGACATGCGGCCGTCGGTGAGCAGCGCGACCCGCTGGCCGCGATCCTGCAGCACCTGGAGCGTCGGGGTGAGCTTGTGAAGCTCGGGCATGCCGTTTGCGCGCGGCCCCTGGGCGCGAACCACCGCGACGAAATCGCCGGTGAGGCGGCCATCACGGAATGCATCGAGCAGTTGCTCCTGCGAATCGAAGATGCGCGCCGGCGCTTCGATTATTCGGTGTTCGGTATCGACCGCCGAGATCTTCACGATGGCCCGCCCGAGGTTGCCCTTGAGCAGCCGGATACCGCCGTCGGCGGCGAACGGGGCGGCGGCCGGGCGAAGTATCGACTGGTCGCGGGATTCGGCCGGCGGCGCCTGCCAGGTCAGGCGGTCATCGTCCAGCACGGGCTCCAGCGACTGGTCGCGCAGGTCTCCACCGTGGACGGTGCGGATGTCGGGGTGGAGCAGCCCGGCGTCGATCAGTTCGCGGATCACGAAGCCCATGCCGCCGGCGGCGTGGAAGTGGTTCACGTCGGCCTGGCCGTTGGGGTAGACCCGCATCAGCAGCGGCGTGGCACGCGCGATGTCGTCCAGGTCGTTCCAGTCGACGACCAGACCGGCGGCCCGCGCGATCGCGACCAGATGGATGGCGTGATTGGTCGAGCCGCCGGTGGCGGCCAGGCCGACCATGGCGTTGACAATCGCCTTTTCATCGACCGTGCGGCCGATTGGCGTGTAGCTGTCGCCATGGGCGGTGATTTCGCACGCGCGTTCGGCGGCGGCCAGCGTGAGATGCTCGCGCAGCGGCGTCCCTGGATTGATGAACGCGGCGCCGGGCAGGTGCAGCCCCATGACCTCCATCAGCATCTGGTTGGAGTTGGCGGTGCCGTAGAAGGTGCATGTGCCGGGCGCGTGATACGACTGCGACTCGGCTTCCAGCAGTTCCTCGCGGGTTGCCTTGCCGTCGGCATACGCCTTTCTGACCCGCGCCTTTTCCTGGTTCGGCAGGCCCGAAGGCATGGGGCCCGCCGGCACCAGTACCACCGGTAAATGCCCGAAGGCGAGCGCGCCGATCAGCAGGCCAGGCACGATCTTGTCGCACACGCCCAGCATCAGCGCCGCGTCGAAGGTGTTGTGCGACAGTGAAACCGCGGTGGCCTGGGCAATCACGTCGCGTGAAAACAGCGAGAGTTCCATGCCGGGCTGGCCCTGGGTCACCCCGTCGCACATCGCCGGCACGCCGCCGGCGACTTGCGCCGTGCAGCCCTTGCCGCGCGCGGCCAGCTTGATCAGCGCCGGATAACGTTCCAGCGGCTGGTGGGCCGAGAGCATGTCGTTGTAGGCGGTGACGATGGCCAGGTTGGGCTGCTGCAGCGCCTTTAAGGTCGGCTTGTCTTCTTCGGACGCGGCGAAAGCATGCGCCAGGTTGCCGCAGCTGATCCGGCTGCGGGCGATGCCGGCGTCGCCGGCGCGATCGATGCGTTCGAGATAGGCCCGCCGCGAGTCGGCTGATCGAGTCCGGATCCGTTCCGTGACTTGTTCGATGGTCGGGTGCATCAGGGGCTCCAGTGAATTTCAAGTGCGTCGCCGGCATGCTGCATCAGTGCCGCTATCGGGTAGCGCTGCGAATCGGCGCTGGTCCGGGCGTTGTGCAAGACCCTGCGCTTGTCTTCGCCGCGTATCAGCAGCAGTAGCCGTCGGCTCGACGCGATTCTGGACAGCGTAAGCGAAATTCGCTCAAACGGTGCATCGGCCGGAAACGGCGAGGGGCGGACCACGACGGCCTGCTTGTCGGTTTCCGGGTCGAGCGCCTCGGTCAGCCCTTCGGCGTCGGGGAACAACGATGCGAAATGACCGTCGCCGCCCATGCCGAGCACGCAGGCATCGAAGGGCGCCTGCAAATCGGCCAGCGTTGCATCGGCAACCGAGGTATCGGGCGGGCCCTCGGGTAATTCGGGCGTCAGCGGGCGGAAGCTTGCATTCGCGGCGGCGAATGCTTCGCGCATGGCCCGGAGGTTGCACGCCGGCTCGTCGTGCGCCACCCAGCGCTCGTCGCCGGGCAACAGCACGACGCGCGACCAGTCCAGTTCGATGCCGGCAAGGTGGCGATAAACCGGTAGCGGCGTCGAGCCGCCGGCCAGCGCCAGAACCGCGGTGCCACGGGTCGCGATCGCTTCGGCGCAGATCTGTGCAAGCGTTCTGGCGACCGTGGTCGAAAGCGAATCCAAATCGGGGTGTTCGATCATCTGCATCGTGCGGTCTCCATGCTATTCGCGCCAGCTGTGACCGTGGCGTTCGGTCAGTACAACGGCGCTGGAAGGCCCCCAGGTGCCGGCCGGATACTTGCGCGGCGTGATGTCGTTGGTCTTCCAGCCGTCGAAGATCGCATCCACCCATTGCCAGGCGGCTTCGACTTCGTCGCGGCGCACGAACAGCGTGCCATTGCCTTCGATCGCGTCGAGATAGAGGCGTTCGTAAGCCAGTCTGCGGCGAACGTCTTCGAATGCGCTCTGGCGATCGAGATCCAGTGCGACCTGCGACAAGTGCACACCGTCACGATCCAGGCCCGGTTGCTTGTTCATCAGGCAAAGCGAAATGTGTTCCTCGGGCTGGAGCCGGATGATCAGCGCATTGGGCTTGATGCTTGCGCGGTCGTGCTGGAAGATGGAATGCGGGACCGGCCGGAAGCGAATGTAGATTTCGGTCAGCCGCTTCGGCATGCGTTTTCCGGTCCGCAGGTAAAACGGCACGCCGGACCAGCGCCAGTTGTCGATATGGGCCCTGAGCGCGACGAAGGTCTCGGTATTGCTCTTGCCGCCCAGTTCGTCGAGGTAGCCCGGTACCGCCTTGCCGTCGATCGCGCCGGCATCGTATTGGCCGGCAACGCTCAGGCTTTCGGTGCCCCGGCCTTCGATCGGGCGCAGCGAATTGAGGACCTTGAGTTTTTCGTTGCGAACCGCGGTGGGGTCGAATCGCGCCGGGGGCTCCATCGCGGTCAGGCACAGTAGTTGAAGCACGTGGTTCTGGATCATGTCGCGCATGGCGCCGTACTCGTCGTAGTAGCCGGCGCGATCCTCCAGCCCGACCGTCTCGGCCACTGTGATCTGCACCTGTTCGATATGCTGGGAATTCCACAGCGGCTCGAACAGGGCATTGCTGAATCGCAGCGCGAGCAGGTTCTGGACGCCTTCCTTGCCCAGGTAGTGGTCGACCCGGTAGACCTGCTGCTCCAGGAACGACTGGCCGATGCAATCGTTTATTTCCAGCGAGCTGGCCAGGTCGTGCCCGATCGGCTTTTCCAGCATCACCCTTGCCGAGTCGCCGTTCAGTCCGGCACGTGCCAGCCCGCTGCAGATGGCCGAATACCAGTTCGGCGCCGTCGACATGTGGAACAGGATGTCGCCGTCGCCGCGATGCTGCCGGACCTGCGCGGTGAAATGGTCCAGGGAAGAATCGTCGGACAGGTCGACCGCCTTGTAGTCGAGCCGGCCCAGCAGCCGGTCGAGTGCATCGGCCCAGTCTGCGCTGTCGTTGCCGAGGTGCCTGACGAGCTGCTCGCGCGCCTGATTGCGGAAAGCTTCCCGGGTCAGGTCGGTACGCGCCGCGCCGAGAATGCTCAGCGACTCGGGCAGCAGGCCGTCGCGTTCGAGGCCGAGCAGCGAAGGCAGCAGCATCCGTTGTGCGAGGTCGCCGGTGGCGCCGAAAATCACCAGGAGTGTCGCGGGTCGAGTTTGCATCAGTGGCTCCAGTTCCATTCTTTTCTTTTTGTCCAGGGCGTCGCCCTGATTCATTGCCAGCGCAAGCCCCCGCAGCCGAGCATAGCGTTTTTGCCGGCGCGCCGAACACCCGGTTTTCGATCCAGGTGCCGGTCAGGTTTCCCGCCGCCGTAGCCGGGCGAGCACCACGAAGGTGATTGCGCCGGCCAGCGTGAGCGTGAACGGAAATACCAGCACGAACCGACCGCGGCCGGGCTCGGTGCTCTCCAGCAACTGGTACAGGCCGACCCCGATCAGCGGTGCGATGAGGCCGCGGATGCCGGTCAAGGTGACGTGGATGCTCATGTAAAGAGTGGAGCGCCCGTCGCTGGCGAAATCGTTGTGGCCGAGGTTCCAGCCCAGTCTCCCGCCGGCGAAGGCCGCGCCCATGACCAGCGCGCCGAGACCGAACAGCCAGAGCTGGTCGAAAATGGCACCGGGCACGAACAGCGCCATGGTCGCGACGAACATCCACGAGTGCCGCGCGCGGTAGTCGAGTATGTGCACCTTGTCCAGAAACCGCGCCCAGACCGGCGTGAGCGCGGCCAGCGCCAGCAGGGGGATGGTCGTCGTGATCAACACCTGCATCAAGCGGGATACCCCGAGTTGCTCGGTCAGAATCACCACCAACAGCGCGATCACCATGAGGTTGCCGGAACCGAACACGAACATGGTCGCCATGTAGCGCCGGTACCACAGGTCGGTTCGAAGCACCTCGATGGCATCGGACAGGCGCACCCGCCCGGCGCCGCGCGCGTCCGTTTCCTCGCGCAACAGGCGGCCCTGGCCGCGCACCGTAAAACGCCTGTAGCGCCATGCAGCGATCAGCCCGAGCATCGCGGTCAGCGGAAACGTCACGCGCCAGGCCTGATCGTGGACTTCCATCGAAATGCCGATTCCCGCGGCGGTCACGGCAATCAGCAGCGAGTAGGTCACCGCGATGCGGCCGGTTATCGTGGCGCGCACGTGGCGTGGAAAGTTGGCGCGCCATATCGCCGCGCGCAGGGTGATCACGCCGGCCCAGCTCAGGCGCGCGGCAATCATCCAGAAAACCAGCCACACCAGGCCGGCGGCGCTGACCGGCGCCATCGAGATCATCAGGGCAGATCCGGCGCATGCCGCCATCAGTGCCGATACCCAGCGGGTCTTGTGGCGGCCGTGGGCCAGGTTGGCGAATGCCAGGCTGGCGACGTTGGCGAACGCCGGCGCCCCGGCGACCATGGCGACCGCCAGATTGACCAGCGCGGGCGCCGCCACATCGGAAAATCCGACCTTGACGATCACGCCCAGCAGTCCGCCTTCAAGCGCACCCAGCGTCACTGCCATCAGCGCGTTGATCTGGATCTCGCGCGGCATCAGCGTTCGGGCAACGAAAGGCAGCTTGTTCTGTTTGCGGGACAAGATCGGCGGGCCCTGGCCTGTGGCGGACGGTAGGTTGATGGACATCGCGGCCGCACGGCTTGAACGCTGCCCGCGGCCCTCCATATGGTACGTTAAGGGTGAATCTTTGTTCAGGAGGAGCAAACATGAAAAAATCGATGCTATCCATTTTCATGGCGCTTATCGCCACGGTTTTGCTTGCCGCGTGTCAGACGGAAGACGACAGCAGTGAGGTCGAGGAAGCGCAGCAGGCAATCGAGGAAGCTGCCGAAGAATCTTCCGAAGCTGCCGAGGAGGTCTACAGCGACACCATGGAAAGTGCTTCGGAAACTGCCGAGGAAGCCGACGCAAGTGCCGAGGAGATGATCGGCGCGGCCCAATCGGAAGCGCAGAAGGCCTGGCAGAAAGCGGTGCAACTGGCGAACGAAGCGAACACGAAGGCCCGCAGCATGATGAACTCTGGCATGCAGCGCGGCAGCGAGGCCTGGAATGAAGCCATGGAAGAGACCCGGGAAGCGCGCGAACAGGCTCGCCAGGCGCTGGAAGATGCGCGCGAGTACTCGGGAGACCAATGGGATTCGTTCAGCGCCAGGGCGCAGGCGGTCATGGACGAGGCCAGTCGAGCATGGGACGATTTGACCGAGGGCGGTGAATCGGAATCCGGCGACGACCAGTCCGCCGATACCTGATGCACGCATGAAAACGACCTGTGGCCGGCCTTCCGGCCGCGGGCTCTTCGGCGGCGCACACTGCCGGCCATCTCATCCGGACACGGGTTTCCGGTTACCATTTCGTCAGATATCCCGACCCCTGAAGCCACCGTGACCGAACCCTACAATCCAGCCGCGATCGAACCTCCGATTCGCGAGCGCTGGGAAGCCTCGAACTGTTTCCGCGCCCCGGACGAGCCCGGTGCCGATGCGTTCTACTGTCTCAGCATGTTCCCGTACCCGTCCGGGCACCTTCACATGGGACACATGCGCAACTACACCATTTCCGACGTCATCACCCGGTTTCACCGGATGAACGGCCGGCCCGTGCTTCAGCCGATGGGCTGGGATGCGTTCGGTCTACCGGCCGAGAACGCGGCGATCGCGCGGGGCGTGCCGCCGGCGAAGTGGACCCGCGACAACATCGCCCACATGCGCGCCCAGCTCAAGGAACTGGGCTTCGCGATCGACTGGGAACGTGAGCTCGCGACCTGCAATCCCGACTACTACCGCTGGAACCAGTGGCTGTTTCTCAAGATGCTGGAGCGCGGCATCGCCTACAAGAAGACCGGCACGGTCAACTGGGATCCGGTCGACCAGACCGTGCTGGCCAACGAGCAGGTCATCGACGGCAAGGGCTGGCGCACCGGTGCGGTGGTCGAAAAGCGCGAAATTCCGATGTATTACCTGCGCATCACCGACTATGCCGAGGACCTGCTGGTGGCGCTGGACGGCCTGGACGGCTGGCCGGAGCGGGTGCGCGCCATGCAGGCCAACTGGATCGGCAAGAGCGTCGGGATGGAGGTCGTATTTCCGTATGCCGGCGGCGAGTTGAAGGTATTCACGACCCGCCCGGACACCCTGATGGGTGCGACCTACATGGCGGTGGCGCCAGAGCATCCGCTGGCGCGCGCGGCGGCCGAACGCGACGAAGCAGTTGCCAAGTTCATTCGCTCCTGTTCCACCGGCGGCGTGTCGGAAGCCGAACTGGCGGTCCAGGAAAAGCGCGGCATCGCCACCGGCTTCAGCGTCGAGCATCCTCTGACCGGTCGGGAACTGCCGGTCTGGATCGCCAATTACGTGCTCATCGGCTATGGCGAGGGCGCCATCATGGCGGTGCCCGCCCACGACGAACGCGACTTCGAATTCGCCAACAAGTACGGCCTGCCGATCACCCAGGTGATCCAGCCCGAGGCGGCCGGTCATGAATACGACAGCGCCGAGTGGCAGGACTGGTATACGGCAAAGGAGAAGGTCCGGCTGGTCAATTCGGGCGAATACGACGGTCTGGATTTCCGGGCCGGCTTCGACGCCGTTGCCGAAGCGCTGGAACAGAAGGGGCTGGGCAGGCGACGCACCCAGTTTCGCCTGCGTGACTGGGGCATATCCAGGCAGCGCTACTGGGGTTGCCCGATTCCCATCGTTCATTGCGACGACTGCGGCGACGTGCCGGTTCCGGAAAAGGACCTGCCGGTCGAATTGCCGGAAGACCTGGTGCCCGACGGCTCGGGCAGTCCGCTGGCCAAAAGCGAGGCCTTCCTGGCCTGCGAATGCCCCCGGTGCGGCAAGCCCGCCCGACGCGAAACCGACACCATGGATACTTTCGTCGATTCGTCCTGGTATTTCATGCGCTACCCCAGTGTCGACAACGACGGGGCAATGGTGGATGCGCGTACCGATGCGTGGTTGCCGGTGGACCAGTACATCGGCGGCATCGAGCACGCCATCCTTCATTTGCTCTACGCGCGGTTCTGGACCCGAGTGATGAACGAGCTCGACCTGGTCAAGGTGCGCGAGCCTTTTGCCAACCTGCTGACCCAGGGCATGGTGCTGGCCGAAACCTGGTATCGCGACGACGAAAACGGCCGCAAGACGTGGTTCAACCCGTCCGACGTCGACGTCGAGCGCGACGCAGAGGGGCGCATTGTCGCGGCGCGCCTGGTCGGGGATGGCCGGACCGTGCAGTTCGGCGGCATCGAAAAGATGGCGAAATCCAAGAACAACGGTGTCGACCCGGCCGCTTTGGTGGCGCAGTACGGTGCCGACACGGTACGGCTGTTCTCGATGTTCGCCGCACCCCCGGAGCAAAGTCTGCAATGGTCCGAGGCTGGCGTCGAGGGGGCCTGGCGCTTTCTCAAGCGGCTGTGGCAGCAGGTTCACGATCATCTGGAAGCAGCCGCTTCCGGTCAATTTTCCACCGATGGCGCCAGTGACGACGCCCTCGAGATGCGGCGTCGCATTCACGAGACAATCAGGAAGGTCAGCGACGATTTCGGTCGCCGCTACATGTTCAATACCGCGATTGCGGCGGTCATGGAATGCAGCAACCATCTTTCGCGATTCGAGGTCGAAAACCAGGCCAGCCTGGCCGTTGCGCGGGAAGGCTGGACGGCGCTGGTTCGACTGATTGCCCCGGTCACGCCGCATATCTCGCAGGCGCTCTGGACGGCGCTGGGGCGCGATGGTGATATTCTCGATGCTGCGTGGCCGGTAGTCGATGAATCGGCGCTGGTGCAGCAGAAGATCACCGTGGTGGTGCAGGTCAACGGCAAGGTGCGTGGCCGTATCGAGGCCGCACCCGGCACCAGCCGGGACGCGCTTCAGCAACAGGCTCTGGCCGAAGAAAATGTGTCGCGATTCGTCGCCGACAAGGAGATACGCAAGATCATCGTGATACCCGACAAGCTGGTGAACATCGTGGTGAGCGCATGAAACGGCAGACGCCCGTCCGCTCCGCCTCACGGCCATTTCCCCGTACGAAACAGGCGCCGCGGCTCCCGGCGTTGATGATGATTGCGCTGTTGCTGTCTGCGCTGGTTTCAGGTTGTGGTTTCCAGCTGAGAGGGGCGGCGAATCTGCCGGAAGAAATGTCGACCACCTGGGTCAATATCCCGGATTCGAGCAGCGCATTCGTCCGGGAGCTGGAACTGTTGCTGCGCGGTAACGGCGTCACGCTTGCCGAAGGGCCGGGCGAGGGCGTCGCCGAGCTTCGTATCACGCGCGACCGGATTACGCGTCGTGCGCTGACCATTTCCGGCGACGCACGAGTACGGGAGTTCGAACTGGTGTTCGACCTGCAGTTCAGCCTCGTCGGTCCATCGGGAGACGTGTTGTTGGGGCCCGAATCGCTGCGACTCGAACGCGATTTCCAGTTTGACGAGCAGGAAATCCTGGGCGCGACGACCGAAGAGGAACTGCTGCGCGAAGATCTCAGGCGCAGTATGGCCGCGGCCCTGATTCGCCGGCTGGAAGCTTCTGGCCGCACATGAGCGGTGCTTGACATGAAGCTTTACGCCGAACGCCTGCCGGAGCAATTGTCGCGCCAGGTTGCGCCCGTTTATCTGATCGCCGGTCCCGAGCGCCTGATCGTCGAAGAAGCTGCCGACGAGGTGCGCAAGGCGTGTCGCGCGCAGCAGATAGACGAACGCATCCGTTTGACCGTCGACGGCCGTTTCAAATGGGACGAACTGGGGCAGTCGACCGAGACCGGCTCGCTGTTTGCCAGCCGCCGGCTTGTGGAGCTGCGGTTGCCGACCGGAAAGCCGGGTGCGGAGGGGGGCAAGACGATCCGACAATGGATCGACGACCGGCACGAGGACGTGCTGCTGATCCTCTGCGACCAGTGGGACATGCAGCAGGAACGATCGGCCTGGGTCAAGGCGATCGAAAAGGCCGGCGTGTACGTGCCGGCGTGGAGCATCAAACCGGCCCAGCTGCCGCGCTGGATCGCGCAGCGACTGCGCAGCAAGGGGCTTCAGGCCGACAACGATGTCTGCGATTTTCTCGCCGAGCGGCTGGAGGGCAATCTGCTCGCGGCCGCGCAGGAGGTCGATCGCCTGGCGCTGTTGTTTCCGGCGAGTCGCCTCGAGCTCGACGAAGTGCGCGCGGCGGTCGCCGACAGCGCCCGGTTCGACGCGTTCCGGCTGGCCGAACTGGTCATGACCGGCCATGCCGGCGCGGCGCTACGCTGCATCAGAGGCTTGCGCGAATCCGACAGCCCGGAGCCGGCCGTGCTGTGGGCGCTGGGCCGTGAGCTCGAGATTGCCCTGATCGTGGCGCGCCGATCGCGCAGCGAGTCGCCGCAGCGCGTATTCGCCGAACTCAAAGTCTGGCAATCGCGGCAACCGCCGATCGAGGCCTGCATCCGTCGCAACGGGCCGCGCAGACTGGAGGCCGCGATCGCTCGTCTCAGCCGCCTTGATCTGCTCTCCAAGGGCCAGGTACAAGGCGAATTCTGGCTGGAACTCGAGCGGTTGTGCGCCGGCCTGGCAAGCGCGCCGGGCAGAGCATGATCAAGCGCGCCATAGCGGTCTTCGGCGGCACTTTCGATCCGGTGCATTACGGCCACCTGCGCGCCGCGGCCGAAGTCTCGGAACAGTTGGGCGTGAGCGATTTCCGTCTGCTCCCGGCAGGTCAGCCGCCTCATCGGGAAGGCACCTGGGCCGAGGCACGCCATCGCATGGCAATGCTGGAACTGGCGCTGGCGCCGCACGCCGACCTGTCCGTCGACGACCGCGAAGTACAACGCGGCGGGCCGTCCTACATGGCCGACACGCTGGCCAGCATTCGGGACGAGGCAGGCGATATGCCCATCATGTTGTGTCTGGGGCAGGACGCGGCCAACCATCTCGATCAATGGCATGAATGGCAATCGCTGCTCGATCTGGCCCATCTGGTGGTGATGACGCGGCCGGACGCCGAGCCCGGTTATTCCAAAGCGCTGGCCGACCACCTGAAGGATCGATTCGTCGATTGCCCCGGATCGCTGATGGATCGCGCCGCCGGCTGTCTGTGCAACGTCAACGTGACTCGGCTGGCGATTTCGTCAACCGATATCCGCCAGCAGATTGCGGAAGGCCGCAACCCGCGCTTCCTGCTGCCCTCGACGGTCCTCGCCTACATCCGAAAGCATGGACTCTATTGCTCCTGACGTGCGCCCCTGCGGCGACGCCGGCGAAGCACGACACTGCGCGCCAGGAACCCGAGTACCAGCACCAGCAGCAGCGCGAGCAGCGGCACCAGCACGCGCGGTCGCAGGAGGACCTCCGGACCGTTGACGCGCCCGGCTTCCAGCAAGGTTCCCAGGCTGGCGCCTACGCTGACATAGACAAGCACCAGTGGCGCCAGCCCGAGCGCCGTGGCCAGCGCGAAGCGGCGGGCCGAAATCCGGATCATTGCTCCGGCGGCATTGATGGCAAAAAACGGTGCGACCGGAACCACACGCAAGGCCAGCAGATAGAAAAATGCGTCCCGCTCCAGCAACTGCACCAGGCCCCGGGTACGCCCCCGAAGAAGAAAATTGCGCACGCGTTCGCCGGCGATGAAGCGAATTCCGACGAACGTGATCAGCGCGCCGCCCAGGGCGCCGGTCATGGAAACGAGGCTGCCGCTGCCAACGCCGAACAGGTAACCTGCGGCAAGACAGAGTAGTGTTGCCGTCGGCAGCGTAAGGCCAGTGGTCACGGCGAAGATCACGGCGAATACCGCGGCGCTGGACAACGGCCTGAATTCGCTCCGATACTTGAGGCGCTCGATCAGGGCAAGCAGACCATCGATGTTCTCGCCCGACAGCATCCAGGCCCCGAGTGCAGTCGCCGCGAGCAGCAACCCCGTCAGCCCCCATACCAGCAGCGTCGGGCGGTCCGGCGCCACCTTCAGCGGGTCCCCAGCGACCGTTCCAGTATTTCCCCGAACCTGTCGACGTCCTCGATCGAGTTATAAAGCGGATTGGGGGCGACCCGGATGATGTCGGGTTCGCGCCAGTCCCCGACCACGCCGGCGGCCTGCAGGGCCTCGAACGCCGCCCGGCCCTGCTGACGGCCGGCCCGCACGCGCAGCGAGAGCTGACAACCGCGGCGGGATTTTTCCAGCGGTGTGGCGATTTCCAGCGGACCGCCCGGCAGGGCATCGACGATCCCGGCGATGCGCTCGGCCAGATCAGTCTCGCTATCCTGGAGACTGTCGATGTCGGCTTCCCGATAGATATCGAGCGCCCCGGCCAGCGCGGCCAGGTTCAGTACCGGCGCCCCCGAGATCTGCCAGCCCTCGGCGCCGCGAATCGGCTCGAAGTCCGGGCCCATCAGGAAGCGGGTCGATTCATCATGGCCCCACCAGCCGGCCAGGCGTGGACCGGAAAAGTCGGCATGCCGCTCATGCACGAACAGCCCGGCAACCGCCCCCGGGCCTGCGTTCAGATATTTGTAGCTGCACCAGGCGGCGAAATCCGCGCCCCAATCGTGAAGCGCCAGCGGCACGTTGCCGACGGCGTGGGCCAGATCCAGTCCGACGGGAACGCCGTTGTCGCGCGCGGCCCGGCAGATTTTGCCCATGTCGAAGCGCTGACCCGTGGCGTACTGCACGCCCGGCCACATCACCAGCGCCAGCTCTTCGGCGCGGGCGGCGATGAATTCCGCCACCGCATCGTCATCGATAAGCCCGTCGCGAGCGGGCTCGAATTCAACCAGGTCGTCGACCGGGTCCAGGCCGTGCAAAAGGATCTGGGATTCCACCGCGTAGCGATCCGACGGAAAAGCGCCTTTCTCGATGAGAATCTTGCGCCTGGCTCCTTTCGGACGGTAAAAGCTGGTCATCAGCAGATGCAGATTCATCGTCAACGCGCCCATGGCCACGACTTCCCCTGCTTTCGCACCGGTCAGACGCATGAGTGTGTCTTCGAGCATGCGGTGATAGCCGAGCCAGGCCGGATCGCCTCTGAAGTGTCCGTCCACGGCGAGATCGGCCCAGCGTTCGAGCTCGTGCTCGACCCGCGTGCGGGCCGTGTCTGGCATCAGCCCCAGGGAATTGCCGCAGAAGTAGATTTTCTGGCCGTTCTCGCCATGCCCATCGCCGTGGCGGGGGAAGGCGAAACGGTGCCGAAAATGTGCCGGTTTCATTGTCGTTGTTTCCAGTGCGAATGCGATCTGGACATGTTGCCAGATTCGAGTGCTCACCTTGCGAGCGAATCGCGGGCCGGGGCGGCTTGAACGTCACGAGCTCCGACTTGCGTAGAATATCGGTCTTTCCGACGGCCGCCGGCGAACCTCATTGAAAGTCTCCGATTTCACGTTCGATCTTCCCGAAGAGTTGATCGCCCAGGCGCCTTTGCCCGAGCGCAGCGCCAGCCGCCTGCTGGTCATGGGCCGGGAACATGATGGCCTGGATGATCGAAGCTTCTCCGAGCTCGATGAACTGCTCGATCCCGGCGATCTGCTGGTATTCAACAACACCCGCGTCATCCCGGCGCGCTTGCATGCGAAGAAGGAAACCGGCGGCAGGGCCGAGCTGCTGATCGAGCGCGTTCTGGATTCACGATCGGCGCTGGCGCAGATCGGCATCAATCGCAAGCCGGCGCCGGGATCGGCATTGATCGAGTCGGAAACCGGCGCTCATATCCGGGTGGAAGGTCGGCAGGACGAATTCTGGCGTCTGCGCCTGGAATCCGGAACGGACGACTGGCTGGCGTTACTCGAGCGCGCCGGTCACATGCCGTTGCCACCTTACATCCAGCGCCCGGATGTTCCCGAGGACCGCGATCGTTACCAGACGGTATACGCCGAAGAGCCCGGCGCTGTCGCTGCCCCGACCGCCGGGCTGCATTTCGACGACGCGTTGTTCGCACGACTCGAGCAGCGTGGCATCCAGCGGGCGTTCTGTACGCTGCACGTTGGCGCCGGCACATTTCAGCCGGTGCGCGTGGAAGAAGTCGAGGAACATCGCATGCATCCGGAGTGGATCCGGGTCGATCAGCCCCTGGTCGAACGAATCCATGACACCAGGGCGGCGGGCAAGCGGGTCATCGCCGTGGGCACCACTGCGGTGCGCGCGCTGGAAACCGCCGCGGCGGCAGGTGAGCTCAAGCCTTTTACCGGCGACAGTCGGATATTCATCTACCCGGGTTACCGGTTTCAGGTTGTCGATGCCCTGATCACCAACTTTCATCTGCCGGGCTCGACGCTGATGATGCTGGTTTCGGCATTCTCCAGCCGGGAGCGGATCCTCGCCGCATATCGGCACGCAGTGGAAGAGCGGTATCGGTTCTTTAGTTACGGGGATGCGATGTTGATTCGGTGAGCGGCTTTGTGCCGCTCGGCGCATGCAGGCCGGAGGCTGCCGTGACGCGGAAGGTTTCGATTTCAGTCTCCCGGTTCCAGCTTCCAGCTTGACTGCACT
>Ga0102926_1000621_pt1 | contig 20836 bp, 20 predicted proteins | sample SalPonR1_A_D2_MG_FD_78173 | JGI IMG/M metagenome (GOLD analysis project Ga0102926, IMG submission 78173) | Salt pond soil microbial communities from South San Francisco under conditions of wetland restoration - Salt Pond MetaG R1_A_D2_MG | ecosystem: Environmental > Aquatic > Marine > Intertidal...
AAAGTGGAAAGAGTAAAGTACAGTGGAAAGTAGAAAGTAGAAAGTGGAAAGGAAGAACAAAGACCAAAGAATAAAAAGCATGCAGCAGGCAGTGGGCAGCTGGCAGAAAAAGCGTAAAAACAAAAACTAAAAAGGGACAGACATTTTTTGCTCCATTTTTTTAAAGCAGATGTCGGATATCAGATGTCAGGTGTCAGGAAAAGCAGTATGCAGCTTGCAGCGTAAAGTACAGAAGAAAGTGGGAAGTGGAAAGTGGAAAGAGTAAAGTACAGTGGAAAGTAGAAAGTGGAAAGTGGAAAGAGGAAAGTGGAAAGTGGAAAGGAAAAGCGTAAAGTACAGATATCAGATATCAGGTATCAGGAAAAGCAGATATCAGTTGTCAGTTGTTAGATGTCAGGAAGAGCAAAAAAAGTGAAAAGAGCAGATATCAGATTTCAGATATCAGGTGTCAGGTTTTTCCTGCCCGCTGACTACTGACAGCTTTTTGAGGCATTTTGGGTCTTAAGGCTTTTGCACTTTCTGCCAACTGCCTGCTGCCAACTGATCACTATCTGCCGACAACTGTTTCACAGCATGCATCAAAGAACCGCCTCAATTTAGTGGGCGGTTCTTTCTTATGATTTTCGGTAAAAACTATCGAATGGAATCCAATCAAGTATTTCTGTATACATTATGCAAAAACGGCTGCAATCATTGAAACAGATAAAGAATTAACATATAATAAGACTTGAAAAAACAAAACAAGGGGGAATTTACATATGAACTTTTTGGAAAAAATCAAGATTCAGGCGAAAAAAGACATCAAGAAGATTGTACTTCCTGAAACGGAAGATATGAGGACAATTGCAGCTGCTGACATGATTTTGGCAGACGGAATGGCTGAAATAGTTCTTGTGGGAAATAAAGAAGAGATATTGTCGAAAGCGGAAGGATATGACTTGTCAAAAGCTGAATTCATTGATCCGGCAAATTTCGAAAAAATGGGTGAATTCATAGACGCTTTTGTCGAGATGAGAAAGAAAAAGGGAATGACTCCTGAGAAGGCAAAAGAAGTTCTTGCCAATCCTCTTTACTTCGGATGCATGCTTGTCAAACTTGGCCATGCTGACGGAATGGTTGGGGGAGCGGTAAACGCAACAGCTGATGTAATGAGGGCGGCTCTCCAGGTCATAAAGACTGCTCCGGGAACAAAACTTGTTTCAGCGGCATTTCTTATGGAAGTTCCGAATTGCGAGTTCGGATCGGACGGAATCTTCATATTTGCAGATACTGCACTAAATCCGAATCCCGATTCAGAGCAGCTTGCCAACATCGCAATAAGTTCAGCCGCAACCTTTGAAGCACTCACCGGTGTTGAGCCTGTAGTGAGCATGCTTTCATTCTCGACAAAGGGCAGCGCGAATCATCCAGATGTAGACAAGGTAATCGAAGGCGGAAGGCTTGCAAAGGAAATGGCTCCGGATCTTAAATTAGACTGCGAACTTCAATTCGACGCATCAATCGTACCGGCAATAGGAAAGAAAAAGGCTCCGGACAGCGATGTTGCAGGCAAGGCAAATGTAATAATATTCCCCGACCTTGATGCAGGAAACATCGGATACAAGCTTGTGCAGAGATTGGCTAAAGCAAATGCCTACGGACCTGTAACCCAGGGTTTGGCAATGCCGGTCAATGACCTTTCAAGAGGATGTTCTGCCGAGGATATAGTGGGAACAGTTGCTCTTACAGTGCTTCAGGCACAGATGATGAAATAGCTATTCTGTTTTCGAAATTAAAACAATCATAAAAAAGCAAGATACCATAAGGGTTTGCGGATATTAAATCGCAAACCCTTTCGTTTTTCTGTGATATAATTTAATAAAAAGGGTAATGGGTGAAGGAATGAAGAAGTTTAAAATAGTGGCATTGATAATGGCTGCGATGATACTTGCCGCCTGCACGGCAGGAAAACTGGAAGAGGCGGAAATCGAAGAAAAAGTTTTTTTGCCGGAAGCCGGGATATCGATGTCCGGAACAGTTCCGGGATGGGTATTTTCGCTCGAAATGAAAAATCTTGAAAAAGGCGACCAGATACGGATAGAAACAGACATGGTTCATATGCAGACGTTTTTCCGAATGACGGAGGATGAGGACGTATGGAACAGGATTTTTGCCGTCGATACCCTCAATTCGGGTAAAAAAGGCACATTCATTGTAAACGTCAAGAGGGATGGACGAAACATATTCAGAAAGAAGCTTGACATAGGCTTTTCGGACAGAAATTTTTCAAGTCAGGAGCTTCGAATATCCCAAAGCCTTCTTGAAAGACGTATTGAAGGCTTGTCCAAAGGTGGCGAAAAGCTCAGAATGACACTTGCCAAGTCGGTCAGATCGGATGAAATATACTGGGATGAGCAATTCTTGATGCCGGTTGAGGGAAGGCTTTCTACTCCATTCGGCGCAAGAAGGACATTAAACGGAGGATACGGATACATACATTCAGGAATTGACTTGGCAAATAAGCTTGGAACGCCAATAAAGGCTGCAAATTCTGGAAAGGTTGTGCTCTCCGAAATCCAGAGCCTCACCGGAAACACAATAGTGATAGACCATGGGCGCGGTCTGCTCACAACTTATGTACACCTTGAAACCATGTCGGTGGAAAAAGGCGATTTCGTAAACAGGGGACAGCAAATAGGGACAATGGGAAGCACAGGCTTTTCAACCGGATCCCATCTGCATTTTGAGACACAGCTGATGGGTGTCTATGTTGATCCGTACATTTTGGCGGAAAAAAGTCTTGAATTGAGAGAATATATGGAAAGAGAGGAATGGAAATGAAGAGCAATGTATATTTTATGGATTTCAGGTCGAGAAGAAAAAAAGAGAACAAGCGAAACAAGATAATGCGTCTTTTCGACGCCGTTGAGACATCAAGCGTTATTTCAAATGGGGATTTGACGGCAGTCAAGCTGCATTTCGGAGAAAGCGGAGGGGACGGATTCATAAGGCCCATTTTTATCCGTCCTATAGTCGACAAGATAAAGGAAGCCGGAGGCAATCCATTCCTTACGGATACGAACACTCTCTACAGCGGAAGCCGCAAGAATTCTGTAGATCATTTGAACACGGCATACGAACACGGTTTTACTCCGCATGTTGCAGGAGCTCCGATTATCATTGCCGACGGCCTTAAAAGCGGCAGTTTCGAAATTGAAGACTTGGGCTTGAAGCATTTCAGCATCGCAAGAATAGCTTCAGATATAGTAAATGCTGACGCCATGGTAGTGGTATCCCATTTCAAAGGACATGAAATGGCTGGATTTGGAGGAAGCATAAAAAACATAGCAATGGGATGCGCCCCGGCAATAGGAAAAAGAGACCAGCATTCGACACGCCCGAAGGTGGATGGCGACAAATGCATAGGCTGCAAAGCTTGCGCGAATGTATGCCCTGAGGGAGCCATAAAGATGAACGACGGAAAGGCATTGATACACGAAGGCAGCTGCATAGGCTGCGGGGAATGCCTTACTGTGTGTCCCGTGCAGGCTATAAAGCTCGACCAATGGGGCAGCGAGGCAAGGGATTTCATTGAAAAGATGACTGAATACGCATATGCGGCCGTAAAAGACAAGAAAGGAAAAACCCTTTACTTCAATTTCCTCATGGACATAACTCCGGATTGCGATTGTGTGCCTTGGAGCGATGCGCCGATAGTTCCCGACATTGGAATATTGGCATCGACAGATCCGGTCGCAATAGACAAGGCGAGCCTTGACCTTGTGAATGGCGAACCGGCGCTCAGGAATTCAATGCTCCACGACAGAACATGTGTAGATAGCGAATGTAAATGCCATGATGACCATTTCAAGGCAATGAGAAATGGGACATACGGGGAGCTTCAGATAAGCTATGGAGAGGAAATAGGTTTGGGGAGTTCGGATTATGAATTGATAAAACTTTAAAAGGGGATGGTAAGAGTGCATTATAATTACGTATACGGGCCGGTGCCGTCAAGGAGAATGGGACTTTCGGTGGGAATCGAACCGATTCCAGCCGATACATGCAACTATTCCTGTGTTTATTGCCAATTGGGGCGGACAAGACACATGAGCAACAAAAGGAAGCCTTTCTTTGAAGTGGGAAATATGCTTTCAGAACTCGAAATGTATCTTAGGGACGTAAAGGAATACGATGTCGTCACGCTTGTGGGAGACGGAGAGCCGACGCTTTTTGAAGGCCTTGGGGACCTCATAAGAGGCATAAAGGCAATTACAGACAAACCGGTTGCAGTAATAACAAACGGCGCACTCCTGTACGAAAAATCCGTGAGGGAGGATCTTTGCGAGGCCCATATCGTATTGCCTTCGCTCGACGCATATGACGAAAGATCTTTCAAGTCCATAAACAGGCCTTATGGTACAATAAGATTCGATGAAGTTTTAGATGGGTTGAAAAAGTTTTCAAGTCAGTATAGGGGACAGCTTTGGATTGAAATAATGCTCGTCAAGGGAATGAACGATTCACAAAAAGCTCTTGAGGCATTCAGGAGAATGCTTGGCGAAATCAAATACGAAAAAGTTTTCATAAATGCTCCTGTCAGGCCGCCCGCGGAATCATACGTAGAGACTCCCGACGATGATGTGATTGAAAAATTCGCAAGAGGGCTGAATGGCTATTCGATAAACCATCTTACCGAAAGCGAGTTCTCAAGTGGAATCAAGGACGATTTTAAGGCTGTGATAAGCATAATAGGAAGGCACCCCATGAACCAGCATGAGATATCGAGCTTCATAAAAAGCCGCAGTGGAAACCCGGAAGAAGTTCTCGACCGCCTGGGTGAGGATGAAACAATAGACAAGCTGGAATACAAAGGATATGTAACATACAGAATGAAATGAAAGGGGAGGGGCCAATGAAAATTCCTGTTCAAAAGGTGGCTGCAATTCATGACCTGTCGGGTTTCGGCAGGGCATCCCTTACGGCCATAATACCCATACTCTCGACAATGGGAATACAAGTATGCCCGGTTCCTACGGCTGTTCTCTCCAGCCACACCGGGGATTTTAAGGACTACACGTTTGTCGACCTTACAGACCAGCTTGAAGCGTATGTAAACCACTGGAAAAAACTCGAAATTGAATTCGATGCAATATACAGCGGTTTCCTTGGTTCGCCAAAGCAGATTGCGATAGTTTCCGACTTCATTGATTTTTTCGGAAACAGCGAAAATCTAGTACTGGTCGATCCCGTAATGGGTGACAACGGAGAACTTTATGCAACTATGAGCAATGAAATGGTTGTCAACATGCGCAATCTTGTGGGAAAGGCCGACATAATAACGCCAAACTTCACCGAAGCGGCATATCTGCTTGGGGAAGAATACGACGAGTCGATAGACGGGGCGGGTGTCAAGTGCTGGCTCAAGCGCCTTTCCCAAATGGGACCGAGAACAGTAATACTGACAAGTGTCCCTAATCCGGTCGGGGACAAGAATACAAGCGTCATAGCATACGACAAGAGGCACGACAAGTACTGGAAAGTAAGCTGCAGGTACATACCGGCGCATTTTCCCGGAACAGGAGATGCTTTTGCTAGCATAGTGGTGGGAAGCCTCCTTCAGGGAGACAGCCTGCCCGTTGCAATGGAAAGGGCGGTGCAGTTCATAACAACCGCGATACGTGCGAGCTATGGATTCGAGTATCCCAAACGCGAGGGAGTTTTGCTTGAGCGGGTTTTAAGCACATTGAACCTCCCGGTGATAGGAAGCAGTTACGAGCTATTGTAGACGGCCAGCTATGGTTAAAAAAGAAGTCTCGGTATTCGCAACAGATTCCATAAATTTGGCAAAAGTTTCATCTTTGCTGTTTGATGAAAAAGCATATGCAAGATTTTGGAATAGAGGTTAATATTAATCTCAGTCATTTGGTATTTTATCCTCGGGTTTATGGTTTTTAGACAACTCCATTTTACCCGAGGTCGATGTTGTATAGACTATTTTTTGTTTTTAGCCATAGAACGGAAATTGTTGCCTTATATGGGGCTTTTTTTATGTTTAAAAATAGAACTTTATCTAATTGATATAAATGAATTCATTAAAAAACCGATAGGATAAACGAAGCGATCTTTTAGGGGCGACACAACTAAATTTAGAAAGATCAGCAGCTTTAGATAAAGGGGGACTTGCAGTGTCATCAGGAATAGATAATGACAGCATGGTGGAAATTTATATCCACGAGACGGAACAATTGGTCGAGCAATTGGAGACCATAATCATAGAAGGAGAGAAGACTCAGGATATGACTTCGGGTATTCCAGAGATATTCAGACTGATGCATACCATCAAGGGGAATTCTATGATGATGCACTATGACAACATCGCGAAGTTGGCTCATTCAGCGGAAGATTTGTTTGACTATCTGAGGACAGAAGAACCTGAGGAGATTGATTTCAAAGGCATTGCAGACTTGATGTTGGAGGCGGTGGATTTCATAAAACATGAAGTTGATAAAATACAAAGCGGAGAAGAGGAATTTGCTGATGCGGGAGTTCTAATAGATGCTTTGAAGGATTATTTGGAGTCCTTGATGTTTTTGAACGGGAATCCTGAGGAGGAAATCAAAGGTGGAAAAGAAGTTTCAAGAGAAGAGATTATAGATGATTTGAATTTTTCCAATGATGACAGATTCTATCATGTGAAAATTATTTTTGAAGAAGACTGCCAGATGGAAAATGTCAGAGCTTTTTCAATTGTTAATGGTATTGGTGAATTCAGCAAAGAGTTGCACCATAATCTGATGGATTTCGAAAGCGATGCCAGTGAAGAGTTTATACGGGAAAACGGGTTTGAAATCGTTATTGGTTGCGAACAGAACTACAAAGAATTGGAAAACTTTTTTTCGAGAGTTTCTTTATTGAAAGACTTGGAATTGAATGAAATCAATAAAGATGAATACATATCTATTGCCGAAAGATTAGGTTGCAAAACTGAGAAATCGGAAGTTAACGTACAAAAGAAAATCATTAAAGCAGATGACAAGAATGAAATCGAAAAAGTCGAAAAGTTGAATCAGACTGTGAAGAAGCGGAAATATATCAGTGTCGATGTTGAAAAACTGGATAATTTGATGAATCTGGTGGGTGAAATTGTTGTATCGGAAGCTATGGTAACAGGAAATCCGGAATTGCAGAACTTGAAACTGGACAATTTCAATAAAGCGGCGAATCAAATGCGCAAGATAATAAATGATTTACAAGATATAGTTATGGAAATACGAATGGTGCCACTCTCATTGACTTTTCAAAAGATGAATAGGATTGTTAGGGATATGTGTTCTAAGACGGGGAAGAACGTGTCTCTTGAATTGGTAGGGCAGGAAACAGAGGTGGACAAAAATATCATAGAGCATATATCAGATCCTCTCATGCATCTGATAAGGAATTCCATCGATCATGGTATAGAAGAGCCAGATAGTCGAATAAAGCAAGGCAAAGATGTCAAGGGAAAAGTGATATTGGAAGCTAAGCATTCAGGCGGAGATGTATGGATTACGGTAAAGGATGACGGGCAGGGACTCGATAGGGAAAAAATTCTTGAAAAGGCGTATGAAAAGGGTTTTTTAGAAAGAGGAAATCAGTATGGAGACAAGGAAATTTTCAATATGATTTTTAAGCCGGGATTCTCTACAAACGAAGAAATAACCGGATTTTCCGGTCGTGGAGTAGGAATGGATGTGGTAATTAGGAATATTGAAAAGATTGGAGGTGCTATTCGAGTCGAGAGCCAAGAGGGACAGGGTTCCGAGTTCGTAATAAGAATTCCTTTGACTTTGGCCATAATCGACGGAATGATAACGCGAGTGGGCAAATCGAATTTTACATTGCCTATAATTTCCATCAAGGAATCATTCAAAGCACAGAAGAAGGATATCATAAGGGATACAGAAAACCATGAAATGATTCTTGTCAGAGGAAAGTGCCATCCAATAATAAGGCTGCACGAACGGTTTGAATTGGAAACCGACATTATCGATATAGAGGATGGCATATTGATTATGGTTGGACATGACAACAAGGTGGCGTGTTTGTTTACTGATGAATTGGTCGGAGAACACCAAGTGGTGGTTAAGAATTTTTCGAGATTTTTAAAGAAAACGGAAGGTCTTACAGGGTGCGCCCTCCTTGGAGACGGTGGAATCAGCATGATACTTGATCCTTCTGGATTGATACGATAATAATTTTTTGAATAATACTGTACATGAAAGAATTGAACGAGAACGATTTTGACAAGTATTGAGGGAGATTATTGATATGAAAAACATGAAAATTATTTGGAAAATCATTCTTTTAGTGGTCTGTGTTGCATTGTTTACTCAATTGACGGCTGGAATCGTCAGTTCGTATGCCTTTAAGGCAATGAATATGGCACAAGACGGCATGGAGATACAACAGTTATCTGGAATGGCGGGTCAAACCGGAGGAAAGTCACTGGGCGACTTTATTTTGGTTACAGTCATATCCTTCGGGGTTGTCATTCTGTTGGCTATGATACCGGCCTATATTGTCGGGAAAAAAATAGTCGGACCAATCAACAAATTGAAGGTACAGGCGAATCAAATGGCATTGGGGAATTTGGATATGGCATTTGATGTGCGAGAATCGGATGATGAAATTGGACAACTCGCAAAAGCGTTTCAAAATATGGCAGAAAAACTGAAAGCGCAGGCGGAAGCTGTGGAGAAGATTGCCAATGGAAATCTTGACATTGCCTTGGAAGTCGTCTCGGAAAAAGATGTATTGAGTCAAAATATCAATCTCATGAGAGGAAACCTGCAGGCGCTCATAGATGAATTGCTTTACATGAAGGAGCAGGGCGACCTTGGCAATCATTCAGAAAGAGCGAAAATCGGTGTTTTGAAAGGAAGCTACGCGGAAATACTTGAAGGGATAAATGCTATTTTGGATCATTTGGGAGATCCGCTGAATAATTTGGCAAATTTTTTCTCCATGATGGCTGAAGGAGATTTCCCTGAGGAAATAGATACAGGAGATTATAAAGGTGAATTTATCGGATTCATGGAATTGGTCAATCGTATCAGAAACAATATATATGCCATAAATAATGAAATCAAGACATTGACTCAAATGGCCGATATCGGCAACTTGAGTTATAGGGTGGATTCGGGGAAGGTTCCTGGAGAATATGGATTGATTCTGGGAGGCATCAATCACATGCTTGATACGGTGATTGCTCCGATTGAAGAGTCATCGATGGTGCTGGAGTCCATGGCGGAAGGGCGCCTTGACAGCCGCGTCACTGGGGACTATGAAGGCGATCACGGGGCAATCAAGAATGCCTTGAATTCCATGAGTGAAACAATCGGGAGCTATGTGAACGAGATTTCAAGCGTGCTTGACCAAATGGCCGCAAATAATCTCAACATCGAAATAGAGCAGGATTACAAGGGGGATTTTTCAAGGATAAAAGAATCGCTGAACAACATTATAGAAAAGTTTAACAACATGATGGGGGATATAAACATGGCCGCCAATCAGGTGGAAGCAGCATCGACGCAGGTTGCGGGATCAAGCCAGAACCTTTCACAGGGAGCAACTGAACAGGCCAGCTCTGTTGAAGAGATATCGGCGTCAATAACCAAAGTGGGAGAACAAATTCGGCAGAATGCGACTAATGCCAAAAGAGCCAACGAGATTTCGATGCTTACCCGCCAAATTGCTAAAGAAGGCAACCTAAAAATGAACGAGATGCTTAAAGCCATGGAAGCCATCGATGAGGCATCAGGGAACATATCGAAAGTCATTAAAGTCATAAATGGAATCGCTTTCCAGACAAACATACTTGCATTGAATGCAGCCGTAGAGGCGGCAAGGGCGGGAGAGCATGGAAGGGGATTTGCGGTAGTTGCGGAAGAAGTCAGAAATTTGGCGACGCGGAGTGCAAATGCTGCCAATGAGACCACGGACATGATAAACGATTCCATTGAAAAAGTAAAAAGGGGAACCGAATTAGCCATTGATACATCGAAGGCTCTTGGGCGGATAGTTGATGGAGTTGGAGAATCTGAGGAAATTGTCGGTCAAATTGACGAGGCCTCCAACGAACAGGCTACGGCTGCGGCAGAAATCAGCGAAGGCATAGAGCAGGTGTCGAGCGTTACACAGACCAATACGGCAACGGCCGAGGAAAGCGCTTCTGCAAGCGAAGAAATGACATCGCAGGCAAGGGTTCTTGCTGAGCTTGCCAATAGGTTTGAACTAAAGGGCGATGAAGGCTCGAAGTCCTTGACTGTAATGAGTATTTATTCGAACGGTAAAAATCTCATGAGAAAAGAGCAATAGCTGGAAGAACGCTTAAGTGACATAGAATTGAACGACAACGATTTCGGTAAGTACTGAGGGGGAGTATTCATGAAGGATGTATTGAAAATTAAGCGGAAAGCAGAAACCGACAACGAGGCGAAGACTTATTTGACTTTTGTCATCGGTGAAGAAATATATGGTTTGGATATCGGATTTGTCACACAAATCATCAACATATTGGAGATTACCAAGATACCGGGGCAACCGGATTATGTCAAAGGAGTTATTAATCTGAGGGGAAAAATCGTACCGGTTATGGAAGTTCGAAGTAAATTCAAGCGAAAGGCGATTGAATATGATGACAGGACTTGTATAATAGTATTAAGTGTCGAAGAGATGACTGTGGGTCTTATAGTTGACGGTGTCGCTGAGGTCGTGTCTATAGAGAAAAACTCACTAACGGAAGTTCCGGAATTCGGCTGCAACAGTCAGGAGGATTATTTGGACGGATTTTACGAGAAAAAAGAAAAAGTAGTGGCGCTTCTAAATTGCGCAGAGCTTATTCGACACAAGGAATAAAAACAGAAAAGGTGATCAGCATGGAAATTACCCAAAAAGAATTTCTTGTATTTTCAGAATATATAAAAGCGAATTTCGGAATAAATCTGACAAGTAAAAAAAAGACTCTTGTAACGAGTCGGTTGAACAATATAATCGAAAAGCATGGGTTCGATAATTTCATGGATTATCTCCATTATATCGAAGGCGATGCCTCGGGTGAATCTGTTGTTGAGCTGTTGAATCGAATCACAACCAATCATACATTTTTTTATAGAGAGAAAAAGCATTTTGAATATTTGAAAGATATAGTTCTTCCGGAACTCAGTATAAGTGAACGTAATGAAAGAGATATCAGAATCTGGAGTGCAGGTTGTTCCAGTGGGGAGGAACCGTATACAACAGCTATGATTCTGTCTGAGTTTTTCGCAAATGAAAAGAGATTATGGGATACGAAGATACTTGCTACAGATATTTCAACCAGTGCCTTGATTAAAGCCAAGGCGGGCATATACTCAAAGAGCAGCCTGGGGCATTTGCCGGATATTTGGCGAATGAAGTATTTCGTGTCTCATGACAGAGATTTTGTGAGAATAAACGATCAATTGAGAAAAGAGATAATTTATCGACGTTTCAATCTGATGAGCAATTTTCCATATAAGAAAAAGTTTCATGTTATATTTTGCAGGAATGTAATGATTTATTTTGACACAGAGACCAAGGCGGAATTGATAGACAAGTTTTATGATTGTTTGGAACCGGGGGGTTATCTTTTTATCGGTCATTCCGAAAGTGTGGATAGAAGAAGATCGACCTTAAAATACATTAAACCGGCCATTTACAGAAAGGAATAAGGATGGATAAAAAAAGAAAAATCAGGGTGCTTGTGGCGGATGACTCAAATGTTTTCAGAGAAGTTTTGAGGCGGCATTTGTCAAATGATCCGGGGATTGAAGTGGTTGCCGTGGCTGCCAATCCTTATGATGCGAGGGATAAAATAATTGAGTTTAGGCCGGATGTCATGACGCTTGATGTAGAGATGCCCATGATGAACGGAATAGATTTTCTAAAGAAACTGATGCCTCAGTATCCTCTTCCAACCGTGGTGATAAGTTCGGTAACCGACAGGGTGTTTGATGCCATGGCGGCCGGGGCCGTTGATTTTGTTGGGAAACCGATAAGAAACCAGAATCTGGAGGCATTCATAAACGAAGTTGTTGTCAAGATCAAGATTGCTTCAACAGCAAAGATAGGTTACCATAAGAGAGCAGAAAAATTCAACATTCAACATGATGATTTCGAAAGAGCCAAACGCAGGATCATAGCCATTGGAGCTTCCACAGGGGGAACAAAAGCGATTCAAACAGTTTTGCAGTCTTTTCCGGCTAATATGCCCGGAACCGTTGTGGTTCAACACATGCCTCCGGTATTCACAAAGCTGTACGCCGATCGCCTTAACAACCTTTGCAGAGTCGAGGTGAAGGAGGCAGAAGACGGAGATTTAATAATTCCGGGGAAGGTTTTGATTGCTCCTGGAGGATATCATATTCGCGCGGTTCAAAAAAAAGGTGGCTTTGTCATTGAAATGGAAAAAGAAACAACCGATAATAAAGTCAACGGGCATTGTCCTTCGGTGGATGTGATGTTTGAATCACTGGCAAGAATAGCGGGGAAACGAACAATCGGAATTTTGCTTACCGGCATGGGGAATGACGGAGCCGCGGGACTATTGTCTTTGCGAAAGTCGGGGGCCAGAACTGTGGGGCAAGACGAAAAGAGCAGCGTTGTTTACGGAATGCCGAAAGTGGCATACGATTTGGGCGCAGTGGAATGGCAGGAATCCTTGGATGGAATATACGGGGTGGTGGCCGGATTGCTCAAAGAACAGAAAGGCCGCCAATGAATCAATTAATTGTAGGTATTTCAGATTTCAAGACAGCTACTGCGCCAAGCGTTCTGACAACCTATGGATTGGGGTCGTGTATGGGTGTGGTTCTTTATGATGAAGCCACAAAAACAGGAGGGCTGATCCATATACTTCTTCCTGACAGCCGATTATTTGAAAAACGCGGTCATGATCTTCGATTTGCGGACATAGGCTTGCCTCGGATGGTTAAAGTCCTTGAAAACACAGGAGTGAATAGAAGACGTCTTTGGGCAAAAATTGCCGGAGGCGCCAGCATGTTCGGAACCTCGGAAGGATGCCGTGGATTGGATATAGGAAAGCAGAATACTAAAGCGGTTTGCGATATACTTAAAGCCATGGGTATTCCGGTGAGAATAATGGATGTCGGAGGACATGGAAGCCGCACACTTCACTTCAATCTTGAAACAGGTCTTTTGACCGTGAGAAAAATAGAAAATGAAAAGATTGCAATAAAAGAACTATAATTTTCGGGAGGTTTAAAGAATGGCTAATAGTGTTTTGATAGTGGACGATGCGGTATTTATGAGAATGATGGTGAAGGATATACTGGAAAAAAACGGGTTTACGGTTGCAGGAGAGGCTGAAAATGGATTAAAGGCTATTGAGGAGTATAAAAATTTGAATCCGGATATAGTGACAATGGATATAACAATGCCTGAGATGAGCGGAATAGAAGCGCTCAAGGAAATAAAAAAAATTGATCCTAAAGCAAAAGTGATCATGTGCAGCGCAATGGGTCAACAGGGTATGGTCATGGATGCCATAAAGGCGGGCGCAAAAGATTTTATTGTAAAACCATTCAATGGAGAACGTGTAGTCGAAGCAATCAGCAAGGCATTGAAATAAACCCCGCAAAATGAGGTGGTTAAATGGATAAAACATTATCACAACAGGAAATTGATTCGTTGATAAATGCTATATCAAGTGGAACGGTTGAATCTGAAGAATTGGCGAAAGCTGGCGAAAAGCGGCGTATAAAGAATTATGATTTCAGGAGGCCGAACAAGTTTTCAAAAGACCATGTCAATGCCATTAAATCCATATATGACAATTATTCAAGAGTCCTTTCCAACTTTCTATCCAATCAGCTGAGGGCAAATGTGGAAATGGTGGTGGGATCGATCGAGCAGATCAGCTATGGAGAGTTCATTCATTCAATTCCAAATCCTACCGTCATGGGCATTTTCAGTATGGAACCACTAATGGGTCTTATGGTTCTTGAAGCGAATCCGAATTTTGGCTTTCATATAGTGGACCTCCTTTGTGGAGGTACTTTGCGAAAAAAAGTTGATTTGCGTGAATTCACGGAAATTGAAATCAGCATCATAGAAGATGTTTTGACCATGATGATCGGAAAGAACAAGGAAGCATGGGATGACTTTTTGGATTTGGAGCCGATTGTCGACGGGCTTGTTACCAATCCGCAATTGAACCAGATTTTTTCCTATGAGGAAGCGGTGGTTCTTATAACTTTCAAGATGCAGATCAATGAAGAACAAAGCCTTATCAACATGTGCATTCCATACAGGGCTTTTGGAAGGTACATAGACAAGTTGCACACAAATCATTATACCATCGTAGAAAATATGACTTCAGAATTGCGTTATCGCTCGGATATTGAGCAAATAATAAACAAGGGGCAGGTGGATATGAGAGTGGAGCTTGGTAAAACGGAAATAACCGTAGAGGATTTTATGGGTCTTAGGTGTGGAGATGTGCTTCAATTGGATATATTGGCAGGGGAGCCTATGAAGCTTTATATTGAAGATTCCGAACATTTTTATGTACAGCCAGGACTACATAAAAACAAGCTGGCTGTTCAAGTTGTTGAATATGCAGGAAAGGAAGTGGAATAGGTGGGCGACAATTTTTTATCTCAGGAAGAAATCGATTCTTTGCTTCGAAAGAGCATGGAGGTTGACGGTTTAGAAGAATCTAAAACAGAAGAAATAAGCCTGGAAGAAAAAGACGTTATGGGAGAGGTTGGAAATATTTCCATGTCGACGGCGGCCACGGCCCTGTCCACTTTACTGAACAAAAAGGTTAATATAACGACGCCTAAAGTGATTACTACAACCTTCAAGGAATTGGCTGCCAACTTCGAAACACCATATATTTTATTGCAGGTTCAATTCGAGAAGGGACTGCATGGTACCAATATCCTTTTGATGAATATAAAGGATGCTTCCATCATTGCCAATCTTATGATGGGGGGCGACGGAAGCAATCCAAACGAGGAATTGTCGGAAATTGAGCTTAGCGCAGTTTCTGAAGCAATGAATCAAATGATAGGATCGGCTTCGACCGCCATTTCGACAATGTTGTCGAGGCCGGTGGACATAGATCCGCCATTCACACAGATTTGGGACAACAGTGAGGAGATGTCACTTCAGGGAATTTCAAACGATACGAAAATAGTAAGAATATCATTCCAATTGACGATAGAGGATTTGATCGATAGCGAAATAATGCAAGTGTATACGTTGGAGACAACAAAAGGGATTGCGGAAATAATGCTTGGAGGCATAAGTGCAGTGGAACCTGAGAATGAGGTTGAAAACACTTATCATGAAGAACCTGAAAGGGAGGCCTTTTTCGAAGATGAAGTTCTTGAAATGCAATCGCCGGAGGAGGAGGTTCGAATACAAAAGCCCGTATTTTCCGAACTCAAGGAGCAACCGCGGCAGAGATCCCCGAGAAACATAGATTTGATTCTCGATGTTCCCCTTGAGCTAAGCGTAGTATTGGGAAAAACCAAAAAGAGCATCAGGGATATTCTGGCTTTGGAACCGGGGAGCATAATTGAGTTGAATAAATTGGCAGAAGAGCCTCTCGAAATATATGTAAACGGGAAACATACTGCCCAGGGTGAAGTCGTAGTGGTAGATGAAAAATTTGGCATAAGGATAACAAATATACTTAGCGCTGAAGATAGAGTCAGGAAATTGGGATAACAACGTATAAAGTCGTACAATGAACTAAACTCCGGGCAGCGTGATGCCGATAGGAGAATATAGGAACATTCGAGACGGAAAAAAAGGTGGGATGATATGAAAATCAACAGAACCGGATATGCGCAGCTGGTGCGGAAGCTTGAAAACGGCAAAGGCGCGCATAAGGCAAGCCGAAAGTATGATGAAAAAGATACCATTGAATTATCCGAGGCTTCAATAAAAATCAAAAAGTATGCCGATACCATGAAAACAATGGAGTCCGAAAATGTGGAAAAAATTGAAACCATCAAGGCAAAACTCAGCTCGGGAACTTATAAAATATCCTCTAAGGAATTGGCAGACCGCATATTGATTGAAATCAAAGAGCAGATTTCCAAGGAGAAATAGAATATGGAGCTATTGCTAAAAAAACAGGAGAATATTTTGAGGCGGCTTGTCGATTTGCTGAAAGAGGAAAGGGAAGTGCTCATACGTGAAGACGGAAGGCGACTCATGGAACTCGTTGCATTGAAGGAAAATCTTCAGGCTGATTTGGAGCGCACGGAAATATGCAGAAAAGAAAATTGGGGCGACTGTTCACTCAAAGAAATGGCTGATCGATTGAAAAATGGTAAAGGCGAGAGGCTTATAAAGACCGGAGAGACAATAAAGAACCGCATGAATGAAATCAAGATTCTTCAGGAAACTAACATGATGCTTACCAGACAGTCAGCCGCATACTCACAAAGGCTAATGGACATATTGCAGCGGACTGTCCAAAAGAGTGGAATCACCTATGGACAAGATGGATCGTTATCGAACAAACAAGGTGTTATGGCGTCGATGGATAAATCGGTTTAGGGGGAAGACATGTCAGGAATATTTCAGACATTTAATGTGGCAAAGCTCGGAATGCAGGTGCAGCAAAATGCCGTAAACACTACGAGCCACAACATTTCAAATGCAAATACGGAAGGATTTTCAAGGCAGAGGGTCAATCTTCAGACAACCCAGCCTTTCAGTTACGCCGGCATAGGACAATTCGGGACCGGCGTCGAAGTAGTTTCAATAACACGCACCCGCGACGAATTTCTGGATTCCCAGATACGCTTCGAAAATTCAATCGAGGGACGGTACAAGGCCGGGGAGTCCGCACTTGAACAGGTCGAGATGGTTTTCCTCGAGCCCAGCGACACGGGCCTTAATTCGGTGTTGGATGCATTTTGGAATTCGTGGCAGGAGCTGAGCAAGACTCCCGAAAATTCGAACGCAAAGACCATAGTGGCACAGAGCGCCGTGACGTTTTGTGATGCGGCAAACCACATGGACGGGCAGATGGAGACACTGAAGGCCGACTTGGCGACGCTTCAGACCTCCAAGGTTTACGATGCCAACGTGCTTGTCGGACAGATAAACGACATGAACGACCAGATATACAGGGTCAAGATAAAGGGCCTTGAGCCCAACGACCTGATGGACAGGAGAGACCTTCTCGTCGACCGACTTTCGACCATAGTGAACATAGAGACCAGCCTGGACGAAAACGGTAGCATGGAGATAACAAACAGAGAGACAGGGGGCATCCTTCTCGATTCGAATCCCAAACAGCCTGCCGAGCATGAAATGTCGGCGGTTCAATCCGTAGAGTATGTGGAAGGTGATATTGATGGAGAATATCATCTTACAGTCGCACGAAAGGGCGATTCGAGCGACACATATACTATAAAAACGAATGTTGCCGATTATGCGCAGGGGGATGTAGTCTTCACGGATCCGGAGGAGGATTGGGACGATGGAGTCGTGGCATTGACAAGACCGGATCTTCAGGAAGGCGCTCTGGCGGGGAATAGTTTGGCGATAGAGGATATTACAGCCTACCAGGGCAAGCTGGACTCGCTCGTGAACGGTATAGCCAAGACGGTTAACAAAACCCATAATCCTGATAGTGGTGAAGCTGATGATGATATTTCCACGATGGATTTCTTTTTGACAAAGGACGGGGAAAATGATTTTTCGGCCGACAACATATCCGTAAACTCGGACATTTTGGATGATACCAATCTTGTGCAGGCGGGAGAAGCTTCGGACAGTCCTGCGGGCGACGGAAGTCGCGCCCTCGCTATAGCCCAGCTAAGGAACGGGCGGTTCGACATGACAGACATCGAAACGGATGTTGCCGGATATGATGCCGGTGACATGTCGATTACCACGAATCCTGCGGGTACAACCTTCGATAGTTTCTACAAAGACATAGTGGCGACTATAGGAATCGATACCCAGGATGCACGCAGGGGCTCGGAGAACCAGGAGATCCTGTTGCTCCAGTTAAATCAGAGAAAAGACTCCATTTCAGGGGTTTCAATAGATGAGGAAGTGGCAAGCCTCATACAGTATCAAACAGCCTATCAGGCAAACGCGAGAGTAATGTCAACGCTTTCACAGATGCTCGACACCCTCATAAACGGCCTGAGAGCTTAGGAGGACACAATGAGAGTAACAAACGGAAATATAATGAATAATTATCTGCACAATCTGAACAGGAACCTGGGAAATATGCAGAAGTATCAGAACCAGCTTTCTACGGGCAAGGAGATAACCAGGCCTTCTGATGCTCCCTTCCTGGCGACCCGCGCCATGAACCTTCAGACATCCATAGACCGCAACGGACAGTACCTCCGCAACATCGAGGATTCTATCGGATGGATGGGTGTGACGGACAGCGCTCTTAGCGACATGACGGACATACTCCAGAGAGTACGGGAGCTTACGGTATATGGAGCCAATGGAACCCTGGCTCCGGACGACATGCAGGCAATAGCCCAGGAAATGGGGCAGAACATAGAGGCGCTCGCCCAGATAGGAAACACAAACTATGACGGGCGCTACGTCTTGGCGGGGCGGGAAACGACGAGTCCACCGTTTTCGGTGTCGGGGAATGTGCTTGCATACGGAGGAGGCGATGGAGAGCTCAGCCGCGAGCTTTCAGAGAACGTGACAATGTCGGTGAATGTTTCCGGGGACAGAATAACAAACGGGGTGGGAGAGTCTCTTGCCGATACGATGAAAAACATAATGGACAGGCTTGAGGCTGGCGGCAATTCTGAACTTTCATCCGATTCCATCGCGAAACTTGACGACCACCTCGAGAATATGCTTAGCCTTCGCGCGGAGGTCGGTGCAAAATACAACAGGCTGCAGGCAGCTGAATCCAAGAACGGGGCCGAGACCCTGAACATGACCGAGCTCCTTTCTAAGACCGAGGACATAGACATGGCCGAGAAGATAATGGAGTTTTCGATGATGGAGAGCGTCTACCAGGCATCGCTCGCAACGGGGGCGAAAATACTCCAGCCTACGCTGCTCAACTATCTATGATTATGAGAAGAGGTGTTTTTGCTGTGAAAATTGACACGAAAATTTTGGGAGAAATTGAAGTGGCGAACGAGTCTGTCATAAGATTTAAGGAAGGGCTTTTGGGTCTTGAAGATTTCAATGACTACGTGCTTCTTGAGCTTCCAGGCAATGACAAATTCTTTTGCCTGCAAAGCATGGAGGATTCAGATCTGGCATTCTTTGTGATACGTCCGTGGGATTTCTTTCCCGATTACGAGGCCGACATTCCAGATAGTGAGCTGTCTGCCATGGGAATCACAAGGCCCGAACACTTGTCTCTCTACTGCATTCTTACGGTCCCCGAGGAAATCAAGCACATCACGGCCAACCTATTGGCGCCAATAGTCGTAGGCGGCGAAAAAAATGAAGGAAAACAGCTTGTGCTTGCAGAAACAGAGTATAAGACTAAACACCGGCTCTTTCCGGAAAAAGGGGTGTAGTTTATGCTCGTGCTTAGCAGAAGGGAAAACGAAGGCATAGTAATAGGGGAAGGAATCGTAGTACGCGTGATGGCCATAGAGGACGGTCGGGTGCGCCTGGGCATAGAGGCCCCCAGGGAAGTGCCAATACACCGCGAAGAGATTTTCGAGGCAATCAAAGAAGAAAACAGGGAGGCGTCCAGAGCGGCTGCTGAAATGATGGATGCGCTTAAGAAACTTAAGAAACTTAAGAATCTATAAAAAAAGGAAACCGAAAATCAAGGCTTCCTTTTTTATTTGCATTTTTTTCCTATAAAAGGCTAAACAAACAGATGGGCCTTCCGATATATACATTAGACGAAGCCTTCGGCCGAAGCTTCTCAAACAAACAAAGGCAAGGATGCCGAAAAACACAATTCAAGGAGGAAAAAGAAATGAGAATAAATCATAACATCGCAGCGCTCAACACCTATTCAAGACTCACGAATGCAAGCAACATGCAGTCAAAATCGCTGGAAAAACTGTCATCTGGCCTCAGAATCAACAAGGCAGGGGACGACGCCGCAGGTCTGGCCATTTCAGAAAAGATGCGCGGACAAATCAGCGGGCTCAACCAGGCATCGAGAAACGCGCAGGACGGCATTTCAATGGTTCAGACAGCAGAGGGCGCACTAAACGAGACCCACTCCATTCTTCAGAGAATGCGAGAATTGGCTGTGCAGTCTTCAAACGATACCAACACTGCTGAAGACAGAACTTCCATACAGGAGGAGATGAACCAGCTTACCTCCGAGATAACAAGAATAGGAAACACCACTGAGTTCAATACTAAGAGTGTCATAAACGGTGACATGAGCGGTACAACCGGGGCAACAGGCGGAAGTATGACCGTTCAGTTTACAGCTGCTCCAGCTGATGGAGACAGCTTTAGTTTGACAATTGGAGAAGACACATATGCGGTCACGGTTGCTGATAGTGCGGCAGCTGATGCTATTGATACAAGTGCCAAGACAATCACGATAAATATTGATGATACAGGAGCAGAAACACTTGACGCAGATACATTGGCTTCGCAACTCGAAGTTGTTTTGACGGGTTCGGCTGATGCGAATCTGGCGAATTTCACTTTCACTGATTCCTTAGCAGGCGGAATTGAAATTGAAGCAACAGCTGCCGGAGATTTTGCAGGCGATGACGACATACGCGGCATCATAGGCGTTTCCTATACTGGAAAAGCAACCGAAGTGGATGCTACAGACGGTACGGGAGCTACGGATGTGGCAAAATTGCAAATCGGCGCAAACAAC
>Ga0102926_1000630_pt1 | contig 20694 bp, 13 predicted proteins | sample SalPonR1_A_D2_MG_FD_78173 | JGI IMG/M metagenome (GOLD analysis project Ga0102926, IMG submission 78173) | Salt pond soil microbial communities from South San Francisco under conditions of wetland restoration - Salt Pond MetaG R1_A_D2_MG | ecosystem: Environmental > Aquatic > Marine > Intertidal...
CCCGCTTACGGTGCCCTTATCGCCGCTTCGTACACTCTTCCTCACGCTCGAACGCGGATCAGGAGAGGCTCGACCCTCGGCCGCGGCGCCGCGCGTCCCGGCGACTGGGCAACTCTGCGGGCCCGTGGCGACCGGGAGCTGGAACGGTACACCCACGACGCCGACCATGGCGACCGGTATCCTCGCGAGGTTCCGAACCCAGGACCTCCTGCCGACAGCGATCGGTCACCGCAGAACGGCGTCGAGCGCGCGGGGAGGAGGAGTCGCAGCATGACAGGAGTCGCACCATGAACCTTCCGTTCCGATCGCTGCCCGCCAACGTGGCACGCACCGGGGTCGCCTGGATCGGTGGCGTTCTCGCGGTCGTCTCGCTCGCAGGGCTCGCCGGACGCGCCCATGCACAGAGCGAAAACGGGGTGCCCCCGATCGTCATCGGCGTCGTCGCTCCCGAACGGCCCGAAGCGGATCTCGTCGCCGATGCCGTCGACCGCGCCGTACGCCAGGGAGCGACGATGGTCGCCGAGGAGTTCGGCCTCAACGCGACGATGCTCGGGATCGACTTCGGCGTGCCGATCGGCGTCGCCGCGGACGCGGCCACCGCGGTGGCCGAGGCGCAGCGGCTGGTCGACGAGGAGGGCGCGTTCGCCCTCGTCGGCGGCTGGGGCGGCCTCGAGATCGCCGACGCGCTCTCCGAGTGGAGCGCCGAGCGTGGCGTTCCGTTCCTGAACGCCGGCGAGTCCGCGGACGTGCTCCGCAACGAGGCGTGCAAGCCGACGACGTTCCACGTCGAGCCCAGCGACGCGATGTACCTCGACGCGATGGCCGGCTGGTACGTACGCTCCGGCTTCCGTCGCTGGTTCGTCCTGCGCTCCGACGACGCGCGCGGCGAAGCGCTGCACGAGCGCGCCCGCTGGTCGCTGAACGAGCGTCACTTCGGGGTCAGGATCGTCGGTGACGAAGCCGTTGCGGACACCGGCGAGGTGGAAGACGTGGCGCGACGGATTCGTCGCGCGAACGCCGATCTGGTCGTGCTGTTGCTATCGGCCGAGGAGCAGCTGGGATGGCTCGCCGCTCTCGAGGCGGAAGGGCTGGAACTTCCGGTCGCCGCTCACCCCGACGCCGAGACGCAGACGCGCACCTTCATGGCCGCATCGCGGGACGCGGCACCGACACTGGGTGCCGGGCAGCGCATCCTGGCGTTCGAGGCGACGCTGGACGCCTACGGGGCACGAGAGATCAACGCCCGCTACCGCGCACGCTGGGAAGAGCCGATGGATCCGCCCGCCTGGGCCGCCTACCAAGCCGTCAAGATCCTCTACGAGGCCGCATTCTTCGGGCGCTCCACCGCCGCGAGCGACGTGCTCGGCAGGTTGACGGCGGAGGGCGCGGTGTTCGACCTGTGGAAGGGGATCGGCGCCACCTTCCGTCCCTGGGACCGCCAGCTGCGCCAGTCGATGTACCTCGTCGAAATACGCGAGCAGGAGCTGGAGCCGTTCCGCCTGGGCCTGCTCGTCGGCGAGCTCCCCGCCATCTACCTTCCTGGGACCGATCCGACCGAGCGCCTCGATCAGATCGGCGACCTCGCCAACCGATCGGACTGTCGACGCTAGTCCGTTTCCATCTCGTCTCGGAGCCGCGCTGGCGCGGCCTCCGGAAAGGAGCCCCTGAACGATCGTGATCCGAACCGTCCCCGTACTTCCGCAGTCCCGCACGTCGCGCGGCCGCCGCGCTGCGGCGCCTCCGCGCGCCCTCCCCTGGACCGTCTTGAAGAGGGTCCTCGTCGGCCTCGTGGTCGCCCTGTTCGCCAGCGCCTCCGCGCAAGAGGCCGGGAGCTACCGCGTCTATATCGCCAACGAGTTCAGCGCGGACATCACCGTCATCGACTCCGCCACCGACGAGGTGATCGACACCATCACGATCTCCGGTCGGCCGGGCGAAGTGCGGCCCCGCGGCATGGCCGTGAGCCCCGACGGCTCGATCATCTACGTGTCCATCAGCGACTTCAATCCGGTCCTCGAAACGCCGGAGGACAAGATCCTCGGCATCGACGTTCGCACGAACGAGGTCGTGACCGAGATCCGGGCCGGCGGGAACCCCGAGCGCGTCTCGGTGAGCCCCGACGGAAGCCAGATCTGGGCCGCCCTCGAAGCCACCGCCCAGGGTGCCGGCTACGACGCACAGACCGGCGAGCGGCTGGGGGTCTTCCAGGTCGGAATCGAGTCCGAAGGCGTCGCCGTCAGCCCCGACGGCCGCTTCGCATACATCACCGCCGAGGCGACCCACACCGTGACGGTGATCGACACCGAAGCGATGGAGGTCGTGACCCACGTGCTGGTCGGGAACCGGCCGCGCGAGGTCGACTTCGCGCTCGACGGCAGCGTCGCTTACGTCTCGGCCGAGATCGGTGGCACCGTCACCGTCATCGACGTCGCCACGCACAGCGTGATCGACACCATCAACCTCGGTCTCGACTCGCGTCCGGTCGAGATGCAGGTCGATCCCGTCCGTCCGCGCCTGTACGTCGCGGGGGGCGGGACGAGCGCCGTCTACGTCATCGACACGGACACGCGCGAGGTCATCGCGACGATCCGTGAGCAGATGGGGCGCAGGCCTTGGGGCCTCGCCGTGACGCCCGACGGCTCGAAGGTGTACACCGCCAACGGTCTGTCCGACAGCGCTTCGGTGATCGACACGGAGTGCCTGTGCGTCATCGGCGAGGTTCAGGCCGGCCGCGGCGCGCACTCGGCCGAGATCGGCGTGGTGCCGCCGCAATGATCGGTCACGTCGCTTCGTTCCGTCGCTCGGTGGTGGCCGTCGTGACCGCCGTCGCCCTGCTCGCGGGGAGCGCCGCCGCCCAGTACGGCGCCGACCCGTTCTTCGAAGACACCGTCCTGCAGAGCCGAGCGTTCGGGCTCGAGATGATGGGCGTGCGCCTGACGCTGCTCGACGCGTACGGAACCGTTCCTGACGAGCTCGCCGAGCACGTCGAAGCGATCGAGGAGGCCGACCTGCCTCGCTTCGCCGGCACGCTGGCCGCAGCTGCGCCGAATACGCTGGCCGCGCTCGAATCGGCGATCGAGGAGCTCGAGGACGCCGTCGAAGGTGGCGAGGACGTGACCGATGCGGTGACCGCCGTGCGCGACGTGCATGCGGTCGCCTACGCCGCGGTCGTACCCGACGACGTGCGGGCCAGCACCGCCTTCCGGGCCGCCGTGACCGCCGACCTGCTTCTCGCAGAGGGCGGCGTGGCGGAGGGGGTCGAAGAGGCGATCGAAGAGGACGAGCCGTGGGAGTACCCGATCGGCTGGGCCGCCCTTCAGCGCGTTGAGGAGCTCTGGGCGGGCCTGGCGGAGTTCGCCAGCGCCGAGCAGGACAGCTTCGCCCAGCAGTACTTCGACACCTTGCGTGACATCTACCCGACCGCGACGATCCCCGACGTGCTTCCCAGCAACGCCGAAGAGGCGGAAGCGCCCGCGCAGAGCCTCGTCGGCATTCTCGAGTCCGTCTCCGACGCGGCGTTGTACCCCGGTCGCGACGTCCGGCGGCTCTCGGCCCATCTGGTCGAGGTGACCGAGCCCGCCTGCCTGGCGTACCAGGCCGGCGACGACGCGATCGCCTTCGAGCACGTCGTCGCGGTCGGCGATCTGTACGATGCGCATCTCACCGATTTCCTCGGCCTCGTGGCCGGCGACGTGGACGAGGCCGTGACGGGTATGCTCGCCGCACTCGGCTACGGGGGCGACGACGATGACGACGACGCCGAAGAGGGCGAAGCCGGCAGCGACGACGCCGACGACGAAGACGAGGTCGACGACGACCACGAGCTGGCGGGCGATCCTGCCGCCGCCTGCGGCGAGCTGCTGGAGGCGCTCGAGGAGGCTCGCTCGACCCTGGGAGGCTGACCTTTGGAGCACCATGCTCCCGCGATCGTGAGCACGGGCCTCGGCCGCCGCTACGGAGACGTGGTGGCGGTCGAGGACGTATCGTTCGAGGTCGGACGGGGCGAGTTCTTCGCGCTTCTCGGTCCGAACGGTGCCGGCAAGACCACCACTGTCCATATGCTCACCACCCTGACGAGTCCGACCTCCGGCTCCGCCCAGGTCCTCGGGCACGACGTGACGAGCGAGGCGCAGGAGGTGCGTCGGACCCTCGGAATGGTGTTCCAGGATCCCGCCCTCGACGAGCGCTTGACGGCCCGGGAGAACCTCGAGATCCACGCCGTGCTGTACGACGTCCCTCGCCGCGAGCGTCGCGACCGGATCGCCGAGGCGCTCACGTGGGCGTCGCTCGTCGATGCGGGCGATCGCCGCGTGCGGACCTTCTCGGGCGGCATGAAGCGCCGCCTGGAACTCGCCCGGGCGCTGATGCACCGCCCCGGCGTGCTGTTCCTCGACGAGCCCACCCTGGGCCTCGATCCACAGGGACGCCGGCATCTCTGGGACCGCATCGAGGCGCTCCGGGCGGAAGGCATGACGGTGCTGATGACGACGCACTACCTGCACGAGGCCGAGGCGTGCGACCGGGTCGGCATCATCGATCACGGCTCGCTGGTCGCGTTGGGCGAGCCGTCCGTGCTGGTGGAGCGAACGGATGGTGCGACCGACCTCGAGGACGTCTTCCTCACGCTCACCGGTAGCGCCCTGCGCGACGAGGAGGCGGGCCCGCGCGCGCTGATGAAGAGCTACGCCGCTCGGGGCGGGGAGTTCTCGCGGTGATCGGCATCGGGCTTCCGTCGCGGCACCGGCGCGTCTCGCTGGCGGTGGTCGGCGTCATGTGGCGCCGCGAGTTGCTGCGCTACCGCCGCGACCGCTCGCAGATCTTCGGCGGCGTGTCGCGCACCGTGCTGTGGCTGATCATCCTCGGCTTCGGCCTGGGCGCGTCGCTGCGCGAGATCGAGGGCTACACGTACGCGCAGTACATCCTGCCCGGCGTGATCACCCTGAACATCCTGTTCTCGTCGCTGCAGTGCGCGATCGCGCTGGTCTGGGACCGCGAGGTGGGCCTGCTACGCGAGGTGATCGTCTCGCCCGCGCCGATGCTGTCGGTCACGCTGGGCAAGCTGCTGGGCGGCGCGACCATCGCCCTGGTCCAGGGGAGCATTCCGCTGCTCCTCGCGCCGGTCATCGGGGTGCGCTTCAACCTCGCGGGCCTCCTGGGAGCCTGGGCCGTGATGTTCTTCATGGGACTCCTGATCACGGCGTTCGGCGTGGTCATCGCCTCGCGCATGAAGACGTTCGAGGGCTTCGGCAGCATCTCCAACGGCGTCATCCAGCCGCTCTACTTCCTGTCCGGCTCGATCTTCCCGCTGAAGGGAATCATCGGCGGCGTCGGGTTCCTGCAGATTCCCGAGGCACTGCGCGAGGAGCTCCGTCGCGTCGGTGTCTACGCCATCGGCGGCGGCTGGGTGGTGCAGCTTCCCTGGTGGATCGAGACGCTCGTCTACGTCAACCCCGTCAGCTACCAGCTGGACCTCATGCGTTTCTTCCTGTTGGGTTTTCAACAGCTACCCATGGCGGCCGACGTGGCCGTGACGTTCGCGCTGCCGCCGATCGCGGCGGTCGTGGCGGCGGTGTTCATGGCGAGGTCGTTCAAGGATTGAGCGGCGTCATCGGCGCGGGCCGCGACGGCGCAGGCGCGGCCCGTGTACCCCCTCGACGGTGGGCAGCGCGTCCTGAACGCGAACGGTGCGATAGACTTGCGGGACATTTGTCCCCGGCGCGCGGAGCGCTCACGGAATCGTGAGCCGGACGCTCGTTCCGAAGCGCGCGAAGAATGGATACGTGATCCGGTCTTGTCGCACACGAGCACGACGACGTCGTCGCTACGCATGAATCAGGCTCTCCGACGCGCACGGCGCACGTGGTGGCGCGGCGCGTTCGAGCGGGCGCTCGTCGTGTCGCTCATCGTCGCGTCCGCCGCCGCTATCGCCTCGTGGCCGTTTCGGTGGCTCGCACGCGCGCCCGGCGCGGCGTGGTCCGATGCGAACCTCGCGTTCACGGGAGCGGTGATGCTCGCGGCTTTCCTGGCGACGGCGATCGTGATGCTCGCGAGCGCCGTCGCTCGCGCGCCGAGCCTGCTCTCGATCGCGCGCAGGTGCGATCACGGCCTCGGGCAACGCCAGGCGATCTCGACGGCCTTCGAGGTCCTCGAACGTCACGGAAACGAGCCGGAATCGGTGGTCCAGCGTCTCCTGCTCGCCGACGTCGACCGCCGCCTCGCAGCGCTCGACCTGCGACCGGCCGTTCGAGAGCCGCTACCCCGAGGCCTCCGTGCGACGCTCGTCGGTCTCGCCGTGACAGCCGGGCTGGCGGTGGCGATTCCGGTGCCCGACGTTGCACCGTCGTCCGTGCCCGCCACGGCGGCATCCCCGACGACGCGCGCGTCGCTCGCACCCGCGTCCGTCGAAGAGACGGTCGAGCTCGCCGAGACCATCGCGGATCAGCTCGCCAGCGAACCCATCGCCGAGCGCGATCCCTACCTGCGCGCCGTCGCAGAGGGCTTCGCCGACCTCGCCGTGCGGCTCGGCGAAACGTCGATCGACGTCGCCGAAGCGGACCAGATGATCGGAGATCTCCTGTCGTTCCTCGACGATGCCGTGGAGCGAACCGGCGGCTCGCTCGAAGAGGTCGTCCGGGAAGCGATGCCTGAAGGCATCGACCGGGGTCGGGGCGAAGACTCGAATGCGTCCGTACCGAGCTTCGGAAACGAGGCCACGGAGGGCGAAGAGGGTCGCGACATTCCGGATCAGGTCGATGCGCGTCCCGCGAACGACCCCTCCGGCGCGAGCGAGCGATCGGCCCTCGAGCGACTCGCCGAGGCGCTCGAACGAAGGGCGGAGGAGCGTGAAGCCAGTGCGCTCGACGGACCGACCGAGGCGTTCGGGGCCGAGGCGGACAACCCCTACGGCGAGCAGGTCAACGTCGCTCGTGAGTCGACAGGCGATCGCGAAGACGGCATGGAACCCCTCATGCGAGCCGCGGGTGAGGGTGCCGGTCGTGCGGCTGGTGCGGCTCAGCAGTCGTCGGACGGTGCGGGCGATGCGGCAGGTGGAGGATCCGCGGAGTTGAACGGGCCCGCCTCCGACTTCGAACGGGACGACGCACAGGTCGAGCTCTCGCCTCTGGAGGCCGGCGATCGGGAGGACGGTCGACGGATCGAATCGAGCTTCGCGCCGACCGCAGGCGACGAGCGTGACCGCGAGGTGACGGCGTCTCCGCCAACACGAGCGTTCGATCGTGCCGACGAGAACGGCACGCCATCCCGAACCGTAGGCTGGACGCACCGTGACGTGGTGCGTCGGTACTTCCTGCCTGAGGCCGCAAGAGTCGCGTCTCAGTCGCAGTGACGATATCTCGAGCGAGGTGGGGAGCATGCCACATGAAGCCCATGCGAGTCCGAAAACGGCGCCTGTGACGGACGAAGCGATGAGCCTTCGCGACACGCTCAGACGCCTGAACGAGGGGCGTGACGAGGTCAGGAAGGTCGTCATCGGCCAGGACCGCGTCGTCGACGAGGTCATCACGGCCCTGCTGTCCGGAGGGCACGTTCTGATCGAGAGCGCACCCGGACTGGGCAAGACGCTGCTCGTGCGCACGCTGGGCCGCGTCTTCGGGTTGAAGTTCTCGCGCGTGCAGTTCACGCCAGATCTCATGCCGGCCGACATCACCGGGACGTTCGCCCTCGTACCGGGCCAGCAAGGCGCCATGGAGACCAGGTTCCAACCCGGCCCGATCTTCGCGCAGATGGTGCTCGCGGACGAGATCAACCGTGCGACCCCGAAGACGCAGTCGGCGTTGCTCGAAGCGATGCAAGAGGGGACCGTGACGGTCATGGGGAACGAGTACGAGCTTCCCTCGCCCTGCTTCGTGCTCGCGACGCAGAACCCGATCGAGATGGAAGGAACCTACCTTCTTCCCGAGGCGCAGATCGACCGGTTCCTGTTCAAGGTCCTGCTGCCCTTCCCGTCTCAGGACGTGCTGGAGTCCATCGTCGAGTCGACGACCGGCGTCCAGATGGCAGACGCTCCGGAGGTACTGACACCGCTGGACATCCTGAATCTTCAGCGCTGGACGCGCGAAGTTCCGCTCTCGACGGAGCTGCGCGGCCTCATCGCCCGATTCGTACGTGCGACGCAACCCGACCTCGACGAAGCGCCCGACAGGGTCCGGCGCTACGTGCGCTACGGCGTGAGTCCGCGCGGCGCCCAGTCGCTGGTGCTCGCGTCCAAGGCGCGAGCACTGATGGCGGGGCGTCATGCGGTGGCGGTCGACGACGTCCGCACCGTCGCGCGCCCCGCCTTGCGGCATCGGATCCAGACGAACTACGAAGCGGACGCCAACGGGGTCGACGTCGACGACATCATCCAGACCATTCTCGACTCGGTGGTGGCGCGCGCCGCATGAACGGTCTTCTCCCAGCGGGCGTGCGTGCGCGCGTCGGTGGATCGAAATGGCTGCCGTTGCATGCGAAGGCGGACGTCGGCGTCGGAGCGCGACGCTCGAAGTCGATCGGGCCCGGCATCGAGTTCGCACAGTATCGCGACTATGAGATCGGCGACGATCTTCGCTACCTCGACAGGAACGTCTACGCCCGCCACGGGCGGACCGTCGTTCGCCAGTTCACGGTCGATCAGCAACTGCGCGTGTCCGTGCTGCTCGACCGGTCCGCGTCGATGAGCCTGGACCCTTCGAAGTGGCGTCTGGCGCAGCAGATCGCGGCGCTATGCGGATTCCTGACGCTCAACGCGTCGGATCGCGCCGTCATGGCGTCGTTCGGCGACGAGGAGCTCCGCTGGGGACGGCCGTTCAGCCAGTTTCTGAACCTCGAACACGAGATGGAGCGCATCGCCGAGATCGTGCCTCGCGGCTCCGCCGGCCGGCTGGACCACGTCGCGCGACGGTCGCTCGACAACCTCCATGGCCGCGGGCTCCTCGTGGTGATCAGCGACTGGCTGATGGACGGCGTTCAGGAGGCGGTCAAGATCTGGCGGGCCCGGGGCCAGGAGATCGTGGCCATTCAAGTGCTCGGACGGCAGGACGCGGACCCGGACGAGGACGTGCTCGGTTGGGCACGGCTGGTGGACGTCGAGACGTACGAGCGCTCGGAGCGGTACGTCGATGCGCGCGCATTGAGCGAGTACCGTGAGGTCTTCCGGGCTTGGCAGGAGGAGGTTCGGAACGCCGTCTGGAAGGCGGAGGGTCGCTGGGTCTCCGTCCGCTCCGACCGCGACGACGTCGCGGGGCTGTTGACCACGTTCCGCCGGAGCGGCCTCATCACGTGACGTTCGCATCTCCGAGCGTGCTGGCGTTGCTGGCCGTTCTCCTTCCCTTCATCGTCGTTCTCCACACGTTGCGACGCGAGGAGCACGCCACCGCGAGCCTCTTCCTGTGGCGGAAGGTCGCGTCGAGCAGGGGCGGCACACGAAACCGGCGCACCGTTCCGTGGCGGAGCCCGGCCCTCTGGCTCCACCTCGCGATCGCGACGATCACCGTCCTGGCGCTCGCCGGTCCGCGACCCGGCCAGGCGAATGCCGCCGACCACGTCGTCGTGCTCCTCGACGCTTCGCGGACGATGCGGACGGCCGACGTCGAACCGACGAGGTTCGACGCGGCGGTCGCGTGGCTGGTCGACACCTGGGGACGGTCGAGCGACGGCCCGATGGTTTCGTTTCTGCTCGTCGGCGATGAGGTGAAGGTGCTCGCGGCGCGTCAGCGACCCGGCCAGGACGTCGTCGACCTCGTGAAGGCGGTCGAGGCGGAGGACACGACGCCGGCCTGGCAGGAGGCCCTCGACGCCGCGAGGTCGCTCGCCCTTCCCAGCGAGTCGACGCGCTGGCTGATCGTCACGGACGGTTCGACGAACGCGTCGATCGATGTGGCCCTGCAGGAGCCGTACGAAACCGCCGGCCTCGACGTCGAGCGCTACGAGATCGGTGGACCGTTCGTCAACGTCGGCGTCGCGAACGTCGACGTCCGATCGCGTGGCGCCTCCAGCGACCGATGGACCGTCAGCGGCGAGGTCCGCACGGTCGGGCTCCAGCGGGGCGACGTCGTGCGCGTTCAGGTCTTCTTTCGGCCGATCGGGTCGGAAACCAGCCTTCCATGGTCCGGCCTCGAGGTCGACATCGACCGTGACGGCCGAGGCTCCTTCGAGCTGCCGATCGACCTTCCGGGCGACGGTGTCCTGGAGGTGCGGACGAGTGGAAGGGACCAGCAACCGGCTGACGACGTGGCCCGACGTGTCCTCGATGCGGAAGCTGCGTCCACGAGGGTCGCGATCGTCGGCCCTGACGACGCAGCCCTGCGAGCGGCCCTGCGAGCGGTCGGCGGCCTCGAGGTGCGCCGCTTCGACGAGGTCAGCGACCCCGGCGTCATGGCATCGTTCGATCTCGTCATCGTGACGGGTGAGATTCGCCAGCCGATCGCGACGTCGGTGTTCTGGTATGGCTCGGTCCCCCCAACGTTCGTCGCCGATTCCGACCTCCAGGACGCCACGCCCATGACCGCCGCGCCAGGGCATCCGTTGATGAGGGACGTCGATGCGCGGGAGATGGGGATCCGGTCCGCGCGGATTCTCGAGCTGCCGGTCGGGGCCGAACCGCTCGTCGCGATGGAGGGCGACGTGCTCGCATGGGGCCGAACGACGAATACCGGTCGGCAGGTGGCTTTCGGGTTCGGACCGGAGGAGAGCGTGTGGGCTTCGCAGGTCAGCTTCCCGCTCTTCATGGCGTCTCTCGTGGATTGGGTCCGCTCGACCGACGGAACCGGTGTCGCATCGTGTTCTGTCGGAGACGCGTGCCGTCTCCCGTCCGTTGCGTACGCGGGCGCTTGGGAACTCATCGACGCCGACGGCGACACCGTCGCGAGCGCCGCGCCTCTCAAGCCGGCGGAGGACCCTTTCGCGGCAAGCGTTTGGCCGCCCGGAGCGTTCGATAGTGCGTTCTCGCCGAAGCGGGCCGGCCTCTACGAGCTGCGCACGCGGGACGGATCCACGCAGTGGGTCGCCGTCGACGCGCCGCTCGCGAACGCGGCCGTTACGACGTCGATGGCCGACGGTGCGGTGCCTCGCATGCCTCCGAACGCCGTGCGATCGACCGTCCTCGTCTGGCGCTGGCTGGCCGGGTCGTTGGCGGTCCTGCTCGTCGCGGACGCGCTCGCCGCGTGGCGATCTTCTCGGACATCCCTGTCCGCGAGGTCACGCTCGGGACGCGTATCCGCCGTGTGGGCTTCCGGTCTGCTCTCCGTGGCGATCCTGCTGGCCTTCGCGGCGGCGGCCCTCGTTCCCTCGCTCGGGTGGACCGCGGCGGCGACGAAAGTCGTGCTTCGCTCGGCACCGGCCGAAGCCAGCGCGTCCCGGCGGTTCGCACAGCAGGTGAGGGACCGGTGGCTCGGGTGGCGGACGGTCGACATGCTGGTAGGGACGGCCGCGACGAGTGCCGCGATGGACGGTTTGTGGCCGGCGGTGTCCACCCTCGAGCGGGGCATCGCGCTGACTGTCGGAATTCACCGGAGCGGGGGGCCGTTGCTTCTCGATGCGCGCGACCTTCGCTTGCAGGACGTCACGACCGAAGAGGCGGCCGCTCTCCTGCGACGAGCGGACGACGACCGCGAAACGATCGCCCTGTGGCCCGACCTCCGCGCTCGACCGGGTCACGGCGACACGATCCTGCACCGCGTGGACGTGCCGCATGCGGCAAGGGCCGGCGGGGCGTTCGAGCTCGTGGCGACGTTCGCGTCGCAGGAGCGCCCGACCGTCCTCGAGGTGGTCGACGAGGCGGGGCGTGTCGTGGCTACCCGGGACGTACCAGCCGGGCTCGCTTCGGCCCGCCTGACGCTTCAAGCCGAGGACGCTGGCTGGACGACCTACACGGTGCACCTCCGCTCGGGGCCGGAGGGATCGACGCAACCGACTCTCGACGAGACCACCGTCGCCGTGAACGTCGCGGATCCTCTGGACGTCCTGTTCGTCGCATCGCGCGACGACGACGGTGCGCTTCTGCAGGCAGCGCTCGAAGCGCAACGGATCGACGTGTCGCGCGTCACGCCGAACAGGATTCCGGCCACGCTCGAGAGGCTGACGGAACACGACGCGGTCGTCCTCGTCGACGTGCAGGCGAGCGATGTGCACCCGTTTCATCAGGAGATGCTTCAGCGTTTCGTACGCGACGAGGGAGGCGGGCTCGTCGTCCTAGGCGGGACGAGATCGTTCGGGCCGGGCGGTTACTACTCCACGCTGCTCGACGACATCTCGCCGCTCTCGTCACGCATCGAGGAGGACACGCCCGAGGTCTCCATGACGTTCGTCCTGGACAGGTCCGGCAGCATGGATGCGGCCGAGGGGACGTCGACGCGCATGGAGCTCGCCAAGCTCGCGACCTTCGAGGCGATCCGCCTTCTCGGCGATCGGAGTCAGGCCGCGCTCGTGGCATTCGACAGCGAAGCGACCACGCTGCTTCCGCTCCGGTCGACGGCGGACCTCGAACCGTTCCGCAACGCGCTGAGGTCGGTGGCGGCGGCCGGCGGAACCAGCATCTATCCGGCGCTCGTCCACGCCTACGACATCGTCGCCGCGAGCGACGCGGCCACCCGCCACGTCATCGTCATGACCGATGGGCTGTCCGAGGAAGGAGACTTCGCGTCGATTCTGGAGTCGATCGTTGCCCTCGGTGTCAAGACCAGTTTCGTGGGCGTGGGCGACGCCGCGAGCCGTGGCCAGCTTGCGCGTCTCGCCGGCCACGGCGGCGGCTCGCTGCACTTCACGAACGATGCGCGCGCCTTGCCGGGAATCCTGGCACAGGAGGCGTTGATGCTTTCCGCCGATCCGATCGAAGAGCGCAGCACGCAGCCCGTCTGGGTGGAGGGCGCACCGCCACCGTTCCTGGGGAACGGAGACGGGGACGGGACGACGCTCACGACCCTTCTCGGCTACGTGCGGACGACGCCCAAGGACGAGGCCACGGTCATCCTCGAGGACGCGACGAGCCAGGATCCGCTGCTCGCGACTTGGAGGTACGGCTTGGGGCGCGTCGCAGCGTTCACGTCCGAAGCCGACGGACCTTGGTCCGGCGCCTGGACGCAAGACGAGGACTATGCGACGTTCTGGAGCGAGCTCGCACGGTGGTCGGCCATGACCGTTCCCGGCGAGCCGTACCGGCTGGACGTGTCCGCTCACGAAGCCGTCGCGGACATCGTGCTCGACGTAGCGCCCGACCGGGATCTCAGGTACGCGCCCGTGGCGCGGCTCGTGGAAGAGGCATCGGGTGACGTCGTGACGAGCGTCGTGATGCGGCGCGCGTCCTCGGGTCGGTGGACGGCGCGGTTGAGCCTTCCCGTGGCGGACGGGGCACTCTACGTCGTTCGCGTGCTTCCCGCCTCGGGAGACGCGATCGCCGAACCGATCGAGCACGCTTTCGTGCACTCTCCTCAGGCGTGGAGCCGGGAATCGGCGCTCGACGTCGTGTCGCTGACCTCCATCGCCGACGGCCTCGAACGTGCGAACGAGGCTTCGAGGTCCCCCTCGTCCAGGCCGGGACGCCTCGCCGTCGTGGCACCCGACGTGGCGTGGCGCGGATCCCCGCGCAACTGGCTCGCAGGCGTTCTCGCACTGTTCGTTCTGGCGTTGACGGCGCGCTTCGGCGGCCTGTCGCTTCGCCGCTACCGTGCGTCCTGACGCCCTACTCCAAACGGAAGACGAACAGAGACGCTGTCCCCGCGACGCTGGGGGGAAGGCCCGATGCGGGAAGGGCGGGGACGCCGACGTCCCGTCCCGCGAGGACGGCGAGGTGCGGGACGCCCGCGACGTCGAAAAGCAGCGGTGTCGCATCGGAGTGCGTCGGCAGGACGTACGTCCAGAGGACGTCTCCCGTGGCCGCGTCGAAGATGCGGACGGCACGATCGGCGAAGGCGGAGATCACCAGATCCGACGCGGTCACGACGACGCCGGCGTCGTGGCGGTACGGGGTCGTGAACTCCCACGCTACCTCGCCGGTCACGGGATCGATGGCCGTGAGGGCGCCCCATCGATCGAAGAAGTCTTCCTCGCTTCTGGCGTCCGACTGCAGCCAGAGCGCACGGGAGCCCGGAACCCACTCGTCGGGTGCGCTCGTGGCGCCACGCCGGACGCAGCTCCACTCGTTGGGCCGGTAGACAAGACCGAGCGCGGGACTGAACGCTCCGGGCGCGACGCTGGCCCAGCGCGCTCCGGGACAGACGCGGATCGTCTCGTCGCTGCTCGTGCGTCGCGCGGCTTCGTCGATGATCGGGGCGCCATCGGATGCGTAGCCGAGGTGCACCGTACCGAAAGGCACCATCAGGTGATCGGCGAGGCGTTCGCCCGTCGCTACGTCGACGACGAGCAGGAAACCGGTCGTCGTCGCGAGCAGGGCGACGCGGCGCGCTGCATCCTCGATCGAGAGGTCCGCGACGATGGGGACCGTGTGTTGGTCGTACTCCCACTCGTCGCCCGGAACGACCTGGTGGAACCAGGCGAGAGCGCCGTCCTTGGCGTGCAGCGCCACGAACGATGCCGTGTACAGGTCGCGGGTGACGCCCTCCTCCTCGTAGCGCCGCGGATCGAGCCGATCGGTGGGGACCGGCTGACCGGTGCCGAACAGGACGATATCGTGGGTCGCGTCGTAGGCGCCGACGTTCCACGCCGTGCCGCCGCCGATGCCGAAGCTCGGCGAGGGAGCCATGGGGCCCCAGGTCGTGCGTGCCGGATCGTCCTCCCGGACGGGGACGAGATCGAACTCCCAGACGATCGAGCCGTCGCGTACGTCGAGGGCGACGAGCCGTCCGGCGATCGGCGACAGGTCGGCGCCGGTGGGACCGACCACCACGATGTCGCCCGCAAGCGTCGGGTTCGACGAAAGGATGGCGCCGGCATCGGCCGAGGCTACCTCCCGGATCCATATCGGCTCCCCCGTCGCCGCGTCGATGGCTGCGACGGCGGGTCGCGTGGGCAGCGACGCGATCACCCGTCCTTGGAGGACGATCGGCGTTCCGCGTGGAGCGCGCCGCACGGCACCAAGACCGCCGGTGACCCGCTCTTCCGCATAGCTCCACACCGTCTCTCCGGTCGTCACGTCGAGGGAGACGATCCCGGAGTCCGTGGACACGAAGAGCGCACCGTCGGCGAACGCCGGCGGGCCGGTGACGCGACCTTCGAATGCGAGGCTGCGTGCCCATGCGAGCTGCAACTCGGCCACGTTGTCGCGCTGCAGGGTCGTTGTCTCGGATAGACGCGCGGGAGGCGAGGAAAGCGGAGCCTGGCCCAGCGCCCACGCCGCTGCGACGGCCGCGAGGTGCGCAACGAAGGCGCCGCGACGGAATCGGCGGCACGCGGCGGTCACGGCGCAGGACAGGCGGCGGGCTCGCCGGTCGGGACCTCTCCTTTCAGAGGAGGCCAGGCGTCCGAGGCAGGAACGTCGGTCACCACACGGGCCGTTGCGGTCTTCTCCGCGGGGCTTCGTCCCCAGGCGGTGCCACGTACGGGCTCGACCAGGTAGAGCGTCGACGCGAGCTGATGGTCGGCAGACCGAAGCGAAGCGGGCTCGGCCTTGCCCACGTCGAGTCCATCGCGGCTCCGCCAATGCTCGATCACGGTCGTGGCGTCGCGCCCGACCTGCGCGTCGGCGGCGTCGAAGGCGAGAAGGAACGCTGCGTAGGTGGTCCATGCGGTCCCACCCATGACCGACGCCGTTCGTGACGCGAAGCGGTCGTTGACGTCGTTCTCGAGCGAAGGGTCCCAAGCGGCGATCCGCGGCGTCCGAAGAAGGTCGGGCGACACCTGCAGGAAGCGTTGGAGAAAGGCGCGCGACTGCGAGCGCAGGGTGGGAAGGCCGGTCACTGACCAGGCTGGATCGATCCCGTCCGCTTGGGAGAGGAACAGCTCCTGCTGGTCCTCGTTCATGATCAGCAGCACGGCGTCGGGCGACGCGACGTCGATCGCGTCGATGGCGTCGAGATAGAGGAACTGGCCCGTCTCGACGACCGCCGAACCGAGATGGGTGCCGCCCCCGTCCGCGACGAGCGCTTCGATGCGCCCAAGACCGCCGTCATCGGCGTACGGCGCCTCGACGACGGTGAACCAGGTGACGGGCGCGGGATCGCGTCCGAGTCCGCTCGAGATCAGGCCACGGACGTACCCGTCGACGTCGGGCGCGACGTGAACGGTCGTAGGGAAGCAACGCGGCGTGCGTAGCGAGGCGTGCTCGGCGCCGGCATTGAGGAAGACGACGTCGTTCTCGGCGGCCAGGGCCGCGAGGCCGAGCGCCTGATCCTCGTCGAACCCGCCGATGAGAACGTCGACATTGTCGAGCAGGACGAGTCCGGTCGCGGAACGGAGCGTCGATGCGGCGGTCGGCGCGCTCGCCTCGTAGATCTTCACACGATCGTCGAGCGCTTCGGTCCGCCCGAGCTCGTTCTCGGCGAGGAGCGTCCCGAGCCGTGCGAGCTCCCCGACCTCGAAGCCCGGCAGCTGAGCGGGCGTGCGTGACGGGTGGACGATACCGACGCGCAGGACGTCGGCGGGAAGCGCCGCCGCCTCGCGGGGCCGTGAGAGCTCCAGCGTGGGGACGCCGTAGGTCGCGAGGATCGCCTGCACGTCGCTCCAGCGCCGGGCCAAGGCGGCGTTGACGCGGTCGCGCAGCGCTTCATCGTGCGGACGCACGCCGATCGTCCAGATCCGCGACAGCTGGATGATGGATTCACCGAAATCAATCTCGGGCCGGACCTGCTCGAGGCGGAGGGGCGCGCCAGCGGCGACGCGCGCACCGGCCACGGGGCCGTACACGATCCCGACGTCGACGGTGCCATCGAGCACCGCTTCTATGATCGGGGTGTGCGTATCGACGCCTTCGTCCGTCACTGCGGCCGCGAACTCGACGCGATCGTCGAGGTTTCGGTTGGCGAGGGCGATGGTCGGCGTTCCGAACTGATACGTGCCGATCGTGAGGTCCCGGAGGACGGGGTCGTCCATCGAGGCGATGTCGATGTCGCGTTCTTCGAGCGACACGAAGACGTAGGGGGTGCGTAGGTAGGCGATGCTGCTGAGGGTGCCCGCGACACCTTCACCCATGCCGACCATGAGATCGCACAGGCCGGAATGGAGCGAGTCGCGCACCCCGACCTCGTTGAAGCGAATCCACTCGAACGAGGCCTCGGCGCCGAACTCCTCGGCGAGCAGGAGCGCGATCTCCACGTCGTACCCGCCCCGGGTTCGATCGGCCGCTGGCCAGGAGTTGAGGGGGGCGCAGAAGCGCAGCTCGTAGCTGCTGGCCAGAGCGGTGGGGGCGACAGAGACGAGGGCGAGGGCTACCAGGAACGACAGCAGAATCGGGGCACGCGGACCCCTGGCACGAACGAACGGTTGATTCACCACGGCGTCCTCCCCGGTGGATGCTGCTGAACGATGCGGGCGTCGATACACGGAAGTCTAAGATATGGCGGGCCGGAAACGACGTTTCCGGCCCGCTTCGTGTCGCGGTGGCGCAGATGTGCGCCCGACGCCGAGCGTTACCTCAGTGCGAAGACGAACACGGCAGCGTTGCCCGCGACGGGCAGGGGCTGATCCACGTTCGGGTTGTAGTCGGGGATCACGCTGGCGTTCGGCGCGCCCATGCCGATCAGGGCAGCGACGTACTGCGTGCCGTCGACCTCGTAGGTGATCGTTCCGCCGCGCGCGCCGGCGGTCAGGGTCTGCTCGAAGAGCACTTCGCCCGTGGCCGCGTCGAAGGCGCGGAAGACGCGGTCGGTGAAGGCCGACATCACGAGGCCGCCAGCCGTCGCGACAGGGGCGGCATCGTAGCCGTAGTCGTAGCCGAACTCCCACGCCACCTCGCCGGTCTCCGGATCGAAGGCGGTCAGGGCGCCGAGGCGATCGAACCAATCGCCCTCTTCCCTGGGACCCGTCTCGAAGAAGTAGGCGGGATCGCCGGCGGACCAGTCCTCGGGCATGGTCTGCGCCTTGTACTGCACGCAGCCCATCTGGTTCGGGCGGTAGTAGAGGCCCGTGTCGACGCTGAAGGCGGGCGGAGCGATGTGGGCCCAGCGAAGGCCGGGGCACATGCGGTAGAACTCGCCGGCCTGGTTCGCGGCACGTGCTTCATCGCTGATGATCGGGTTGAAGTCCTCGTCGTAGTCGAGGTGGATCGTGAACTCTTCCGCGCCCGGGTGGGCCTCGAGCATCTCGCCGGTCAGGGCGTCGACCACGAGCACGTAGCCGCTCGTCGTCGCCATGATCGCGACTCGGCGGTCTTCACCGTCGTAGTCGATGGTGGCGAACATCGGGACGGTGTGCTGGTCCATGTCCCACTCGTCGCCCGGCACGACCTGGTGGTACCAGCGGATCTCGCCGCTGTCGGCGTCGACGGCGACCCAGCTGGCCGTGTAGAGGTCCGAGGTGACCTCGCCTTCGGGGTCGGAGCGACGATCCGTGACGCGATCCCAAGGCGTGGGCTGGCCGGTGCCGTAGAGAACCGTGTTCGAGACGTGATCGTACGCGCCCGCGTTCCATGCGGAGGCGCCGCCGATGCCCGCTTCCCACGAGGGCGGGTTCTTCCAGCTCGCATAGGCGGGGTCGTCCGGGCTCATCGGGACGATGTCGAAGGTCCAGAGGAGCTCGCCGTCCTCGGTGCCGACGGCGTGGATCTTGCCCGGCGCGCCACCGAAGTCGGCGCCGCTCGGGCCCTGTACCAGCTTGCCGCTCGCGAAGATCGGGTTCGTCGAGAAGCCCTCGTTGAGCTCTTCCTGCGTGAGCTGCGAGAACCAGAGCTCGTCGCCCGTCTCTGCATCGAGCGCCACGGTCGCGCCGTAGCGCATCGTCGCGAAGACCTTGCCGTCGAAGACGACGGGGGCGCCGCGGACGGCACTGTCGGTGATCACGTCCCCGATGTTGGGCGAGGAGTATTCCCACTCGACGTCGCCGTTCGTCGCATCGAGAGCGATAACGCCCGTCTGCGTCGAGATGTACATCGTGCCGTTCCAGACCGAGGGCGATCCCTGGTGCGACTGCTGGAAGCCGAGGTCCCGTGCCCACGAGATGGCCAGATCGTCCACGTTCGAGGTGTCGATCTGATCGAGTGGGCTGTAGCGCGTCTGCGCCGCGTCACGGCCGAGCTGAGGCCATTCTCCGGCGGGCGGGTCGACGAGATCTTCGGGCGTCTGGGCAGAGGCCAAGGTAAGGGCCAGCCCGATCAGAAGCGTCATGGCCAGGAATCGGATGTTCGCAAGTGTCATAGACGTCTCTCTCCGTTTCTTTCCCTGTTGGGTCGAAAGTGAATCGCTGCGTGTGGCGCGAGCCGCCTTTCACCACAAGCAGATGTCGTGCGAGCACGCTCACTCACCGATATTGCGCAACGTCCTCCTCTCGCACAGGACCGAAATCGTTGCCCCATGAGGTACGGATGTACGTCGCGACGCCAGCGACCTCACGGTCGTTCAGCTGCGCGCCGAACCCAGGCATGTAGCCGTTGCCGTGGATGACCTGGCGAATGACGTGTTCGGCGTCGGCGAGGTTGTCGTTGTCGGCGATCTTCACGACGTGCGATGACAGGACTTCGTCACCTTCACGTCCGTGGCAAGCGGCGCACACCGAACGGTAGGCGCGGATGCCGTCGCGGTAGAGCGCGTCGAACTCGTCTTGCGACATGGCGACTTGCTCGGCCTCCGCGTCGGACGCGTCGGCTCCGATGACGGTTCCGTCGGGAGCGATCACGAACCAGTTGCCGCCCACGCCTTGGCCACTGGCCATGCCTGGTTCGGTGTCCTCGGCGAACGTGTACAGCGGCCAGCCGAAGTACGTGACCTGAAGGCTTCCATCGTCACGCTCGACCGTGTCGACGGCTTCCGGGTCGAGCTCCTCGGCGGCGAGCACGTCACCGTCGGAAAGGAGCGGTGGCCAGGCCTCGGCACAGCCGTCGTAGCAGGTGCTCGCGCCCTGCGCGTCGGGGAGGAACACGTAGAGAACGTTCCCCTCGTCGGTGACGACGTGGTCTCCGAGGTCGGCGTGGGGCGCCACCCCCAGGTTCGCGAACGCAGTGGCTGCGAGTGCGAGCAGACCGAGGACGGCGGAGAGGCGAACGAAGTGATTCATCGAGCGAGCGACCTCCAAGGACGGTGATGTGCGTCGCCACCACGAGCGACCGCAGCGTGGCGTTGGGACGAGCGCGGCGTGCATCGTGTCTCTAGCTGGGCTTTCGGATCCTTCGCGCCCCGCAACGGACTGATCCCACGTCGGCTTTGGACGAACTTTGAGAGGCTACCAGATGCGATTCGTGCAGGCCACAATCGCACGCCGTTGTACAGGGACATTTGTCTACAGCGGCGCATCTCGGCGGGGCGTTGGAGGCAAGACCGTGCTCCTGAATCATCCCAACTCCAGATGCCGTACCGCCGACCGCGCCAGCCGCCACAGCGCCAGATCGTCCGCGTCGCGTGGACGGGGCACCTGGTCGGAGACCAGTTCCTCGTGCACGATGCGGCCAGGCTTCGATCCCATGATCACGATGCGATCGGCCAGCAAGGTGGCCTCTAGAGGATTGTGGGTCACGAAGACGATCGTGCAGCCGATGTCGTCCCACAACGTCAGCAGTTCTTCGCGAATGGTCATGGCTGTCAGCTCGTCGAGCGACCCGAACGGCTCGTCCATGAACACGACGTCCGGCTCGACGATCAGGCCTCGGGCGACGGAGACGCG
>Ga0102926_1000644_pt1 | contig 20477 bp, 16 predicted proteins | sample SalPonR1_A_D2_MG_FD_78173 | JGI IMG/M metagenome (GOLD analysis project Ga0102926, IMG submission 78173) | Salt pond soil microbial communities from South San Francisco under conditions of wetland restoration - Salt Pond MetaG R1_A_D2_MG | ecosystem: Environmental > Aquatic > Marine > Intertidal...
AACCTATGTTAATTCATGTAGGTAATTGCATCGATTTTTTTAGAAAGAGAAGGCTGAAAGCCTGACATAACCCAGCTTGGGGGCAGCGCCCCAAGAAAAAAGGTTCAAGAAGTAAGATAGCAGACTGAAAGTCTGCAACAAACCAAAACGAGATCCCAAAATATTCATACCGATTTTGGATTATTATCCCAAGATCAAAAAAATATCAATTTTATTTCATGGACAATTTTGATTTATTGCTGTAACAAATGATGAGGGAAACTATCCTGAATATACCAAACACCTAAAAAGACAGAGGAAACAATATGAAAAAGCTAACGAGCCTGCTGATTGTTCTATTTATGACAGCAGCTATGGTACAATATGCAAATGCGCAGAGTCCGGTAAGTTTTGGACTGAAAGCGGGCATGAATATTTCAAATTTTAGCGGTTCAGATTTTGAATATGATGCAAAAACCGGCGTAATGGTGGGGGCTACTCTGGATATATCTCTTCCGGCAATACCGTTCGGTATTGTAAGTGGCGTAAACTATACTCAAAAAGGTGCAAAAGTTGAAGATGAAAGTGCATCCGGGAAAGTAAAGCTGGATTATATTGAAGTTCCGGTAATGGCTAAGTTCCAGTTAGGCCCTCCCGGACCTATCACTCCTCATTTCTTAATCGGCCCATATATCGGATTTAATATGAATGCAGAAGCGGAGTTTGATGACGGCGGCTTTTTTGTAGGAAGTGATATCAGTGACTTTACCAAAAGTACTGAATTTGGCGGAGTTGCAGCTGTAGGTCTTGATTTTAACCTGGGGGTAACAAAGTTGAATGCACAGGCCAGGTATAGTTATGGTTTTACATCCGTTTTTGAAGATGATTCTGATGACGGTGAGAAAAATGCCGTATTGTCGATTGCGGTTGGAATTCTGTTTTAAGTAACCAATTGTTAGATTTATCTCTAAGCCCCGGAATGAATTTCGGGGCTTTTTTTCTCAAAAATACTGTTCCCCTTTTGCTTTTTTCTACGTGAATTTATGGTCAGCAAGCTTCTATACCTGAACTGGAAACTCTTTCTGTCGAAACTGACTACGTTTCAGACCATTTTGCTGATTGGTTACGGTCTCTTTTTATTTGTGATGCTGGTCAATTTAATGGGTTCGGCACTGGTTGTGGTTTTTCTCGATTCCACATCTGAAATTGCGGTTGAGCTCCCCTGGCTTACCCCGGAAATTCATCAGCTTATTATACTTGTTTTTGCCAACGTGTTTTGGATTATGCACTTTTCGTTTACGAGCACACGCCTGTTGAACATGGAGGAGAACAGGAAGCTGCTCGCTCTGGGATACCCGGCCGGGAAACTCTCCTGGCATCTGAATCTGATGTCGCTCTACCATCCCGTCAATATGATTTACAATATCACATGGCTTGTTTTTCTGTCGCTTCAGATCAACAGCGGCTGGAATATTCCTATTCTTGTTACGGCCGTACTGCTTAACTACGGTATGATTTTCTCCATTAAACATCGCTTTTTAAGAATGGTGGAGAAGCGGTTCAGAATCATTGTTTTCAGTTTTATCTTTGTCGTATTTGGCGTTATCTCACTGCTTACTATTTTTTCCCGGCGCCCTGAATCGGTGATTGGCCAATTCGCCGAGCAGTTTGCAGGGTTTACAGAGTTCTTTTATTGGCTGCCGGGTGGACTACTGCTTCAATCTGCTTCATATTCGCATGAGCTGCTCTTAACAGGGGTTTTATTTGGATTTATGTTCGTTCTGACGTTCCTGATTTTTCGCGATCACTTCTATAAAACGAAAGAAGGGCTGATGAAACCCTCAGCTATAAAGTTTCGAAAAGAAGCCGGATCGTTACAGAGATTTCTGAAAAAGTGGCTGGGTCACAATGCCGGAAAGTATTACTACTATGTGATGACTCATCCTTACAATAAGCTTCAGGTATTTGCAATAGCCTTGATCCCGTTGGTTTATATTCCGCTGCTTCTGCTTGTTGATTTTGGAGTCATTTCCACAATTTTGATAACAACCATGCTCGCAGCCATTCCGGTGGCACTTCTCGGCATGGTGATGGCCAATATGTTCGGGTATGAACACAGAGAGTTTCTTTTGCACCTTCAGATGCCGGTCTCTTTTGAGAGGCAGCTTAAAGAGCGTTTTCTGGGGATTATTACCGTACCGCTCTTTATTTTTTACGCCATTACCATTTTTGAGCTGACCTATCTGCCGCAGCTGGGAACGGTTTTTTCTATCTATATTGCGAACACTTTCTTTTTTCTCTGTTTTATGATCATTTTTCTATGGAGTTCATTCTACCAGTACCAGCAGGCGAGCTACAGCTCATTCAGTTTTAAGCACCCGGTTATTCCACAAAAAGTGACTTTTACAATGTCATCAGCGATATTCATCCTTGGTTATTCGGTTTTTGTACCGCTGGGCGAGTGGCAGCCCTACCGATTATGGGTTATGTTTGCCTTAATCGGGGCAATTGCGTTCTATTTATGGCTGAATTTTGATCTATTATCTAAGGCGTTTAAGAATAAAATTTTGCAACAGCTCTGGAGTGACTACTAACAGAGTATATTCATCTACCCAAGGTAGCTATGACAAAACTTTTTTTTGAACTAAACAGCAAATTGTGGTGGCGCTCGCTTCGCGGGGTTGAGATAGGAGCTATTGCATTTTATTCCCTGTTTCTGCTCTTCATTTTTGGGCAGTTTGTGGGTGTGGCATTTACGCTCATATTTGTATCAGACCATGCAGTAGTACAGCAGGAGTACCCTTGGTTCACAGAGGATGTTCAATTTTTGGTGCATTTGGCATTTATAAACCTGGTATGGTTTTCACAACTTTTTTACACAAAAATCAGCAGATTACGCCTTAATGATAACCGAAAACTGCTGGCTTTGGGCATGCCTCTCAACCGGTTGATCAATTATATGAACATTGCCGGGTTTCTCCATCCCGTAAATTTGATGTTCAATCTTTTTTGGTTTGTTTATCTGGGACTAATGGCGTCAACTCTGTTTCAGGCTGTAATGGTATCCGTTTTGATTGTACTGAACTACGGATTGATCAATGCTATTAAATGGAGATTTAAAAGATTTACATCAGAAAGCTCCAAGTGGTTAAATGGGTTGTTGGGGCTGATAGTAATGATACTTCTTCTGTTTTTGGTTCAGCTGGATTTAACCAGGTATGTTACCCAGCCGGATGTATGGGCTGCAACTGTCAACGAGTGGCTTATCTACTCGCCGGGCATGATTTTCTATTCAGCAGCGGTGTGGATTCCGGGTGAGATTATCTTCCTGGTGGTGTTTATTACCTTTATGATCTGTGGGTTTGTTCTACAAAGAGATTTATATCTGCAAACCAGGGAGGCTCTTCTTACACCGGTTGCCAGTGATTCATCTGAAGACCATACCAATGGAATTCGCTTTTTTATAAAGTGGCTTGGAAATCAGGGTGGAAAGTTTTTCTACTCCGTCTGGAAACATCCGTTCAGTAAAACTCAAATACTGCTCACATACTTTTTTGTTATTCCATATATCGTATTTATCTCGGTGGGTAACGAATCCGGCGGATTTATGACATCGGTCTTTCTGGCACTGATTCCCGTCATCTTTTTAATGGTGATGATGGCTAATATGTATGGATTTGAAAACAGAGAACTTCTGCTTACCCTGCAGGCTCCGGTTAAAAGAAATAAGATCATTACAGAGCGTTTTCTGGCGTCTTTTAAAATCACCTTTATCGGACTGGTTTCTGTACTCATCTTTATTCCGTTTCTCTATCAGTCGGTCGCAACCATGATTCAGGTGTTTTTGGGAGTAACGCTAATTACGTTGGTTTTTTCGCACTACGTTTTTAAAAGCTCTATGAATAATTACAAAAAGATCGAAGATGTGAGCCTGATGTCGGTTTCGAATCCGGTGGTGCCTGCTTCGGTGAATTTTACAGGCATGTTTATTGTGCTTATTTTGGGAGCTTTTACATTTCCCGTTTATGAAAGTGCACAACTGATTCATATTGCTGCCCTTGGAGCCGGGAACGTAGTTCTACTGTTTATGTATATTAAAAAAATGAAGAGCGTATCAATCGCCTTCAATAAAAAAGTGATCCCCCATTTATGGAACGAGCTGTAATCATTGAGAAATTGACGAAATCGTATGATAAGGAACCGGTTTTAATAGACCTGGATCTTGAAGTGCCCTCTGGTACGATATTTGGACTTATTGGGCCAAATGGGGCCGGTAAAAGTACATTGATTGGAATTCTGACCGGCTTGCTGGACTACAACCAGGGGTCGATTATCATCAATGGATTGAGCTACAATGCTTCGAATGAGATAGAAATTAAAAAGGATGTAGCATCGGTATTGCAGCCTCCATTATTGTTTGAGAATTTTACGTCTCACGAATTTGTAACGTACGTTTGTGAAATGTATAGTATACCTGTTCACGGGTTGAGCGAAAAAATCGACTCACTGTTCGACTATTTTGAAATTACGGAGTTTAAACACGTAAAGACAAAACAGCTCTCTTCAGGAAGCCGTAAAAAACTGGCGTTTTGCGCTGCGATTTTAACAGATCCTAAACTTATGTTTCTGGATGAACCTTTTGAAAGTGTGGATGTTATATCTATTGGCAGAATGAAGAATGTAATCCGGAAGCTGAAGCAGAAGGGAACCACGATCTTTATTACCAGCCATATACTGGAAGTGGTAGAAAATCTTTGCGACGATATTGCAATTCTTCATAAAGGCAAAATACTGGCCTACCTCGACTCAGCTACCCGCAAGGAACTGGAGAAGAACTCCAACCTGAGTGAAATATTTGAACAGTATGTGGAATCGGGAAGCAGGGGAGACGAACTGCTTAGCTGGCTTTAAGCTCAGAAATATCTACCGTTCTCTGGCCGGTTCGAATCAGTGTGAGACTGTTGAGTACAAACAGAGCCCCCGCAATGGCTGTAACATAAAAGGTGCCTTCAAGGCTAATATGGAGGTAAACCAATCCTAAAACATAAGGGCCCAATGCTTGCCCAACCCGCATCACCATCCAGTTGACGGATAAAAAAGCCGCGCGAAATTCTTTTGGTGCATAGCCTGTAAGTAGATTTAAAATGCTTGGAATATTCATTCCCTGGGCTACACCGAAAAGAGAAATGGGAAGGATGAAATACCAAATATTATCTATCATCGGTATCATCAAAAAGATGATTGTATAAAGAATTGCAGCTGCAGCAATCAGATTTTTTTCGCTAAATCGCTTGGTTAACTTGCCAAGTTGAGCCGATGTAATGGCCGTCACCAAAGAGGATCCCGAGAGAATAATACCAATGGCCAGTGAACTCTTTTCGAACTTCTCATCCAGCAGTATGGTGAAAAACGTTATGTACCCTCCATACAGGATAATGAAGGTGAGAAACATGCCAATAAACAGTCCCAGGACCATTTTAGACATTAAAGCTGATTTAATCTCATTAAGGTAGAGATTGATGCCCAATCCGTTTTTTTCAGATTCCTGGTTCAGAAAGAAGAGAGCAAAGAGCCCAACGGGAATGGCGAGCAATGTGAGGAAAAAAGGGTAGTGCCATCCCAAAACTGCAAGGGCGCCACCAATTGCGGGATACATTGCCGTACCAATACTCAGCACGCTGCCGTTGTATCCCATTACTGAGGCACGCCTGTTTCCTGAATAGAGATCACCGATCAGGGTTAAATTGAGAACACCAAGTGCGGCACTTCCCACTCCCTGAAATGCACGGAATAACAGTAGCTGATCGAAGGATGTGGCAAATGCACAGGCTGTACCCGCAATACCAAATAGAAAAAGAGAAGGGACCAGAATAACTTTACGATTGTACCGGTCTGCGAGAATTCCAAAAATAGGTGTAAATATTATTCCCGGAAGAGTGAAAAAGGTAATAAGAAGGCCGATCTGGGCAGACGTTACATCCAGTGAGCGCGCTATAGTAGGGAATGCCGGTGCGATACTGGATACCCCCATAACCGATGTGAGAGTGACTCCAAAAATAATGTAAAGATTTACATCACTAAAAAGGCCTCGGTTTTGTTCTTTTGTGCTCAAAAAAGTAGTTAATTTAAAAATTCACATTTTAACTGAGCTCGATTATAAGATTTTAGACTTTTAATCCTCTTTAACAAAGGGGATTGAGGGTGATATCGATCAATAAATGATGAAAGGATCCTTTGTACACCCCTCTTACCCTCCCCTTATTAGGGGAGAATTTGTTAAATCCATCTTCAGTTTTCTTATATCGGATACACGCTAAATAATAATCGAACTCAGGTTTTCTACTGACTGATAATCAGAGGGGGTAAAAATAGCTTATTTATCAGAGAATAGAAGAAAACGTTTGCAACCATTTTCGTTCATAAAGAGATAGTTCTTAATTTGTAGCACAATTATTTGTTAAAATTGTTACCATCAAGTGGTCAGAACTGAAATTCATTAATTGAAAGAGTAGTGCTAATAAAAGATAGAGTTCTAAACGAAGTAGGAAGTAACCAATACACCATTAAGTTTGCAAAAACGGAAGCAGAGGTCGATGCTGCTATGCGGCTTAGGTATAAGGTTTTCAATGAAGAGCTTGCCAGGGAATTTGATTATGATGCCGGCAGAGATAAAGACCAATATGATGACCAGTGCCATCACCTGATTGTTGTGGATAATAAGAGTGAAGAAGTTATAGGCACCTACCGGATGCAAACGTATGAGCAAGCCAGCCGGGGAAATGGATTTACCAGTGCTGTTCGATTTAATCTGGACGAACTGCCCGATGAAGTTCTAAAAAACGCGGTTGAGGTAGGGCGTGCCTGTATTAGTAAAGAGCATAGAAGCGGCCGGGTCTTATTTCTATTGTGGAAAGGGTTTGCCGGTTACCTCGAACATTTCAATAAACGCTATCTGTTTGGGTATGCAGCGTTGGACACTAACAATATGAATGTGGCCAAAAATACATCTGACTATTTGGAAAAGGAGGGGCACGTCCATCCTGATTACTATATTGAGCCGAATGAGGAGTTTAAACCGACCGATGATCAGTTTGGAGAAGACACTGATGAATATGAAATTCCTCCTCTTTTTAAAAACTATCTTGACGTAGGATCAAAGGTTATAGCCGGACCCTCGTACGATAAAAAGCTCGATCTGATCCATTTTATGATCCTCCTGGATGTTGAAGAGATTTCAGAGCGCACCAGAAAAATGTTTTTTGGGTAATATTGACCGGTGTTTCAAAGCAGACTGAAAAATTTATTATGAGAACATTTATAGCATCCATAAAAATATTTTTTCTCATTGTTTACACACTTTCCCTTTATCTGATTTACTTAGTGGCATTTGCCGTGTTATGGCTTTTTAAGCTGCCATACGAGCCGTTACGAAATTTGTACATGTATTTATGGTCGCAAGGCATGTGTGTGGTTTTGAACATTAAGGTTAAAACGAAAGGAGAACCGCCGAAGGCTCCCTTTTTTCTGGTTTCGAATCATCTTAGCTACATCGATATCATACCGCTTTATCTGAATTTGAAATGTACCTTTGTAGCAAAGAAAGAGGTCAGATCCTGGCCACTATTGGGCTTTATGGTGAAAACAATGGGTGTAATATTTATTGACCGTTCAAGAAAACGAGACGTGACCCGCGTTAATGAGATTCTTTCAAAAAGCCTGAATAGGTATCAGGGTATTATTTTATTCCCCGAAGGAACAACATCGGCCGGTGAGGATGTGTTGGCTTTCCGACCCTCATTGTTGGATTATCCTGCAAGCGAAGAAGTTCCGGTATACTATTCCACTATACAGTATAAAACAGCAGAGGAGAAAGGAGATCCTCCGGCAATTGAAAGCGTCTGTTTTTTTGGTGCGCGGGATCCATTTCATAAACATGTTCTGAATCTTGCCAAAAACCGGCGCATCGATTGCACAATTCATTTTTGCGGTAAACCGGTTCAATGCGCCGACCGTAAAGAGCTGGCTCAAAAACTCCATTCAGGGATGAGCGAAATATTTGAACCCACAAGTTGATGTAAAGTGTTTAATCCTGAGTTCGATCGATAAATTATGAACGTATAAGTCCCCCTTAATAAAGGGGGGAATGAGGGGGATGTTCATCAGATCATATGATGGAGTTTGAACATTTGAGTGGACATGGAGTTAAGGTATATTGAGGTGTCTAAAACAACCAAATACCTGATGGGTAAAATTATATAAACACCCCTCTAAATCTCGTTTCACGTGTCTCTAACGCTCGGAGCCCCTTGACAGGGGAGACTTCTGCTTGATCAAAAAAAAAGAACGTATAATCGAACTGAGGTTTTAAGCTAAGCCGATAATGACTTTTTGATCAGCTTTCTGCGTTTCTTGGAGATGCCAATTACAACGGTTGGCACAACAAAGAGAGTCAACACTGTGGCAAATGCCAATCCGCCAATCACAGACCTTGCAAGTGGGCTCCAGGTTTCAGATCCTGCTCCAAACTCAAGCGCCAACGGAATCATGGAGAAGATAGTGGTCAAGGCTGTCAGCAAAATAGGACGCATTCTGCGCTTGCAAGCTTCCAGGAAAAGATCCGCATATTCGCCGGAATCTTCTTTCCCGGCTGTTTTAAGATGGATAAAATCGAGTAGTACAATTCCATTATTTACTACAATTCCAATCAAAATTACAATACCAATGTATGCAGGAACACTTAGGGGAGTAGCTGTAATGTATAGGAAAAACAGAGAACCAAAGAATGCCAGTGGCACCGAAAACATAACAATGAACGGATCTCTGAGATTTTCAAATACGGATGCCATTACCATGTATGTTAATAACAGGGCCAGAATAAGTGCAATCAGGATTTCTCCCGAGCTTTGCTGCTGAGAAAAAATAGAACCCGTAAACTCGTATCGGTAACCGTCAGGAAGAATGATCTCATTTTCTAGCAGATCAACGATTTTTTGCTGATACTCTTCCATATCACCACGAACCATAACAGCTACGTCGAGTAGCGTTTCCCGGTCGCGACGTGTAATTGTGCTGAGTCCTTCTACAGGCACAAATTCACCTAACCCAATAACAGGAATTCGTTGATCTTCATACTGAGCCAGTTCTAATGAAAAAAGATCTTCCCTGGTCTGAAACTGGTCCCGGTTATTTCTCACCTGAATGGCAATTTCTCTACCTTCTTCACGGAAAAAACCTGCACGATTTCCACGTGCCTGAGCACCCAATGCACTGGCTACGCTTTGGGAGGTTATCCCGATTCTGCTGATTCGGTTTCTATCGAGCTGATACTGCAGTTCAGGCATCGGTCTCGACCTCGGATTACTTACCGACATGACCATTGGGTCGTCGATCAGAGCGTTTTCCATTTCGAGAGTTAGTCTCTGAAGAACTTCTACATCAGGACCTATCAAACTCACACGGATTCCTCGTCCACCCCATCCGCGACCTGTAGGAATTCCGCCGCCGCCCAGATTGGCAATTTCTATGTTAATCTCCGGCTCGCGCAGCTGATTCTGAAGCTCAGAAGCGATATCTGATGTGCTCTGTTCACGGTACTGATCATCAACAAGCGTAATACTTAATGTTCCGCCATTGGTCAAAGTGCTTCTTCCGCGACGCCCAATATTAGTGATAACGGTCTTAACATTCTGATTATCAACTAAAATATCGGTGTAATCCCTCAGCTTCTCGGCCGTAGTTGCCAGGTTGGTTCCGGCAGGCAGCTCAATACGAAGATCAAACTGTCCTTCGTCTGTTTCCGGGAAGAACTCTTTTTGAATGTCCGTAAAAAGAAATCCGGCTCCTGCAATCACAAGAACAACACTGATGGCTACGACATATTTTTTGGCAAGTATCCACTCCAGAATTTTAATGTAGTTGTTCTCCAGTGATTTGATCCATGCAAATGTATAGCTCTTTTTTATGAACTCTTCCCGCTTTAATAGCAAGGATGCCAAAACAGGAATCAAAATGATGGAAGCGATAAAAGAACTTGTAATGGAGATTGAAATAGTCAGCGCTAGATCTTTGGCAACAGTGCCCTGAAAACCGCTCAAGCCCATTATCGGAATGAAAACGGCAAGGGTTGTCAGTGTTGATCCGAGAAGTGCACCTATAACTTCATTCGTGCCTGTTACTGCAGCTTTAAAACGACTTTCACCCGCTTCGAGCTGATTCGCAATACTTTCAGAAACCACAATAGAGTTGTCAACCAACAGACCAATGGCCAGAGCGAGCCCGGTAATGGAGATAATGTTTAATGTGATATCCAGAAAGTACATGAAGGCAAAAGTGGCCGTGAGCGATACGGGGATACTCATAGCTACCACAAACGCTATTCGCCAGCCTCCCATAAAAAGAAGGAGGATTAAAATGACCACGATAAGTGCAATGAGCGCAGATTGGGCCAGATTTGAGATCGAGTCTTCAATAAACTGTCCTTCGTTATTTAAAACCTGCATGCTTACACTTGCCGGCAGGTTGGGCGCAAAATCATCCATGGTTTTGATGATCTGCTGGGCCACATCCAGCGTGTTTGCATCCGACTGTTTTTGAATTTCGATGGTCACACTGTTGCGGCCGTTGATTTCCACAATATTGGTGATGTCTTCGTAATCATCCCGAACAACTGCTACATCCCGAACCCGGATTGGAATGTCTTCTCTCATCGTAATGATGGTTTGAGCAATCTGATCCACATTATCGTACATGGAGTTGGCACGGATGCTGTAACTGGTTCGGTCTGCAACAAGGCTTCCAACCGGTTGCTGTACATTGTTGCTCTGTATGGCACTCGAGACTGCTGTAGGCATAATTTGGTGCCTCGACATTGCCTCAGGTATGAGATCTACGTAAATATTTCGGTTCAATCCGCCACGTGTATCGGCCGAAGCCACACCGGGTATGCGCTCAAATCTGGGTTCAATAAACTCCAGAGACAGTGTACGCAATTCGTCCAGTCCTAAAGCATCCGATTCCAGGCTAAGCTGCATAATGGGGGCCCTGTCGGGGTCGAACTGAAAGATAAAAGGTTCATTTGCCTCGGCAGGAAGCTCCGGGCGAATCCTGTCTACAGCCTCCCGGACTTTCTGTTCGGTCACCATTGTATCGGTTCCAGGCTTAAGTCTGAGTATTAAAAATGCGCCTCCCTGCCGGATATTTGAGTCCAAAGACTCAACCCCTTCAACGCCCATAATTACGCTCTCTATCGGCTCCACAACCAGCCTGAGCATATCGTCCGGCGCTACATTTGAGTAGTTGACCGACACAGCCATAATGGGAATATTAAAGGTTGGATACAGCGTAACCTTCAGATTCATAAGAGAGAAAATTCCAAAACCTATCACCAGCAACGACATCATAATCGCCGTAACCGGTCGCTTAAGAATTTTTTCAGTAATTGTGATTTTTTTCATGGCAACAATGTGCGTTTAATGTTGAAGGTTCAATGTTCAAGGTTGCCTATACTTCGGACCCTTCATATCAGATTTTCTTAAATGAAGCATCAAATTAGAGATCTTCCTGCTAATTATTTCAGAGTCGTTCAGAAGCTCTTCAAAAACCATTTTGTCAATGTATTCAAAGTCTAGAGCTCTATAGAGTTGAGATCTGACTTCACCGCATGACCCCTTGGCTATGCTTAGAAATTGCAAAAACTCTTTATTACCACCTCTTTCAAATCCTTCTGCAATATTGTCCATGGTTGATCCGGAAGATGAAAGAATTTGACTCCTGAATTTAAAGTCGGTTTTAAAGGGTTTTTGATTCGTTACTGAAAATATTTTTTTGCAAAGAGATCTAGACTCTTGCCAAACCTCAAGATCTTCAAATCTATTTATTTTCATTTTTCCTCCAACCTTAAACCTTAAACCTTGAACTTTGAACCTTGAACATTAAACCTTCAATCTTAACCCTTAAGCGGATCTTCCTTGTGTATGGCATCAAATCCGGCTTTTTCTACCAGCGAATTGATCAGGTTATACATACATGGAACGGCAAAAAGCATCAAAATGGTACTCATGGTTAAACCGCCAATTACGGCACGGGCCATCGGGCTCCACGTCTCGGCACCGGCACCCAGCTGAAGCGCCAGGGGAACCATCGCTAAAATAGTAGTAAAAGCGGTCATCAAAATAGGACGTAATCTTCTGCCGGCACCATTTACAATGGCATCGTGCCGGACCTGACCTCTCGACTGCAAAATTTTGATATAGTCTATCATCACAATACCGTTATTTACAACAATACCGGTCAGCAGTACGAGGCCTACCATAGCCGTGACGCTTATCGGGGTTGATGTGATCCAAAGCATCAGCAGTACACCGGTGAGCGCCAATGGAATGGTTACGATGATGATGAAAGGCTCAACGAGGCTCTCAAACTGAGAGGCCATTACCATGTAGGTCAAAATACCGGCAATAAGGAAGGCTATCATCAAATAGAAGAACGACTCCCGTTGCTCTTCAGCCGATCCACCCAGCTCATATCGGTATCCCTCCGGGAATTGAATGTTACCTATCGCAGCATTTGCCAGTTCGGTTGCAGTCTGGAGATCTACACTGCCCAAATCACCTTCCACTTCAACCATTCTTTCCTGATTTACGCGAAGAATATTGGATGGGCCGGTATAGCGCTCAATTCGTGCCAAATTCTTTAAAGGCATCCAATTGCCCGCGGGTGTCTGGACCTGAAGTTCCTCCAAAGAGGTGGATTGTGCTTTGTCTATAGGATCGATTTCAACCAGAACTTCAAATTCTATTCCTTCATCTACAAAAGTAGTAGCGGTGGCTCCCTGAACCGCGTTGCTCAAAGAGGTGGCTACCTGTGATGTTGACATTCCTACGCGGGCTATACGCTCCCGGTCCATCTCTACACGAAGTTCGGGGCGTCCCTGATCGGCAGAGCTAAATACATTTACAATACCATCGATGTCGTTCAGTTCAGTCATTACTTGCGAGGCTAATGCCCGCTTTATGTCCTGATCAAATCCATAAACCTGAACGATTAATCCGGTTTCACCATCGGGGCTGAGCGGATCTTCCCGAACCGCTCTGATATTTGCTCCGGGAACCGCGTTTAATGATGAAAGAACCGAAGAAGCAATTTGCATCTGGCTTCGATCGCGTTCTCCAACCTCAACAAGCTCTATTCGAATTCGCCCCTGATTACCGCCCGGATTGTCGGCACCTTCGATACCAATTTTATCGCCATAATCCGAAACAATAAGCCGGGCTTCGGGAACCTCCTCACGAATAATATTTTCAGCCTGTATGATGGTGCGTTCCAGTTCCAGGAGGCTCACACCGGGCTCTCTCTGCACCTCCAGAATGATGAAGTTTTCATCAACCTGAGGGAAGAACTCACCCCCAAGAAGAAAATATATTGGCAGTGAAGCTATGAGAAGCGCAAATGCACCAAAAACTACAAGGCCGCTTTTTTTCAGGCTTTTGTCCAATGCGTTTTTGTAGCTGTTCTCCATGTTATCAAAGGCTCGGCCTAAAGCCGGCCCCAAACGACCGGAAAAGAAAGATTTAGATTTGGAGGCAATCCATGCCCAGATTTTCAGAAATGGCCAAAGCAGAAAATATCCGATAAACAGTGGAACGGCCAGGATTCGGGTAAATACATTTTGTCTGCGCCAAACCAATAATTTATTCATCAGATTTTTGGCCGGATCTTTTTTATCCGCGTCAATGAGTTCCCTGTCAAACAAGCGAGAACTCAGTACCGGAATCAATGTAATAGCAATGAGTACGGAAACAATCAGGGCAAAGGAAATGGTTAGGGCTAAATCACGGAACAAAAGACCTGCGATTCCGGGTACAAAGAGGATCGGGAGAAAAACGACCAGGGTTGTCAGGGTAGAGACGATAACCGGTGCAGCAACTTCCTGAGCACCCGATACAGCCGATACTTTGCTGGTCTCGCCATCCTCTTTAAATCGGAAAATGTTTTCGAGCACCACTACGGCGTTATCCACCACCATACCCACAGCGAGTGTTAGTCCGGAGAGCGATATAATGTTCATGCTCACATTCGAGAAATCCATAATGCTGAATGTGGCAATAATAGAGATCGGGATTGTAATAGCCACCACGAGGGCAGACCGTCCGTTTCTAAGAAACAGTAAAAGCATAATGATGACCAGAACCACAGCTTGCAGTCCGGTCATAATCAGGTTATTAATGGAGAGGCTGATAAAATCTGCCTTGTTCGTTAGTATCTCAAGACTTACATCGCCGGGCAACACATTACGGATCTCATCCAGGGAATTTACAACCCCACCTGCGGCACTTACAATGTTACTGTCGCTCTGTTTGTAGATATTCATGATTACGCCTTCGTTACCCTGAACGCGTACATTTCCGATAGGCTGGGCAATCCCGTCTTCAACCCGGGCAATATCTTTCAGGTAAACAGGGTTTCCCTCATCAGTAACTGAAACAATGCTGTTTCGTATCTCTTCAATATTTTTAAAATCCCCGATGGTTCGGAGCGAAAATACGGTTTCTCCTTCGGTGAGTTCACCGGCAGGAACCTGTACATTTTCCTGTCTCAACCGGTTCGAAATGTTACCCACGTCCAGATTGTAGGTCAACATTTGAGCATTACTGATTCGTACGTTGATCTGTCGATCAAATCCTCCGGCTGTTTCTGCTGAAGCGATTCCCTCAATCCGCTCAATCCGCTGTTCAATCTGCCTTGTAGCTAACGTCCGCAACTCCCGCGGGCTGCGTGTATCTGAGGTTAATGCCAGAACCAAGACCGGTTCATCGTTCGGGTCGTAAGAGAAAACAATGGGCTGCTCAACATCGTCAGGAAGTCCGCGCCGTATCATATCGAGTCGTTTCCTTACTTCAGTTTCAGCAATAAAGAGATCTGTACCCCAGTTGAAATTCAATTTTACAACTGATGACCCCTGACTGGAGAGGGAGCGTACGCGCCGAACTCCGGATATGCTGCCAACCTGTTCTTCGATAGGGCGGGTGATCAGTGCTTCAATATCTTCCGGTGCCACGCCTTCAAACGTGGTGTAAACAGTGATTGTAGGAAAAGATACATCCGGGTATAAATTTAACCTGAGGTTATTCAAGCCATACAGGCCAAACCCGATCAGGATGATGCTGATCATCATAAAGGTGATGGGTCTATCTACAGCAATTTTGGGTAAATTTTTCATGAATCTAAATTCTTAATTATTACCGCTTGTTTGCTGGCGATTGCCGGATCGCTGGTTACCGCTTTGTTGCATGCGCTCACGCATTTCACGTCGCTCTTCCGGAGACATGTTCTGCAGTCTTTCTCTTCTCTCTTCAGGGCTTAAATTCATTAAATTTTGTACCTGTGTGGTATCTGTCTCGACTTGTTCCGGTTCTTCCGTCTCAATAGAGCCGGCTACCCGAATTTTGGAACCGTCATTTAAATTACGCTGGCCGGTTACGATTAAACCATCCCCCGGCTGAAGTCCGTTGATAACCTCAATTCGGTCACCCTGCTGTATTCCCAACTCAAGCTCACGTCTTACCGCTATTGAATCGCCCTGATTTACAAATGCCGAATACGTTCGTTCAAGCTCAATGGTTCCGGTTTCCGGTTCAATGTAAGTGTCCACCTTTTCTACCATGGCCGACCGTGGTATTACAACTACATTTTCTCTTGTTTGAAGATTAATACGGGCCTGAACAAGCGCTCCCTGATAGACGGAAGTCTCAGTTTCTGTTAGCGTGATAACCACTTCTCCCAATCCTGTAGTTGGATCGAGCTGTGGGCTGATTCTTGAAACTACCCCCTCGGCAATATCATCCGAACGGCTGGAAAGAGATAGCGAAACTCTTTGACCGGGCTGTATAAGCTCCCAGTCCTGAAGAGGTAAAAATACACGGGTTTCAAAACCGACAAGATTTGCAACTTCGAATGCAACTTGTCCTGTTGTAGCTACATCTCCTTCCACGATAGACCGACTCAATACTACACCGTTTACAGGCGACTTGATTTTAGTGTTCTCAAGATTTTCCTGACTCTGAGTAAGACTTGCGCGAGCGGCTTCCAGTTGTGCTCGGCTGTTGAGATACGTTGCCCGTGAATTATCAAGTTCAGATCGGCTGATTAGATTTCGCTCAAAGAGTTGTTGCTGACGAGCAAATTCAGAGCTGTCGCGTTCGAAGGCTACTTCCTGTTGGCGGATTTGAGCACGAGCCTGTTCAACAGCATCTCTAAAGGTGGCGTCATAAATTTCTGCCATTACCTGACCTTCAGACACATTATCTCCCAGATCAACTAAAACCCGGGTTACCCTGTTCGATACCTGAGGTGTAATGGAGACAACATCCTGCGCCCGAATTGTCCCGTAAGACAGAACCTGATCAGAAATTGTTTCAGATTGAACGGGTACAACTTCAACACTGGCTGCAGGTCCGCCGCCAAAGCCGCCGGGTCGGTTAGTTTGCCCGTCGTTATTTTCGTCAGATGATCCGCATGATGTTAATATAAATGCAAAAATTATCGCGGCGGATAGGGAAAGTAGCTTTTTCAACCGATTAGTCTTTTTATTAAAATTTTGATTTTTGAAAATGTAAGGAGTCGTACGAAAGAATCTTATTAGGGATACAATTTATCACAGATAAAGCCCTGATTTTTATAATTTATTACAACTTTAAATGGTTTGTGAAATCACAGACATCATTGTTGTAAACCGATCGGCAGACTGCATGAAATGCCCGGTATTTTCAGGCCCCGTATTAGACGAAAGAAAAATAGATCGGTTTGATTTGTGAGAAAAAACCACCCGTTCCTCAGATTCGTTCAGGTAGTGGTTTCTTTGGGCGGGTAGGTTAAAATATGGCAGACAATTCTTTACAAATATCTTCACAAAGTGTTTGCAGATCCTGGGTTATGGCATCTTTTGTGTGTGAGTCGATATCGAGCTCTCCAACAAATTGTTCCCCCTTCATGATGGGAACAACAATCTCGGACTTTACATGCAGACTGCAGGCCAGATAGTTGTCTGCTTTATCTACATCCTGCACTACAAAAGTTTTCAGAGTATTAGCTGCCTGTCCGCAGATTCCCTTACCGAATGGAATACGCGTGTGATCGGTCTCTTCACCAACATAGGGTCCCAATTCCAGCATGTTTTTCTCATCTTCAGCTACAAGATAGAAACCTGTCCAATCGAAGACATCAACGTTTTGGTCTAAGAGTTCGCAAATAGCTTGAAGTTTATCATTCCTGCTTTTATCGCTATTAATAATTGATTTTGCTTTACTTAAAATTTTTGAATGATCCATGATGAGTAGAGTTTTGCATTACTTAAATTTGATTGAGTAAAGGTAACAATTATTTCTGCGTCTATGAATATTAGAAAGAATTTTTGGTATACAATGGAATAAATCATTTTTATCTTTAGAGCTATGTTTGAATGGATACCAGATACAGTTACAGATGGAACGGCATCACACTTTCTAACTTGGGGAGGACTACTTTTTGCAAGTTTTACTTCACTTTTCTCCGTTGTGAATCCTCTTGCGGCAATGCCGTTATTTTTATCGTTAACAGACCGATTTAGTGATGCTGAACGAGATCAGACAGCTCTTTGGGCTTCGTTCTATATGTTTGGTGTACTTATCGTTTTTCTTTTGATCGGTACATTTATACTTAGCTTTTTTGGAATTTCACTTCCGGGAATCCGGATTGCCGGTGGATTAATCATTATGCGGGCAGCTTACTCGATGTTAAATCCCGAGAAGTCGGGAAGAAAACTCACGGCAGAAGACGAGAAAGCGGCGATGGAAAAAGAGGATATTTCATTTAGCCCTCTCGCGTTACCTCTACTGTCTGGTCCCGGTAGTATTGCTGTTGTGATAGGATTTGCAACACAGGCCGAGAGCGTTTTCGATTATCTAATCAATGGCATTTCCATTTTACTGGTGGTTGCAGCAACGTATGGTCTGCTGAGGCTGGCACCCATATCAGCTAAATATATTGGCCACACCGGACTCAACGTAATGACCCGCCTAATGGGATTTATCGCTTTGGCCATCAGTGTGCAATTTATCTTAAGTGGAATTGGCAGATATTTTGGGCTCGCATAATTAAATAGATGGAACAGCGACAGGCGCTTCAGCTTCTTTTTACCTACGATTTATGGTGTACGCGTAAATTACTTGATCATATAAATGATCACTCTCCATTTAAAAAAGATGTGGCATGCCTCGCTTTTCTGGCCCACATTGTAAACATTCAGGAAATTTGGTTTAGCAGAGTTATAGAAACTACGTTTAGCGAAACAGATAAATGGGATGAGTATAAACCGGGAGAACTGCGCAAAAAAGCCAAAAAATTAAACAAGAAGTGGTTAGATCTGATTGGTGATCACGAAGTAGAGCTCGAATCAGAAATAATATTTTTTACTGAAAAAAGGGTTAAAAAAAGTGCTTTTTTAAAAGATATTTGCAAACATCTTGTTATTCACGGCGAATTTCATCGCGGTCAAATTTTACTTTTTCTCAGAAATTGTGATATTAAGCCGCCTGCGATCGATTATTCATCCTATCGATCCGGTAGCTGAAAGCGCATGCTTTCTTGAAATTAAAAACTAAAACCAATGTGAGGTTCTGCTCTGGAATTCTTAGAACAACTTTTTGTCGATTTTGCCAATTATGCCTGGGGGACTCCGCTTCTGGTTTTACTTGTTGGCGGTGGAATATTTTTTCTCGTATTTAGTCGTTTTATGCCTTATCGGAACTTCAAGCACGGCATTGAAGTACTTTCCGGTAAGTATGAAGATCCTGATGCACCCGGGGATATTAACCATTTTCAGGCTCTCTCCAGTACGCTTGCCGCAACCGTTGGAATGGGGAATATCAGTGGTGTTGCCATCGCTTTAGGTGTTGGCGGTCCCGGTGCCATATTCTGGATGTGGATCACCGCTATAGTAGGAATGGCTACAAAATTCTTTACCTGTACGCTCTCAATTATGTATCGCGGTGAGGATAGCAGCGGTAAAATTCAGGGTGGCCCAATGTACTATATAACGGAAGGTCTGGGCCAAAAATGGAAGCCGCTGGCGATCTTTTTTAGTATTGCCGGCTTGATCGGTTGTACCCCGATGTTTCAGTCAAACCAGCTTACGCAAATTATACGGGATACGATGCTGGCAGAAAACGGATTATTGGGATACGAAACCATGATTCTTGCCGGATCATTTATTACGGAAACCGGATTTCGTCTTTCGGATATCATAGTGGGGTTGATACTTGTTGCCCTGGTTTCATTGGTTATTTTTGGTGGAATTAAACGGATAGGCCATGTAGCAGCTCGTCTGGTACCGCTCATGGTTCTTCTCTACATTCTTACTGTTGTATACATCATTATCAATAATATTGTTGATGTACCGTACTATTTCTGGTTGATTGTTACCGACGCATTTACCGGAGAAGCTGCTGCCGGCGGTGCGTTGGGTGTTGTTATCTCGAACGGTATTCGCCGCGGGGCATTTTCGAACGAGGCGGGTATCGGTACAGAAGCGATGGCTCATGGGGCGGCTAAAACCCGTGAACCGGTTCGTGAAGGACTGGTTGGAATGCTTGAGCCGGCAATTGATACGCTTCTGGTTTGTACCATGACGGCTTTCGCTCTGCTTATGACAGGCGCGTGGACGGATACAACCGTAGATGGAGTTACAATGACGGCTGTAGCATTCGATACCGGAATTCCTGTATTCGGTATCTATTTACTTTTGATCTGTGTGTTTATTTTCAGTATTACGACCATGTTCACCTACTCATATTACGGTACCAAATGTCTCAACTTTTTGGGTGGTGCGCATAGATCGCACTACTACAACTACTTCTATATTTTTTCCATCTTCATCGGATCCATTACAACCATTGATATGGTTATCAACTTGATTGACGGTATGTTTGCAATGATGGCTATCCCAACCATGATTGGCACACTGTTACTCGCACCCAAAGTTGTAGAAGCTTCAAAAGATTATTTTGAGCGAAAGAAAAATGGCGATTTCGATCATTACTAAATCGTGAAATTCAAAAGAAGTGAAGTTTAGCTGAGAAAAAAGTGAGTCCTGGAAAAGGTATGGAAGCCAATAAATCCCCCTTAGAAGGGGGAGGCTCGGAAGAGCTGAAGGGGGATGATTTACAAAGCTAAGATCAGCATCAAAGATTCAACGATAAGAACCTTGCGATAGGAGACTATCACGTACGGTTCTGTGATATCTTATGAGTAAGGCTCTGTTTGGCTACTCTACTCTACTCTACTCTACTCTACTCTACTCTACTCTACTCTACTCTACTCTATTATTCTATAAGAAGATCATTTTTTAGACTGATACTCTTTGAGTGCCTGTATATACTCATACCGGGCTTTAATTCCCGCACGGTTACCGTAAACCATTCCCAGAATGCAGGATAGTGCCAGCACAAAAAGAATCAGTATTTCAG